>JAABUW010007318.1_pt1 | contig 13339 bp, 1 predicted proteins | sample 5560081 | NCBI WGS metagenome assembly JAABUW01 (sample SAMN10711882, study PRJNA513363) | rock metagenome | isolation source: Antarctica rocks | place: Antarctica: Victoria Land, Knobhead sud
AAAGTGTTTTTTTTTCGATTTTAATAACAAAAGAATAGACGTCAGAGATACAATAGAAACGCGCTATATAATAATAGTCGAACAAAAACATCTAATAGATTGCAATAGACAATTTCAAAAAAAATAGAAGTTAACAATTAATACAAACAAAAACTAACAATAATAGCTATTCTTGCAAACAAATAATAGAAGTAATAGAAGATTAAAAAAAGATTTTGGAGAAATAAGAACTGTTAACAAAGAAACAAAAAATTAAGAGAAAATTAGCAATAGAAGATTATAATCTAGCAAACGTAGCAAGCTTAAAGATCGACAAAATCGAACAAATATTTTAAATTAGAAGAATTGCAATAAAGCTAATATTGCTAATAGAAAAGCTATATCTCTTAAATCTCGAGATTGCAATCAAAACAATATAGAGCAATTATTCGATCTACTTTTTAACTAAAGCAAAAGAATTGCAGATTAGATAGACAAATTTTGTCAATCGATATATATATAGATTAATACTATCTTTAAAAAGCTTAATAATTTAGTTGTTTTAATAGTATATAGCTCGATTGCAATACACAATTAATACTTTTGTTTTAAATTGCAATAATGTCGAATCTTGCTATTGAAACATTAAGATATTCGAGATTTAAATATAGAAAGCAATACAAAAGATTGTACAAGACTTGCTTTTGCGCTAATTAAACACAATTCGATTCGAAAAAAAATAAAAAATAAAAGAGAGCTAATTAATAAATAAAGATAATAGTATCGATTGTTTAAGTAGTAGCATCTATAATATAGAATAATAGCGACAAGAAAGAGCAAGCGCAAAAAGAAAACAAATATTAAAACAATAGTTAAATACGCAACGTCGTATACAAGTTTAACAACATTATAATAATTATATAAGAACAGAAGATTATTGCAATAATAGCAAGAAGACTTTCTATTGTGCAGATTCGATAGAATTCGATTCTCGATTGTAGATACAGATCTTCTAAAGCAGATCGATTATATATTCAAATAACTATATATAATGTCTGCGTATCTATCGATTCTAACTCTCTTGTCTATATTATATACTAGAAAAATATATAATTAATAAAAATCTTTGTTATTGTATAAACTAATAAACTTATTTAATTAACTTTATTTTCGAGTACTAATTAGAAAATTATATTTATTAAATTTCTACTTTTTTTTTTAAATTCTCGATAGTTATTGTTATATTTGCTATTATATTAGATTTAGTAATATTAATATTTTTTTTTGCTATTATAGAAACTTTCTAAAAAATCTCGACTATAAATTTAATTTTTGTTAACTATTTATTTAGTACAATTTTTTTAATTTTTGTTTTAATATATAATATATAATACAATATTTTTAAACTATTATTTTAATATTAGATATAAACAAAAACTTAAATAATTATAATTATACTATATATTAATTTGCAAAAAATTATAACTATAATATATTAAAAATTTAAATCTATATTTATAATATTAATAATATTAATTAATATATTAGATTTATCTTTATATAGAAACTTGCTATTATTTAATTTTCTAGCAAATATAAAGATATTAATTGTTATTTGTTATTTTATACTCTTTAAATCTTTAAAATATATACAAAAATATCTATTTAAAATTAAATACTCTTACAAAAACTATAAAGAAAAATTAATATATAATATTTATAGAACAAAATAAATATTAGAATTTATAATAGAAATAATAGAAATAATAATTATAATAAAATAAAAGCTAAAACAAAAATAAGATTTATATATTTAACTATTAATATTATTTTCGAAAAACTTAATATAATTTAGATTAATATTTTAAAATATTTTTTAAGAATTTGTTCTATAATTATAATTTTTAAACAATTTTTTACAAATTAAGAGTAAAATATAATTAGAATTTTTTTTTTTTTTTATAATTAATTGTCGATTTTATATAGTTTTTAATAATTTTATTATTAGTTTAATATATTTGTTATTGCAAAACTATTAATATTATAAATATTAAATATAGAAAATTACTATATATTTTTAACAAATATATTTTGTCGAAAATCTATTTCAATTTCAAGATTGTTAATTTTTCGAAATACTTTCGAAAATAAACTATATTGTATTATTATTAATTTTAGAATTATTATTTATACTTAAATATTTTATTAACTTGCTTTTATTAATTAACAATTATTATTTTTAAATTTTTTTAATATTTCTCGAAAAAGATAGTTTTAACAAATTTGTATTAAAATTTCGATATATTTAATAATTATTTATTAAACTATTTGTTTTTATTATAATAATAAATTATAATAGACTAATTGTTTTTCGAGTTTCGATTTCAACTTTTAAAATTAATCTAAAACGCTAAGAAATCGAATTACTATATATAATATATTTGATTCTAACTTTTAGAATTAACTTAACTCTTAATATTAAGAATTTAGATTTTAGTTCCAAAAATAGTTAGTCTAAATTATAATCTTAAAAATTAGAAATTTAAAGATTTTTATAGTTTTTAATATTAGTTTTCTAATTTTTGAATTATTTTTCTTTTTATTGTTGTTAATAATTTTCTTTATTTAATTAAGTAATTCTATAATAAAATTGTAATAAAAATATTCTAAAGAATTTTAACTTTTTAAGCTTGCAATTCTATTAAATTAAAAAAAAAACAATAATATTTATAAAGTTTGTTATAATTATAATTTTAGATATTAATATTAACTAAAAGCAATATATAGATTTTTTTGTTTTTATACTATCTAATATTCTTTAAGAATTTAAATTAAGAATTTTAATAATATAATATTTATTTATAATATAAATTTTAATATAAATACAATTAATTATTTACTCTTTAATTATTATTTTACTTTTTTTTACTTTATAGATTTATTTATAAAATTTAGCAAACTTCGATTTAATATATAATTTTTAGATTAACTATATTGTTAATAATTAAATAAATATTAAAAATAAAAATAAACAATTAAAGTATTTTAAATAATTAATTTCTATATTCTTAAAAAACAATATAATAGATTTGCGAATAGTTATAAATTTTTTAATAATATTAAATATTAATATATATCTATTGTTAAATAATAAATAAATATTAAGAAAGATAATATCGAGAATTTTTAAATTAATAAAATAAAAAACTCTTTTTTCTTAATTATTAAGATTAATTTTTGAAACAAAAAATAAACTAAATTAATTAATAGATTAATATTTGTAGAATTTCGAACTAAATTAATACAAGCAATTATCTAACTATTTATTAAATATATTAGTAGAAAAATAAACAATATTAATAAATATATTTTTAGAATAATATTTGCAAGTAGTAGATTTGTCTCTCTATTTAATTTAAATACTTTGCTATTGTTTTTATAACTATAAACAAAAAATAGCAGTTGCAAGAATAATAATAGTTTATAGATATAAGTTATTAGTAATTAAGTAATTAAAAAGAATAAATATATTTTATTTTTTTAAAATCTATTTTATTTGCAAGTAATATATTATTAAAACTATTTAATTTAATATTAGAGATAATAATAAAAAATACAATAAGCTATTGTTAATAGTATATTCTCTACTTTATATTTGAAAAATTATATTTTTTTTTTACAATATTATTTTTTAATACAATTTGCACAAACTTAATTGTATATTCTTAGATTTTGTTTATTATATATTTATATAGCTAACTTTTCTATATAACTTTAAAACTAAATATTAAATTAGTAAAGTACTAAAATAGAGAAACTAAATACTAATATTATAGTTATATTTTTTTTAGTTTTCTTTTTATTCTTTTCTTCTTTCTTTTATTTTTTTATTTTTACTATTATATTTTTATTTTTTTTTAAAATATCTATAATCTTTATTATATCTTAATCTATTTTGTTTTTAAATTTAAGTTTAATTAATTAAATATTATTAATTTTCAAACTATTTTCAATTATTTTTCGTATATTTTTTCGACTTTTTTTAAAAAAAAAGAGATTAAAAAATAGATTATTGTTATTGAAAAAACTTAAACGCAAGAATATTGTTTGCTTAAAATCTAACAAAATATACAATTAATTTAAAAACAATATAGTAATAAAAGTAGATTTGTATACTAATTTGTATAAAATATCTTTTCTTTTCTATTTTTAATAGATTAATATAAAAAAGTTTTACAAAAGTTAAACAAATTTATAACAAAAAAAAACTAATTAGAAAAATCTATAATAAAAGAGTTAATATATTTTGCTAAAAATTATCTATTTAAAAATTAGAATATATACTAAAAGTACAAAAATAAATTTATATATATTATTTTGATTTTATATCTAAATTCGAAGAAAATTTCTATAATAATAATAAGTAAAAAGAATATTATTTTAAAAATTATTGCTATTAATTAAATCTAGATTGTTTTTTAATATCTAATATATTATAATCTAATTAATTAAATTCGAAAATAAATTGTATTAAATTAAACAATTTTAAAAAAAAATTAAAATTAAAATCTAAGATTTGTAGAAAATTATTAAGCAAAATAAAATAGAGCTATATTGTTCGAAATTTCAAAAAAAAAATTAAAAGTTATATATAAAAAATAGCAATTAAATTCGAAATTAATTAATAATAGTATTTTAATAATAGAAATAATATACAAGCTTACTAAAAAACTTAAAGAAATAAAAAAAAAATACAAAATAGATTATTCGAAATTAATATAATTATTATTTCTATTATTTATTTTTAAATTTTTTTTTTATTATAACTTTAACAACAAATATAATATTATAAATAATTATATTTTTGCAAAAATTAATTAGATATTAAAAGTAATTCTAAATTTTTAAAATCTATCTATATTTTTTATACAAAATTTTAGTTTATTTTATATATATTGCTTTTAGTTTAATCTTTAAATACTAATAAATTTTATAGATTTTGCTAGTAAGTTTATATTTCTAAATTAAAACAATTATATAATAAAAGAGTATCTTAATATTAATATAATAAAATTTATAATAAGTTAATAAAATTTATTTTTAAATTTATATTTTTAAATTCTTATTATAGTTATATTTTTGTTAAAATAGAAAAACTAATATTATAAGTTAATTTGTAATAAGATAATATTTACAAAAGAAAGATTAAGTAAATAAATAGAATAAACTATAAAATTAAATATTATTAATAAGTTAATCTATTTACTAATTTAATATATATATATTAAATATAGAATAAATATAATTAAAAATTATATAAATTTATTATATACAATTATATAAATAGTATTTTTAAATAAAATTAAATTAATATAAATTAGATTAATTAAGTAATTATAGACGCAATTAAGAGATAGATCTATTATAAAACTATTTATTAACTAGTTTATTAATAACTTTTAAAAATATATATAAAAGTAAATTTAAACTATATTGAGCAATCTCGAATTATTTAATATTAATAATTAAGATATAGATATTCTTAATTAATATAAAGAAAACAAAATATATAAAGTTTCGAGATTTATATAAAATTAAAATATATTAATACAATTTAAATAAAATAAAGTACTTAAATACTAAAATATCTAGAATATTAACTAAAATCTTAAACTATATATATTTAGAAATTAAAAAATTAAAATTTATTTAAAATCTAGATTAGTATAATATAGTTTAAGCTAAAACTAATAATAATAAAAATATATATAATCTAAATATATAGTTTGTAATACTAGATCTAAAGTTTGCAAAAATATTCTAATATATTTCTTAAATTAAAATTAATCTAATAGAACTATTATAAATAAAGAGTAGCAAATATAATTTTTTATTAGCAATTAGTTAACAGAAAGTTATTTTAGCAATATATACAACTAGTACTTTCTAAGCAAAGATTCCGGAATTGTCAATAATAGATAAGATATAAATAGTATAAATATTTGTAAAAAAAAAAAGGATTTAAGATTAAATATATTTAATATTATATAGATATTAAAGAATTTATATTATTTGTAAAACAAAATTTTTAATATCGAAAATAGATATTGCTTAAAGTATTGTACTATTATATAGCAAATCTTCTAGTATATAAAGATAAAAGTATTGTTTAAAGATAATAATAGAATTATATTATAGTTATTATTCTAACAATTTTATTAATTTTATTCTAGCAAATTTATTAATTTTATTTTAGCAATTTTATTAATACTATTTTAGCAATTTTACTAAGTTAAAGTTAGAACAATTTGTTATCTCTTTATTCTAGCAAATTTACTAATTTTATTCTAGTAAATTTACTAAATTAAAGTTAGAACAATTTGTTATCTCTCTATTCTAGTAAATTTATTAATTTTATTTTAGCAAATTTATTAAATTGTAGTTAGAACAATCTATTGTCTATCTACTTTAATAAATTTACTAAAAAACTAACAGAATTAAATATTGTTAAGTTATATATTGTTTAAAAGATATTTATTATTGCAACTTAATTATACTTTGCAAAGTATTTATTCTAGTAATTTTATATTTAGAATTTGTTTTACAAAATAAAAAAATTAGCAAATATAAGTATTTTTAGAATACAATTTGCAAAGTTGTATCTAAAAAGATAGTTAATATTATATTAGAATTAGAATTTTAATAACTAATATATAGTTAATTAACAAAAATACTAACTATACAAAACTAACTATATATAGAAAATAGATATAAGTACTATAGATATTAAGATACTAGATATTATTTATAGTATATTTAAGATTAAAGAGCAAAAATTTAAGAAGTAACTAAAGAGCAAAGTCTATCTAGTCTAAAACTATAATATAATATTAGTATAATTAATCTTTATAATTTTATTAAGAAATAGAGATAAATTAATTTAAATTTTAAAATATAGATAGTTTTGTTATATTTTTTAATTCTTAAAAATATCTTTAAACTTTAAAATATTATAATAATATAAATTATTCTAAAAAAGCAATTAAAATTGTTTATAATAATTATATAAACTTAATTATTAATTAAGATTAAGATTTAATTAAATAATTTAATAATAAATATTATTTGTTTGCTATTATAATTGTTAATTAAATTAACTAATATTAGATAATATATTATAATTAATTTAATTAGTATTAAACTATAATTAATTTTAAGTAATTAACTAATTTTGTATAGCAATTATTTTAATAAATTTATTACTAATTATTTTAAGCAAAAACTTATAATATTTATAAAATTTATAAAATTTATTTTTATTAAAAGTTATTTTTCGAAGCTAAAAGTTAAGTTTTGCAATATAAGTTTTTTTTTTTTTTTAACAATAATATCTCTAAGAACTTTTAAATTTAATATATTTAATAATTAAGTTTTTTATTTTAATTTAATAGTATTTAGCTTAATTAATATTAAATTACTTTAACTAAATTTTATTAATTAGTATCTAAAATTAGCTATAAATATTTTTATTAATTATAGTTTTTAAAGTTTTAAGATTTATTATTTAAATATTAATTAAATTCTTAATAATTTAATTATAGAAAACAAAATTCTTTTAATTGTATTATATAAATAACTCTATAATATAATATTTTTTTAAATTCTTCGACAATCTTAATTATAAAAAGTAAAGAGATAATAAAATATTATTTTTAATATTGTTTATTAATTGATTTTTAATCTATTAATTAAGATTTGTTTTTATTTTTAAAATTTAATTTGTTAACTATAAAGTTAATATATAGATTATAAAAACTAAATATATCTAATTTGTTAGAAATAAAGCAATTAAGTATATTAAAGTATAAAGCTTAAAATAATTTTTTTATCTAATCTAAATTATATAGTTTTAAGTTAAAAATAAGTAATTAATAAATAAAAAATAGAATAGATAGTATAAATTTAATTTTAAATAAGTTAAATAATTTAGTTATATTTGTTTGTCTTAATTAATTTATAAATACAAAAATAAGTAAATATATAATTATCTAAGTTAATAAAAAAGTTTAAATAAATTTTTTATAACTAATATTGTCTGCTTATTATAATATACTAATAGAATTATAAATATATTTAATTATAGCAAACAATATATAAATAAGTATTATAATAAATAAATAGTTTATACTATTTTTTATTTATTTATTTAAGTATATTATTATAGCAAAAATATTATAATAAATTTATTTTTATAATTTATTTTTTGTAGCAAACTTATTAATATATTCTTTGCAACAAACTTATTAATATATTTTTTGCAATAAATTTACTTCTAATATTTTTTATTAAAAATATATTAAGTATTTAATCTATAAAATTTATTTCTTTTAACTAAAGATTATTTTATTATATTATTATTATAACTTAAATAAATCTTATTTTTCTATTAATATATATCTAAAAGATTAATATTAGTAAATATTTTATTATATTTTATATTTAAATATCTATTGTTTCTACTAGATTTAATTTTCTTTTATTTTTAAAAGTTAATATTTAAAAATACTTTATAATTACAACAAAATTAGCAAAATAATAGATAAAAATATTTTTAGCAAACAATTTATTAACTAATTTCGAAGAAATAGCTAATATTATATTAGAGAATAGAGTTAATAGACTAGTATATAGTTAATTAACAAGAATACTAGCTATATAGAATTATCTATATATAGAAAATAGATAGAAATACTATAGATATTAAGACGCTAGATACTATTTATAGTATATTCGAAGCTAAAAGAATAAAGATTCGAAGAACAAAGTTTATTTTAGTTAGAATTTGTAATATACTATTGTTAATATAATTAAATTATATATTTATTAAAGATTTCGAAAAACTTTATAATAAAACTAAATAAAGTAAACTTAATAAAGTTTTTATATTATTTATTAGATTTATTTAATTAAATATAAAGATTTATTATTAATTTAACTAATATTTAATAAAGTTAAGCAAAATTATTGCTCTGATTTAACAAACAATATCTAATATCTTCGAAAATATTTTTTTATATATTTAACTACAATAAATATAAGCTTAAATATTTTTATATTAAATATATACAAGTAAGTTTTAAATTTAACAAAAAATATTATTTGTTATTAATTAAATTTTTTACAATTATTTAAAAATATAATTAAATAGAGAAACTTATTATTGTTTTGCAACAATTTCTCGATTTTAAACAAATTATTTCTATAGACTTTGTTAAGATATTTGCGATTTTATTAATTAAATTTGTAAAAATATATATTATTATTATTACTATTGTTACTAAGATTTTAATAAAACAATAAATAATAAATAGATTTAACTTGTTTATAATAATTAAGTTTCTTAATTAATTTATTTTGTTTCTTAATTAATATCTTAGTTGTCTTCTTTTATATTTTATCTTTAACTTGTTTAGTATTTTGTTTTTCTTGCAAACTCTTATAAGTAATTTAAGCTTTAATTAAATTTGCTTTTAATTAAATAATAATCTTACTTTATTTTATTCTTTATTGCAATAAATTGTTTATATAAGAATTAAATTAATTAATATAATTAAGTTAATAATCGAGATCTTTAATTATATTTTTAAAAAAATTGTTGTTATATAAAAGCTTTGTATAATTTTATTAAGTCTTTTATTAATAACAATTGTAGTTAATAAGGAACTAATAAGCTAAAAACTAATTAGATTTAACTTTAATCTTATATTTAAACTTTTTAATAAATAAAAAAGATATATTAATATTCTTAAGAGAGTTATTGCTTAATATAGTTAATTTAATCTTGTTTAATACTTAATTAAATAAAACTTGCAACTATAATTTTAATAAAGTTAATAAAGTACTAGTAACTAATTAATATTTAGTTTAATCTCGAAATATAATATTCTTATAAAATTTAATATTAAGTTAAGATATTTAGTTCTTTATAGCAAAATTGCAATATATTATTATAATAAATAAGATAATTATTGTAAGTTTTAATAGTTATAAATAATAACAAAATATTAAATAACAATATAAACTTAAGTAAGAAATTTTATTAAGTTATATTTATTTTAATTAAATATTAAATAATTTATTTTATTTTATTAAGTTAATAAGTATTTATACAAAACTATTAATATTAAAATTAAGTATTGTTTAAGTATTATCTTATATAATAAACTTTATATAAAGTAAGAAGATATTATTTAAAGACAATAATATTATAATACAAATATTAATTCTAACAAACTTGCTTATTTATTCTAGCAAAATTACTAAATTATAACTAAAACAATTTATAATTTATTTATTATAGTAAGTTTACTATCTTTTTTATAAGATTTCTTTTAACTTAGTATAATAAAAATTAGAAAATATTTATTTAAAAAGTTAGCAAAATTAATTAATATTAAGTTGTATATCTTTCTTAAAGATTTTTATTATTGTAACTTAATTATATTTTACAAAGTATTTATTTTAGTAACTTTATATCTAGAACTATTTTAGTAATTCTATATCTAGAATTGCTTTAGTAACTTTATATCTAAAACTACTTTAATAACTTTATATCTAAAATATATTTCGAAGAAAAAAAAGTAGCAAATATAAATATCTTTAGAGTATAATTTGCAAGATTATATTTAAAAAAATAGCTAATATTATATTAAGATTAAAGCTAGAATAACTAGTATATAATTAATTAACAAAAATACTAGTTATATAGAATTAATTATAAATAAAAATAAAAATAAGTATTATAAATATTAAGATACTAGATATTACTTATAGTATACTTAAGACTAGAGAGTAAAGACTTAAAGAATAACTAAAGAGTAAAGTTTGTCTAGTCTAGAATTATAATATCTAGATTTAACTTTTCTTATTTTTTATCTTAAGAATTAAGTTTTAAAGCTTTTTGTTTAATTTTTAAATATATTACTTAAAATAAACTAGTTTATTATAAGATAAAATTTTAATATACTAGCTTATATATTTTATTAAAATAACTTTAATTTAAGTTAAATATTTTAAATTTAATTCGATTTAAGTTTAAATTTTTAGTCTAAAATCTAAATTAAATCTAGAATATTTCGCAAAGTAGATTATATATCTTCTTATATATCTAAGAATCTATATAGGAAATCTCTCTTATATAAATTAGTAGTAGTCTCTTATACTTAATTAATAGCTAGAATTTCTTCGAATATCTAGAGAGTTAATTAACGTAATTATATATTAATTATTAAATTATTAAGTTTAAATTAAATATTTAGTTAAATTTAAATTAAATAAATTTCTAAAGTTAAAATTAAAAAATTAATTTAATTTCTAATATTAGAATTAACTATTTAAATTAAATTACAAACTTAAAATCGAAAATTAATCTAAAAATTAATCTAAATTGTTAAGACTACTATTTTTAGTAATTTATTATATTTTTAGTAATAATTAATTAATAATTTAATAGAAATAATTAATCTATTTAATTTAATTAATAAATATAGTAGATTATTTTTATATTATATATTATTATTGTATATTATCTAAAAAATAATAAAAAATCTAAATTTAAACTTATTTTATACTATTTTTAGTATTCTTAATATTCTTAACAATTTAATTCGATTTCTAATATTAAAATCGAAAATTAATTTAAGTTAATTTAAATTAATTTTAAAAAAGTAGAAATTAACTTAGATTTTAGATTAATTTCTTATATTAGAATTATTAAGTTAAGTTAATTTTAATAGTTAAAATTAAAATTAATCTAACAATTAATCTATATATAGATAGTCTTGTAATTAAGATAAATAAATAATTAATAATAAACAATTATACAAGAATTCTTTATCGAAAGATTCTATTTTGCAGAAGAGATATTGTAGATTTATGGAATATCTTAGTCAATTAATATATATTGCTAAATATGTGTCTATATGCAATATTATCGATGCGTGATTCTCGACTTGTTAGGTATGGAGATAATTTTAGCTGCCGCTGGGTACAGGATACTATGGCCGTACATGAATTCGAGATCTTAGGAAGACAACGTTAACAAGATGGCCTGAAACCCCGAAAGTCCACTTCACTTTCGGAAACCACCCTACCTTCTTCAAGGTCGTGTCGCTAATACTCCAACCTATTTCGATCAGAACAAACGTTTTGACTATGTTCCTGTAACAGGGTTAGATGAGTCAAGCCAGCGTCCCTAGGAACGTACATACCGAGATACATGTCCCAACCCACGGAAAGCTCCAAGCTCCAACCCCAACCCCTTCTCTAACACATGTTTGAGTCTGAGGAACACTCATGGTCCTAATTGTCCCGGCTACTGTAGTCCACTCTCCATGTAATGTCCTTGCGTATGATCATTCGCTGGCTGTCGTTACTCTCGATGCTGTTTCCGTCCTGCGCTGGTGGCCACGTCTGTGTCATCGTCTTTCCTTCGCCGCGCTCTTTGTCTGGGCCTGCCCTCCTCGGATTCAGATCGGTCCCCATCTCCTTTGGTGCCGGCGCGATTGTGCTCGGACGGCCATAATGCCCCAAGGTTGGGGATCCAGCTTCACTATTTAGTGTTGCTTGCTTCTTCCCAATACCGTCTCCAACAGGAAAATTTTTCTTTGTGGCCAGGAAAGATGCGGGTTTACTACGTAGGCGACTCGAGTGCTTTGTATGTATGTTTCTCGGCGCGTATCCGTCGGACCCATAGCGGCCGTATACATTGGTGCTGACGTGTTCTGTGTCGAAAGCGCCGTACCCGGTGTTGAGGCCCGCCACGAAGGGTTTGAGGCATGGAATGATGCTGGTCATGATGGAAATGTAAAGTGTAGTTTGCGTCCATATGTAGAAGTACGTTAGGGTGAAGGCCGGATTAGACGAGAGATCGTGGCGAGGAAAGCTGATGAGTCGGATGATCAAGACCGGCACTACTCTGTTGGTCCGCGTTAGTAACCACGAATTGTATCTGAATTGGAGTAGGACTCAGTGGATCGACTTACATCAGCCGAGTTCCAAAAGCCCCCACGACAATGAACTTGTTCTTCGATGCCATGAGAAGATCGTGGACTAAGTAATATGACATTGTAAAGATGAGGACTTCGGTGAGCACATCGAAAACGATTACGATTTGCCACCGCAGCAGCTACGTCGATGATTAGTAGACGAACGAGAGCCTGGAGAACTTTGAAATACCAGAGCGGTGCATCTCTCTTGGAATAAAACCCAAGGCTGTGACAGATCACAGCGCAGAGCTATTGCGAATATCGAGGCTATGAAACAAATGATTGAAGCCACAAGCGCCGTGCGGAATGCCATC
>JAABUW010007319.1_pt1 | contig 13338 bp, 20 predicted proteins | sample 5560081 | NCBI WGS metagenome assembly JAABUW01 (sample SAMN10711882, study PRJNA513363) | rock metagenome | isolation source: Antarctica rocks | place: Antarctica: Victoria Land, Knobhead sud
TGCCGACAGATGGACAGGGAATAAGTGAGTGAGAGCAGCATGTTGCAAAGCAGCAGCTGTCATCGTGGACTGCAGCCCACGCCCAGAAGGGTGCAGCTTCTGAGCAGACCAAGCATCGATTGGGGATGAACAGGTGCTGTAAAGGGCCGTGGAGCTGCACCAGAACGAACATATCGGCACCGCACCTCAAAAACTTGCAAGTGCAGAGTGTCAACTAAGTGAGAGCTAGAATGGCAAGCAGGACTACCTGTCGAAAGTGTTGGCATTTTCTGCGGTGTTCTGGACGTGATCGTTGTAAGCGGATAACCCACTTTTGCTGATGGTCTGCAACTTCTGAAGGCTGGACAATTTCTGTAGCCGACCAAAGATGTGGGACCCTGTCGTATGGGAGCATGACTTAACAACTCGGAGCGTCATGTCGCAGAGCGATACAACTGTGAAAACTGAGACCGTCATTAGCAGACACCAGGAGCCTCATGCGCGGTAATACCTGTACAGTTGCACGGCATATTGGCAACAAGGTGAAACCGCTCTTGACAGCCTCGGTGAACAGAGCGGTAGTGTCACAAACACCCTTCCGACATGCGTGACCTAGACGCAGTGCATCCCTCCTGAAAGCTGCTCACTCGCAATGAAATAGGTTACGGTAGTGATGGTGCCTCCGTGAGCTCAGCCCTTGGCCAAGTGAACCAGCTGAATGCGCAGTTTCCTCTGAGTCCTTGAATAAGCACTTATGTCAAGGCGGACGTCATGCGATCCCCGCCTTGGCTGAGATTTTCCCCGTATTGCACGCTCCGCGTGCACGCGCAACCAACGTAAAAGCGTTGTCGACGCTTTGCATCACACTGTGACTCACATTGATGATCACAGGCCATCAAGCCTGTCGGGACACAGATGGAAACGTAAGCAGGATATGAGCTGCTCATCTGGCCATATTGCTCGTGGCAAGCTTGTGCTACAGACAGGAGGCCGTCTAGTCAGGCTGCTTCGAACCTGTAACCTAACACGAGCTTCGGGACACAGAGCGTTTCTGTCTTGCGCTGGTCAGCACGTCGCGCATCCTTCCAGGAGTGATCCCTTTTCGCATGGAGCGCGTATACTCCAGGACAGGCGACCAAACAGATGGGGTTGCAGGCTTTCAACCTCCTGTCAAGTGGCTGCCAGTTCTCCACACGCAGCTGTTGTCGAGACAGCTGAGAAAAAGTCTTCGAAGCAGCAGAACCAGCTGATATCTTTGCCCACTACTGACGAGTCCCCTCAACTAGACAGAATACGGCATAGCGTGAGTATCGATCTAGCATATTGTAGCTGCTGCAGTTCATATTCAAACAATTTTCCGCAAAAAGGCTTTCTTCACACTGCTGAGTAGCGAACTCTTTATGACAACCTAGCACACTGACTTCTTGAGGTCAACCTGCTGCACAATTGATGAAAACTCACAACAGCCCCTGTACTGCAGTGCTCGCATGTCATGGCCATGGCTGTTCAGAAGTTGTTCCCGGGAGCGCAAGTCACAATAGGTCCTGCTATTGAGCGAGGCTTTTACTACGACTTTGATATGCCTGAACCCATCACAGAACAGGACTTGAAGGCTGTCAAAAAGGAGATGCAGCGGATCATCAAGGCTGACCTGCCATTTACCAGAGAGGAGGTCAGCACTACTGCTCCCTTCTTCATGCATATTGGCCTGCATTGCATGTTGCAAGCTACTACTTGCTGTCTGCAAGAAAAGATGACATGGAGCTTGCCCAAAGTGTGCCATTGAGTGTGTCACTATTGCAAGGTGCTGATGTTGGCATGTGCCTATGTCACTTGCACTGCATCTTCAAACCATACTGTGAGGGGCTATGTTATTTTGTTGGACTTTGTTGTATATCATCAACAGTGCAGCACATAACAATGCTCAGAATGGTTTTGCAGTACTGCGGCACACTTGTTCACCCAGTCTTGCCAGAGCATTGGGGGCACAATGTATGCATATGGGCTGCTGATACATGACATCATGGCAGCCTGTAAAGCATATGCTTGTTTGTTGCTCTTGGGATGCAGTTATGCTGCAGTATCTGCATGAAAGCATGCTTGCAGACTCTCCAGCTCAAGCTCCAAGACATGTGTCTTGTTACCATCATTGGCGGCAGCAGCAGCAACAGCATTTTTCACATTCAATTGGCTGCCCTCTAATCATCCCCTTGGATGGGGGGTGTACTGACCAAGCACTCTGTTAGTGAGGAATGCATGTGCACAGGTCAGCAAGGAAGAAGCAGAGGAGCGCATCAAAGCCATCAAGGAGCCTTACAAGTTGGAAATCCTTGAGGGCGTAGTAGCGCGCCACCCCAATGACCCCATCACTATCTACCATCTGGGAAAGCAGGGGGGCGAGGGGGAGCACTGGTGGGATCTGTGTGCTGGCCCCCATGTGGAAACTACCAAGGACCTGAACCCTGCTGCAATGGACCTGGAATCACTCGCAGGTGAGCCTTTGATAGGCTGTCAGCAACTTGATGATGCAACATTGTGCAACATACATATGCATGCAGTGCGCACGGAAGTTCCACCAGTTTTGTAGGCAAAGTACAGGCCTTGGCTGTGGCACAGTCAATGCACAGCTAGAGCTCAGCAACATGTCACGCATTTCAGCCCTGCTGCTGCTGCTTCAGAAGATAGATGCGGTCGCATTTGCGCAAGATGTCACTTGCTTTGGTTTCTACAGCCAAAGTACTGTCAATGACGTACCATTGTTTGATGGTGGCAGCAGTGTGATGAGGTCTGCTTGCTGACCTTCTTCAATGGCAGTAACATCACGCCATGCATCTGACCCTGAAGGTGCATACTGGCGGGGTGATGAAACTAAAGCACAGCTGCAGCGCATCTATGGGACTGCCTGGGAGAGCAAGGAACAGCTGAAAGCCTACCAGCAGCTCAAGGTTGAGGCAGCACGCAGGTCTGCCTCACCTCTGCCTTTACAGCCATCCTGGATGCGTGTGCTGCTGCACTTCCTGCACACTTCATGGGCAAAATGTATAGTTAGCAAAATGCAGCAGCTAATAGCCCTGCAGGCTTCATGTGCAGAGCTTGGGTCCAAGGCTGTAGAGCATCGCCATTCCTAGTAACATCAAATAAATGTATGTAGATTGTCTTGTAACCCTCACAGTCTCATCGCGTTGATGCTTGAGAACCTGATTTCAGCCAGAGAGTGCAGTGTCATCAGCATGCAGTTTCGCCTAAGAGCTCTTGGGCATCATGACCAGCTGAAAGCATGACCTTGGACATGTTCTGTGACAAGCAGTTCATGTGATGCAGGGATCATCGGAAGCTGGGGCAGGAACTTGACTTGTTCAGTATTGAGTCTGAGTCAGCTGGTGGCGGTCTAGTCTTCTGGCACCCCAATGGGGCTGCCATCAGAAACATCCTGGAGAACTTCTGGAAGGTGAGCCTAGGCTGCACGGGCATCCCTTTTGTGCCCTCAATTAGTGCCCTCTATCAGTGCCCTTTGTGCACTGCCATGTGCCATGGCAGCCCTACAACTTGTGCCCTTGCACCCCCTCTTCTAACCCGCCCCCCTTTTTCTCCATGTTGCTGTGTGCTTGTCCACACTATGTGTTGCTGCATCCACTTTGTCATCATTCTGCTGTCAAGCTGAGAGACAGCAATCTTAGTGCAAGTTTAGTGGCACGCTGGACACAATGCAAAGAGTCCCAACAGCTTGCTGTCAACAGGCACATACTTACTGCAGCGCTAACATGCTGCTATTATGGCTATCAAATTAGATGGCAGCCATGATAGGAGCATGCTAATGCTGCAGTTGTGTGCCGATTGTAGCCACTCATGTCCAAATTTGGACATAAAGACGTATTCCCACTACAGCTCAAATTGGGCCATCAATTGGCCCTGTAATCTGCTTGAAACTTATCCGGAAACAACATGCTGAGCTGCTGTAGGGCAAGTAATTGCTTTGGCAACAGCAGAGTTTTGCAATGCTTTGGCACTTTTGCTTTATTGGCTTGCTACTGCGTTGTGGCCAATGCTGGTGAGCATACCCCTTTGTTGCAAGATTAATTGTAGAGATATTGACAAGCTCATTTTGCCTGGATGCGCACTGTTTAATCTGCTCACGGGCTGGCTGATGTTGCAGGAGCATCACCTGAAAAACGGGTATCAGCTGCTGTACACACCGCATGTGGCCAAAGCTGAGATGTGGAAAACCTCCGGTCATCTAGATTTCTACGCTGAGAACATGTTTGATCGCATCAAGGTATGCCTCAGCAGTGAATCTACAAACCACTCTGCTTTGGCAAAGTTATCTCGATCCTGGCATCGGAATGTAAGATGCTAGTCAAGCATCGCACCTGTCGCACCAATGAAACAAAGCTCAAAATGGCTCATCAAACATAGATCATACAATTTGCTTGAAGACTTTGAAGTCTCCATATGCTGTCCCCTTCTGCATGACCTGTCATCTGGCCATCTGAAGCGCCATTTGTCATCAGAGACAACAGACTGTTTGTGTGTGCACTGGCTTGTTTTGTGTTCAACCAGCAAACAATTTGGGTGTGTATGCCATACAGATAGAGGAGGAGCTGTACCAGCTGCGGCCAATGAACTGCCCTTTCCACATTGCTGTGTACAAGCACAAGCAGTACAGCTACCGGGACTTGCCCCTGCGCTATGCAGAGCTGGGCACAGTGTACAGATATGAGCGCTCTGGCACCATGCACGGCCTGTTTAGAGTCCGCGGCTTCACACAGGTGACTGTTTCTCTTGTTTAGAGTCCCAGGCTTCAGACAGGTGACTGTCTCTCTTGTTTAGAGTTCCAGGCTTCACACAGGTGACTGTCTCTCTTGTTTAGAGTTCCAGGCTTCACACAGGTGACTGTCTCTCTTGTTTAGAGTTCCAGGCTTCACACAGGTGACTGTCTCTCCTGTCTTGATTCCTGACTGTGGCCACTTTAGAATCAGCATCTGCCGACAAATCTGATTGGCACGTTCATTAGTTTGTCAGGATTCACATACCTTGATCAGACTTGTAGGCTACAGATGGCAAACTGCTCCCTCTTTTGGGTCAAGATAAGTGTTGTAGATCCCAGTCATAGCTGTGTCATGCATCAGAATGGCTGCAAGCAAAAGCGCAAAGCCACATGCAGTCAGGTGTAAGACTTGGTGATCTGATAGTTTTGAGGGCAGATGAGTTAGACTCAGAACATCAGACAGGTATAGACACAAACAGTCATGTAACAGTCCCGTCAGGTTGCATGCAGCCTTGCAAGGGAATGTGTCATGCCTCTTGCAAGTCAGGCAGATGCTCTTTGACGTCTTCCAGATTTACTCTGCTAGCAAAAACTCAATCAATCATTCAATTCATTTACATTTTCTTAGTCTTAAGACTCATCAGGGCAGTCAACAGACATTGTAATGGAGGAAAATCTACAGTGAGCACTCGCCATCAGCAGCAATGCTTTGGGGTTCTTCATGCAGGATGATGGCCATATCTTCTGTCTACCAGACCAGATAGCAACCGAAATCAGGGGGGTTCTAGACATGGTGGAGTACGTCATGGGTGCCCTGGGCTTCAGCCAGCTGGAGATCAACCTATCCACAAAGCCAGCCAAGGCAGTAGGCAGCGACGAGATCTGGGAAAGGGCAGAGGATGCCCTTCGGGAGGCCCTTCACACAAAGGGGTGGGACTACAAGATCGACGAGGGGGGTGGGGCGTTCTATGGGCCCAAGATTGATGTCAAGATCCAGGATGTGTTGGGACGCAAGTGGCAGTGTAGCACCATCCAGCTTGACTTCAACCTGCCTGAGAGGTTCCAGATGGTGAGTTGACTGCTTAGTCATTGCTTTGTTGTTGCTGCTGTGTCGTTGCCCTGGTGACCTGGCTGGTGCCAGCTCATGGTGCTGACCTGGCATTCATTGGTCTGACATCAGGACAGGTGTCAGCCACTGGCATGGACTGTTATCACACATGGACAGCAGGCAACTTGCAACCCTTACATTGACTGTTGTCTCATGCTGTCCAGTCATGGCTGTTGATCTGGTTTTGCTCACTATGTCATGAGATGTGACGATGCAAAGTCTTGCAGTGCACAGAAATAACATGTGACAGAGCTGCTCAAATACACGTCGTTGTCTGTGTATTCTGCTTCTCAGGTTAGCTTTCTCTGCACGCCTTGTTCACAAACCTAGTAAGCAAGGTCTGTGTGATCTTGCTACAGGCCTACACAGATGATGGTAACCACAAGCAGCAGCCAATCATGATTCATCGTGCCATCTTTGGCTCAATAGAGCGCTTCTTCGGCATTCTGATAGAAAACTGTGCTGGAGCGTTTCCACTGTGGCTAGCCCCTGTGCAGTGCCGCATCATGCCAGTCACAGATGCTGTTCTGGACTACGCACAAGATGTGGTTGCTCAGATGCGAGAGGCCGGCATCAGAGTGCAGCTTGATTCTGGTAAGGCAATTGACTTGTTTGTGTCATACTGCAGTTGCAACAGGCTGCAGTCAACACTCACTTTGCTTCCTCACGCGGAAGTTGCTTTGTTGCGATGCCCAAGCACAGCCCAGTTGGCCTGACGTTTCTTGCATGCTGATTGTCGAGTCAGAGGGACCTCAATACTGCTGATTGCAATTGTCCACGCTGCAGCAGTGCTGCTGGTCAACATACTCCTCAAGGCTTTCATGCCTGCCACTGTCTCTGCCTGCTGCTGGTCGAGATTGCTGGGCAACATGCAGGTTTGGTAAACATTACTGATTTTGCTCGTAGGTGAGAGAATAGGCAAGTTGATCAGGAATGCAGAGAAGGCAAAGACGCCGGTCATGTGTGTGGTTGGGGAGAAGGAAGCGAGCAACAATCAGCTGTCTGTGAGGACATATGGTGAAGATGGTGACAGGGGCGTCATGGCCATGGCAGAAGTCATCACACGCATTCAGGATGCCAGCAAAACTCGAATGCCATTTTGATCGGCTTCCGACATTTTAAGCATCGTTTTGTTCAGCATCATGCCTTCAGCTGGTGTGCATGTGGCAAGCAGAATTGTACAAAGACGTTATGCAGCGCTGCATCTGCCTGCATTTATGCACTCACAACAAGACGCTAGCTAGCCAAATACAAAGCTGTGCTATCAAGCGTTAGTTGTTAATTTCAGGCCTGGTAGCACCATGTTGATCTGAGCAATATGTTGGCCAGTCCATGGCTTGTCATCTGACAAGGGGCGGGAGCTGAATTTTGCTTGTTCACCTCTCAACCTTTCCTCCGCACGAAATGCCATATAGGGCCTTCGTTAAAGAAGTCCCCCCAGAAAGCAGCAGCCCCCTCCTGGCAAACCTCAGGCAGCCCCTATGTCAGCCATGGGCCGTTCAGTCAACGTCTTTCACTTCACTCAATCATCATTCGGGGTCTACATCTTTCGCAGGTCCGATCTTCCCCAAACAAGACTTCATCCCAGGATTTCAGGGTTGGCAGCGTTATGCCCTGATGTTCCGCTCAACATAATGAACTGAATCATCATGCGTATCGAGACCACTGGTCTTTTGTTAGGGTCTTTCACTAGTCTTTGTGCAAAGTATGGGACTCCAAGGCTCTATGAAAAAGCTGCCAGGCTGTAACTGATACGCGAGCCACTCCGGATTGCTGCCCTCAAACAATTTATTCATCTTTGCATTCAGAACTTTGTCGATGGCCTGCTGCTCCAACTCAAATACACCACATGGCTGTGTCTGAAAATCGCACACAACCACATACAACAGCATGTGGCCCTGATGAGAAGAGTCTACTTTTAGACTCAATGGTAGTCCAGCCTTTCGCAATAGCTCGCAGCGTCATGCGCACAACACAGGAGGGTGCACGCAGTGCCCTCGATGAGTCATGAAGCGCACGAGCTCACACGTGCTTGAGCTCACATGCATACGCATGGGCCTGATCCTTGCAGGACTTGTGTTATAGCTTGTGCTCAGTTGGCGGACACAGGGACGCAACCAGAACCGTCGCAGCTTTGAGCCATAATTGAGCTTTTCACAGACTACTGCAAGGTCGCATTATGATGGCTCAACGAGCCAGGCCTCTGCAACTGACTGCCCTGTTTCTGGCCTTGACTGCACTCAAGTTTGCCCACGCCGCCACAGCTCCCGCCCCGGCTCCGGCCGTCGAAGTGTCTGCGACTTTGCCACAAAGTCTAGGCGCGTTGTGCGTCAGCCCTCAGGGAATCTACAATTTGACGCAAGCAGCAACTTCAACTTCAAATCAACTCGGCAAGGGCGATTTGAACATCTCGATTCCTGCCAACCTGACGAGCAGCGCCTCTTTACAAAGCATCAGCAACGTAAGACACTGTGCCTCGAATGGCCTTGAGCGTCTTGCAACTTTTGAGGACTGTGCCATGACGATGTTCACAGATCAACGTTGCAACCTGATCTGCTTTTGCACGTGAGCGTCCTTACGGGGGCATTCGAGTCTTGTCGGTCGATGTCAACTGCACATGATTGAGGCCTTCTGTTGCCTCTTGGCAACGCAGTGTTCTCGCAGTTTGAAGTCACTGCAGTTATGCCTACCGTCTTTGCAGGTTACGTGGGAATATATATACTCATACCCGTTCCCAATCATAGCCAAACTCTTCACCGGCTCCACCTTGAACGGCACCTTGGTCAACGCTTTCAACCTTCGGCAGACTGTGCTGTCCAACTACACGACCGCCATTGCTGGTCCGAATCACGACACTCTGTACACTCAAGCCTGGCTGGACCTGTCACAGGTGGGACTGCACTGGGTGCTATTGGTTTAAAACAGCGCAGATCCCATGCGAATCCCTGATTTTGATGCAGGGACCTCAACTTCTGACCGTTCCAGCTTTTGAGACGGGTCGCTATTGGATTGTGCCATTCTCAGACTCCTACCTCAACTTCTACACAGCTATCGGGTCACACTTCAACAGCACAGCAGGTCAATACCTTGTTGTTGGCCCTGGTAAGCATCTCCAATGTGCCTACTTGCCTGCAAATCTTGCCCTTTCTGCTATCGAGAACACCTGGCTGTGCCCAAGTGGCCTTGGTGATTGCATTGGCCCTTGATTCCATAATGTTTTCCTGGTCAGCGCAGCCTGCAGAGTGTTTGTTTGTCCGAGTCAATGTGCAGGATCTCAAGCACAGGCTTTACCTTTGTATGCTTGCTGAGAGAAATGTGAAGGCTTGAACAGGCAATGCTGCACTGCAGGTCCCTCACAAAACGCCACCTTCCCAAATTTCAACAGCAGCCGCATCATTCATGTTCCCACAGATCTGACATATGTCTTGGCGAGAGTCCTTGTGTTCAATGACAGTGACCAGGCTGCTGCTAATGCCTTGAGTCAGAACATCACCATCAGCCCTTATAATGCATCAGGTCTGCATGCAAGCTTTTTGTTTTTTTCCTCAATGTTTGCAATACTCAAATGCACTCAGCTTGCAGCGCTGACAATGTGGCAACTGACAAAGTGCTTGCTGATCTTGGTCTGTTTAGCTTTGCATGGTACAGGCTTCAAACCAACATGTACTTTGCAGGGACAGCAACAAAAGCTGCTCAGATTTCTGCTGCATTTAATGGCAGTGGGTATGGCTCATTGGGAACTCAGGCTGGTTATGTTGCTTCCCTGCTGCAGCGGCCAGCCACCTGGTTCAATGCAACTGCTACTTATGTCACGGTTGATCCCCCAGGTATCTCACTGCAAAGTAGCCATTACCTAGGCCATACTAGTCATGCGCTGCGTCAAGTGTGCGCAAGCTGCACTGTAACAATCATGGTCCGATGTGCACCATGCTCAAATGTGCGCCATGCTCAAATGTGCAGATGTAGCAGGTTGAGCAAACGCTGAAAATGCATGCTATGTGCATTGCCAGCAACATACAGCATCCTGCCATTCAGACTACATCTAGATCCAACAGCAACGGATCTCACCATGATTTGACAAAGAGTCCCTGAGTGTTCATGCCATCCTAGGCGAGAGGTGCTACAAGCACTGTTGCTGATGTACCTCATTGGGCATGATGTCATGCAGGTGTTGGGACAGGCAATAACACAGCAGCACTTGATACAGCACTGGTGCAACTCTCCAAGAGTGCTTCATCGAACGCTACCATCGACTCACTGGCCAGCCAAATAGCAAGCCAGTGCATTACTGGGGCACATTTGGGTCTGAACACAACCACTGGTTGGTCCAATAATCCAAGTAACGGCTATTTTGGAGCCAACTACTTGTTCCGAGCTCGTAAGTATCTTGGTCTAGCTGCCATGTCACACATTACATTGCTTGTCTTTGGGACTCAACAGGGGAGTCAACAGACAATAACTGGGCGAATTCTGAGCAGGTCAAATTTGAATGATACAATTCATTCAATGCTGTTCTGACAAAAAACCATAGATCTGGGCCTGAACTAAATCAAAGTATGTCAAATCACATGGTGCATCTCACATGGATTCCTCACCTGTCTATGTGTCTGCTTGTCTGCCTATCCCCTGTGTCAGTCTGTCTGGAATTCCGATTGAGCATGGCTGTCTGCCTGCTTGTGCCAAAGCAGGGGAAGCAGGGGTTGCATGTCTGCAATTCAAATGCCATCTCCAAGCAAGTTACTGCAGGCTTGTGTGACAACAATCAGTCTGACAGCAACCTTGACGTCAGCCACTCTATGTTTATGCAGAGAGTGCCATTTCTGGATTGGGCGCTTTGCCTCCAACAGAGGCTATCTACTTCTCGACCAACCAAGACTCTCTGAACAGAACCCTGGACGCTTCGAGTGGCAACAACTACACCATCAGTTTCAAAGTACCCCTGCCGGCACAAGCCTTTTGGTCGCTGACCCTCTACAACTCAACCAACTTCTTGCTGATTCAAAATCCCATCAACCGGTACAACATAGGAGACAGGGTGAGTGCTGAGACTTCCATGCTTGCATGACATTGAAGTTCACGCATCCAGCGTATACCAGACATTACTTTCAGAGCTGTTAGCTGGGCATGCTCTGGTACGTTTGCTCAAATGCAGGTTGCAATATTGTGTGCTGTGACCTCAAGCATGGTAATTCTGTTGTTCACCGCGATTTTTGACATGCATTGCAGTCTATAGGTATCTAAATGGCTGCCAGTATTGGTATAATGCCCTGGATTGAGCAAAATGCTATCTACCTTTGTTTCATCACGATGGATTTTGCGCTTGATGTGCAGACAAGTGGCCTGGTGTACAGTGGGACCAACAACAGCACACTTGTGGTCTTCATTTCTGCCACCCAGCCGCAGCAGGGTACAGCCAATGCAGCGAACTGGCTGCCAGCTCCCAGCAATGCTGGATTCCAGCTGATCTTGAGACTGTATGAGGCTCCTGCATCTGTCCTCAATAATGACTATGAGCCTCCTGCTGTTGTGCGCACAAGCACTACAACTGCAACAGCCACTAGTGGCTAGGAGACAGCAGGGAATGTACATGAAGTGAGGATCCAGTAGAAGGAGGACTTGCAAGGCAGAAGTATGAACGTAACTTTTTGCAACGGCATAGATCATTGTGTGTATGCATTCATTCTCATGGAAGAGTCTCCTTTGAATTATGCTTCATGTGATATGCTGCAATGAGCACCTGCAGGCCCAAAAGTTTTACAAATCGCGATCGTGACCAGCTTGTTCTGTTCTGTTCAGCTTGTGACATTTCAAGTTGTTGGAGGTGATAAATCATATTGGACCTGACAAACAACCAGTGACTGTCACTTGTACATGCTACACTGTCAAGATTGTGACAGGATTCATGAAGTACGTACGTATACGCATGCGCAGCCCAAGTCAGGTTTTGCATGCAGTCGCACTTCCTGGACTGTTTGCTTTGTACGTGACCCTGCACTGCATGACTGCAGATGCGCAACCGCTGTATGGCATTCACAGAGCACAGCATCGTTGCTGCCTCTTCTCAGGCCATTGGTTGCTGAGCACCATTGTGTTGCAAAAGCCCTTTTACCACTAAGAAATACCACTAAGAAAAAAGCCCTTTTAGCTGGACGGTGGAGGGCAGGACGGAATTCGCCCTGAGTGGACCAGTGGCCAGGAGGGCGGTCAAGATCAGCCTAAGGCTTTCTTCCGTTGGTGTTGCTTGCTGAGACAGGCAAACTCGACGCGATGCAGGTCACCGCACCAATCTCCCGGCATACGCTGCATGGCAGCCAGCTGAAAATCCGACAACAGAAGCTTCTGGTCACTAGACGCAACCAGCGTGTCGAAACTTGCAATGCGGTCAAGGAGATCTTTATGCCAGCCCTTTCGTCCACCATGACCGAGGGCAAGATTGTGTCTTGGCTCAAAAGTGAGGGGGACAAGATCACAAAGGGCGAGTCGGTCGTCGTCGTCGAGTCAGACAAAGCTGATATGGACGTCGAGAGCTGTAAGAGACATGCCCAGCTTGACCTTTTTCTTGCGCTGCACTAGAGAGCGAATGCAATGCATGTTTCCAGTACAAAAGCTTTTGGGTAGATTAGTGTCGTGATTGTCTGCAGTCCAGGACGGCATCCTTGGAGCGATCGTCATACAAGAAGGCGGAGTAGCCAATGTTGGTGCACCGATTGCGTACGTCGCTGAAAGCGACGCTGACCTGCAAGAGGCCAAGTCGAAGGTCGGAGGCGCTTCAAACGGCAACGGCGCCGCCCCTGCATCAAAAGAAGTACCCAAGGAGGAGGTGGCTAAGGTGGAAGCACCTGTTGCTGCTAAGTCAGGAGCAGCTCCTGCCCCTCCTACACCACCGCCCGCCCCAGCAGCATCACAAGCTCCCGCTCCGCAAAAACGCGCAGACGGTCGCATCATTGCCACGCCCTATGCCAAGAAGCTAGCAAAGGAGCTAGGGGTTGATCTTAACAGCCTAGCTGGCAGTGGACCAGCTGGCAGGATCACAGCCTCTGACGTCGAGGGATTCAAGAAGGGAGGCAATGGAGCTGCAACAGCTCAATCACCAGCTGCTCCCGCCGCACCATCAGTCTCCCCTACGCAAGCTGCTCAGGCACCTGCTGCAGACATGAAGCCATCAACGCCTCAGACTGTCTCCACGTCAGTGTCAGAGCTAAAGGGTACTACAGAGCCGTTCAATGCTCTTCAAGCTGCCGTCGCCAAGAACATGGTGGAAAGCCTCAAGGTCAGTGCCATGGATTGTAGCCCTGCTTCCTTAAACCCATGAGATGTCATGCATCGAGGGCGCAAACAAACTACCTGCATGTGGAGTAATAGCAGACGCTGTATGTTGCCTCCCAGCAGGCACTGTTCCTTTGAGGCTTTGCGCCATTGCGCTATTTCCTGTCATTCACATTTTGAGTAATCACTGCAGGTGCCCGAGTTCCGGGTGGCATACAGC
>JAABUW010007320.1_pt1 | contig 13336 bp, 1 predicted proteins | sample 5560081 | NCBI WGS metagenome assembly JAABUW01 (sample SAMN10711882, study PRJNA513363) | rock metagenome | isolation source: Antarctica rocks | place: Antarctica: Victoria Land, Knobhead sud
TATTACGTATTTTAATCCTAATTTCCCGTTCGAAGTTTTCGAGTTTAAATTTCTTTATAATTAATATTCGCGTTTAATCCGTTAGGGCCTTCTATAATCTTAAATCGTAAATTATTATTATTAATTCTTTAACTCTTACGGAATAAAAACGCCGGTAGCGGTTTACTAGTTAAGAATAATTATACGATTTTTTTAATAACGATATTATATTATCTATATACCTAAAGGATATTTTCGAGTATATTTTATATAATGAATTCTAATTAATATTTAGGCTAGTTTATAAATTTATAAATTATATATTAATTCGCTAGGTACGGGGTTAAAGAGGTTTTTAATATTTATATAATATCCCCTTTATCCGGAAAGGTAGTAAAATAACCGATACCGAATACTTTCTTTACGATATTTAGATTCTCGCTAAACTCGCGGCGGGTATCTAAATTCGTTCGGTAATAATTAAGATTTTAATTACCTATCGCGTTATATTTCTTAATCGTATACGTTAAATCGTAGCCGTATTTACGATATATTATATATACAGTTATTAACGTTTTTACCCTACGGCTTTTTATTAAAATAAACCCCTTCTCGTTAAAGATTATTCGTATTTCGCTACTTTTAATTAAAATCTTTTTATATAACTCTTTAAACGCCCGACTTAACTCGGCCGATTATATAAAGTATAAATATTACTCCGTAACCGCCTTATATTAAATAATATTTATTTATTTAAAATCTTTAAATACTCGTCCCTAAAATAGAGTACGGGGATATTTATTATAGGAGGTTAAAGATTTTTACCCGCGCTCGGTAACCTATCTAAATTCTACGCGATATTATATAGTTCCTAGACCCGTTTCTAGTTATCGGTACTAAATAATTTAACGAAGAAGATAATATAAATATCGAGTTATTATATAAGTTTGGACCTAATTAGTTTCCGCTTTTCTTTAAAATAACTATTTATTTCTATCTCTTTAATTTCCCTTATAATAGCCTCGTCGAGTATTCGATAATAAATATTCTTTACCGCGATTTAGGCGTTAATATCTATTATTTAATAACGATTATCGGGCCCGGTTTAAATTATCTTAACTCGTTTTTTAAAACTCGGTATTATACGACTCTTTTTATATTTAATTATTTTACCGGTATTAATTACCTCCTTATCGCCTCCGGTATTTAGGGTAAGAATACGGCTACGGAGGTTTATATATATTTATATTTCGTTATCGAATAATATAGTTTTACGCTTTCTCGGAGTAATAGATAAAAATAGGGGCTATTATCTAATTATTAATCATTAATACTCTCTACTTTAGGGCTCGAGTATAGGATTTCGTATTTTATATCTCGATCTCGTATTTATCCTTTTTAATTAAATTTTTAGACGTCCTTATCGCCGTTTCGGGAGAGGATACTTCGTTAATAAAAGATTATATTTATATAATTTCCTTAATTTATTTTATTTATTAACGATACTCTACTACTTTTTCTTTTATTATATATTCGGTTATCTCGTACACTAGCTCCTCCCGTTCCGTTATACCGTCGTCTAGGGTATTTAGGGTATCGAGAGGAGATTATTCTTTTATTAAAAAGATAACTACTTTTAAATATAAATCGAGTTATTAAACCTCGCCTTTAAGTCTCTTAATAAAACTGGGTATCGGTATAATAAAGAGGTTTAATAGTACCGGTAGTAATAATATTAATAATATCGTAGTAACGCGACGGTTAAATTTCTATTTATTTATTATTCTCCCCGCGTAATTCCCTACGCTATTATAGACTTTAGTATTAAGTCGTAACGCGCTAAATTATATACGAAAAATTAGTTAGTAAAATAGTAAAATACTTATTTCTTTTATATAAATTATTCGAGTTTATTCCGATTAATATTTAATTCTTAGGTTTTTAATTATTCCTATATTTTAATATTTTTCTTTATCTTCTCTCTAGGAGTTATTAAATACTAAGTTTTCGCTAAATCTCAAATAATCTTAATGGCTCCTCGCTTCGCGAGTAAGGTTTATTAATTATTCGCTTTTTTATATAAAAACTAGATAATTAAAATTTTAGGACTATCGGAGCGCCTTTATTAAACTCGAGCGACTAGTTCGATCGGAGATTAAGACCGACGCCCTAATAAGATAATTCGTTATATTAATAATATTATTAGTAGCCGTGAGTTAGGGTTGCTGGTTTTGGTCAAAGTAGAATACGAGGGACTTAGTTAAAAAATCACGATTCCGGGTAAATACGACTACGTCGGATTAAGAAAGTTCCTATATATAAAAAATACGTATTCACGCTACGAATTAAACGGTATTATTAGATTTATATTATCTACTTTCGTTATCGGGTAAAGTAATAATCCCTATATTAAGTTTTAATATTCGCGCTTAAGTCGCGGCCCGTTCGTACTCTAATTCTTAGAGTTAATTAATTAGTCGGATATCTATTAATATAATATTATCCCGAGACTAAATTAGCGTATTAATAGGTATCCGACTAATTTATTAATCGAATAATTTCCTCTATCTTAGAAGATAGTAACGGGTTCGTTATTATTACTACCGAGGCTTTATCGGCCTCGGCCGTCCCGTAACGTATTTAATAAAGTAATATAATAATAATCGATTAATTAGGGCGATATATTACTTTTAGAACTATTAAATTATAAAACGCGCTAGCTACGCCTCTAAAGCCTAATTTAATAAATAATTATCTTTTCCGTCGCTAGGATCTCCCGTTAACTATATTATTTTTATCCGATTCCTTTATATAACGCCCTTAGTATCCTAGCTTAATTAGGTATTATAGGTATATTATAGGCCGTTTAATTATAAACCGAGAGGATAAATAAAGTAAATAAAGAGCTCGATAATAAAGATACTATATAAAAAAGAGAGAATTATTATAATAAAATATAACTAAACTTTACCCGCTAGATATATCTATTATTATAAAATATTCTTAAATATTTTAATTAATTCGGCTAGCTCCCTCTACTACCCTTTATTTACCGAAGGTATAGGATTTATATCGGGGTACCTCTACTTCTTATTAATATTTATACTTTTAAAATTCGATTATTTAACTCGTAATAAATTAGATTTATTCTAAAATTACTAGAGACCTAATATTAACTACCTCGCCTATTATTATTATTATATTATTATGAAATTATATATTATCTTTCCCCTAATTATATTAGTAGATCCGATATAACTTAGATACCCTATATAAGGTTTTTTATATTTTTTCTTTACTTTCTAATTCTCTTCCCCTTAGCGATATATATACTTCGACTACCGTTTATTTATAAATTAACTCGGAGTTAATTTCTTTTTAATTCTCTTTTAATATTTATATACTAGAAGTTTTAGGTTAAAAAAAAGGTTAATAATATTCACCGAGTATAAAAAGCTCGAGAGAAGAAAAAGTATATATAAACTCGATCTCCCTCCCCCCTTTTTAATTTATTAATATACTTTACTCTAGCGATCTATTAACCTCCCGTAGAAACCCTCGACTCTAGCGATAATACCGCCGAATTATTTACTCCCTCGCTCAGCTCTTAAAAGCCCTACTATAGTAACTTATCTATAATACCGTTAATCTCCCGTTTATTAGAGGTCCGTCTAGGCCTACTACTTATCTCTAGTATTAGAGGTAGCGAGAGAAAACTTTATTTCGATAATAACGATAACGAGACGCAGCCTAATACCGATATTAGAGGTATCTAGATACCGTCTACGTCCCGTATTCACGGTCGCGAAAGATTATAATATTCTACTCGTATATAAAGATCTTATAAACTATCGAGATAATTAATCGAATTAATTAAAGATGAATATAGGAGCCCGACGTTAACTATAATTAATAATAATTTATTAATATAATTATAACGGGAGTATCTAGCGTCTTTACCCTTTTATAAATAAATTTACCGAGATCCTATCCGAATAAATAATAACGATAAAGGTCTATTTTATTTAAACTTTATAAATAAAACGAGTAGTAACTCGAGCGCTACCTCCTCCCTCTCCGCTTTCTAGTCGTATACCCGTTCTCGCCGAATTTTATCTAAAATTTAGAAGACGGATATAAAACCTATAAATTAATTAATTTATACTAGTATAATCTTATCCCAAAGTTAGGCGGTTTATTATAACGATAGTATATTAAGCCGACTATAGTTTAGGTATCGTTAATACTATAAATAATCTACGACCTCTCTACCCTCGAAGGTACTAAATATATAATAACCGAAATAAATAGATATTAGCGCGACCTCGTCCTTAAATATACTTTATCGGATCGTTTAATCCCTCTTATCTTCGAATCGGGACGTCTAATAAATTAAAAAGAAAATAAATAACTTTATATTTAAGGGATATAAAAACGTCTTCTAGTCGGGAGTAATAACGGCGATATTAATCTTAATTTTAGCCTCGCTCGATACGAGGATTAATTCTTATAGTCGGATAATACTCGATAGCTAAAGATTAGTCGTGATTAAAATATAAATAACTTTCTCGCGCGGGTAACTACCCTCGCTATTTATAAAACCGCCTTTACTTTATCGATAAGGTTTATCTATTTTTAAGTAATTACCTTTAACTCTTATATTCGGTTTTATAAAGAGGCTATTTATACTTTAAAATAAATACGTTTTAAAAGTAGTCTTCGGTCGTAAAGATTCGGTTTCTATTATTATATCTTCTTTCTTTATATACCTCGTCGAAGGGTCCGACCTACCTCGGAAGCCCGCGTGAATATTAATAAGAGGCCTAATATCGACCTTATAATTTATCTCAACGATAAAGAGTAATCTACTACCTTAGATTATATTAAATTTAAACGATACTTCGCTTAAATTCCTCTAAAGTTTCAAATATTTTATTTAATAATATTATAATTAACTTCTCCGTTTTAGAATATTATTATCTAATATTATTAAGCTACTATACTAGATAATAATATCTTAAAATATTAATATTCGTGATAATCGTTATTATACGCTACTACTTTAACTTTAAAACTTTACCGCGATTAAATTTTTATCGTTTAGTAATAATTATTACGCGCTAAGTTTTACTACTAAATCGATCTATATTTATATAAATAATAAATTATTACGCGCCAAGTTTCATTATTAAATTGATTTATATTTATATAAATAATAAATTATTAAGCGCTAAGCTTCTCTACTAAATTAATTTATATTTATATAATTCTTTAATTATTACGCGCTAAATTTCTCTACTAAATCTATTTATACCTATATAAATAATAAATTATTACGCGCTAAGTTTCTCTACTAAATTAATCTATATTTATATAATTCTTTAATTATTACGCGCTAAACTTCTCTACTAAATCTATTTATATTTATATAATTCTTTAATTATTACGTATTAAGTTTCTCTACTAAAGTTATTTATACCTATATTAACTCTTATATTACTCTTTTAAAAAATCGTAAAAGATTTTTCCTAGATTAGTAGATTACCGTCGCGACGATATAATCCTAATTATTAAGGTAGTCGAGTTTAATCTAGATTACGAATATAGCTCCGGTTAAAACGACTTTATATATCTTTATTTATAAGGTTAATATTTTCTAGCCTCTATTAATACTTTATTTATTATAAATTATAAAGAATAACGTCCCTAATATTTAATAATTTATATTTAGTAATTTACCTAAAATATAATCTAGTTATCGATATAGAGTAAATTAACTATGGGTATAAATATAGTATATTCTAATTATTATACCCGTTCTAGACTAGAGTATAAAATAGTAGGTATTAAATTATATCGCTTTTCGTCCCTATATAAACTAGTAATTTAATAAATATTATATCGCCTAGCCCTCTATTCTATCGTTTTAGTTTTATTTATTTTTATTATAAATATTACCTAGTTACTCGGGCCTATTAAAGTTATAATTTTTATCTCTTTTTTTATTATAGTTAGCCCCCGTTAGGAAAGACCCTACCGTAGTAGAATATTATATTTACGACGATAATATAGGACTCGTCTAGATTTACTATAAATATAAAGGACTTGAAAAATCCTCCGTAGGTTTATCCTCCTTTAGTCCCTTCGCTTTTATTTTTAAAAAAAAATCGCGGCCCTTTTTAAACTCGATTATAGTTATTATTAAATACTTTAATATACCGATAGAGATCCGAATTATATTATTCTCGGCCGTCTTTAGGGCCGTTTTCTACTTTTATAAAATATTAAATTATATATATTTATTTTACCTAAAAAGATCTCGTTGTATAATTTCCTAATATAATTTAGTTAATAATAATTTAGGAAATACCTCGGAGTTTATATTTATAATAGCTTCGTATTTATATTAATAATAGGTACCGCCTATAAATTTCTATATAATCCGATAAATACTAATTTTAACTATATATTTCGTAATTTTATCTCTTAACTTAAATACCCTGATGGATCCAGGCTGGATTCATATGGGAATAATAGTTTTTCCGGGCCGGGGGGACCTGAATCCATATGCCCTCTCGAGCGGAATCCATGTATACGTTTAAGTTAAATTACTCAATATTAATAGAACTAAAAACCATGATAATTTCAGCGATTATAAAGTAAAGTCTGCCCTTTTAAACGCGCCTACTTTTATAAGAATCCGTAGAGTGGATATAAAGTTATTAATTTATTAACTTAGGGTTAATAGTTGAAATTCCTAACCTAAATACCTTGATGGATCCAGGCTGGATCTATATAGGAATAATAGTTTTTCCGGGCCGGGGGGACCTAAATCTATATACCCTCTCGAGCGGAATTTATATACCCGTCCTAGATAAATCTAATACGCGAAACTCTTAATTTTCTATATACGATTTATAAAGCTTAGCTCGTATATTCTAAAAATATTCCGTCTAATAGAATCGGATAGGGAAATAAAAAGTAATTAATATATAGAAAATAAGTAATATCGGTACGACCGCTCGGATAATATTTAGGTAATCGACGCCCGCCTCCCTAACCTTAAGAATATAAAGTAAACCTATAAGTTTAGAACTCGATTACGGTTATATATAATAAGAAGGTTTTACCTTATAAGTTATAGAGCTTAGTAAGCGTATTCGATATATATCTTAATTAAGGTTTTTGGATAGGTATTACTATCTATATATAGAAAAATACTCTTTATAGTTAATTTCGGTAGTTTTAATATCCCGCGTTTTTTTTTTATTTTAGTAACGCGATAGCCTTAACCTCCCTAATAGTTAGGGAGGTTAGGGCTACGCGAAATTAAATCTTCGGTCGGGGGATTTAAACTACCTTAATGATTAAGGTAGGAAGAAAATATATATAAATATAGATTTATTTCTTAGTATACGATTAAGGTTATAATCGGGTAACTATTAATTTATATAGGTATAGAATTATATAGGGATAACTCGTGGAGTAAGCTATCGGGTTAAAGATATATTTAGATTACCCTAATTATTAGGATAAATAAACGTAATATTTATAAATAGTATATAAATGGGATTTATTCTAGGACGAAGCTAGGCCGATATTATTATACTATTATTACGTAAAGCCGCTTATATCGGTACGACCGCTCGGATAATACTCGGGTAATCGACGCCCGCTTCCTGTATAAAGTAGAAATAGTATCTTTCGGATTACTTTCGTAATAGTCTTTTATAATTTTATATATTTTATTATAGATATATAGGAAAGTTTAGCGCTCGGTTTCGAGTCTAATTCTAAGGAATCTCTAGTCTCGATTATTCTACCTTTAGACTCGCCTCCGCTAGTTAATAGACTTATTTTTATTAAATACCTAACTCTAATCCCCGAGTATACCGTTTAGTTTTATAGATTATACGTATTTATTTTAATACCTAGCCGTTTAGATAAATATCTCTTTAATAAAAATCATAGTTATTTACTAAAGAAATGAAAGGAAATTTAGTAGTATATTAATAGATAGCCTAGTATTATCCGAACGGAGAAAGATTTAGAGTATCTTTTATTTCCTTAGAATATCCCTTCGCTTATTCTAGGTTTACGGTTTTTAACGAATAGTGTTTAATACCGAATAAATCCCAGTAGCCTATTTTAATATAAATTTATTATTAGAACCGTAAAAGGTATTAAGTCTTATTATTTAGATAATTATAATTAGATTAATAACTAGTATTATAGTTTTAAAATCTAGGATCGTTATTAAGCTAGCTTATTAATTAGTCGATTATAACGAACGAATATTTATTATTAGCGGTTCTTTATTTAGGGTAAAAGATCCGAGTATTTTAAAATATAGGAACCCCGCGACGACGACCTCGAATTCGATTCCGAGCTACCGGTATAGACCTAGGTTTAAAATAGTATCGTTTAAATATATAAAGGTATCCTACGATATAAAGAAGGCGTTATCGAGGCGGGGTAGTCTACGGAAGTAAACCTATAACTAGAGCGAATATAATAGGTTTTATATCTAGAAGGTTTAGATCCCCGAGAGGTAATAAAGTCCGTTAGCGAGCCCGATACCGAGGTAGAGCCTATTACGGCTACGATATAGGATATCGTTAGAGAATTAATTTCGTTCTATTAGTATAGTATAATTACTCGAGTTAGGGTATTTATCCGTCTAGAGGCGATTCGTACCGAGAAGTATTAAACTCGATATTAACCGCTATAGTTATATATAAACCCTACTAGATTAACCAAGTATATAAGGTTATAGCGGCGAATTATTATATTTTTTATTTATACCTAGAAAGAATACGAGTAGGAAAGCCCGAAGTACTCGTTTAATCCCGAGTAGTAGAAAGTATAGTCCCGATTCGTCCGCGCCGCCAGAGCCGTTAATTTAGAGAAGGCGACGGAGGATTCGGTTAATAAATCTCCTAGATATCTAGGCCGCCGCCTTAAGAAGGTAGCTAAATCTAGCTAATATCCGCCGACGTTTATAGAGGAGGTTAAAGAATTAACTATCTATTAGCGAATATATTTATTATTTTATATAGCGTTACTAAACTAAAAGATTCGACGGACCGAGTACGATTACCCGTTAGTTTATACGATAGCGGTATTAGGGGTTATTAAGTAAGGATAAATAAAAACGGACTAGTATCCCCTAATTTTATCGGTTATAATTAAAATTAACCGGTTTCTAGTAGTTTAATAGGTACTAGAAAGATTATAATAGGATAATATAAATAGTATTACGGATTCGGGAAGTTTAGTATACGTGGCCGATATAATAGATCGATTTATAATACGTAGTAGTTATAGATTTATATAGTGGATATTAGACCTACGTATATATAGGATAAAGATCTATTATAATACTACTACGATAGATTACGTTAATTAGATTAACGACGGCGAGGAGATAATTTATAAGAACCTATAATTTAGTATAGTAGATTTCCGCGTTATAGTTTATAAGGTTATCGGCGAAGCTAAGTAAATACTAGTAAAGACGTTAATATTTAGCGATGTTATTAATACCCCGCGTATTCTATAATCCTAGGTTCGTAAGAATCCCGTCGAGAAGCGGCTAGGGTAGAATTTTCTTCACGATAAACGTAATATATAGGTTAGTGTTATTAGCGATATTAATAGCCGAGCCAGTATATAACTAGGGGAGTAGTAGTTATTCGATCGTATTAGTCGATCCCCGTTACTATATTATTAATTTAGTTAGTCCGGCCCCGAGTTCGTATAGAATCGTTATCGGGTAGAGAAGTATATAGACGATATTTCCCGATTTCTTAGATTATTATTAATTACGGTGTATATTATTAATAGAGGGCCCGTACGAGCCCCCGAACTCCTTAGTCTCCGTTATAGTAATATTATTTAAGGCGACTATCGAAGTATTTTTATAGAAGATTAAGTTATCGTTTTCGTCGCCCGTTACTATAAAGGGTATACTATAAGTGGAGATATTAAAATCATTTATCGATATTTGCCCCGCGAAGTGGGCGAGTTAGTAGTATAGTATTTATAGCTAGTACTACTATTTCGTAGATAATTAGAGGCTACTATATATCGGTTAACGAGGCGTTCCTAGTATATATGGCCCGATAATACTAGCGGACGAGAATGGACCGGCGATTATATACGAAAAGTCTTAGAGCGAGCTAGTTAGGGTTATATAGGTATTTCTATTAACGTCTAATCGTACCGAGAGATCGCTATCGCTATTAGTCGTCGTTATTTACCGCGGAAAGAAGTATTTAAATACGACGACGATAATTTAAATCGGGTATGAGAGGATAAGGCTTATAATAATATTTACGATAAATAAGCCGGCTATACGTCCTACGTTATAGGTATTATCTATACACGATTAATCGAGGAGTTATTTAGGTATATAGCCGAAAAGCGAGCTAAATTCCGTTAATCTAGTGAAGCGTAGTATATATAGCTAAGTTTAGCTAGTACTGTCGACTAGGAAGTTAGCTGTAGAGATAAATATAAAGCCGTTATATTCGATAATAAAATAGATAATTCGCGTATCTAACGATTAAAGTATTTATATTATACCGATATATAATTTAGGTTAGAAGTTATCGTCGGGTTAGGTACCGAATTCCGAGGGGTATAGGAGCCCGCTATTTACGCTATCTTATAGGGCGAGAGTCCTATTATTACCGTTATAAATACGGGAGGTAGGAAAAGCTTACTATTTATATTACCCGTATAGATAGAGTAAAGAGGTATTATTATTATAATAATACTATTAATCGTACTACGATAAGATATTAAGTGTCGTTATCGGTAGCTAGGGATTTTATATAAAGAATAAAATCGTCGGTCGCCCCCTAGTAGTATTATTATAGTATTAATTACTCCCGAGTCCGCTATCGGTAATAATTTCCGTACCTATATTAATCGCTTAAGGTAGGTTAAGAAACTAGATTATATTATTATCGACGAGTACTATTTAGTACTCTATAATAAGAAGAATTTCCGTAAATATTTATAGGAATAGGGCTAGTTAACGGGGGTAGAGACGTAGATAATATTATTAACGGCGATATTACCGCCTAGTAAAGAAGGTATATTATACGATCGTATATAATTCGATCGCGATAGGGTTTACTTATTTCGAGCTAAAATAATACGACGTAATATCTATTATTCCGTATATAAAGTCGCTACGATAGAAGATAAAGAACGACGACGGATTATTTATAGGTATATCGATACTAAGCTAGAGGAGTATCGCGATAAGAAAGTTATCGTATATAGTAATACCGTTAAAGAAGTATAGTGAATAACCGAGGAGTTAGGTTATAAGGCGTACTTCTATAATACCGAGAATAAAGAAGTAATAATATAAAAGTTTAGATAAGGACGGACCCGAGCTATTACCGCTACTAGTATATTAGGACTAGGTATCGATATCCCCGATATCCGCTTAATCGTTTACGTATATATACCGCGAACTATACTAGATTATACGTAAGAGAGTGGGTATATAGGGAGGGATAAAGCCCGTAGCGAAGCCGTTATTATCGTAGCCGACGATAGTACTCCTAGCGACGATAAGTAGTTTAATTCCGTTAAATATACCGATATCTAGCTAGTCTACTAGTACCTGGAATTACTATATCGACGTATCGTATTTAGTTAATATTTAGATAGATAGGTACGACAGCGATATATATTAAGGGAGGAGATATATAATCGCTATAAGATTTAGGTATATCCGCGCTCCCCCGTTCGTATTATATTTTACCCCTATCCCGACTCCCTCTACGGTGTACGTAGGGGAGCGATATTAAGTTATTTAACTTCGCCGCTAGTTATTACCCGAGAAGTATTATTATACCCCGATACGGCCGCTATCGTACGCCAGGACTAGTAGCGCGATAATAATCGTCGGACTTCGACGCAGTATATTCGATAAAAGGCGATAGAGTTGGACGAACTATAAAAGTTAGTTTAGTAGCGCCGGGGCAAGTGCGTATACTATATTTAATATTACGTTACGAATATCGAGTATTTTCTATTTTATTACCCCGATCCGGAGGCGGTATATATTCGTATTATATATTAGAAGTTTAAGGATTAGATCCGCGAGTCCCGGTATATAAAGAGGTTTAGTAGTTATTCGGAGTACTTTTTACCGTAGGTATAATATAATAAATAGCGATAAAGGGAGGACGAAGCGGGTATATATAAAGCCGTACCCGAGAAGCCCGTATATCGATATCGCGATATTATTATAAGTGGCTTAATCGAGAGGCTAATAGAGGATAAGGATATATTAACGGACTTTACCTAGCGTATCTACGAATAAAGCCTATAAGTCGAGAATATAGTAGATATCGAAGGTTATTTAAGACGGCGTCGGGTATAGGGAGGGTTAAAAACGAGTTAACTACTATAAGAGTTTTACGTATATACTCGTATAAGGCCGAAACGGTAGGGTGCTATATATACGTATATTCGTAAACTTTATATAGTTATATTTAATAATCTTAGTAAAAAGGTCGCTTTACGATCGCCTAACTTTACGAATATATAGTTTTATATATAAATTAATAATCTATATATATTAATTAGTTAGACCGCTACTTTTAACGCGTTAAAAGTATTATTCGGTTAGGGGATTTAAACTACCCTAATGATTAAAATAGGAAGAAAATATATATAAATATAAATTTATTTCTTAGTATACGATTAGGGTAATAATTAGGTAACTATTAATTTATATAGATATAGAATCGTATATAGATATAAACTACCTTAATAATTAAAGTAGGAAGATTAATACTTATATAAAATCTATACCTATATAAAATTTATATTTATATAAAATTTATACCTATATAAAATCTATACCTATATAAAATCTATACCTATATAGAATTTATACTTATATAAAATTTATACTTATATAAAATCTATACCTATATAAAATCTATACCTATATAAAATTTATACCTATATAAAATCTATACCTATATAAAATCTATACTTATATAAAATCTATACCTATATAAAATTTATATTTATATAAAATCTATACCTATATAAAATCTATACCTATATAAAATCTATATTTATATAAAATTTATATTTATATAGAATTTATATTTATATAGAATTTATATCTAGATTAAATTCATACCTCGATAAAATCTATATTTATATAGATCTTTATTAATAATTAAATAAATCTAGATTAAATTTATATAAGGATAATCTTTATTCTCTTTTAAGGGGATTTAAATTTATATAATTTTCTAACCTAAATTCTTTTTTCTCTAATAAACGAAACTTTTACTTTTCTATAATTAATTTA
>JAABUW010007322.1_pt1 | contig 13333 bp, 15 predicted proteins | sample 5560081 | NCBI WGS metagenome assembly JAABUW01 (sample SAMN10711882, study PRJNA513363) | rock metagenome | isolation source: Antarctica rocks | place: Antarctica: Victoria Land, Knobhead sud
ACACATGTCCACCAAGCCTACTAAGCATTCTCACATATTTACATTGCTGTCAACCTGTCATCAGGAACCTCCTTGGCAAAGGCAAGAGGGCACCAGCGGAGGATCACCCATAGAAAGTGGTAAGACATCTCTGTATGTGGTCAAAGCTAGTTTGTCAAATACCTGTGCATGCTCTTCTGAAGGCAGCTTTTCTAACCTGTCTTGGCATGCAGACAACAAGAAGGCCGAGCCAGAATTGTCACCGCAAGATAAGAAAGGCCAGCGCACTGCAATCATCACTGGCTTCATTTCTGTAGCTTTTGGGGTAAGCATCACAACAGCTATGGCACCGACAACAATGCCTGAAGGTGCCATCTGTTGCAGCACTGTGCACTGGTCACCCTGCTGTACCTACTGCAGAAACGTATGTAGCAGCACTGGCCCCGGTCTCTGCTGCACAGCGCCATGCGTTTTGCATCACAGCAAGAACATCAGCATTGCAAGTCACCACAGATTCACTGCTGGGAGACTGCATGGCACAGAAGACCGACTGCAGGGAGCATAGCAATGTGCTGTTTTGTGTCACAGGTGGCATACCTTTTGTTGGTTTCTCTGCTTGATTCCCGCGGCAATGTGCTACATCCGCCTCCACCTGAAGCTTTTGGCCTTTGAATCTACTGAAGACCTTGTACATGAAGTATTGAGCTGTCAAGTGGGTCCTTGGGCCCTCTGCAAGTCGGAGTTGCTCATTGTGCTTCAAGAGCACGTTTGCAAAGATGCAGTACATTGCAAGATAATGTCAACAGGTCACGGTGGTTGCATTCAACATCCCACATACACCATAGCATCTGATTGAGGAGTGCAGCGACATGTGATGAGGCGACTGGCTCAGTGGCAAACCCATGACCCAAGCCTTGAAGAGAGAGTTCAGCCACTTCTTGATTCATGCGCAAAATATAGCATCTGTAGCGCACACTGTGCTTCTGAAGCAATGCGAGACAGTGCGCAGCATCCATCTACGGATGCTGCTGTGTTCAATGCTGAAGACCCTTGCCTCCAATGTCATTAAATGTTTTCTGCGAAGCACCCATCAAGCCAACAGTATCTGCATATGCGTGCATGCAACTTTGATAATGCTTTGTCCACGTGTAGTGGAACTGCAGAACAACTGCAGCATACAGCAACTAGTGATCACGCCTGCGGATCAATGGGTCTTGATGGTATCTGCATGCAACCTTAGTCATGAATTGAGTGATTGTGCATCGTGGCGTTATGCGTTATGCTGCGTCACCGTCGTGGCTGATCGTATGCTTCAACTTGCCCACTCTCTGGCGCGCCTGCGAATCGTCCTGCCACGATACCTGCAAGTAACAAACAACTGCAATCTACAATCCATCCAGTAGTTGTGCTGCACCGTCTGCTTTGCCGCCACTCTCCGCCGACTGTCCGACAACCCATTGCGTCAGAGGCATCAGCTTTTTGTTGACATCAGCGTCCCTGTCTGCACCATGGCCAAGCGCGAGAGGCAAGAAACACCTGACTGGCAGCAAGAAATCCCGTACATCCTTGCCAAAAACGAGAAGGACTTCAAGATCAAGTACAAATCTAGTTGTCTTTGTGGAGCAGTAGAGTACTGTGTAAACGCAGATCCCAAGGGCTCCAAGTTCTGCCACTGCACAGGTTGTCAGCGTCTTCACGGTGCGTGGATTCTTTCTGTCTGGCATATGAAAATTCTGACCTTCATAGGCATACCCTGACTGTCTCAAGCATGTTGGCAGGCGCACCTTTCCAATGGGCTGCCATCTTCCCCAAGGAGAGTGTCCGTTTCATCAAGGGTGTAGACATGCTGGGGTTTCTGAACACTCAAGACAGGTGCCCCAAGCACGAGCTGCCGTGTAAGGTCAGCTGCACCAGGTGTCACTCACCCATTGCCAGTGAGGGGCGCAACATGTGGATGGCCTTCCCCGCATTATTTGATTTCGAGGACAGGAAGATCCCAACGGTGTTTCAACCTGACTGCCATATTTTCTATGCTCAAAGATGCATGGATGTGCATGATGGGAAGCCAAAGTGGTCTGCTCACAAGGAGGACTCAGAGCAAATGAAGGAAGAGAAAAGTGATCACAACATTAGTTAGACAGGCCATTTATCAGTGCTTGTTCTGTTCAGCATGTCAATTTCAGTTTGTACATTAGAGCTTAACCTTTCTTGAGTCTGCAAACATGGCTACCCAGGGCAATAGGTTTGCAATAGGCCACGGCCATCTTTGTTCCATTCCAAGCCTTGTTCCAAATGGAAAGATACAATTTTCGTGTGTCGGATTGCTGTCATTTGAAGGAAATGCTGTTGGCAACCCATATGATTGTCATTGCAACATTGACCAATCCTGGCTGGGCTTAAATCTTCGCGAAGATCGGCAACACATCACTGTTACTGCAGCACATCCATTAGACATGCAGGCTGCACAACACTTGTAATTACGCGGTGTGGATAAGAAAATGAGAGTTGTGAACTCGAGAGATCCGTAGAGAGCTAGAACTACCTCTATAGAGACGGCCAGATCTGAAATGTCATAATTTTAAGCATATATAAGATATATCTTAAGAGAGGGAGAGAGAGACCAATGTTTTAGCTAGCCAATAGGTCTGATCACATATCGAAGAAGACAAAGTTTCCATTTTATCTTTGGGTTGTCTTGATTTCCAGACGATCCTATTTGGATAGCAAACACTTGAGAAGAAGGAAAACAAGTACATTATTTTTCTTGAAGAAGAAGAAGGTTACAAGCTTTAAGGGTACGACCTACGAGGAAAAACGAACGGGATGCAAGGTCGAAAATGCCGTTCATAGCTCCTTTCCGTCATGCACGCAAAGACCCATAGCTGTGTGCCAAGAAACGAGTGGGCGGTCGTGCGCTTGTATTCGCCAAATTGTTTGCTCGATATAGCACTGCTCTCAAGTGAGCACTGTAAGCAGGGCAAACCCTGAGCAGTCAGACACTCACAAGCAACTAAGATCCTTAAGCATGGCAAATGGCAACACACCAGAATGGCAACAGGAAGCACCTTACAAGCTTGTCGAGAATGATGCAGCCTTCAAAGTCAAATACACAGCTAGCTGCATGTGTGGAGAGGTTCAGTATGCTGCTGATAGTGACCCCGTCAGTGCCAAGTATTGTCATTGCACAGATTGTCAGCACCTTCACGGTGAGACGGTGTCCCAGTTCATCTGCCTGCAACTCTCTGTAGAATGTATGCCATTTGTATCCGATCATTTTGTTGTGCAGGTGCTCCATTTCAGTGGGCAGCACTGTTCAAAAAGGATGCACTCAGATTTGTCAAGGGTGTAGACAGCCTCATGTTTTACGATTCAGCTAACAGCACGGAGCAGCACAATCTTCCCTGCAAAGTTAGCTGTTCCAAATGCCATTCACCTTTGGCAGATGAAGGCAGAAATATGTGGATGGCATTCCCAACGCAGTTCAAATTTGACAGCAACAAAGCACCACAGGCATTTCACGGTGACTGTCACATCTTTTACAAATCCAGGTGTATAGACATCAAAGATGGCAAAACCAAATGGTCTGAGATGAAAGGCAAGTCTGAGGAGATTCAGGAAGCATAGGTGCATGTGTATGTTTGCCACCAGAATGAGCATCGCTTTTGGTTGCCTGTAAGGCAGCTTCATAATGTGCATATGGCAGTATGCACAGGCATCTGATCTTTGCCAGATTGTATCATAGCTGACAGCTTCACAAATGTCAGCATGCAGGGATGTTGATGAAGGGTCTCAGTACTTGTATTGGCTGCGCTGGTGTGTACTGGCATGCGTAATTGCCTGCTGCAGCAAAATTTTCACTGCTCTTTTGATTTGATTATTTTGTTGCCTCTGCATTCTGTTCCTTAGTCCAAGGCTAGAGGATTTGGATCAGTACATCGCACAAGTAAAGTTGAAACACTAAGTGGCTTGTGTGAGCATTGACGCACTGATACTTATAGGCTGCAAGCTACTATTCAACGTGCATTGCATGCCTTTTTGCAGTTCATTTTTTATTGCTTGCTGCTAGTGTGCACTGTGGTAGACCACATCTGCCACGCTTTATGCCCTTGAAATAAGTTGCGGCTAGGCATCTCCTGATATACTAGTGTAGGGTGTGTTTACTTGTGCACATCTGGCACATGCATCTTATGCTGAGGTCATGCACAATGGCAGCTACTCACATTAATTAAGTCATATATGTTCTGCATCTTTTCGCCCTGCAACATGCTGGAGAACACCTGACAGAGCTAATTCACAGACTAGCCTGTTCATCAGGCTTCACAGCACTGTTCTGGCAGAGCTGCTGCTCTTTTTACAAGCAGCCGGCTCAGAGTTGAGCGATGGCACAAGTGCATACAATAAGCACTTGGGGTCTCATTGCAAAGTGTGAGTAGTTCAACAGCCTTGAGGGTCTGCAGCAATTCTGTGCAGGCACACTGAGACTCCTTCAGCAGCGTTGAACAGCACATGGCAAAATGCAGCACTGTAAAAGGACGCATGGCAGCATGTCCCAGCATGCTGTATCAGTGAGCTAGGTGGAGGCTACATTCACAGTCAGCTTTACGACCTATTACAGTGCAAAACAGTTTACACAACATGTGGTCCTTTCAAGCAATGATAAAACGTTTCAGTAAGCACAGGGAGAGACAATTCCAGGTCACAAAGGCTATGCTGACTGATGACGATGAGCTGTGAAAGACTAGTCTCTCTGACAGCAAAGCCAGCCACAGGGTGTTGAAATCATCAGGATTTACTCCCAAGGGACACGCTGCAGAGTCTGCTGCACCTGCAGTCATTCACCTGTTGCTTCAACAAAGCAGCTGCTTGTAGGCTTGGTAGAAAATGTGACACCGACAAGAAGCGGTGCTTCAAGGCAAAGCATGGCGGGTCTCGGCATGTCCCAAGCAAGTCTGTTGCAAAAGGATGACAGCCCAAAGATATCAATTTCTTGCGGCAGCCATGCCTCACTTTACCGGTGGAACAGCAATCAGTAGCAAAAGCAGAGCAGTGACTGGTGCACATGAAGGTCAGAGTATCACCTTGTGGGCAGGAGGAGACTTCTGGCGGTCTGGTGAGGGGATCACACGGCTCTCATGGCGAGGTGCAGCTTTGTTTCTTGGAGACCTGTGTCCTGCTCTGTGGACATGGGATGAGAGGTGAGTGCGCACTTCAGACTGTACACGCTGTGCATGGTGGTGCTGGAGGGTCAAGCGAGGGTCAAAGGTGGCTCTGAGGGGTCCAAAGGGCTGCTGGTCAGCTGCGCTTGCTGATGCAATGGTGGGGCTGTTTGGAGCATCAGGGCTCTCCGGAGCATCATGGCTCTTGGAGACAAGAGGGCTCTTTGAGACACCAGGGCTCTTTGGAACATCAGGGCTCTTTGAAGCAACAGGGCTCTTTGGAGCATCAGTGCCCATGGACACTGCCTGCAGGAGCAGACAGATCAGAAGTGCCAAAAGGCATTGCTGTGCTTGGCAGCTGGCACACAAGTCTGTGTATCTGCAAGACTTTGTCAACCATGATTGTACAATGCAGACTGCAAGAAAACAGAGCACCAAGCCGCGGTGTCTGAAAGTCTGCACTGTAAGCTCAGTGTTGGCAAGGAATTATCCTGTGACAAGCTTTGGCAGTTACGCAATAAGCTGGGGTTGTGTGCAACTGAAACCTGCTTGGTATCTATACAATCACCTGCTTTGGCGATGGGGGCTTGTCATCAACAGCTGTCTGGAGGGAGTGGTTTTGCTCAGCAAGTCCAGTGACAACATCGCTGAGCCTTTCCATTGCCTCGCATTGCTGAATCAACATTTGATGTACTGAGTCATGGTGCATTGCCTGATACTCACGCAGGCGAGTCTCAGCTGCTAGCTGATTCTCTAAAAACAGAACAGTCATTGCACCAGGAAAGTGTGAGTTCAAAACATGTCTCAGCTGGAAAATCTCCTCTTTCAGCTTAGTCTTTTCTATTTCCAGCTCAGCGCAGCGCTGTGCAAGGTCTGTCCTGGAGTCAACTTGCACCAACTGAATGTTCTTGATAGAGTGCTGAAGGATGCCTCTGATGAATTTGGTGTCTGCTCTGGCTGCCAGCTGCTGTCTCAGGTATGAGTTTTCATTTGAAAGGTATTGCAGAGATTCTTTCCAGGCTGGATGTTGGTGAGAGATAGGCCAGTTGTTTTGGCTGCCAAGCTGATCATAGCTCAACAGAGACTTTGCAGCAAACTGTGCATCCTGCAGCAAAAGAAAGAAAAATTGAGCGGCAAAGAGCTTACTGATCAATCATATCTCTCTTTCTGACCGGAGTATGATCAGGTGCGAGTCCGCTATTGCAGGCGTGCTCACCTTTTCCGACCTGGCGGCAACATCACATTTGCGGTTGTAGGCTGTAATGAGCCTTTCAATCACTTTGGAAGCCTGGTCAGGAATTTGATTAGCTCCCTCACTAACCTTGATCGTTTTCAGATGCTGGATCATGCTTCTGGCCTCCTGCGCAGGTGCATCCTGTTATTGACGGCACACTGTGAATGGCAGCACTGATCAAGACGGTATAAAGCAAAACGATGTACCAGGACAATATTGTCCTGAACTCTCGACTTGTTGCTATAGTACCGAACATCTCGCTCTCTGGCAAACTGTTCAGATGCGTAGCTGTTTGCCATGACAAAGCACAGAGCAGTATTGTCTTCCTGTTCCTGTCGTGCCATCCACCTGAGCAGATCAGCTGGTGGCGACAAGCTTTGCGCTATGGCGAAACATTTGGTTTGATTTCTGGTTTGACTTGGTAATCCCGGTGACCAGGCCAGGGCCGAAGCCTCTGATCTTTGCCAGTAGAAATTAGCTAGGGTCGTGCGGGGCCGCCCTGAATTAATCCACTTTTTCAGGGTGCGGGATGATTTCGTATAGTGACTGCCTATTGCCGGCCGGCCTGATGAGGATCCACCCGAGACAGAGGGAGAGAGACCAACAACTCCGATTTTAACATGCAACACAGAGTCCTGCGGGACTATGAACCCCTGTCGTCGCGCAGAGCGTTATGCAATACATTTTTGACAGGCGAAACGAAAGCTGTTAACCTGGCCATTGCAGCGAAAGCTCATGCAATTGCAGCCCGGTCACCTGCACGGCTTGCACGGGCTTATTTGTTGCAAAGACAGCCAACTTGACAACTTTTGAGACTTTTTAGGGCTCTAGGGAATTTATTTATTACTCCCGCAGGGGCTCTTTCCCGCAGGGCCTCACGAAATAATTGGCATCCCGCTGGGCACTATCGAATTAATTTTGCGGGATGGTTTTGTGCCAGTAAGGTATATATGTTGATTCATGAAGGCCACATGCACACGTGTCCACAAAGTCATGACCACTGATCAGAGAAATGAGGACGGCGGCATTTGCTCAATTGGAGGAACGTCAAGTGAATTCGGTCATGGCCAGTCGAATGCATGCACGGTATTGCATTTCGCACACACGAGTAGGCACAAATTATCACTTGCAATGTCACCAGCATCACGTTGTTCATCCAACGCTTGCGAGCGTTATACGTAGCGATGTAGAGAGCCTCTACCCAGCTGGGATGTCAAGCAGACTGCATCATTGGCATGTTGCTTCGGTAGGGCTTTCTGCGAGAATCTCTTCATTCGGCTCAGCTGGTTGCTATCGGCAGTACAGCTCTTTCCAGCTGCGACACTCCAGGACAAGACGTCTCACAACTTGCGCGATCATGTCGACCAGCGGAGGCCAACAGGTTGCCGAATGGCAGCATAACATACCGTATCTCTTGGCAAGCGACGATAAGGACTTCCATATTAAATACACAGCTAGTTGCTTGTGTGGAGAGGTCCAGTATGCAGTTGACTGCGATCCGGTTGCTGCGAAGTTCTGCCACTGCACGAGTTGCCAAAGATTACATGGTAATTTGCCAGCAAGTGCACTGTCCCAGACGTCGAAACAGCTGCGTAACAATCTGTAAGCTCTGCATTTGCAGGAGCTCCATTTCAATGGGCAGCTCTTTTTCATAAGAAGTCGGTTCGCTTCTTGAAGGGTACAGACAAGCTGATGTTTTTTTACAGTTCAGATATGACGCCAAGGCATGTTCTCCCATGCAAAGTCAGCTGCTCAAACTGCCATTCGCCAATGGCTGATGAAGGCCGCAACATGTGGATGTCATTTCCAACTCTGTTCAAGTTCTCTGATCATAAGACTCCTGAGGCTTTTGTGCCCAGCTGTCACATCTTCTACAAACAACGGTGTGTTGATATCAAAGATGGAAAAACAAAGTGGTCAAAACATCAGGGCGAGTCTGATCAGATCCCAGAGGAGTGAGCTGTTGGGCATGGACAAAACCAGTTTGCACATGTGGGCTTGGACTCTGATCTGATGGACGCCCCAATCTGCAGAGGTCATGTGAGCAAGCTCGTGCCACAATGCCAGTTGTTTGAGGCGCACACAGGGTTGAATGGGTGACAGTTAACTAGACAAAGACATTGTATATGTCCATACACAACACGCGTAGCACAAGCTAATGTGATGCTCATATGGGCATGTGCATAGAGGCTCTTGACTTGTGAGCATCAAGTCAGCTGACTAGCTAATATTAAAGACATTGATGACATTGATACATTGTGTTTTGCACTTTGTAGTCAGCTGCTTTCTAGCTTAAGCAGGCAATACTAGCATACATTTTTGAACCACAGCTCTTCCAAGCACAGTATCCCTCAACAAGTGCACGATATCTCATCACGTGTACGTTGGAAATAACATTTGGCAAATTTAGCCACGGCTGTACGCCTGCAGCAAGTGATCATGCTTGCGAACATGCACAGTATGCTCCAGATTCAGATGAGCATAAATGTGCTGGTGAGTTGCAACTGACCAATTGGGTCAGAGCGGAGCAGTTGCTATGGCGTTGTTGTAGTCATGACAGAGAGGACCTCAGGAAGGCTCCTTGACCCCTTGATGTTTTCATACCTAAGCTTGATGTGACGTCGACAGTAGGTGCCGCAACTTGTACTGAGTAATCGTGCCTCCAGGCGAGCTACCATCACGCGATGAAGCGTGCATAGCGGCCTGTCCGTACGCAATCTGGCAAGGCCTTAGCCTATGGTATTAAGACCGATCTTTTGACCAATCGTGTCCAATAATGGCTGCCGAAATCACTTATAGAGAAGGTTGTTCTCGGGACGATGCTACAGTAGTACAGCATTTCCATGGTATGTGGGTGGGCATGACATACCCTGAAGAAAAACTAGCGCCTGACTTTGAGGAGCAGACCCTGCAGTTCATTGCAGAGGCCCGCCAGTTCAGGCAGTACAAAGCATTTATAGCAGAGGCAGATGGCAAACCTGCTGGCTCAGTTTCCTGCCAATTATTCAGTGGCCTGTACCCTCTTGTCTTTGTGGAATCTGCCAGGTAGCACATACATTTAGTTGTGTCACTTTGCAGAGTAAATTGCTGTGATGGCAAAGCTCACACAAATGTGCCCTTTCCCACAGGAAGCTAGGCTACATCTGGGGTGTCTATGTGGAGCCCGAGCATCGTAAAAAGGTAAACATGCTTGCGGGCATCTTGTTTGTGAGACCCCACAGATTAGCATGCATAAGGTGTGCAAGTACTGCTGTAGGGCTTGGCAAGGCAGCTGACACACCAAGCAATTATCTATCTGCAGTCTCTAGGATGCACACGTATTGTACTTCATGCTTCTGCAAATGGCAAGGGCATCTACAAAAGCCTTGGCTTTGTCAACAACAACGAGATGAAGCTGGATCTTACCACAACTCTGCCTCACTTCCCAAGCCCGGTTTAGCATGAAATCAACCTGTACCTTTGACAAAATGTTGAACCCAGCTGAACAACTGAGGGGCCTCCAATGGTCTGAACATAACTATGCAAGCAATGCATCACACAATTTGCATAACAATGTATACGTATTGACCTGCTGCAGCATGCTCATCTGGTTAATGTACTTCAGGACCATGTCTTCTTGGGCATGGAGTTTATAATTATATGCACAACGGTGAAGGGTCCAGATAGTTGTTGCAATTGGTTCATGGTGGACCTGTGTTTTGAAGCTCTCAGAATTAACAAATTATCCGAACTGTGTGCCATGAGCAGGGCTGCTTGTTTACTAATCACCTGAATTCAGCAGTCTAGTGCTGCTCTTGAGCCACAGAAGATTCACAGAAGCTCCCAAGCTCCACATATACTAGCCAGCTTGCAAACCCTAATCCACTTGCTATACACTGACCAGGGCATCAGGCATGCCATCATGCATGCGTCGGCATGTCTAGCTGCTTGTGGATCACATGCTAGAGGCTGAGGCAGCAGTCTTTTGGGATGCAATCATTGCAGCCCTCAAGACTTTGTATGGTGTTTATTTGCCAATGTGTATGTGTTTTGCTTGCACATAGTTGATATTGCATTTTTGCACATTTTGAGTTTGGGCTGCTTGATAATCATGCAGCTTGGTTTGCTTAGGCTTATGTGTCACAGAGCATGTACATGTGCAAATTTGTGGCATTGTTACAGGGTGATTCATTGACAGGGCACAATGCATGCTATACGTGCCATTTGTATTGCATACATTTGTCTGCATTCGTCTCCATACGATTGCATGATTATCCTCTACCCTCACTGGATTATGCTGCTTGAATGCTGCTTTGCTGTGCATTGCGCCCTGGGGCTATCCCAGGGCGCCCTGTCGCTGTTGAGCCTTTCTCTGCCAGCTTGCGCAGGATAGCACTGTGAATGACTTGGTAGATCAGCTACCACATACACCCAGACAGAGCTACAGACAGCCTGCCCATTTACAAACACAGCTGGTCACGAGTTCCTGTATGCTCTTTTCATTTCGTGTGCCTGTGCCTGGACGGACTGCATGACCTAATCCTCGCTCTAAGGATCCTACTCGTGCTGAAGGCCGCTCATGTCCTTGCTTGTTCAGGTATAGCAAGGGCATTTGCTTGTGTCTAATGACTCGTGGCCAGCAGCGCTCAGCTCAGTTTCAGCTTCCGGACTCAGCTAACATCGTTCATACAAACTCAACACGGCACAGACAGGCTTCACAGCTCGGCCGTGGGTCCACGCTCCGCGCGTCAAGGCTCACGTCTGGGGACGACAGCAGTGCTGCTCTTGAACTTGCAGAAGTACAAGGTCTCAGGATTGTGAATTCCCTATGGCCCCTGTCGGTTACCCTCTGGGCATGTGACTTGACTCAGGCTTAAGCCAGAGACCTGTACAGCCTATCGAGCTCACAGGAAACGCAGCATTGCGTTTGACATGGATCACCATACAGATCCAAAGCAGCCTCAGCAGCCGGCCCCTGCTGCCCGCTCGCTGCTTGACAATGATACGGAAAAGAACTTGCGTTCACCAGCTTTACACCTTCGACTCGCACTTCATCCACGGCTTCAGCAGTAGCCCTCATATTGCGGGAGGACAGCACCCAGTCCATCGGGGCTGCCAGCACAGACGCAACGACGTCAGGGCCTGCGTCGGAGCTAGGCAGTCTCAAACAACTAAAAAACCGCACTGCACAGAAGCGATTTCGAGAACGTCAGAAGGTAAGCGGAAGTTATTGCACTTTTTACCAGACAACAAGCTGAGGACACGAAGATTCTGCAGGCACGCTCGGAAACTATGGAAAGTTTACTGTTGCTCACAACAGCACAATTGAAGCAAACGCAGAGCAAGCAAGCGCCTCTTGAAGCAAGAATTCAGCTCTTGGAAACACTTGTGGCTGCAAGCAAAGTGTCCAGCGATGCTGTTGTTTCAGCAGGTTTCACAGGGGTGCGGTTCTTTGCTTTCTAAAGCTGTGAAAGATGAAAAACAATTTACATATGCTGTGCAATGCTGTGCATATTGGCATCATGCTCTTCAGCCCTTGCAATGCACAACAAGTTAGAAATGGGGGCAGGGTCTTTTGCAGGCACTGGACATTTGCAAGACACATGGATTCCAGCATGAACCTGATCCCTTATTGACGCTCTTGACAGCCACTCCTGCAATGCAAGTGACCTTGGAAGGCAGGCCGCCCACTCTGACTCTGAGTCAGATTGGCTGCATGCATCTGACAGACGTTGCCAAGCTCTACTCGGTACTGCCTCAACAAGAACACTGCCTGTCCAACGGCTTGTTGCACACCGATGTTCCTGTACATATTTACATACTTTTTGTATAAGCAGCAAGCAGTTGTGTCATGAAAATCTCATATCTGATCACATGCAGTACAAACAGATGGGCAAGATGCTCACACCCTCAGTGCAGTTGCGCAAAGGGCAGACCATGCATGTAGTGATTGCAATGGTCTTGACGTGTTTGACGGTGTTTCCAGGAGTATGTACATGAGCTGCGCGCTTGTCTGCTGAGGCTCGCTCAACAGAATGACCCAGACACTGTCCAGCGTCTCAACAGACTGAGCGCTGAACTTGGATCTCTCATGGTGTGTGTGGTCCTCAGCAATCCTGACACCTTCAAACGCATGCAGTCGACTAGCCTCGACGGGGATGTACAGCAAATGACACTGCCAGATAGTGTATACTCTGCCCTTCTGGTAAGCAATGCAATCAGCATCTGACAATGACCTTTCATATTGTTTGCTACTCAGATGCCTGTCTGCTTCTCACATATATTGAAGCAATATGTGTCTTTGATGAGCTACTGCCAGAACAGGCGTTTGCATCAATCCTCACATGGCACTCAGGCATGCTCTTGCCAGGTCTCCTTTTCTCTGTCAACTTTTCTCCCTTGTCACAATTGTGACAAGCTCTGTCACAAAAGCTTACAGCAGCATAACGCATTGCTGACATCACAAGTGCTGCACCACAGCTGACAAGACATGCTGCTTCTTGCTGTATGCGATTCAGTTCATCCACAGGCCTGTATACCATCAACATACAAGTGGCGAAAAAAGCTTTGGCTTTTACACACATTGCATACCAAGCTTTCCATTGTCTGAGACCGGAGCCCCCACTGGTCTGTGCTGTCCGTTCCCTGTATGGCATGCAATAAGCGGTCGCCTGCTCTGGTTCAAACAGTCATTCATTCTTTCGCTCACTCAGTCATCCAGCATGCATTCATTCATTTGTATGTATGTATGTTTGTTCATTTGTTTCCGTTCTTTCGTGCATTCTTTCATTCAGGTTTTCCTGCCTTCCTGCCTTCGTCTCTTTCTTGAGCATGCGTCTTCCCAAGGGTCAGGTACATACAGCCCTGACTAGCTTCCTGTCTGAGAACCTCTTTTGGCAGTCAGAGTAGCAACAATAATGACAGTGTCTGACTGACCACAGCAAGACCCCCCATATTGTTACAACATGGCGCAAATGGATCAATT
>JAABUW010007324.1_pt1 | contig 13331 bp, 11 predicted proteins | sample 5560081 | NCBI WGS metagenome assembly JAABUW01 (sample SAMN10711882, study PRJNA513363) | rock metagenome | isolation source: Antarctica rocks | place: Antarctica: Victoria Land, Knobhead sud
AGAGGTGGCATTTGGACAGGGAAGGGGAAGGCTAGGGTGGGTGTGCTGAGGGGGATGAGAGAGAGGGATGCTTATGGGTTGTACCTTAGAAGATACGATCAGTTCCTACGCTGAACACAACAAGCCTTCTGAGAGCTGATGGATGCAAGAAGAATCAGGCTCAATAGCTCCATCCACAAGATCACAACACCAAGCTTCGTCAAATCATAGGTGCATTGGCTTTCGTACTCAGGGAGAAGGGGATGAATGAGTTGGGGTCAAAGAGGGCTGCGGTGGGTGTGCTTTGGTAGACGAGAGAGAGGGATGTTTATGAGTGTGAGACAAGTGATTACAAATAGCATTCTACATTGAATGAAATAAGGCTTCTGGAGAGCTATTGAATGCAACAAGGACTAGGCTCAAAATTTGCATGCCAAGATCACAACATAAGTATAACCAAGTCAAAGGTGCATTAGCTTTCATACTCGACTCTAAGCAGTCTATCCTGGTATAGAACATTACGGAAACGCCCAGGCAATCTTTGGCCCGAGGCGTTGCCTCCACACCCTTATACTGAGACATGCTTGATCAGACAAAAGAAAGTATACAGACCAGTATGTCAAGCCTCAGGGCCAAGTCGCTTCACGATCCGTAAGCGTCGTGAAATAGAGGCTCCTGAGAGCGTAATCCACCTCCGTACGACGCAGTATTTAGAACATGTCCCTTCTCTCTGGCCTCGATCTTTTCCCACCCCTCAAACTCTTGACGCGGCTCAAGAACCCGCCTCCACCACTACTCTCTGCTGAACCAGCCACAGGACCATCATCTGTAATCCTCCTCTCCAGTATTCCAGGACCCATGGCACGCTTGGGGCTACTCCTAGCCCTGGACCTCACGTTGATCTGATCTTCACCACCACCGATACTGCCACTTCGGTTCCGTTCTTCGGCAATCTGTATCTTCTGGCCCTTTTTCTCATAATCATCATCGTAGTTGTTGAAGAATGGATTAGTCTCTTTGATATTGGGCATGCCACCCGCTTTTGGTGGGCCTCCGGGGCTCGTGGGGGTGGTTGCACGCACGAAGATGCCTTCTGGGCTCGTGATCCTTCCTGACGGTCCCACTCCATGGCCGCGGTTGACGTTGCTGATGCCACGGATTTTCTGTGCTAGACTTCGCTTTCTCCCCAGACCGCCAGTATTCCCTGAGACGGGCACCTGGTCGGCTTCTGACTCACGGCGTACAATGGCAGCTCGGGCTGCAGGGGCCCCTTCGAGATGTGTTGTGGTCCCGAGACCCATACTCTCCTCACCATGGATCTTGTCGACTCGAGCGGTGGGGTTGAAACTTGACGCTCGATTGAGGTTGCCTTGAAGTCCCAGGGCTGCTCTACCTGGGACATCGGAGTCTGCGTAGGCCTCCAAGTTGATAGGCTCTTGCAGAGGTTTCGCGCCTGACGTTGAGTAGTCGGTGAAGCCTTCAGCGCCCCGGCCGTGGAATTGTGCGAAGTTGAGATCTTTATTGACTGGGCCGGAGCCGCCGATGGCCATATTAGCCGAATCCTTTGCGAAGGCTTGCATTGGTGCCCGTTGTTGACCCTTGCGATTGCGGTGAGGATTGCAAGCGTCGAAGGGTCCGTCGTGGTGGAATACTGTATGTGGAAATCAGCACGATGTTATTCGCACAGCAGGTTTGCAACGGCTGAAAGACTCACCGCCAGTCCCAAATATACTAGTAACATCGAGAGAATCAATAATATCGACCTGCTTATTTGGCTTCTTCGATCTCGAGGATGTTGGTGGCCTGGCCTTGCCATCTCGGTGTCTAGCCTCTCGCTCACGACGATGGCGATCTTTTCGTTTCCGTTCGTCTTCTGGGCTCAAAATTCTACCGTTGACGGAGGACTCTGAGTTTCGCCTCATTCTGGGGCCCCGTGATCGCTGTTGTTCAGGCGCTGGGGGATCTGCGAAGATGTCAAGCTCAGGCCCTCGAGGCTTTGCGCCAGTGCGTGGTCGTTGGTGTCCCTCCTCTTGTGATCGTGATGCGTGATGTCCAGACAAGCCCTCTCTAGTTCTAGGGGGGAGATTCTCAGTAGATTGTAAAGGCATAGTATCTGTGCGCGGTGGGCGATTGCTGTATGGTGGAGGCATGCCCTGCGGCGGTGGGGGATTATCAAGAGTGAGATTGTCCTTAGTATACTCATCAGTCTTTAACCTGGATGTAGTGCATAAGAAATGAGACCCACAAATAGATCTACCGCGTGCCCAGTCAGTGCGGGCTTTGACGGGGATGTTGGGCCAGCCATGCTTGAAGCTCCTTCGTCTGGTGATGTTGCCGTTACTTGTACCGTAGTCGCATTCTTCTTCTCCGGCTGATCAAGAAAGGGATTGCGCGACGTTGGCCTTTCAGGGGCAGTGTTGGAGACGCTGCCAAAGGTGTTGTTCACGGGGGAAGGGAGGCTGTTGGCTGGTGACACTGCGCGATTTCGGAAAGGGTTGTTCGAAGGAAAGTTGGTTGTGAGTCCGGGCGAGATTTGCGTCCCGGGTTCTGTTGTGACGAATGGGATGTTAGTGAATGTTCGGAGGGTGCTTTGGGCAGGAGAGCGTTTCAGTTGGCCCATTCTGTATCTACATGAAACAAGGTGTGTAGACAAGTTGGGCAATGGCAATGCTGTGCGAGCAGTGGTCGCATGCCGAAGCGCTTATTTGATGCCAGAAATGAACTGTAGATTGACCCACCTGCAGGTTGCCCATGCAGCTGTATAAGCGACATATCGGCAATCTGTGCTACTCCAAAACGTTTTGCTCCCTTCCAGTCGTCACCAAGATGTCCAAGAATGGGGTCTGCTCTATGAAGGTATGTCTTTGATGTATTGCGGAATGGTCTTGGTTTGGAAATGGGAAAGATGCTGAAGCGATGTCAGGTCCGGACAAAACAGGATCTCAATGCTGGGAAAGCGCCCTGATTACGATGCTCGACAAGGATCCGGCAGGGGAGACTGATAGATGCAGCGTAGGACGATGCAAGAGACGAATCAGGTCTCTAGGATGCAAGAGTAGTAGGTATGGACAGAGGATGTAGGGTTATGATGGATGGAAGGAGGGCCAGCCAGCGCAAATGGCAAATGCTTTCGTCGTTGCTTCTTTCGATCTGCATTCCAGGCGTGGCCCGGGCGACCCAACGCTCTTGACTTCCAGGGGTGCAGCTTAGGGGCTTGGCCCTACGCTATTGCAGGCAAGCTCGTCACGCTTGCTCCCTTATTTCCTGCTGCCAGTCACATGATAGGCTCATCATCCGGCACTGGGCGCACTCTAGCGCCGCTATCACACAGCCTCTGGCTTTCTCCCCGCAAAACTCAGAGAAGTCTCGATTAAGTCGGTCATCTGCATCACCAGCGGGCGGTCCTTGCGCTTCCACTAATCCATTGTCTGGGCTACAAGCACACCCACAACCAGAACTCGATCATCTCAGCCGGATGATTTGGGACGAGATATGCATATGGATGAGCCGAGGCATGCTCCGGCAGTCAAGCTCGAGGAGACTGTTAGAGTTGGGAAGCGTGTCTGAGTGCCTCTGGCTTGCCAAGTTCGGTGTCAGCGAGAAGCGAACTCTGCCTACCGCAAGATATATCTCCCTCGTTGATGGAGATGGTGTTTTCCATTGGTGGGAATTTGATCAGCTTCACAAAGAACGAAGCTCTGGCTGTGGCAGAAAAGGCGTTAGAGAGCCTAATTGGTAGACCATACGACCTGTTTTCTTTCACCAGCCCATTGAGTACCGCTCTTAACCGGCGAGCAAAATAATTTGCGTACAAGGTATTGGGTTTTGCTACGTTACGCTGAACTGTAGAATACGTGAGAGGTCGTTCCCATCCTTGAGCGAAAGTCACATTTTGTAAATTCATTTACTATATCACCACTTCTTCTATTGCTTTGCTATTTATCATGTTTAAGAGGACAAAGTCATCACTAACATTTGTAGACATCCTCACTGACCTTAGAAACCCATGTTGCGTATTTCTCAACCGCTGCCGTCAAGCGGAGTTTCACTTATTGTGGAAGAACACAGCACGTAAAAGCGACTACTTTGCAAACAATTTGGTTGTTGCTCATTGCTACTTTGAAATTGGGCATGATCAGTGAATTCTTGACAACCTAAAATGGCCACACATGTAATCAGTTTCCACGATGGCCAGTGGGGACGATTGCTTGGGAGATTGACCTCATACATATGGCATATCCGAATTACGACACAAAAAATTTGAGCAATCTTTGAAATCAGTGCCTGGTCTTTCTCTCGTCGGCTCACTACCTAATAGCTTTATAGAAGCGACCTCGGCTCATGACCTGGCTTCTATGTTAATTCGTTCAATCCTCATCCCTGTCGACTCCTGCTGCGCTGTTCAAGAGACTAATCCAGGGTTTTCTCGCACATCAACGGCGGATCTTCACTGATATGCCAATGATCAAGCCGTCCCAGTGAATTTACCTGAACCGACAACAAGCATAGGCCGGCGAGGCCAGTCCGCGTGGATTTCAGCAACGTATTCGAGCTGACGTCGCGGCGACTACAATTAGTAAAATTGTTTGAGACAGAATCGCCCTTGAGCGACTCTACGCATGCTATAGAGCATAGACTGCGCCTTCCAGACCTGTACAGCCTTGACGAGGGACACTATCCGTCAGCAGCCCGTTTTGGGAGATGCCTTCGGGGACCATCAATCTCCAGCCAGAGAATGCTACAGCAAGAGACGGCAGACAACAGGCATCTTTGGGTGGCGATCTGGCTATATCCTTTGAGATCTCATAGGGAGGTGATGGCGCCCTTATCAAGATCCGTTTCGCTAGGCACAGTGAAGATACACTGTGCATGCGCAAGGCCCCCTGTTTTAGCTAGTCGGAAGAGAAGTCATCCAATCCGCGGCGAAGTAGCTGATGTACATGGCCCACAAGTCAAGCCACAGATCCTGCCTAGTCTGCTAATGGTCGGCCGCGCACCGATCGTTGGTAGGCCAGAAACAAGATGGTCAAGGACCGCTCTGCTTGGAGAAGTTGCGATACGGATGCCATGAGCCCAGACCAATCTAGAGCTGGGCCATAGTACTGAGAAAGTGATGGGCAGCAGATAGTGGGATGTCCATTTCTTCGTCCGAGCTTTCACCTTCTTGATACCTGCCAGCGACAGCCTCTAGGTCCGTGGTACAATCACATTCGCCACAGGGGGACAGGCTTTGATGCCTATGGATCGGTTGTACCACCAACGTTATTGCTAGCAACAAGGTCCTCGAAGCGATAGGTGGTCTTTATATGCTGATGACTCTGGCCCCTGGTGAGGCTTTCAAGTACATGGATGGAATATAGGTGCGACATACATATACTACAATCAAAAGCGATGGCGCTATCCCACTGGATGGTCTTTACACTCGGGCATCAACACCATGAACGCTTCTGAGATGGGAAACAAAGCTGTTATAGTCTTCGATGGGATCATTCCTTCCACTGTCGCTAGTTGATATTGTGATCTTCCAACGAACGCTTCCTTATACCGAGACTACAACATAAAGGTAGAGATCTGGGATCGTGACGTCCACACTCAGTCCTCGCGTAGGCAAACCAGTGGGACTTCAAGCATTAGCGGCGGAGCAAAGCTTCGCGGCCACAGACAACCATCGACAACGAGGTGCCCTGGGGCTCTAATGCAGTACCTGGACAGAGTTACTAAAGTAGTGAGTTGCCCCCCCGCACGTTCCCATTGGCCCAGCTTTCCTCAGCCTTCCCTTGCAGCTGTAGCCTTGCATGTTCTCAGCTGCGGCTGGAGCCAAGCATACTAATCTTTGGCTGTGTGGCCCATGTTCTGCGGAAGGGAGTCTGCACCACATGTACGAGATCCTCTGTCCCGTCCCTGTGATATTCTAACCATCCAAGAAATTATTGGTTCTTTCTCAGTTGATTCTGGCTTTCCGAGGCATGACGTTCGGCCCGTTCGGCAACGGTTCGGAAGTACCGGCAGTCAATTGGCAGGGAGAGCCGAAGACTCTGGGCACCTGGAGCATTTTTTCGACCGTTGTAATCACGCTCTCCCTATGCCTTTGGACGGCTCTTCATCTCAACATCCCTGAACCATCGCCGTCAAAGTAGTCAAAATGGCGCAAGCTCGGTTGGCCTATGTTGGGCCTCCTCGCCCCAGAAATGATAGTCTACACGGCCCTGGAACAGCGAGGAGCAGCTCTTCGCCTGACAAAAGAGATGCGGGCTATCCTCGGCGACCCGCCAAAACCAAGATGGTGGCAGACACTGTGCTTCTTCAAGAGGGGCAAGAATATACAAGAGGGGGATGGTTCGGCGTTTGAACATTGCGAGACAAGATCCCAAGCTCGTCGACACCAATGGACACATGTTCACAGCTTCTATGCTCTCATGGGCGACTTTGCCTTCGATACTAGTGAAGCAAAACCAAGCTTTCTTCCAGGCGGCAGATCTCGCCTGACCCTACGCTTCGAAGCCTTAAAATTCATCGCCAAGCGTTCACCTTCCCTCATCCCGGACTTGCCAGCGGAGGAAATTCGAGATAGGAGCAAGGCTGACGGCTTGGCAAAATTACTTGTGTGCATGCAAGCAACTTGGTTCAGTGTGCAATTTATAGCAAGAGTCGCTCAGAAGCAAGCCATTAGCTTCTTAGAGCTTAATACCTTTGGCCATGCTATTTGTGCTCTCCTCATCTACGCATCGTGGTGGCTCAAGCCTTTGGACATAGATTCTCCAAGCCTTCTCGTAGGAGAGGAGGCTTGGGAGCTCTGTGCGTTGATGTGTGTGACCAGTAATAGAGAGTCTCTTGGGAACACGATTGCCTCGCAGTTCCTGGTCAGACAAAGATTCAGCAGCCATGACGAGAACCTAGACGAGACAGAATTCAGTCGGGGCCAGAAGTACGGCAATCGAGTTATTCGTAAGCGGACCGACGTGTCTAACGACAAGCATTTGGCAAGACTTCGCCAACATCGATACGACCATCGTATGATTCTTCGTTGGGATCCAGCCCCTGAGGTTGCCAATACTCGTAGCCCAATAGTGGAAAACACCGTGGTGGCGCTCGAAGAGGCTGAGGTACAGGCTCAGGATTCGTCAGGGGTAAGCGTTCGGATCAAAAAAGGGGACTCCTTGTTCGGCTTCCGTTGCATGGACGTGTATGGTCAAGCTGACTGGAGCTGTGCTCAAGTCTCCTGGCCACCACCAGAACTAATCCTTTCAGCCGAGCTGTACTTCATAAATCCGGAGGAAGACAACTACCAACTGCGAACAGCAGCAAAAGACGCCCAAATGCGCGAGGGAACAGATAACTCCGAGAGGTACTGCATCCTTGACTCATCCGATCTGCGTCGGTGGGGCCTGGTTTCCCGCGCATGGCGAAAATATGAGCCGAAGTTGGAAGATTACCACTTCCTCGCTGGCGATTACAAACCTGAAATCTGCAACACAGTATGCGACCGCATGCGCAATTGGCCGTCTTCCACGAAAGATGGTATTGTACCAAACGGGCTCTACGGTGGAGACTACCGCATACAGCTCCTGACCATCACGATCACTGGTGGCCTTTACGGTGGACTTCACCTTCTAGCTTGGAATGCTCTCTTCGTAGACTGGTGGCAACAATCCTTGTGGCGGATTTCGGGCAGCCTTGTTGCATCGTCTGGACTGATGATCTTGTCTTTGGACGTCCTTTGGACAATCCTTGGCGTTGTTGCGCATCGAAATGATGCGAGTGTGGGACTAAGACCGTTAATTAGGAGTTTGCTGCTTTGCGTATTAATGATCCCGTTTGTGTCTTGTTCAGTCATGGTCGCGTTTTGTTACATTCCAGCCAGAATCTTCCTGATCGTGGAGTCTTGTCTACAAATCTCCCGGCTACCGCCCTCAGCTTACGAATTACCGCAATGGTCCCAATTTTATCCACACATCGTTTAAAATGTCGAACCCCCGAAGTATTCAATCCGTGGTGATACTCGGGGTTCAAATTGCATTATCTGAATATCCACAGTCCTGTGTATCCCAGCATCCCGCAATTTGTCTTTCTAGCCGGTTATCTTGTTGTACCCTTGATATCTTATACAGACTCTCAACTTCGTAGCCTCCTGGTCTAACTTAGTACTATACATATCTTTCAAACTTTTAATCTTACCTATCCTGAAGTTCAATGCACGTCCGAATAGGAAGGGTAATAACGTTCTATACTCGGGTCCTTATCAGCTATTAAACTTATAAGAAGATCTACAATAGCTTGGAAGCTTCAAGTCTTGAAGCGACCTTGATAGGGCGACGTTGTGTAGCCACCCGTTCACGTTGTACTACTATTGATGTTGGTTTCTGAGGGCACACACGGAAAAGATTGAGGACTGGTTTACATCCTATCTTTTGTAAGCTGTCCTGTTCGCTCAAGAGTCTTCGTGGTTGAACTGTTGCGTTTCTCTGGTGTCAGTATATGAAAACGAGATATTGCACGAAGACCGTTTTGTATCGAGACTCCATCCTTGGGGTAGATCAGAGAAAGTGCGGATGCTTAATTCAGAGTCTTCACTTTCTTGACAAGGCTAAAGCCTCTTCCTCGCACTTTAGCCTAATAAATAAATGATCGATGTATGAATATGACAGGTAGACTAGCATCCTCCATTAAGATCTAATCAAGGTGATAGATAGTCAGGTCTCAATAGCGTAATAGCATTCTTAACATTGAAACTTGGTACTAAGGCTCCCCCAAAGGTCTTGACGCGTTTATAGCGATTCAACTTCATTAGGGGTAGCTTTAGACGGCCGTAGTTTATCTACCTCTTATGAATAGTATACCTCTAGTAATAGATCTATAATTAGATTATATATTTAGATAATATTAAAGAAGTAAATTAAGAAGATTATTAGTACTACTTTATAAGGGCGCTTTATATCTATTATCTAAAGCTATTAATAGGGTAAATATCTTAGCCTAAAAACCTATATATTAGGTAGCCTTTAGCCTATTCTACTTATTTCCTTAGTAACCCCTAATAACATAACGATACTAGATGATATGGAATGCGAAAAAGTCTAACCTCCCCTTTTCTCTAGGTACTAGCCTATATCCTACTATAAACGCTGGCCTAGGTCCTAGGCTAAGTGCAAAGACATTCTCTGGCAACTTCTCCCTCTCACAAATATTGCAACCGAGGTATAATAATTATTGCAATGAGGTGGGATATAGCTGCGTGTACGCTTTGCTAAATAATTGACAGGGTTCATCGCAAAGGATGCACTTTAAGATTTTGGAAAATGATGATGGCCCTCGCTCGCGCATTTTGCATACGTCTGGTCGTTTATGCAGCTATTGGCTTTGTGGCGCAGATGCTGACAGTTATAGCATTGGTTAGGGCCCACTATTCGTGCATTCCCCCCTGTGCACCCTATGTCACCTTTAGATTGGAGGAAGCAATCGCGGAGTAGTCGTTTGCCTTAGTGAGGTGACCCATACTGCTCAACGAAGCCCTTCTTGCTAAATTGGGTGAGCTTCGCTGCGTTGGCTTCGTTCTCTTCGCCCAAAAGTTATTAAATGACACAAAGAACCCCAGAGCTGTAGGATGAGAACTAACATACGCACAAAATGCTAGATATGAAGAGCAAAAGCCTACTCTCAGCGTGACCGCGCAAGCCTAGCCTCGACCTCCCAAGCATTGAATGCTAGACTACCCATGTAAGCAGACGTCCCCAGCGACAGCTCGATGATCGCTGCTATAGGTTCCCTCTTCAAACACATTAGGCAACACAGCGTATCCTTGCACGTCCCACCAAAGACCCTGCCTTGCAAGCGCAGAACTGGGAACGCCTCCATAAAGACCACCCTGGTCTGCGACAGTCTCTTTCGGCCCCAGCCAGATAAAATCAATCCTGCCTTGGTCCTCTAGGTCTTGATCTTTATTAAAACCTGTAAACGTAATTTCCTCACCATAACGCTTTTCTGGGTCCACGTGCTCGCGGAGGTCGTACATTAGATTACTATGCTTCATATCAAGATACGCTTTCTGCTCTGGCAGAGAATTGAAGTCTCCAGCTAAGAAAACTCCAATCTCCTTGGATTGATCCTCTAGCCTACAATCCGGGGCAAAATTGGTGGTCCACTGACCTCGGATTCGTTCAATTGTTTCGAGAATAAGGCGAACGCCCTGCCTCCGAGCCTCGCTGCCTCGATTGTCGAGATGCGTACAGCAAGCTATTACCCGTTGTCCGGTCATTCTGTGCTCGAATACCCCCACTGTAAGGATGCGCGGACTGCCAGCATCCCACCCTCTACTCGGTTCGTGCGGCGTTGGACTTAACCAGATGTTCTCGAAGTGGAGCAGAGAGAACACCCGGACAGGGTACAGAATTGGGCTGTATTCGCCTTTTTCGCGTCCGTCCTCACGGGCAACGCCGATGTGTGCCCAGATCGGACCAGCTGAAGGGGTAGAGCTGTCTTTGGATATGTGCTGGTCATTTAGGCCAGCTAGTATGTCGACCAGCTGCCCGTGCAGGACCTCTTGTAGGCAAACGAAGGCTGCTCCGGCCGCAGTCTGGGTGGCTGGTTCGGGAGAGATTGATTCGTTGGAAGCGCTTCCTGTAAGAAATCGAGTATTGTAAGATAGTTCTGATACTATCAGCGGCAGTCGGTCAGGCCACGGCTTTTCATTCCTCTCGAGTGATGTTGCAGCATAGCGGATGTTGTGTGTCAAAATGCGGAGGGGAAGTGCTCCGTTGGCCAGAGGCGCAAGGACCCGCATCATCCAAGGCTCGCCTCTGGAGGCTAGCAATTGACCAAACTTGGTATCTGTAGGGAGCGTAGATTGGAGCCGAAAGGGCTCTTCTTGACGTTCTTGACCCACAGGCTTCACAAGTCAGGTGCTTGTAGGGCGTCAAACAACGTTTGGGCTATAGAGGAATGGTGGCGCCGCGCCAAGTGTGCAAGAAAAGTGTACAGAGTAAAGTAGATGGCCAAACCTCAAAGCCTACTTTGAACAAGCGTGCTCCTCGACGTTGGCGATGGCGTCTACGATCCACTCCTGGGTGGGCGAGCGGCGTAATGGATTGGCTGGCTCGTCGGAGGCAACCAATGATAACATGCCACGATGGCAATATGCGACCACACCCACCGGTCCTGCATGGGGCGGGCAATGTCCGTCCTTAGGCTGACACTCAACTTTCACGACCTGCATAGACCACTCCATTCTCGTCCCATCCTTCTCGAGGGGACGAATTGGCTGACACAGCAGCATGTCTTATTCAATGCCCCCGCTTTTGCTTAAAAACTGGATCTTCCGCCCCAAGCCTTGCTCATTTTTTCCTGCTCCACACACCCATGCGGTATCCAAGACTTATATTGAAGCATCCGCATCTTGGGTTACCCGTCAGCTTTCCCATCAATAGCTCGCATCGTGCCACACTACGCTCTGCTGAGTTCCCTTAGACCATGGTTCTCGCTTTCATGTGGTCGATCGGCGCATTGCTACTCGCCTTTGCTCTTGTCGCTTTTATTGTCAGACGTCAACGTCGTATTACTATTGATGCCGAGCGTCCAAGTCCATGTGACGTAAAGCAGGACAATCTGCCCGAGGACACCCGCGCTGGTCCCGCCAAATTCACCCAGTCTTCCAGCTCCGAGCTGCCGGAAACAATTACACGTTCGGTGGAAGACCACATCGACCGCAGCGCATGGGTTCTCCGTCTCAGCCATTACGTCTTTGCGGAGCGTCATCAAAGTCGATACAACGTCGTCGTAATCAACACCGAGCTCGAGTATCACTTCAATGTGAAAGGCACCGTGGAGAGATTTGTGGTCAAGTTTTACCAACAAACAAGACCAAGAATGGTGCCATATGAAGTTGTTGTATTCAAAGAGGGTACATTGGTAAACAGGGGAGACGGTGGCGATATCAATTGGGACTGGATGGGCAACTTCGCGAGGAACAGTAGTCGGTTGCTTATCTTCAAACCCTGCGTGGCGGGCGTTGTCTATAAGCAGGATCCATGGCTGGCTTTCTGAAAAGGTCTGAATGACGTGGAATCGGAGGACTTGTAGAATGGTTCACCCCCAATGGTCCAGCCTTATCACCCGGAGCTTATACTTTCCAAGCTCCGGGGTTAAGCTTTAGGGTACTCTAGGGCTAATATACTAAGTTTATATAACTTAATAACTAGACGGAATCTTAGAAAGATTTCATAATAAAGATTAATTAAGTAAAGGAGTATTATAAGTTTATAAGTAAAAGTCTATAATTAAAGTCTATAATTCTAGGAAAAATAAGCGTATATTATTATAATATAAAGTAGTAGAAGTAAATCCTTCTAATAGATTCTAAATTTATCTCTTATTCTTTATATTAAATAGAAGGATTTACCTAGTATCTATTTATACCTAGTATATCTATAAAAATCTCGCTATTTATAGTAAGTATTATAAGTATAGATTTACTAGATATATTATATTTTAATATTTATCCTTAGGAATACTAAGCTCTATCTATAAATCTTATAAGTCTTATAAATATATTTATATTATAAATCTTATCTATATTAGATAGTTAATTAAAATATAACTACTATATTGTAAGATAATAGATTCTTAATAATAGTAGTAAAACTAGGTATTTTAACTAGTCCTAGTATATCTATAAAATATTTTATGGATAAGAAATCCTTAGGAGCGAGTTTTAGACTAACTATTAACTTAGAATTCGATTCTAACTTATTATAAGGACTAGCTAGTAACGTGGCGCCTAAGCTATATTATAGCGCTGTAATAGTATAGCGCTACCCCTTTCCCTAGTATATAAATAAGGGAATCTCTAGAGAAAGAGAAACTAATAATTAATTTTAATACTTATTAAATAGAGAGTTTAATATATATATTATTTAAGCTATTTAATAGTTATATTATTATATAATATCCTTATATTTTAATTATTTTGGATCCTACTAAGGGTAGTGGCTTAGCTATTAATAATTATAATTAATAGAGTATTATAATTATATTATAAAAGGTATAATATAATATTATTTATAACTTCTATAAGTATAAGGAAATAAATTCCAAGGTTAAGTATATTTAAAGAATTAATAAATAAATTAATTAATAAAGAAATTATATAATATATTTTAATAAAGTATCTAAGCTCTATTTTAATTATACTTATAAAGGTAGAAACTTATATAACCTTAAAGGATAAAATTAAAGAGCTAAAAATATAAATTATAAAGAGATAATAAATAGAATAATTATAATAATAGATAATAAACTTAAAGAATAAAGTATAAGGTAATAATAAAAGCTCTTTAATATATTATTATTAACTCTCTTTA
>JAABUW010007326.1_pt1 | contig 13329 bp, 13 predicted proteins | sample 5560081 | NCBI WGS metagenome assembly JAABUW01 (sample SAMN10711882, study PRJNA513363) | rock metagenome | isolation source: Antarctica rocks | place: Antarctica: Victoria Land, Knobhead sud
GGTAAGGAACGATCTCTGACCGTAATTACCGTAAATGAGGAGAAATCCGACCTGTAAATGTAAATAACGCGCTAGTTACATAAGGTCTAGTAAGAGAGTACCCAAATAGGCTTAGCGCCTTCCTCCTTTGTATCAAAGAGAAGAAGCTTCGTCGATAACAATAAATCTTAGATTTGATAACAATTTATCGTTGTAAAGCATCAAATATACTAATAATAGGGCACCCCCCTACTAGTGCGTTACTGATCGTAAATGTGGATTTTCATTTACCGTCAATTACGATAATTACCGCTAGTAAGCGATGCGGTAAATGATGGATGTGCATCACTAGGAGACCCATTGGCCACGGAATCTCCGTATCGCATGCAGATCACGTTCTCAGCCTAATGCAGCAGCATCTTCGCAGGATCAACGCGCAACCTTATTTGTTGTCTGGCTGTCAGTAATTGCGACGGAAAGGTCTACAACCACCGGTACACAATCGAAGCACTATGTTTGGTGGTTGCGACTCGCGAAGGTGCAGCAGCATCGAGCCTCTGAGTGATTTGGACCTAGGCTTCCGTGCCGAACAGAGCAAATTGCGGCCGAAGAGCCGCTAGTTTATATTGGGTTGCTTTGCCGCGCCTGGGCGTGGTCAGGGGTAATACACACAGTCCAACCATAGGTGTTTGGGAGTGCTGTTCAGAACGAGGGGATAAGACATTGTAGTGGTTGAATTCCACGACTGGTTCCTGACTCCCGAGGAGGTGATGCTGGTTTGAAACCATCACGCTAGGCATTGGAGGGCGGAGAGTGCTGTTTATAACCAAGTCAAGGTACTTCGGTAAATTGATACTGCGGCCGACGTTGTACGAGTACGATGGACGCAGCTTTTCCCTTGTGATGTCTTTCTTATAAATCTCTTCATGATTGAAAGAGAACTTGATGCTCGCATAGTATACTCCCAGCGCCCGCTCGTTTCCTATTCATTTCCCAAACAAAGCCATACAACCTATGGAGCCAAAGGTGTCAAGTGCATTTGCATTCTCGCTGGCGTCTTGCGTCTTCCTTCTTAGCTTGGTCACCGGCGTATATACTTCGTGCTCCTCAAGCATTCGCTTTCGCTCCTCATTCGGCTTCTGGGTCGCATTGGCTGCTATATCCAGAGACGCTAAGGCGACCCGCCTGGTCGAATTGACCGACTTCTCGTTGGACTTCATGATCTCTTTGATAACTTTGAGCTCTTTGGTGAGCTCAGAGATGGTCTTGTGCAGTTGTCCAATATCGTTCTCGGATTGGTCGTGCGATTGCGCTATCTTCGCCATCACCTCGATAGGATCCTCTAGCGAGTCGTTGATCCACGAATCGGCAAGTCGTCAAGGGGTCAAGTCGTCAATCACTGCAAGACTTGGCACCGCATTGGCTGCTACTTCAAGGGATGCTAACGCGGTCCGCCTCGTAGAGCTAATCAGCTTCTCATTGGACTTCATGATATCCTTGACTTCCCTCAGCTCCTTCGTGAGCTCAGAGATGGTCTTGTGTAACTGGGCGATATCGTTCTCCGAGTGGTCATATACCTTGGGACCCTTGAGCTCCTCTAAATGCTTCTTGGCCTCCGCGTTCGGCTTCCAGGTAACCTGGTTCCTCCTGTCGACGGACTTGGGAACGAACCATCGGCTCCTAAAACGCGATATCATTGCTCGATATCTGTCAACATTTGCCAATTGGTCCGCTGGTAGGCTTCTATCAAGACTCTCTAAGTCGGCTTGGATATGCTGGAGTACCTGTTTTTGCAATGTCAGTATTCCGTCTTTGCGTTTAGGGATCGAGATTTGTAACATGCTTGGGGAAGAACATTTACTAACCTCTTCGTATTTGCCGCATACTAGTTCGTCAAGAATGCCACAATGCATCAATCGGTTACGACAAGCGTACTGCCGTATCTCCCAGAAGCCTTGTTCGTAATCCTCTTCCTCAACAACTCTCATCGTTCGCTCTAGCTCCCTGTGCAGAGGCTTTGCTGGCTCGTCACCAATGCTCCCATCGTTCAGCCATTGTGTATGGTCGGCACTACTTCCATCCCAGTCAGCGAATGCGTTCAAATCGTCAAGATATGAAATCCTGATGTGGGGGATCAAGTGATGCACAGAGTCAGCTCACATTTCTTCGTCTAACTTCTCCACAATGTGTATCCAGAACATGTCTTTAAACCTTGCCCCTTTCACCTCTTTCAACTGCTTGCATAAAACGCTTGCGTAATCGCCCATTTTGCTGAAAACGTCATAACGTTGAAGCTTCTTTCCATCTGCTTCCCGTTCCTTCCCATGGGCCTTTATGGCGACAATATCCTCTACTTCTCGAAGAAAAGCCTCTCGATCGTAGTCGGTTCGGCCATGTTCCAACGCAATTTCGGCTTGTCGTGCCAATAGGCCAAGGATCTCTTTGGTGGCTGGAGATAAGTTGCGATTTTGACCCGCAAGCAACTGGAGATCCTTGGAGTCAGCATTACGCCTTTCCGTCGGTAGATTGAACCACGGGATATATTGTTGGAGCAAATGTCGCTCGAACACGACTCAGGACTCTTGATATGTTCAAATGGGGGCACAGGTGCTCAAAAAGATGACTCACACAGCCGCTGTAGATCCCCTCCAGCTCTTTGGCCTTTGCTGGTGGGCCGCACTTCATAATGGCTTGACGAGGAGTCAAGAATGGTCAATAGAGCTGTACATTTGGTCGAATAGATGGAAATGTGTAATGCTTCCCTAGTAAGAGGATCGTGATAATACTTGATGGGCTTGAATGGATTATATACACTTACACAAAGAGGGCTGAGTCATTTACTGAGCAAGTTATCTTAGAATTGCTCACGCTAAAGGCGCCACAATTGTCTTCAACGGGAGGCGCTCGGAAGACCACATGAAGGGCGTTACCGCGGTAACTCGGCTCGCGATCTCTGGATCACCTGCCAATCTGAAGGCCCTGGAAGGCATCTGTGAGCCTGGGCTTGCCATTGCGAGGACTTTTCGCTCCAGCCTCTATAGTGATGGATCGCAACGGAGACCGACCAGGACTGTCGAAAAGAAAGTCCTTGCTTTTGGGCATCCCGTCCTGCCCGTTCAATTCCCCCAATTCGTGACAGGCGTACGGACAGTCGAGTCGTATCCCGCTATCGCCAATTTTAGGCGTAGAAGGGCCCAAATCCCCCGTTTTCTAACCGATCTAGGATGTCTTTGGTGGAATATTTCGGATTCCTCGGATCGTAGTATATTGTTACTACCATACCTCGCTCCGGTGTACGACCAGTCGGTAGACTGTGTCTTATCCACGCTCCTGGAAGGATCGAGCTACTCACGACCGCTCTGAGGCTGTTTTCCGGCGCTGAGAACGCTGCCAAGCCAATCAGGATCGCTAAATCGCCTATCAAGCCTGCAGACGTAGTTGTGGCAGGGATTGCTTGGCCGTTAGGAGTCGTGCGTTGATAATTGTATTCATGAGGCAGCAACTGTCCCATCCATGTAGGGGATCCGCGGGCTGCAAGATGCTTTTCCTCTCCGGAAAGATTGATAGCTGAATAGGTGGCACTCGTATGTGGCTTGGGGATGTGATCGAATCTCAGAACTCTCCATCCTGGATCGTAAGAAATAACATCTTGAAATAGAGCGTTGAAATCGACTGCAAGCAGATGATCTGTGTCATCTCTTTGACTGAAGATAGTGACCGCACTGTGCGCTGTCTTCAGGCTGGCGATATTAATCGAACCATTCTGCATCGTCGACATTCTCCCACCATGCCATCGGAAGTAGACAGCATCTTCTTTGTCAAAAGCCGTTCGTCGATCTGGGGGTAAAAAGAATCCGTGCTTATTCTCCGTCGAGCGCTGCGGTTGAACGATATAATTTGGCCGTAAACCTTCTATTTTGACCAGAAAGGACGGAGTTGCAGGTGAAGGATTTACAGATGAAGGATTTACAGATGAAGGAGCCGCTTTTGCCTTTCCTGAGACTGGAATTCGTCTGGGGCTTGATGGACCACCTTCAGTATGGCGATTCGCTCTTAGGCTATCACTGGATTCTAGGGAAAGCTCGGAAGCTCGGTGTTCATCGATGATTGTTTGTGTCGGAAGAACAGGTCGTGATCCAAAACGCAACTCTATATCGTCGAAGACCTTATACGCGGGTATAATGTAGGCCAATCCAGATGTCACATCGCCCGCCACAATGTGCCCAAAGATATCGCCATTTTGTGCATTGACAACCCAAGATCCGCAGTCTCCGAGCACTTAACATTGCATTATTAGCAAGATCTATACAAAAAAGGTAAGAGCCAACCTACTCGTTTCCCGTTCCAACTTTACAGCCCACAACTCTTGGTAGGTGCTGGAATTATCCAAGCGAATATAATACGCGTTGCTTATCATGGTTCCTTTGACTATACCTGTAGTCCCAGTGGCAGCAAGCACCTCACAATTTGCGGCGGCGGTCGCGATCCGCTGCAAAGTCAATTTTCCATTCCCGGGTATCGCGATGCGGTTTGTTTTAGGCTCTATAGTATAAAATCGCAATAGCTCGTAATCTAGATCATTTGGCGGGCTATCCTCAGAAATTCTCGCTATCATGATGCCTGGCTCCAACGTTTTCATGTCGTTCATCCCTGGGGCCTCCAAATGTGAGTCGTGATCCGACGACCTCATCGAGCTTTCAATTGGTAAGGCGCTTGAAGAGTTAGTTGGGAGCCAGGCCGCTTGCGTCCGCGGGGAGGTTTGTTGATTGTGGCGAAACGATGGCGTAGCGGTGTTGATCTCTATGGACGGATTAGGCTCGTTCGCTTCGTCATGCAAGTCAGCTACATTGCATCACAGCCTTTACAAGGTGACTTCACCTCTATCGGTAATCTCAGCATCTTGGTAATCTCCTTCGTCTGAGTCTTCATCAAATGCCAATATCTCGTCGCTCCTAGCGACGGGCCCAAGAGGCTCCTGGGGCTTGTACCGGCCATGCTGTGCTGTCAACCCGTAACAGATCCCACCGACGCTTACAAGGCCCGCCAACGTAGCAGGTCTGATATTGCCGAAAGAGATAGACGCCCCACAAGCGACGTCATAACCACGGTGGATGTATACATAGGGATCCTCAGGAACTGTGAGAGCATACTGAGGGTTAGGATAGATGCGCCCTTGCTCTTGTTCTTGCCCTTGAGTTCGATAGATGGCGGGCATCCTGTCTAACGTCTTGATCTTGATACCTGGGTAACCGTTAAGTAGCCCGCTCTGCTGTAGCAGCTTTTTGGCCCGGGTTCTTTGTCGCCTGCTTTTCGAGCTGAATACGATGACCGGTTGCGAAGTGCTGGGACCTCTCCCTTCCATCCACAAGTTGAAGCCAGTCATCCTTGGCTTATCCTCGTGTTGTTCCAGTAACTCTTTGTTGTTCTCTAGCAATTGCTTGATGTGCGGGTATAGCTCTTTCATTGCGTCGCCAGCGGGGCCCAGAGCCTCCCAGCACTGAGTACCTCCGATGTTGATAGTACATAACTGTCCCACAGACTTTTCGGGAAACTCCCAAGTTGTTGAGCTGCTACCAAAGAGCATGTTGCAGGGAGCAGTGGGTGGAGGATCTGTCTGTTTTAAGCCAGAAGGATCTACGAGCTTCGAGGGAAAACTTGGTTCTGAGGGGCGATTGTATAATGGTATGAGAATATCCATCCAAACGTCTATGGGATAATATCCCATGCGTTCGCATCAGTGGGCGCTGATCTGCTCTGCGAACCGTATGGAAACCCTTCTGTTGGTTTTTCCCATGCTATTTGACCATGCCACTGGTATCTTGTCAGCGGGCCATCCCCGATCATTCAGTCCATCGCCACATCATCATCACCCTGTCTCAGAGTCGAAAGCAACTCACTCTTTATTCAGCCTGCCCTTGAACTCAGCACCTTGCTCAGTGGAACTCTTTATCGTCCAGAAAGATCGCGCGTTATGACCGTGACTTGAGTGGGAAGCACAGCAACATAGGCAAGGCTCAATAAGGGGGGTGACCTGGGTGATGCCTCATGCAGCCAATGCCGCCGAAAGGAGCATAGCTCGTCTGCAGAGTACTGCACAGCCTTGGCCGTTCTGGACGTAAAAGCCTATGCTGATGCAGTGTGACCGCCGCGGCCCAATAGAAAGTGTCTTCAGAATTCTGGGGCATAAAAGGGCCAAGATCTTCGTGGGGCTGATCGTTCGGCGTGCGACCTGGCGGACGGAGGGCGGGCTCAGACCACCCAAAGAAAAGAAGACACCTACTTCACCACTGAACCAACGCCGTTGATTATCGAACCAAATTCATGCAACCAACCTCCATTGACACGCAAAATACGACTGTTCAACGATGCTTAATCTGTGGCAGCCGAGCTGAGGCTGCATTGCTTCGAAGCTAGACCTCACCACTTGGCGACACTCGAGTCGTGGGGACTGGTCACTGGTGCTCCATTACTCGGAATTGTGAATACGTTGTCCGGCACTATCCAGATCAATCATTGGCTCAACATAGATTCACTGAACAATTAGCGAAGACCCCCAGTAAAGAACATCAGCACCCAACAAGCCTACAACGATCACTCTATATAAAACAATAAGGCTTACTCTCCTTGAGCATGACCGTGAACACGTCGCTGGATCCACTTGATTGGCCACTTGCATCAACGCACTCTCTCGCATTGTCTGTAAGAAGAGACATTATCAATGAAATCTTCAATCTCAGCCTTGCCGAACAAGACTTCCGTTGCCGAGATAATGGGCTCACGGCCTTCTTCGATGACTGGTTCGAAGAACAGTGCGAAGCAGCGGCAAGTCAGCTTTCAGTGCGAACACATCGAGAGCTTCTACAAGTCGTCGCGCACATCCAGTCAACCGACAACCGAGAGCATCGATCAATGATCGCCGAAAAGCTTCGTACCAGTTCTTCAACAGCCAAAACCCCACCAGAGCTAGCCCCAATCAATGCATCTCTCACGCTCGCAGTCAGAATCTGGCTCTCGACGTCTATCGACTCTTTACAGCATTTTGTGACGCCAAGGCACTCCGTTTTATGGAATAGTGGACGGTCCCTTGGTGATGCAATAGAGGATGCATTCTCTCCAAAGGGGCAGTCCACCGAAATGATCCAGCTCCCCAAGGCCTTCACCGCAGCCAATCTGGAGAAGATTGCCGGCATTCAGGTGCAATGGACAAGCAATCTTGCGGATCACTTGTCGATGAAAGATGACGATACAAAGGTTATTCTCTTCCACCAAGCTTCGTTCCTAGAGCTGCATCGAGAATCTATGTGGTATGTGAAAAGTCCTTTCTTCTCTTTCATGCGCCAGCACAATTGGGTGATCATTCAATCGGCAAGCCTCCGACACGCCTTATGATGCTTCCTTTCCAGAGTCACAACCGAGAACCTGCCAGTGCGTAAGCTGGGTTGAATCAGCTGATGCCATGCAGCACAAAGCTCCCCCAGGACTTGATAGACGAGACATTGCGCACGCTCGGCCTGCTCATTCCATCTAGCGACACTCGGTCACGCAAATGGTTCCGCAAGAAGCAAGAGGAACTGCATCTCGATTCGAAAGCCGGATCATACGGCTCGTTCAACGCCACAGCGCGACAAATCGATAATTTTCGCTACTGGCGTGACCGGCTCGTGGTGCTGAAGCAGGCTTTCGACGTCTCAGAGCCGCATAAATTATCCCTCTGGTGGCATGATGACAGGAAGAAAGTGCAGTGGTATACGTTCTGGATAGCTGCTTTGGTGCTGATATTGACGATTGTCTTTGGTTTGATTCAATCTGCCGCTGCAGTTGTTCAAGCGTGGGCTTCGGTAAAGGCGTTGGGGAAGTCTTGACTGGCCGACAGGAGGACTCGAAGGGATGTTCAGGCCTTGTCGAATTATTCGTTCAATTGGCTCCCGTCCCTGATGCTGACACCCGTCGATGGTCAATATCTAGTACAGTGTCTTCAAGCGAGGTGATGGTCTATCCCCGCCGTCCCCAACTCAAGCCAAGCGGTGGTGCCCTGCTCTCTAATACCTCGCACTCTAGTCTTCAGGTGTCTCCGATCCAGCAGATTGTCCTGAGTGTGGCTTTGCGTTCGCGAGACTCACGGGGAACGGCCAACCCTTCATGTTATATGGAGTAGTCTTAGCCGGCGAAGAGAGCATCATTGCAGGCCCGATAAAATTTCTTAGTCAGGGCTCGCGAATAATGGACTGAGATTAAGCTGCACATTTTATGCTGATGTTGAAGGTTGGAACATTGACGAGAGCTAAGACAAATAGGAGATGGCGTCGGAAATCAGTCGGCCCGCACTCCAGCCTTATATGTCTTGGCACTAAGAGACGAGGCCCCAACGAGTCATGACGGCATTCGTGAGTTGACCGGTCAACTTATTCACGTTATTCGGCTATACAGTGGATGATGAGTAAGTCAAGAATAGATGGAGCCACAAGGAGAGGATCCGGGTGGACCATGCCGAATTGACTATGATGTCAGGCGGCCAGCTCAGCCCGCTCTATTCCAACCTTGGATGCAACATCGAGGCTGACTTGTTGCCTGCTATCTACCCGTCGTCACTGAATTTATGGTGTTGAAGGACATTAGCAATCCGTTGGGACTCAACTATACGTGAGCTCACGTCAATTATCGGCTCTCGATGGAAAGAGTGGCAATCACCACTCTTCCCTTGGAGATCCTTCTCCTCGTCCCGCAGCATCTCCATGACATCGAAGACTTCGTCAATCTTTCCTCCACCTGTCGCAAGTTTCATGATGCCTGCTCCACCACCTCTCCGAGAGTAATACTCCGACTAGCGGCCGCATCATCACGCATTTTCTTTCGTCCAGACCCACACTTCCTCATTGCTGCAACAGTTCGCCAGGTCAGCGATTGGGCCTTGCTAACCTCCGAAAACACCGAAACTCTCCTTCATGCAATGCAAGAAGGCGTGTACAGTCTACTAGACCTCTGCGTCGACAAAGCGCAATTGTCAGTGGACGACATCCGACGACTGCACGCTACCCGCTTCTCCCTCACCAACCCCATTTCCGACACGATTGACCGCTGTGCGGGTGTTCGATGGACAGAGACGCCCGATTTTTGGACTGGGGGCGTTTCGAATCCTAACACCACATTTCTCGAGCCGACAAGAGCGCTCTTCCAGATGATCATCTACGGGAATTGTTTGCTTCGAGTATGTCCGCGTATCTGGAGCCGGAATTGGGACTTCCTAGGTTCGACCACGAGTTTAGGATGGACTACATCAAGTACTGTATCCCTGACAAAATGTGTAAAAGTTATGAGGGTATGACGGTTCTGCCTATTGGACCGTACGCTGAGCGGGACAATGCATCGAAGCACAATGAATTGATGCTGGAAGAAGAGCTCGATCAACTCAGTCTGGATCGCCTCCTAGGAGAGTGCCGCACCTGGACCGAAGCATAGAGTTCCGTACGCGAGGAGATTGGACCGGATTTCGAAGAAGGATGGAAAGAACTGATGTGGCAGTCGGCAGTGCAGATCCAGGGACTTGAGGGGTTGGAGATGCTGAGGCCTGGAGGGGTTGAAAGATGGCGGTCGAGGCTGGAGGCGATCAGGAGCGCTATTCGGGGTATGGAAGCCAGACACAAGCCGAAGCAGCCAAGCTACGCGCGGGTTTTGGAGAGCCCTGACATGGCGGCCGAGACCAGCCTTGCCATTTACGGCCCTTGGGCACTTAGATGAAGCTCTCATATCCAACTGCGTCAACTCTCAAGATCGAAACATTAGATTTCGCGTCCCTCCTCACCCAAGCAAGTCACCGCATCGAAGTGCCAAACGTACCCATGCCAGAGCGACTCGCTTGGTGAAGCCCATCAGCTGCTCATTGGATTGCATTTGCGAATTACTCGTATTACAGGGACAAACTTGCGTCGACGCATGGGCGGATGTCCAAGATACTTGCTGCCACGGATTGAGCGATAGGTATCCGGTCTGAACCCCAGACCATGCACCATGGATGGTCGTCGTTGTCGAGAATCCCTCATGCCATTATCGGGTACCGCTGGATCATTTTTGCTGCTAGGGGGCGTTAGGAACGGAGAAGTCGGGTTGTCTTTGCGGGTGCCGACACCAGTGCGCTTGTGGATTGCGAATTCCCCTTCGTGTCAGGAAGTAGTTCCAATGAATGCCATATTGTAGCGAAGAATCGAGAAGAAAGAAGATCGACGAGCCGATCGAAGCGCAAAGGCGTTGAGTGACGAGGTGGGTCCCAATCGATACGCTGTGCGCGCTGATATTTCGATCATTCAACGCCGACGTTGATTGAAGCCTTTCAGCCTACTAAGGAGGACTAGCATCACCTATTTCCCATCTCGCACCACGGTTGCAGAGTCTGATTCTTCTAGCGCCACAGGGAAACACGGGATTATTGGAACTACCGTCTCCGAAACCATGCTGCCGGTCAAATATCCAGATTAGAAGACTCATCTCCGCTTTCACCGTTTAGATCGCTGGCAGAAAGCCGTTAATCGTGTAATCTGACCTAGCTACTACAGACACACTTTATCCAGTCTAGATTCTGACCTGAGGATCTCCTTCAATTCCACCAGAGTGTATCCACCGCTCTGCTGCCTTACCTTTCCGCATGATACGATCTTGCTTTGCGGAACGCAGAAGCATTCTAGAACATCAAGTCAGGACCATCCCTTGAACGACAGTTTATAATCTCATTCGATCTAGTATATCCGACGGGCAGCCAGCCGCGAGCCATTGGATGCGCTTGGACGCAATTTTCCCATGTTTATTGAATATACCACAGCGAATATCATCCTTGTCGTGATCACGTATTCTCACGATGTTGTTTGGCAGCCTGGTTCACCAGAACTGTAGCGCTTACCATTCACAAAGCCCGTCGACTCCGAGAAATGTAGAACGCAGTATCGAGAAAAGATGCTGCCTAGTGGCGCTACTAGGATTTTTGCTGTAGAGCTCTGTATGTCTTGGGTTTTCGAGTAACTCCGAAGTCCTTCGCAGATTGTGTTACCCGAGATATTCCTCTCGTGAGCGTGGGCATTTCGGTCTGTAAGAAAACTTCACGGATGAGGAATATTATGGAGCTATTTACTGAACGTTGTCGCCCAGGCCACTCGGCTAGCGGATTTTGGGCAGGCACACCCGAAGCCCCTAGACTTTAACATATCGATAAGGTCTTGGCATAAGCCAGGGCTTTTGCTGTAGAGCTTCGTGCCACGGCCCCAATGGGAGCCAACATCTGCTATGGATTGGTCCTCTTCTGCAGATCTAACTACTCGGCTCGGAAAGATTGGTCCCGAGTCGGGTCTCGCTATTTGAAAGATATGACTTTATACCTGTAAGCTCGGGCAGGAGATGTCTTCATCAGCAAAACAGGTGGTACAGCTACTGTTCGAGACCGCGTCTCATCGATATTAGACAGCAACCTACTTGATTTACTCGAGACCGGAGATCTTTCCATTGACACTCTAAAGGAGCTCAAGGCAAGGAAACCGAGGATTAGCTATAGACCTGGTATCTATGTGCATGTCATTTAGAAATCTGACAACCTTGACGACGCTGGTTTGTACGTTGGATCAGCCATTGTGCTTGCAGAACGTGTTAAGTCACACAAGAAAGACCAAAAAGCTTTCCAGAAGCGTTCAGAATTAGGGGCACGCAAACGGAAAACGAAGGCTCCCTCCCAGTCTCTCTACTGGAAGCTTTGGGCCAGGGAAGGGTACCAGAACTTCTGGCATGGTTTGATAGAATTGGATTTCCCCGATAGCGCGAGAGAGAGACGACACAGACGTGCTTCTTAACATCCTCGAAAAATACTCAGCGCTCCTTCTTCGCTCCCTCTCACAGATTTTGTTGCACCTCGCTCTGCCTTATGGTGCTGATGTCGATCCTTATTGTTGGATTGGTCTCAATGTCGGAGATCCTTTGACCCAATATCGACGATCTCTTTTCGGAACCAAGACAGCTTATTTCGCGCAAAGGACCTTGAATAGCAAGAAGAGATACCTCTATGACTTCAAGAACCACTCGCTCCTCAACACTATGTTCAGATTTGCTAATCGTTCGAAGGGAGACAGAGCCCAAGTTCGATTAAAGTGCAGCGTGTCCTCTGGATCGAATTACCTTATTGACCGTACACCCCATTATGAGATAGCTACTGGAGTCTATTTGTCTCGCACTATTAAGTGCCGTTATCGTTGCGCTTCCAAACGAGTTGTTCCCTTCGTCCCCTTCGATGCAAGCATACCATCCAAGAAATTCAATAACGCAGTCGCGGCCTATAACAACGCTAAGTATCGCGAGATCGCAAAGGATATGACTTTCGCATCACGGACAAATCTGAAAACTACAAATCCAAATTTGCTCGAGGCGTGGATCCGCGTCCAAGGATTCGCATGCTCCAATAGTGATCGGAAAGAAGCCGTTGTTGACTATGCTAACAAGATCCGACTATGGCTGGAAAATCCCAAATATATAGATGACGTCGAGCTACTGCGTCCGGCCAGACAGTCTCCAACTCGGGTATATAGCGTTACAGTTAACCCTGAAGAGGTTCGATGTGTGAAAGACCTCGACCGACTTTCAATATACGGCCTGCGTAGATAGATCAAGTCCAAGGGTTGAACGAGGCGTGTCGCTGGGATCAAATCATATCTGTTCAGAGACTAGTGATTCTCATACCCTAAACAACTAAGGTAGAATACACAATCTAAGCACTTTCGTCTTCCATGCAATCCCGCTGTCACCATAGTTCTAAACATTCCAGGAAAATGAGCATGCTCGATGATCCAGGCACTCAGGGTATTTAAACATCTGAGGCATATCAAGCGTCTTGAGTACTTTGGCTGCCCTTCACATACTGAACACTTTCATCAGCCATCATCGCCATGTAAGATATATTGATAGTAGAACGCAAGCTGTTGCGATCGTGGCGCCATGGATCTATTTCATGTTCTATGCTAGTGCTTTTAGCTTCATTGGAACCTCTTTTCATGCTCCACCAACGCAGAACGTGCTTGCGTCAGCCATCAATGCAGTCGTTCTCCACCTCTCTGTCTTAACGGCGTACCGTTGTCCTCCCAATTTATGTCGTCATCGGTCCACCTCCATCCTACCATCCACCACCCTACCCACCTCACTGCCCAAACTTCAGCGTACACTGACCTCGTGGGTGATCGTCGAGGTTCAGTCGCTGCTGCCTCGGATATTGAATCTGCGCAAGCGCCATCAACAGAATTGCACTTGGGATCCCTTGTAATTAGGTTACATGAGAAGCTTCCGCTCGCGCGATAATCCTGCGGAGCACGTGACGCTAAAGCAGCCGTC
>JAABUW010007328.1_pt1 | contig 13327 bp, 9 predicted proteins | sample 5560081 | NCBI WGS metagenome assembly JAABUW01 (sample SAMN10711882, study PRJNA513363) | rock metagenome | isolation source: Antarctica rocks | place: Antarctica: Victoria Land, Knobhead sud
GAACACAGAGCTAGTCGCCGCGCACGGGGTGGGGGCGTCACGAGTGCACAACGGATCAGGGATGTGCACGGGGGGGACAGGGAATGCCTGCCGACCAACAGACACCGTGACATGAGATCGACGGAGCGCGCGGACCATGCACAGTCGGGTCATGCGGGCAACCGACGTTGCGTCCACCTGTGCGGTTCGTCTGATCCGTACGGGGGCGTGGATACGGGCGGTCTGGTCGCGTGCTGCGCCGATACGCGTCGGGCGTCCTGGCGCGAGGCTCCGACCGCGTCCTGGCACTTCCGGCGCCGGCGGGCGTATCATGGTACATCAGATGAGTCTAGAGCACGACGAAAGGGACGGAGTGGACGATGCGACACTGTCATGTGTGTGCTCATCGCCTGCCGTGACACACCATCCAAACGTCTCGTCCGTCGCCATCAGTATGGGGCTCAAAGAATTGGTATCCCAGGCAGCAACCTGCATAACTATGCGATCCTCGGGCCAGCGACAAAGGGTCTGTCCAGTAGGCATCACCAAAGGCCCATTCTCCCAATCCAGTGGACCTGTGAACGACATGCCCTCAGAGCACGCGCTCAGCATTGTCCTACCACATCATCTTGTAAATGCGTCACTTAGACATAGACGATGAGGTGATCGCATCCTTCCATCGTCGTAGTCGACGGCGCATCATAGTTGACGCCGCGCCGCAGCGCCGTCCGTCCACTCAGTCCGCGCACAACGCACGGCCACGCCCGGACGCAGGGTTCAGCCCCCGCCGACAACAACGTTCCACGGCCGTACGCGCCATGCGGTTACCAAGCCTGCTCTGACGTATGGATCCTCCGCGGCGAATCGCTCGACCACCGCGCCATCCTCCACCGTGAAGACCAGGGCCGCGCCGTCAACGGTATCGTTACCCAAGGCTCCGGCGAGCAGCAGTTCTCCACGCTCGTGAGCGGCGCGGGCCAGCCGGAGATGGGCCTCGCGTAAGGGCGCCCGACGCGTGATATAGTCGTCCACCAGGTCGTAGAGCAGCAAGTAGTAGGTCACGTCGTTTCCTTTACATATGTAACTAGCAGGGTTAGCGCACCGAGCCAAGGCTGGGGCAGACGGCGAGGACGGGTTCGGTGACCTGCACGCCGATCTTGGCGCGATCGGCCACCGGGATATCCGCGCCGTCGACGACGGCGACCTTCGGGCCCGTCCCGGCGTCGACGGTGCACTCGAAGTCGCCGCCCTTGGTGACGAACAGCACCGCGTTTACGCTCTTGCCGCCCTTGCCGCCGAGCGGCATGGCCTTGACGCCGCCGCCGCCGCGTCCCTGTACGGGGTAGTCGTCGAGCGGCGTGCGCCGCGCGTAACCCGTATCGGTGAAGGTCGCCACTAGCGGGAGCCGCGGCGTGACCACGATGGGGCCGCGCGCCAACTCGTCACCGTCGTCCAGCTTGATGCCGCGCATGGCGCCCGCGACGCGCCCGGTCGGCCGCACCTCGTCCTCCTTGAAGCGGATGGCCTTGCCCTGGCGCGTGGAGAGCAGGACGTCAGACGCGCCGTCGCTCGTGTCGACGGCCACCAACTCGTCGCCCTCGTCCAGGCGCAACGCCGCGATGCCCGCGCCGCGCGCCCCGGTGTACTCGCCCGTGGCCGATCGCTTGACCTGACCGTTCTTGGTCGCGAACACCAGGAACGGCGGCGGGGTGTCGCTCACCGCGACCGCCGCGACGATGCGGTCGCCCACGGCGAGGTCGACCAGCGAGCCAGCCGCCGCGCCCTTATCGGAGCGCTTGGCCACGGCCCCAATGCGGTGCACCGGCACGCCGTAGACCTGCCCGCGCGCACTGAACAGCAGCAACGTATCGCGCGTGCCCGCGTCGACATACGAGATGATAGGGTCGCGTCCGGCGTTGCGGCCGCTGCCGTTACCATCGTCAAGCCGCTTGATGTAGCCGCCCAGCGTCAGCGCCACGGTCGTCTTGCCGCGCGGCACGAGGTCCTCGATGTGCGTCGGCGCGTCCTTAGCCCCCGCGTCGAGGATGCGCGTGCGGCGCTCGTCGCCGTACTTGTCCTTGAGATCACGCAGTTCGCGCTTGAGGATGTTGAGCAGCTTGGTCTTGGAGGCCAGGATGCTCTCCAGCTCGCGCACCAGCGCCGCGACCTCGCGCAATTCGTCGACGATCTTCTGCTGCTCCAGCGCGGCCAGCCGGCCCAGCGGCATGTCCAGGATGGCGCGCGCCTGGATCACGGTTAGATCGAGCGAGCTCACCAAGCCCTCGGTCGCGGCGTCGCGGTTTTTAGAGGCGCGGATGACCCGGATGACCTCGTCGAGGTTGTCGATGGCAATCTTGAGGCCTTGCAGCACATGCAGGCGGTCGTTAGCCTCATCGAGATCGAACTCGGTGCGGCGGCGGATGACGTCCTTGCGGTGGTCGATGAACACGGCCAAGGCGCGCTTGAGCGGGAGCGTTTGCGGCGCACCGTCGACGAGGCCGAGCATGTTGATGCCGAAGGTGATCTGCAGGTTGGTCTTGCCCAGCAACGTGTTGAGGACGGTATTGGGCTGGACGCCGCTCTTGACCTCGATCACGACACGCATACCGTTGCGGTCGCTCTCGTCGCGCATGGCAGCGATGCCCTCGACCTTACGCTCGCGCACCAACTCGGAGATCTTCTCGATCAGCTGCGCCTTATTCACTTGGTAGGGCAGCTCGGTGACGATGATCGACTCGCGCCCCCGGTGGTCCTTCTCGATGGAAGTGACGGCGCGCAGAGTGATCTTGCCGTTGCCCGTGCCGTAGGCCTGCGCGATGCCCTCGCGGCCCATGATATAGCCGCCGGTGGGGAAGTCGGGACCCGGCATCACGGCCAGAAACTCCTCGACGGACGCGGCGGGGTTGTCGACGAGTACGGTGATGGCGTCGACAAGTTCGCCCAAATTATGCGGCGGGATGTTGGTGGCCATGCCCACAGCGATGCCATCCGAGCCGTTGAGCAGCAGGGCCGGAAGCCGCGCGGGCAGCACGGTCGGCTCCTGGAATTTGCCGTCGAAGTTGTCGACGAAGGGGACGGTAGCCTTCTCGATGTCGGCCAGCAACTCCTCGGCCAGACCGGTCAGGCGCACCTCGGTGTAGCGCATCGCGGCGGGGTTGTCGCCGTCGACGGAGCCGAAGTTGCCCTGGCCCTGCACCAACGGATAGCGCATGTTGAAGTCTTGCGCCATACGCACGAGCGCGTCGTAGACCGAGGCGTCGCCGTGCGGGTGATACTTACCAAGCACCTCGCCGACGATGGCAGCGCTCTTGCGGAAAGGCGCGCTCTGGCGCAGACCCATCTGCGCCATGCCGTAGAGCACGCGGCGGTGGACCGGCTTGAGCCCATCGCGCGTATCGGGCAGGGCGCGGCGCACGATCACGCTCATGGCGTAATCGAGGTACGACGAGCGCATCTTCTCGTCGAGGTCGATCTCTTGCATATTCTTCGCTGCCGCGACCATCTTGATCTCTCCTAACAACTAGGCCCGCGACCGGTGTCGCATGGCGAAAATTCGGGAAGGCCAACCCTATGGGTAGGGACGTATGACTAGTGGGTCACGCCCCATTTAGGTGGAATTGATGCGTAGCAGCCCATCGCGGTTGCTACGCACCCCGTGACGCTCGTTGACTAGCCGGGGGTGGCAATTTGACCAACTCCAGTTAATTGGGGCGTGACCCACTAGTAGTCTGTCAAGCCTGGTTTAAACAGTTGAGCGGGGTCGTACCCCCTGGGACCACTCCCCAGAGGGGTCCCAGGAGCAACTGCTCAGAGTTCGCTTGACAGACTACTAGCGAGGCTCCGCCTCAGACCGACGAGACATGACGCGAAAACTTGACTCAATCGCACCATGTTTGCCCGTATTAGGAGTCTAGACAGCCTTGTCCGAGTAAAAGTGCCCAACACCATAACGTGTATAGGGGCGTATCGCTATACGCCCGGCCTTCGCCGTAAGGCCGTCTAACGCGACGCACAACGGTTGCCGCGAACCGCACACCCGCGAACATCGGGCGTATAGCGATACGCCCCTACCCTCACACGGGCGCGTAATGATAGAAGGCGTATCGCTATACGCCTTCTATGTGTAAACCGTAATGGCGGTGTCCTCTTCTTTATCGTCCACGTTCACAATATGCTGGATCTTGTCGGGGATGCGCTGGAGCGCCTTACGCAAAAATATGGGGTAGACCCGCGTCCGCTCCAACTCATCAAGCGGGAACCAGCGGTAGGTCATGCGCTCTCCCTGCTCGTCGCCATGGAACGTCCCGTCGATGTCGAGCAGGGGCGAATCGGGCGGCAACGCCATCAGGTAGTAGAGGCCAAGCTCGTGGGCGCTCTTGCCCGCGTGGGTGAAGAAGTTCTCGACCACCCACAATAGGCGCTCGACGCGCGCCGCCATACCCAACTCCTCGCGCACCTCGCGCGCGACGGCGTCCGCCGATGTCTCCATCGCCTCGCAACGGCCGCCGGGGATAAACCAGAAGTCAAGCCCCTCGACGGTGCAGAGCAGTACATGGCCCTCGTGCAGGAAGACGCCGGCCGCGCGGTAGTGGAAGCGGACGTGCTCGATATCGAAAGAAATCATTGCTGCTGTAGCACACCTTGCACAATGGCAAATACTTGCTGGGCCAAGTCTAACGATTCGACCGCGTCCTCGCGTTCCGGCATCCGGTCGGGCAACGCTCCCGGTATGATGTCGGGATAGCGCGTGGACGTGTAGAAGCGATCCAGCAGACGCAGGCGATCCGATAAATCGAAAAGTGGAGCGTACGTGTCCTTATCCAGCAGGTTCAGCAAGGCGATGAGATTGTGACTGCGCGGGTACACGTCGCCTTGGGCAATCAAGCCTGCCTTGAACACCTTCTCGACACACTGTTGGGCATGGAAGCAAACCTGGTTGTATATAGCGGCGTCGAGCAACGCGCCGGCCGCGCGAAGGTCGTTGTCCGCGTACTCAAGCCACTGATCGGTCTCGCTCATAAATGACCCTACCTTTACCCGCTATCTCTACACGTACGAACAGGCGATCCCGTTGCATCTCCTCCCATTCGTGCGGCGTGTACACAACCACGTCTATCCCCACCTGCGCCCGGACCAGCAGGATAACCTGCTTGAGCCGCTCGTAGAACGGCAGGTCGGTCTCCGCGACCACGACGAGGTCGAGGTCGGACCATTCGTGGATCGGCCCGTTGGCGAACGAGCCGAACAGGATGATGCGCTCGGGATGCATGTACTCCACGACGACCTGGACGAAGCGGTCCAACTCACTCGTCAACTGTTGCGCGCGCTGCTCAACGGTCGTTGTCACTGTCGTCCCCCCTCCCCACGCTACACATCCAGATTGCTCACGCTATGCGCGTGGGTCTCGATGAATTTCTTGCGCGGCGGCACGTTGCTGCCCATGAGCATGGTGAAGGTCTCGTCGAGGTGCAGCAGGTTCTCGGCGGTGACGCGCAGCAGCGTGCGTTGCGCTGGGTCCATGGTGGTCTCCCATAGCTGTTTCGCCGACATCTCGCCCAGGCCCTTGTAGCGCTGGATGTCCGGCCGCTTGCGGCCGCCGCTCCGCTTGACGATGGCGTCGCGCTCGGCGTCAGAGTAGGCCCAATGTACGTCCTTGCCGACGGCGATGCGATACAGCGGCGGCTGCGCCATGTACAGGTGGCCGTCGGTGATGAGCGGGCGCATGTGGCGGAAGAACAGGGTCAGCAGCAGCGTGGCGATGTGCGCGCCATCGACGTCGGCGTCGGTCATGATCACCACCGTGCCATAGCGCAGCCGGTTGGCGTCGAAGTTATTGCCGATGCCGCCGCCGAGCGCGGTCACGAGCGCCTTGATCTCCTCCGATTCAAGCAGTTTATCGGGCTGCGCCTTCTCCACATTGAGGATCTTGCCGCGCAACGGCAGGATAGCCTGGAAGCGGCGTTCGCGGCCCTGCTTGGCCGAACCACCGGCCGAGTCGCCCTCCACGATGAAGAGTTCGCTCTTGGCGGGGTCGCGCTCCTGGCAGTCGGCCAGCTTACCCGGCAGCGTCGAGACCATCAGGGGGTCCTTGCGGATCACCAAATCTTTGGCCTTGCGCGCGGCCTCGCGGGCGCGCGCGGAGAGCCAGCACTTCTCGATGATCTTCTTGAGGTCGCCGGGGTTGCGGTCGAAGTGCGTGGCCAGCCCCTCGGCCAGCGTGCCGTCGACCTGCGAACGCACCTCGGCGTTGCCGAGCTTGGTCTTGGTCTGGCCCTCGAACTCAGGTTCGAGCAGGCGTACCGAGATGACGGCGGAGAGACCCTCGCGCACGTCCTCGCCCGTCAGCGACGCGTCGCCCTTGAGGTAGCCGGCCTTGCGGCCGAGGTCGTTGAGCACGCGCGTGAGCGCGGTGCGGAAGCCGGTCAGGTGCGTGCCGCCATCGACGGTGTGGATGTTGTTGGCATAGGCGTAGGTGCTCTCGTTGTAGCCGTCGTTGTATTGCAGCGCGATGTCGACGCCCGTGGTGTCGACGGTGCGCGCGATGTAGATGGGCGCGTGCAGCACGGTCTTGTTCTCGTTGAGGAAGCGCACGTAGGAGACGATGCCGCCCTCGAAATAGAATGAGTAGGCGCTCTCGGGCTCGGCGCGCGCGTCGACGATCTGCACGGTCAGGCCGGAATTGAGGTAACAGGTCTCGCGCATGCGGTCATGGATGAGGTCAAGCTTCCACTCAGCGTTCCCGAACACCTTGTGGTCGGGCCAGAAGGTGATCGTGGTGCCGGTGTCCTTGGCGCGGCCGACGTTCGCGACGTCGGCGACCGGCTTACCGTCGGCGAACTCCTGGCGGTAGAGGCGTCCGCCGCGGCGCACCTCGGCCACCAGGCGCGTGGAGAGCGCGTTGACGACGGAGACGCCGACGCCATGCAGGCCGCCCGAGACCTTGTAGGAGCCCGAGCCGAACTTACCGCCGGCGTGCAGCACGGTCAGGGCGACTTCGAGTCCGCTCTTGCCGGTCTTATGGCGGTCGACGGGGAAGCCGCGGCCCCAGTCGGTGACGGAGACCGAGCCGTCCTTATTGAGCACGATGCGGATGCGGTCGCCCCACCCGGCGAGGTGCTCGTCGATGGCGTTGTCGGTGACCTCCCAGAGGAGGTGGTGCAGGCCGCGGTAGTCGGTCGAGCCGATGTACATGCCGGGACGGCGGCGGACGGCGTCGAGCCCCTCCAGGATCTGGATCTGGTCGGCGGTATACTCCTGCGCGCGCGCCATGTCTTTCGCCCTCACTGCCATGTGCTCTCCGCCTCCCTCATCCCCTATATCTAGGACGCTTGTACTATAACACCCCATTATTTTACCGCATGAGGGGGGTTAGAGGCAACGTCGCTATGCCCATCGTCCATGTGGAACTATTTGTTGCAAAAGAGTGTAAAAAATGGTATATTAAATGCGTATTTGATACGGAAGCGAGATGTTCTTGTGGTGGAGCTAGGTGAGAAGCTCGTACGGCGTCGATCATTGGAGCTTGGAGCCAGGGCAGCGGCGAGAACGTAGGGAAAAAGGAACAGGAATGGGTAGGGCGTACACGAAGGGACTCGGGCGGGCGCTCATCGCCGGTGTGACGATCCTGGGGATGGCGGGGGTGTTCACAAGCCCCACCACGCCGCTGGTCGCACGCGCGGCCACGATCACCGTCACAAACACCAACGACAGCGGAGCGGGCTCGCTGCGGCAGGCCATCGCGAGCGCCGCCTCGGGTGACACGATCACCTTCGCGCCGTCCGTTACGGGGCCGATCATCTTGACGAGTGGGGAATTGCCGATCGCCACATCGCTCGAGATCGACGGGCCGTCCGGCGGACGGCAGGCCATCGACGGGAACAAGAGCAGCCGCGTGTTCGAGATAAGCGCGGGCGCCACCGTCACGCTGGCGAACCTGCAAATCCAGAACGGCGTGGGGATGTCAAGTGGCGCGCTTGTCGCCGCGACCGGGCAGGGCGGCGGCATCTATAGCGCCGGCGCCCTCACGCTAGACAACAGCGCCGTGGTGAGCAACACCGTCACGGGAACCGCTGGAAGCGGGAGTGGTTCGGGCGGCGCCGCCGCGGGCGGCGGCGTCTACGCGACCAGCACGTTAACGCTGACCGGCGCGGCTACCATCTCGAACAACACCGCGACAGGTGGAGCCGGCGGCAATGGATCGTACACGCCACCATTTTTTTCCCCAGCGGGTAGCGGGGGCCTGGCGCAGGGCGGTGGCGTGTACATCGACGGCGACGCGACGATAGGCGCGGGGAGTGTCGTATCCGGCAACTCGGCCCGCGGCGGCTCCGCCGGCTTTAGCATCTTCCCCTCAGGCGCGAACGGCGGTTCCGGGTTTGGTGGCGGGTTCTACAACGCGGGCGGCGCGCTGACCATAGGCGGCGCGACCATCTCCGGCAACACGGCGTCCGGCGGCAGTAGCAACTCAGGCTTCCCAGGCGGTAGCAGCAGCTTCGGCGGCGGCGTCTATGCGCTGGGCGCGCTAAGCATGAGCGGTGCGACCATCGCCAGCAACACGGCGTCCGGCGGCTTCTTTGGCGCCAGCGACGGCGGCGGCGTCTATGCCGGCGGTGGAGCAACACTGGCGGATAGCACGATTACCAGCAACAGCGCGAGCGGCGGATCGGGCGGCGGCGTCTACGCCGCAGGCGCCGCTGTAACCTTAACGAATAGCCCTGTGATAAGCAACAGCGCCTTTAGTGGGGGCGGTGTCTACGCGACCGGTCCGCTGACGCTGACGAGCAGCCCGATCAAGGGTAACACCGCCGCCTTTAATGGCGGGGGCGTCTACGCGACCAGCGCGCTCCTGCTCCTGAACATCTCCGTGGCCGCTAGCCGGGGCAATGGCGCGCGTATCGCTATCGGTGGGGGCGCGGTGACGATCATGGCTAGTCCGGTGGTGAGCAACACCGCGAACGGCGCCGGCGGCGGCCTGTACGTGAGCAGCCCATTGACGGTTACGGCCAGCACGGTGATAAGCAACTCCGCGCACACCAACGGCGGGGGACTCTTCGCCACTGGAGTGACCACACTGAGTCAGGACGCCGTGGTGAGCAACACTGCGGGCGCCGATGGCGGCGGCATCCTGACGTCGGCTAGCATCACGCTGACCAACGTCACGCTGGGCGCCAACACGGCCGTCGCACAGGGTGGGGCCATCTCGACCACGGGCGCCTTGAGCGCGACAGCCGTCACCATCGCCGGCAACAGCGCGCTAACGGGTGGGGGTATCGCTAACGCTACGGGCGTGGCATCGACCCTCGCCGCCTCGATCCTGGCCGGCAATACCGCCACGAACGGGCCGGACTGCGCCGGCGCGCTCGTCTCGGGCGGCTACCTCGTGCTGGGGGCCTCCACTGGCTGCGCCTATACCCCCGGCCCCGGCGACATCGTCGGTCAGGACGCCCTGCTCGGCCCGCTGGCCGATAACGGTGGCTCCACGCTCACATACGCCCTCCTACCCGGCAGCCCGGCCATCGGCATCGTGCCACCGGCCAGTGGCCTGTGCACGCCCACTGACCAGCGTGGGTTCCCGCGACCAGGCGCGGGCAAGTCCGCCTGCGACAGCGGCGCGTACGAGTCTGCCGTCACGGCTCCAACGGCGACGGTCACGGGAACGAGTACCCCAACCGCGACCGGCACAAGCGCCGCCACGGTGACGACGCAACCTACCACCCTGGCCGGTACCGCCACGCCGAGTCCCACGGCGACGAACACGAGCGCGGCAACACCGTCGGCCACGACCACGGCGACGAACACAAGCACGGCGACGCCATCGGCCACGAGCACAACCACGGCAACACCGTCAGCGACGCCATCGGCCACGAGCACAGCGGCCCCCAACATCAATAACGGGCCAACGACGCTGTACTTCGCCGAGGGTTACACCGGCCGCCTGACCTCGAATGGTCGGGCCACCTTCGACGAGACGCTCTCGATCCTCAACGCTAACCCCTTCACCGCGACGGTGCAGATCCAGTACCTCATCGAGGGCGGCGCGCCGGTCGTGGTCACGCACCAGGTCGCGCCGACGAGCACCCTGCGCGAGTCGGTCAACACCGACGTCGGCTCCGACAAGAACGTCGCCGCCGTCGTCTCGTCGGCCTCGCGCGTCACCGCCGAGCGCATCATCCGCCGCACCAGCGCGGCCGGCGTCCTCGACGCCAACAGCTCGCTCGGCAACCCCAACCTGGGCAAGACCTTCTACTTCGCCGAGGGCTACACCGGCACCTCCTTCCAGGAGTACCTGACGGTGGCGAACCCCGGCAACACCACGGCCAACGTGACCGTGGCCTTCGCGCCGCAGGGCGCGACGGGCAGCGTCACGCAGACGCTCACGCTGCAGATCCCGCCGCAGGGCCGCGTGACGCGCAACATCCGCCGCGACACGCTGGGCATCCCCAACAAGTCGCTCGGCCTGGTTGTGACCAGCGACCAGCCGATCATGGCGGAGCGCGTGCTCTACTTCGGCGATGGCGACGGTTCGGCCAAGTACGGCTCGACGGCCAAGGCCGGTATCCAGACCGTGGGCAACCAGTACATCTTTGCCTACGGCTCGGCTGGCGGCACGGGCCTGGCGCAGCGCCCCGGCGACCAGTCCTTCGTGACCGTGCTCAACCCCGGCACGTCGCCGGTCTCGGCCACGATCGTGGCGCAGTTCTTCGACGCGCTGGGCCGGCGCCTCGGTTCCACCTCGCTGGCGGTGACCCCCGGCGCCCGCGAGACGCTCAACGCCAACCAGGCGGTGAGCAATACGGCCTCAATCTACGGCACGGTGCTGACCTCGGCCAGCCCCTTCGTGGCGGAGAAGCCGCAGTACTTCGGCGGCAGCCCCAACACGGGAGCGCACCCCGGCGTGGCCCCGACGGGCGCCCCGGCCGGCGTGAAGAGCGCCGCCTTCCCCGACCTGAACCTGGTCGACGCGGCGGGGCAGGCCGAGCAGCAGACGGTGTTCCTGTACAACCCGACGAGCGCGCCGATCACGGTGACCGGCACGTACTACTCAGGGAACGGGAGCAAGAGCCAGGTCTACAGCGTCCCGGCGGGCAACATCGTGACGGTCAACGTCAACAGCGACGCGGCGGGCTTGCCGGCGGGCGCGCTGGGGGCGACGTTCACGGTGACGAGCGCGGGCGCCACTGACTCGTTCGTGGCGACGAACATCGCCAACACGACGGACGGCCGCAGCTACACGGGCAACCAAGGCGCGCTGCCCGCACAGTAGTCGGTCGATAGACGCCTGCCGTTGTGCTGACCACCGCCATCCATACCTCGATATGAAGATATTGCAGTATGGATGGCGGTGGCCGTCTACTCACCGCGCCCATCACTCCAACCGCTATCGATAGTGTCGCACGACCGAGGACGGTCAGGCATTAGGATATTTCCAACAAGCGCGGCGAGTGAGGCGATCAAGTTCGGCCATCAGCGCGCGCGCGATACCCTGGCGATGGACAGCGGGATGGACCAGCAGCTTGCGGACCTCCGCCCGGTGGGGTTGGTTCGGCGGTGTGTCGAGGTCCAGTTGCACCGCTCCCACGATCCGTCCGCTTGTGTACGCGACCAACGGCACGCGCGTCCGTCTCGCACCGCAGGACGCACGACGCTGCGCCAGAAGGCCTCGCCGTCGTCCGTCGTGAACGGCAGCACAAAGCCGATGCTCGCCCCAGCGTGGACGCAGGCGTGCAGAAGTGCGCCAAGGTCGCGTACAAGGCCTGCGATGTCGTCCGCTGTGACCATCGAGATGGTTGTTTGTACGTCTCTGGTCATACTGCCTCACACGATAAAGAGAATGTATCTGGCTGCGCACGGGTCAGGAGTCGCGAAGCTCTGGGGTCACATTCCATACGTGAGATATTGTCTTACACTCGGGATGTTGTCAAGGCCGTCGATTAGTGAGGGAGGTCGAGGGGGACATCGAGGCGCAGCAGGCCGTGCCAGCGCCGGCGTGGCGTCACCAGCAGCACATGGGCGATGTACGACCCGAACATGGGGAGAACGACCGCACCCCGGTACTGGCGGGCCTGCTCATGCAGCGCCACGTCGATCGGACGCATGGACATGCCCGGCATGAGCACGCGCAGCGTGAGCACGCCCGCTGTTCCCATGCCCATGGACCTGGCGCCGATCACCCGGAGGGACAGCCTGTTCACGCCGGGGAGGGCCGGGTACACCGTGCCTTGCAGGTCTACCGCTGTGGCTAAGACCGCGGTCACCGCTTGACTATGGCCACGGACGACCACGACGGGCGATTTCAGGTGATGAAGGCGTCCCCGCTGATGCTCTTGCGCTGCGACCTGACGCCCTTGTCCCGTAACCAGGAAGCCGGCCAGGAGGGCAGCTACCCCTAGCGCGGCACGCCGGTCCACCCACAGGGGGACGGGATGATCGGATGAGTTGTGCGTGATGACGGACATCGCCGGATCTCCTCTTGTTCGTAGGAACGACTCGCTGCTAACCCCGCCCCGTCGATCACGGCGGACCGCCGTGATTGACGTGGCGGGGATAGGACTGAACGCCGCCGCGCCTACTGGCTGGCGGGGAGCACCGTGATGATGCCGTCCATGCCGGGATGGACGAGGCAGGCGTAGTGGTAGACGCCGGGCGCGGTGAATGTCAGCGCGAAGGGGTGCGGCTTCGGCGCGATCAGCAGCCCCGAATTGACGAAACCCATCCCACCGTAGGTGTGGCCGCCCGACGGATAAATGACCCGCGGGTTGAGCGCGAGCGTGGGCGGGCCGGACGCCCGCGGGGCCGGCGCGATGAAGCCACGGCGCAGCTCAGCAAGGAGGGCCGGCGGCCCGAAGCTGACGGTGTGGAAGCCGGGTGACCAGACCACGGTGTCGCCGACGTGGACCGTCAAGTCCTCTGGCACGAAGGCGTCGGCGGCGAACCGCGGCGTGCCGTCGTCGTAGCCGCTCTGCACGCGGTAGACGTGCGCCGCTGTCGGGGGCGGCAGCACCTTGACGACACCAGACATACTTTGGCCGGGGTGCGTGGGGTCGTAGTGGACCAGACAGTAGTACGTATACGTGCCCGGTCTGGTGAAGGTTAGGCTCCAGGTGTTGTCGGGGCTGCTCTTGGACATGAAGCCGGAGTGGGCGACGCCCGTCCCGTCGTAGGTCGCGCCCACACTAGGGGCGACGAGCCGTGGGTTGATTTCGACCGTGGGCGGGCCGGCCTCAGGGTCTGTGAAAAGTCGGGGTAGAGGGGGATGATCGCCCGATGGTAGGGTATAGGGTGTCACACCAACCCGACTATCACGAGGAGACCATCCCTTATGCAGGATACGCCGGTACCGTCCTTTTTT
>JAABUW010007333.1_pt1 | contig 13318 bp, 17 predicted proteins | sample 5560081 | NCBI WGS metagenome assembly JAABUW01 (sample SAMN10711882, study PRJNA513363) | rock metagenome | isolation source: Antarctica rocks | place: Antarctica: Victoria Land, Knobhead sud
GGCCAACTTGACTCCGAGCGCGCCCTGCTCGAGCGGCTGCCGGACCCGATCATCCTGTTCGGCGCCGATCGCGCCATCGTGCGCCTGAACGCGACGGCCCGCTCTACGCTCGGCCCCGGCGTCCCTGCCCTGCTCCGACATCCCGGCTTCCGTGCCGCACTCGAACGCGCGCAGCAACGCGGCACCGACGAGTTCGCCGAGATCGGCCTGCCCGTGCCGATCGCGCGGGAGCTGCATCTCTCCGTGCTGGCCATGCCGGGCATCACCAAGCAGATGCTGGTGGTACTCTCCGACCGCACCCGCGAACGGGCGATCGAGCGCATGCGGGCCGATTTCGTCGCCAACGCCAGCCATGAGCTGCGCACGCCGCTGACCAGCCTGATCGGCTTCATCGACACCCTGCGCGGCCCCGCCGCCGACGATCCGGCCGCCCAGGCGCGCTTCCTCGGCATCATGGCCGAGCAGTCGCAGCGCATGAACCGCCTGATCGACGACCTGCTGAGCTTATCCCGCGTCGAGTTGACCGAGCATGTGCTGCCCTCTGGCCGGGTCGGCGTGGAGTCGCTGGTGGACGGTCTGGCCGCCGGGTTCGGCCCTTTGCTGGCCGGCCGGCAAGTGACGCTCGGCCTCGACGTCGCCTCGGGCTTGCCGGACGTGACCGGGGACGAGGACCAGCTCTGGCAGGTGCTGCAGAACCTGATGGAGAACGCGATCAAGTATGGGCGCGATGGCGGCCGCGTCGTGGTCGCCGCCCAGGCTGGCCCGCGGACCGGACAGGCCGGGGTGCTGATCAGCGTCCGCGACGACGGACCGGGGATCGCTTCGACCCATATCCCACGCCTGACCGAGCGGTTCTACCGGGTGAACACCCATCGCTCGCGCGCGGTGGGCGGGACCGGCCTGGGCCTCGCCATCGTCAAGCACATCGTCAGCCGCCACCGCGGCCAGTTGCGGATCGAGAGCGTCGAAGGCAGCGGCACCACCGTCACCATTTGGCTCCCCGCCGCCCTGTCCTGAGGGGAACCGAAGTGCTCCGGCAGGGTTTCAAGGGTATCATCACCAGGAGGGCTTCATGGACGAGAACAAGTTTGAAGGCGCGGCGCGCGATCTCGGCGGCAAGGTGCAGGGAATTGCCGGCAAGGTGACCGACGACCCCAAGATGAAGGCCGACGGGATGGTCGACGAGGCGGCCGGCACGGCTCAGAAGGCCTATGGTCAGGTCAAGGAGGCCGTGCGCGAGTATGGCGGCGACTACGGCTCGCAGTTGCTCGATCAGATCGAGGAAGCCGGCGATGCGCTGGCCGAGCAGATCGATCAGCGCCCGATCACGGCGATCCTGGTCGCGGCCGGCATCGGTTTCCTGCTGGCGCTGGCGACCAAGCCGGCTCCTCGCGTGATCTACCGCCGCCGCTGAACATCGTCCGCCGCCCCTGCCTCGAAGCAGGGGCGGTGGTTACTTTAAGTTACCCCCGCAGCCAGCGGAACAGTCCCAAATGGGACAGGTCGTTCCAGGTCGCGAAGACGAACAAACCGGCCAACACCGCGAACCCCGCCCTGAAGCCAAGCTCCTGAAGCCGGTTCGATACCGGTCGCCCACGCACCGCTTCGAATAAATAGAGCACCAGATGCCCGCCATCGAGGATGGGGATCGGGAACAGGTTGATCAGCCCCAAATTGACCGACAGCACGGCGATGAAGCTGACGAGGCTGGCTATCCCGAGCGAGGCGACCTGGCCGGACAGTTGCGCGATCCCCAGCGGCCCGCTGAGTTCCTCGGCGCTGCGGGCGCCGGTCAGCATCTGCCCGAGGCCCTGGACGGTCTGCGCCGTCACGTCCCACGTCTGTTCGAAGCCGGCGGCCACGGCGCTGAACGGGTCTAGCCGCTTGAACTCGGCCGCGCCGCCCTTGACGCCGAGGACGCCCATGCGGTGCCCGAGCGCACCGTCGCGCGTCGAGGTATGCGCCTGGACCGTGCGGGTCTCGCCATCGCGGATGATGTCGATCGCCAGCGTCTGATCCGGGGCGCTAGCGACGATCCGCTGCAGGTCTTCGAACTTGGCAACCTTGTTGCCGTCGATCGCGGTCACACGGTCCCCGGCGATCAACCCGGCCGAGGCGGCCGCACTGCCCGGCATCACCTCGCCTAAGATCGGCAAACTGACCGGCCGCCCGGCGGTCGCGAACAGGACCGCGAACAGCACCGCCGCCAACAAGAAGTTGGCGATCGGCCCGGCGGCCACGACAATCGCCCGGCTCAGGACCGGCTTGCCGTGGAAGGTGCGCCCCTCGATCCAGGTGGCGCGGACATCCTCGGGCACGTCTTCCGGCTGCTCCTGCCCGTGCAGCTTGACGTAGCCGCCCAGCGGGATCCAGGCGACCTTCCACACCGTGCCGACCTTGTCGGTCCAGCGCAGCAGGGCGCGGCCGAAGCCGATCGAGAACGTCTCGACGTGGATCCCGCGCCAGCGTGCGGCCAAGTAGTGCCCGAGCTCGTGCACGAACACCAACACGCCGAGTACCACCAGGAAGGCGCCGACATTTCGGACGAAGTCGGGAATGTGCATTGCGGATCCCATGTTACGCAGCCTTCGCGGCTGCGATCGTTTCAGCGGCGCGCCGTGCGGCGCCGTCCAATTCCATCACGGCCTCGATCGTGTCGGCAACCGGGCTGCCGAGACGGTCGAGGACGGCCTCGACCAGGCTGGCGATCTCGGTAAAGCCCAGTCGGCGCATCAGGAAGGCGTCGACGGCGACCTCGTTCGCGGCGGACAAGATTGTGGGAGCGCCACCGCCGGACCGCAAGGCGTCGCGGGCCAGGCGCAGGGCGGGGAAGCGTACCGGATCGGGCTCGAAGAACTCGAGGCGGCCGAGTGCGGCCAGGTCCAGCCGCGGGGACGCGGTGTGCAGCCGTTCGGGCCATGCGAGCGCGTGGGCAATGGGGATGCGCATGTCAGGTGCGCCCATCTGGGCCAGCATGCTGCCGTCGCGGTAATGGACGATGCCGTGCACCACCGACTGCGGATGCACCAGCACGCCGATGCGGTCCTCGGTCAGCGCGAACAGGCGCGCCGCCTCGATCAGCTCGAGGCCCTTGTTGAACATGGTCGCGGAATCGATGCTGATCTTGGCGCCCATCGACCAGGTCGGATGACGCAGCGCCGCTTCTGGAGTGGCGCGCGTCATCTCCTCGAGGCTCGCGTTACGGAACGGGCCGCCCGAGGCGGTCAGGACGATGCGCTCGACGGCGGCGTCGTTGCCCTCCGCCATGGCCTGGAAGATGGCGTTGTGCTCGGAATCGACCGGCAGCAGCGTTGCGCCGGCCTCGGTGACGGCACGCAGCATGACGTCGCCGGCGCAGACGAGCGCCTCCTTGTTGGCCAACGCGACCGCGCCGCCGCGGCGGATGGCTGCCAGCGTGCTCGGCAGGCCCGCCGCGCCGGTGATCGCGGCCATGGTCCAATCCACCGGGACCGAGGCCGCGGCGACGATCGCCTCCGGTCCGGAGGCCACCTCGACCGAACTGCCAACCAGCAAGGATTCCAGCTCCGGCAGGCAGGCATGGTCGGCGATCACCGCCAGCGATGCGCCGAGCGCGCGGGCCTGCTGGGCCAGCAGCATCGCGTTGCGGCCGCCGCAGACGGCGTGGACGCGGAACCGTTCGGGATTGGCGAGCAACAGATCGACGGTGCTGCCACCAATGCTGCCGGTACTGCCGAGCACCGTCACGGTGCGCAATCCTAATGCCACAACTGTCCTCCCCGGCCGCCCAGCACGACGAGGGCGGCGACTGGTGCTGCTGCGAGCAGCCCGTCCAGTCGATCCAGCAACCCGCCATGGCCCGGGATCAAGCGCCCCGAGTCCTTCACGCCGAAATGCCTCTTAATGCCACTCTCAAGCAAGTCTCCCGCCTGGCAGACCACTCCCAGCAGCAGTGCGACCAGGCAGCCGGCCACCGTGTCGGAGACGATCCAACCGAGCCCGGCGACGGCGGCCAGCCCGCCCGTGGCGCCAGACCAAGTCTTGCCGGGCGACAGCGCGGGCGCGAGCTTCGGCCCGCGGACCAGGCGGCCGACCAGATAGGCGCCGATGTCGCTGGCCCAGACCAGCAGAACCAGGACGAGGACGTCCTCGCGCCCACTCAGGCTCCTCCCGCCGCGCAGCCAAAGCAGCGCCACCAGCGGTATGCCGATATAGGCCACGCCGGCCGCGAGCACGGGTCGCCGGGTCCAGATCCACACGATGGCACCCCCGAGCGCGAGCAAAACGAGGCCCAGCGCCGGTCGATGCATCGCGGCGGCCAGACCGGACAGCAACACCGGCACCGCGACGGCGAGCCCTGGACCAGAGAGCACCCTCGCGCTGCACAGCGCCACCCATTCCGCCGCCAGCGCCAGCCCGGCCGCCACGATCAGGAGCGCGTAGGCGATGCCGCCGAACCAGATGCACAGGAGTGCCACCGGCGCCAGCACGGCTGCCGAGAGCGCACGCAGGCCGAGGTCGCTCCAGCGCCCAGCCACGCGCGGCGCCTTGTGATCACCCACCAAACCGCCGTTCGCGGCGGGAGAACTCGGCGAGCGCGAACTCGAAATCGGCGCGGCAGAAATCCGGCCACAGCACGTCCAGGAAAACGAGCTCCGCGTAGGCCGACTGCCACAGCAGGAAATTCGATAGCCGCCGCTCGCCGGAGGTGCGTATCACCATGTCGGGGTCTGGCATGCCGGCGGTGAACAGGAACTGGCCGAAGCGCGCCTCGTCGAGCTGGTCGGGCTGCAGGTCGCCGCGCTCGATGGCCGCGGCGATGGCGCGGGTGGCGGCAACGATCTCGTCGCGCGCGCCGTAGGAGAGCGCCATGTTCAGGTTCAGGCGCGCATTGCCGCGGGTGGTCTGCTCGGCGCGGTCGAGTTCGGCCTGCAGGTCGCCATCGAAGCGGGTCCGGTTGCCGAGCACGCGCAGACGCACGCCCTCCCGCGACATTTCCGCCAGTTCCTGGCGCAAATAGTGTCGCAGCAGACCGGTCAGGTCGAGCACCTCCTCGGGCGGGCGGCGCCAGTTCTCGCTGCTGAACGCGTAGAGCGTCACCCATTTGACGCCGCAGGCGATGGCTGCCTCGATCGTCCGCCGCACCGCCTGCGCACCGGCGCGGTGGCCCGCCGCCCGCGGCAACCCACGCGCACGAGCCCATCGCCCGTTGCCATCCATGATGATGGCGACGTGCTCGGGCACGGACCCGCCCGCTCCCGGCGCGCCGACGGCCTTGGCGACGTTGATGATGCTCATCCGCTCAGACCTGCCGGATTTCCTTGTCTTTTTCGGTCAGCGACTCGTCGACGCGCTTGATGTAGCCGTCGGTGAGCTTCTGCACCTCGTCGGACCAGGTCTTGGACTCGTCCTCGCCGATCTCGTGCTTCTTCTCGAACGTCTTGATCTGGTCCATCCCGTCACGGCGGACGCCGCGCACGGCCACGCGCGCCCCCTCGGCGTAGCGCCCGGCCGCCTTGGCCAGCTCGCCGCGGCGCTCGGCGGTCAATTGCGGGATCGGCACGCGCACGAGCTGCCCGTCCGATCCGGGGTTGAGCCCCAGCCCGCTGTCGCGGATCGCGCGCTCGACGGCGCCGACCAGCGAGCGGTCCCAGACCTGGACGGTGATCAAGCGCGGCTCGGGCACGCCGATGGTGCCGACCTGGGTGATCGGCACCTCGGTCCCATAGGCTTCGACCTTGACGGGCTCGAGCAGGGCCGGGCTGGCCCGGCCGGTGCGAAGACCGCCAAAATCACGCCTCAAGGTCTCGAGTGCGCCATCCATCCGCCGGGTCAAATCTGTCTTCAATGCGTTCAGGTCCGCAGGCACACTCAACTCCTAATGCGGCTCAATGATGGTGGTGAACCTGCCTTCGCCGCGCATGACCGCCGCGAACGCGCCGGCCGCGTTGATGTCGAAGACGATGATGGGCAGGCCGTTCTCTCGGGCGACGCTGATGGCGGCGGCGTCCATGACCGCGAGATCACGCGCGAGGACGTCGCGATAGGTGAGCTCTTCGTAGCGCGACGCGTCGGGGTGTTTGCGGGGGTCGGCGGAGTAGACGCCGTCGACCTGGGTGCCCTTGAGGAGCGCGTCGCAGTCCATCTCGGCGGCGCGCAGGGCGGCGGCGGTGTCGGTGGTGAAGAACGGATTGCCGGTGCCTGCGGCGAAGATCACCACGCGGCCCTTTTCCATGTGCCGCTCGGCCCGGCGCCGGATATAGGGTTCGCAGACGGAACTCATCGGGATCGCGGACTGCACGCGGGTCTGGACGCCATGCCGCTCCATCACGCTCTGCAGGCCCAACGCGTTCATCACCGTGGCCAGCATGCCCATGTAGTCGGCCGAGGCGCGGTCCATACCGGCGGCCGCTCCCGAGACGCCGCGGAAGATGTTGCCGCCGCCCACGACGAGGCACACCTGCACACCGGAGTTGACGACATCGGCGACGTCGACTGAAATCCGCGACAAGGTCTCACGGTCAAGACCATATTCGCCCCGCCCCATCAGCGCCTCGCCGGAGACCTTCAACAAGACGCGCTTGTAGGGCGGCGGAGAGGGCATGGTGTCCTTTGCAGCGGTGAGAGCCGGCACAACCTAGTGGCTTTCCGTGCGAGGGGAAACCGGTTGCGCCGGACACGGCACCTTTGTGCGACGGTTTGCCGGGCGTCGACAAACCTGAGTTCGACGGTTTGCCCTAGACGGGCAAGCCGGCGGCGGCTGCGACCTCTGCGGCGAAGTCGCCGGTCTCCTTGTCGATGCCCTCGCCGAGGGTGAAGCGGGCGAAGCCGGCCAGCGTGGCGCCGGCCTTCTTGACGACCGCCTTCACCCGGCTTTCGCCGTCATGCACCCAGACCTGCTCGAGGAGGACGACCTCCTCGTAGTATTTCTGGATCCGCCCGCTGACCATCTTCTCGATGATATTGTCGGGCTTGCCGGAGGCGCGCGCCTGCTCGGTCAGCACGGCCTTTTCCCGCTCGAGCGCGGCCGGGTCGACGCCGGAGGTGTCGAGCGCCTCGGGCCGGGTGGCGGCGACGTGCATGCCGATCTGGCGGCCGAGCACCTCGAGTGCGTCGATCTCGCTGGTGCTCTCGATGCCGACGAGCACGCCGATCTTGCCCAGGCCGGGGCGGAGCGTGTTGTGGACATAGGTCGCCACGACGCCCTGGCCGACGGTGATCACCTTGGCTCGGCGGAGCGACATGTTCTCGCCGATCGTCGCGATCAGGTGGGTGATCTCCTCGCCGACGGTCCGCGAGCCACCGGGGAACGGGGCGGCCTTGATCGCCTCGACGTCGTCGCCGACCTCGAGCGCCACCTTGGCGACCGCCTCGACCAGCGCCTGGAACTGCTCGTTGCGGGCGACGAAATCGGTCTCGGCGTTGACTTCAACCATCGCCGCCTTGTTGGGCGCGCTGGCCACGCCGATGAGGCCCTCGGCCGCGACCCGGCCGCTCTTCTTGGCCGCCGCGGCCAGGCCCTTCTTGCGCAGCCAGTCGACCGCCTGCTCCATGTCGCCGCCGGTATCGCTCAGCGCGCGCTTGCAATCCATCATGCCTGCGCCGGTCTTCTCGCGCAGGTCACGAACCATCGTAGCCGTGATGTCGGCCATTTTAGTCTCTCCTCAGGCGGCTAGAGCATTTTCCGATCAGGTGGAATCACCTGATCGGAAGCAATGCTCTTCTTATCAATGAGGTAGAGCACTACTCCCGAGCCAATCGGCTCGGGAAGTGCTCTAGTTCAGGCGGCGGCTTCAGGCGGCGGCGGGTTCGGCCACGCTCTCGGCCTCAACCGGCGGCATCGCGTCGGGCGGAAGCTCCTCGGCGGCGCCGAGGTCACGGCCGGAGGCGACCATCTCGGCGCTGATGCCGTCGAGCACGGCGCCGGCGACCAGGTCGCAGTACATCGTGATCGCGCGAATGGCGTCGTCGTTGCCGGGCACCGGGTAGGTCACGCCGACCGGATCGGAGTTGCTGTCGAGGATGGCGATCACCGGGATGCCGAGCTTGGTGGCCTCTTCAACCGCCAGCTTCTCCTTGTTGGTGTCGATCACGAACAGGATGTCCGGCAGGCCGCCCATGTCCTTGATGCCGCCCAGCGCGCGCTCGAGCTTCTCGCGGTCGCGGGTGATGTCGAGGATTTCCTTCTTGGTCAGCCCCTGCGTATCGCCGGCCAGCATGTCGTCGATCTGGCGCAGGCGCTTGATGCTGCCGGTGATGGTCTTCCAGTTGGTCAGCATGCCGCCAAGCCAGCGGTGGTTGACGTAGTATTGGCCGCAGCGGCGGGCGGCGTCGGCCACGTATTCGGCGGCGGCGCGCTTGGTGCCGACGAACAGTACGCGGCCGCCAGCGGCGGTCACGTCACGGACGGCCTTGAGCGCGCGGTCGAGCATCGGCACGGTCTGCTGCAGATCGATGATGTGGACCTGGTTGCGCACACCGAAGATGTACGGCTCCATGCGCGGGTTCCAGCGGCGGGTATGGTGGCCGAAGTGAACGCCGGCTTCGAGCAGTTGGCGCAGGGTGAAATCTGGCATCGCCATAGGGCGGTTCCTTTCCAGTAATCCGGTTGGTCCTCCGCGGAGCCAGGCCTTGCGGCACCGGAACCGGGAACTCTCCCCGGAAAGGCGCCCCGCGTGTGAATTACCTTCGGCCGTAGCCGAAGGCGGGCGGGATATGGCCGATCGCCCCTGGAAAGGCAAGAGGCGGCTTGTTTCGAGGTGATGACTAGTCTATATGACCAGTATGCAGACCGTGATCAATGCGTCCGAGTTCAAGGCGACCTGCCTGGAGCTGTTCGACCGCGTCGCGTCGGGCGAGATCGAGCGGGTGGTGATCACCAAGCGCGGCCGGGTGGTCGGCGTGCTGCATCCGCCGGAACCGGCGCCGACGCCGGAGGGCGTGTTCGGCTGCATGCGCGGTTCGGTCCTGCTCTCGGCCGAGGTCGACCTGACCGCGCCGTTGGACGTCGCCTTCGATGCCGAGCGCGGGCTGCTGCATCGTTGAGCGGGACGGAAGCAGCGCTGCTGCTGGATACCTGTGCGCTGATCTGGCTGATGACGGGCGAACTCGACCATAGTCCGGCCCGGCCGGCACTGACGGCAGCACTGGGCGGCGGCGGGCTGCTCGTCTCGACCATCTCGGCCTGGGAGATCGGGCTGCTGAGCCGCTCGTCCGCGCGGGTCGGGTTCCAGCCGGACGCGAAAACCTGGTTCACCCGCGCCATCGCCCGCCCGGGCGTGAGGCTGACGCCGATCACGCCCGAGATCGCGATCGACTCGTCGCACCTGCCCGGCGCGCTGCACGGCGACCCGGCCGATCGGCTCATCATCGCCACAGCGCGTCATCTCGGCCTCACGGTGGTCACGCGCGACCACCGGATGCTCGAGTACGCCGCAACCGGACACATGTCGGCGGTGCGCTGCTGAGGAACGCGCGCCGCCCATGGACGTCAGGCGGAACGCGGCGCTAGGCTCCGGACAAAGGAGGGACGGCAATATGACAGCGAGCGCAGATCGGGGCCTGCTGCTCAACGGCCTGCTCGCGGCCATGCGCCTGAGCGCACAGCCGATGGTGGTGACCGACCCGCATCAGCCGGACAATCCGATCGTTGCCGCCAACCGTGCGTTCCAGGAGCTGACTCAGTATTCGGAAAGCGAGCTCACGGGTCGCAACTGCCGCTTCCTGCAAGGGGCCGGCACCGACCTCGCCTCGGTCAAGATGCTCGGCACCACTTTGCGGCGCGGCGACGGCTTCGTGCAGTTCCTGGTCAATTACCGCCGCGATGGCACACAGTTCCACAACCTGCTGTTCATCTCGCCGGTGCACGGGCATGACGGAACGCTGCACTTCTTCTTTGCCAGCCAGTACGATCTGACGGCATGGCCGCCGCTGGGGATGGTCGAATTTCCGCTCGGGCCGGCGCACATGCCGGTGGCCGAGCAAAGCGAATTCCGCCTGCTGCTGCTCGACATCGCCCATGAGGTGACCTTGGCGGGACAATCCAAGACATTGCAGGGGCGCGCGCGCGCGCTGGAGGCGGCGCTGGCGGCGTCGCGCGAGGTCGCGCTGCTGGCGACCAAGCTGCAGCCCGGCGCGAGCCCGCGCTAGGGCGCCGGATCCGGAGGGAAATGAATGAATCAGCTGGATTTGCATGGCCGGGTCGCGGTCGTGACGGGCGGAGCGCGCGGGATCGGGCGGGCGATCGCCGAGCGGATGCTGGCGTCGGGCGCGACGGTCGCGCTATGGGACCGCGACGAGACCGCGGCACGCGAGACCGCGGCGGCCCTGGGCGAGCGGGTCAGCGTGCATGCGGTCGATCAGACGGACGAGGCGGCGGTGCGCGACGCGGCCCGGTCGACGCTCCAGCAGCACGGCCGGATCGACGTGCTGGTGAACAACGCGGGCATCACCGGCGGGAACGCGCCGACCTGGGAGCTGCCGGTGGCGGAATGGCGGCAGGTGGTCGAGGTGAACCTGATCGGGCCCTATCTCGCCTGCTCGGCGGTGGTGCCGCACATGGTGGCGCGGGGCTATGGCCGGGTCGTGAACATCGCGTCGGTGGCGGGCAAGGAGGGCAACCCGAACGCGAGCCATTACAGCGCCAGCAAGGCCGGGCTGATCGCACTGACCAAGTCGCTCGGCAAGGAGTTGGCCGGCAAGGGCGTACTGGTCAACTGCGTCACGCCGGCGGCGGCCAAGACGGACCTGTTCAAGCAGATGGCGCAGGCGCAGATCGACTACATGCTCTCGAAGATCCCGATGGGCCGCTTCGTTCAGGTCGAGGAGATCGCGGCGCTGGCCTGCTGGCTGGCTACCGAGGAGTGCTCGTTCAGCACCGGCGGGGTGTTCGACATCACCGGCGGGCGCGCGACCTACTGACCCGGCGGGCCGGCGCCGGCGCGAGCGGGACCGGGTCGGGCAACGCGATCTTCAGCGTGGTGGCGACGTCCTGCTCGGCCGCGGCCGCTTCGGGAACATAGGCGCCGAGGCCGAAGAAGCCGTAGGTGACGCCGGGATAGCGCCGCAGGTCGGTCGGCACGCGGGCGGCGCGCATCCGCTCGGCTACATCCTCGGCGCCAGAGCGCAGCGGGTCGATGTCGGCCAGCACCAGTGTGACTGGGGGCAGGCCGGCGAAGTCGTTGCGGCGGGCCAGGTCGATCCTTGGATCCTGCAGATGGCCGCTGGCATAGAGCCGTTGCGCCCAGCGGACCGTCGACCGGGTGAGCGGGCGGCTGTCCGCGTTCTCGGACATGCTGGCCGTGCTGGTCGAGGTGCCGGCCCAGGGCGTGATCAGCAGGAGATAGTCCGGCAAGGCGATCGGCCGGCCCGCGGCGGCCGCGTCGCGGGCGGCCAGGGCGGTCGAGAGCGCGAGATTGGCGCCCGGCCCTTCGCCGGCCAGCACCACCCGGGTCGGATCGGCGCCCCACGCGCGCAAATTGGCCCGCGCCCATTGATAGGCTGCCATGGCGTCGTCGTGGATTGCGGGGAAGGTCGCTTCCGGCGCCAACCTTGGCTGCAGCGTCACCACCACCCAGCCGGTGCGCTCGACGAGCTGGCGGGCCGTCTCGTCGGTCGCGGCATCGCGCCGCGTGACCCAGGTTCCGCCCGGGAAGAGGATGATGACGGGCGTGTTCTTGGCCAGCTTGGGGCGATAGAGCGTCGCGCCGATCGGTCCGGCTGCGCCGCTGCCGGTGAGTTGGTTGAACTGCTCCACGTCGAGCGCGTCGGCCGGGAGGCCGGCGACGTTCGGGATCGCGTGCGCCGCGTCGGTCAGCTCCGGCACGTCACGGGCTTCGGCGACCCCGAGATCCGAGCGCTCCTTCGCGTTCATCGCCGCGCGTTCGCTGAGCACGCTCATCATGGCCTGGGTCGGTGCGTAGGGCGTCCGTCCTTGCGGCGGAAGGGTGCCGCATCCGGCGAGCAGCAAGGTCGCGGCGAAAGCGGTGGAGGCGGGGCGCATTGTGGATCCAGGGTGGTGACGGCGCACCCTGCCGGTTCGTGCCCCCCGGAACAAGCCCGCGCCCCTATTGCATCAGTGCAGCGCGGCGAGCTTGACCGGGGGACCGTCGGGGAACGGGTCGCCCGCGGGCGGCGGCTCGAGCGGCGGCACGTCGCTGGGCGGCGGATCCTCGACCGGGATTGGGCCCGGGCGGGGCAACGGGTCGGGCATCTGCAGGCGCATGGCGTTTCTCCGATGTGCCGACTTCGAACGCGGCGGGCTGGTCGTACGTTCCGCGCAGTCACCCTACGCCTCGGTCGCGCAGATTCTGCCGGGAAATTAACGCTTCTCTGGGTTGACCCCTGTTACCTAGGAAAACTAGCTTACGGCTCGAACATAACGGGAACAAAATCCGTGGCCCCGAACCCTGAAGAAGCCTTTGCGGCCGATATCTCCTGCCATCGCGCCGTCGTCTACGTGGTGCGCGGCCGTCCCGGTCAGAACGACCGGCCGGCCCTGCCCGCGGGCCATCCGGTCACCTGGGGCGCCATCACCTCCGGCACCGTGCTGGACCGCGCCACCTATCCGTTCCCGGTGTTCGTCAATTGAGCGCCCTCGTGAGCAATCCGCATACGCCGGATGGCGCCGACGCCACGGCGGAATGGGTGATCGCCCGGCTCGAGGAGGCGGGAACGACGCTGCTCGCGCTGCCCAACAGCGGGCCGAGCACGCGCCTGGTGCAGGGCGGGCTCGAATGGATCCGTGATGCGGCGGAGAGCTACGGCGCGGCGCGGGCCAAGATCCGTCCGGCGGTGCCGAGTGCGGCGCACATCACCCGGATGGACCAGTCCTATCGCTGGATCTCGCGCGTGCCGGCGGACAAGTACGTGCTGCGCCGGGTCGTGGGCGCACGGAGTTTGGTGCATCCGATGACGGGGCGGCACCTCTACAGCTGGCGCCGGCTCGGCACGGCGGTCGGCGCCGACCACAAGGCGGTGCAGCGCTGGCACGCGCAGGGGATCGACATGATCGTGGCGCTGCTGAACGGCCGTGGCAGCGTGCCACGCCGGACGCCGACGGTGCAGCCGTTCTGCCTGCGCGTGACCCGGCCGGCCTCGGTCTTGGCCGGTCAGTAGCCGCGCGGCACCAACGCTGTCTGGCGCAGGCGATTGGTCATCGCGATCGCCCCGAAGCCGGACAGCGCCAACGCCATGATCCAGCGGGTGTTGTTCTCCGTCGCCACCTCGACCTGGCCGATCAGCACCAGGAACAGCAGCGTGACGACGATCAGCGCGCCTTTGGCCCGGCCGCCGCGCCGCAGCACGGTCATCGCCAGCACCACGAAGGTCGCATAGAGGC
>JAABUW010007337.1_pt1 | contig 13315 bp, 10 predicted proteins | sample 5560081 | NCBI WGS metagenome assembly JAABUW01 (sample SAMN10711882, study PRJNA513363) | rock metagenome | isolation source: Antarctica rocks | place: Antarctica: Victoria Land, Knobhead sud
GAGGAGGTCTGGGCCATCGCGCGCGACCCGTTCGACGCGGCAGCCCGGCATGGGACAAAGTTCGTTCATGCCCCGTCCTATGGGGTCCGGCGGGTCACCTTCCAAACATCAGTGCAAACCCAAAACGATCCACGCAAAGCGCGGGAGAGCCACGATTTTGCATGCTCCCAATGAGAAGGCGCTAGAGGAAGAGTGGATCACCAACGCCAGGTAGGCCGGGTCAAGGCGGGTGTCGCGGTCTCGCTCCTGCGTCCGCACCCAACGCCGCCGATAGTCACCCTCCCGCCCGCCTAGTGCCGCCTTCAGCCTGTCCAGGCGAGAAACGGCATCCTGGGCGCCCTGCCCTGGCTCGCGTGCGGCGAGGGCTGGGTATGGGCGCTGTCGGACGGCGTGCTGGCACGGGTGGCCTTTCCAAACATCCGCACCCGCGACAGATCGCAGACGCCGCGGCGGGAGGCGCCGGCATGCGCACCCGGCACGCCGGCGCCGGTGGACCTGGCCGGCCTCCGGGCGGCGCTGTCCGGCTCGGGGGGAGGCGCCCGAGGAGGAGGCCCCTGCCCCGGCTGGCCGCACTCAGGTCTTCGATTTAGCCCGCGGGCTCCAGCAGCGCGGGGCCGAACTTGCGTTGGCGCAAGCGCAATTGGCCCGGATGAAGGCGGAGACAGTCGCGATGCAAGTGCCTCAAACGTAGCAGCGGTTTATGGTGCAGGCGACTTCCGATAACTTGTCCGACAAGGAAAGATAGATGCCTCAAGCTAGAGAAGGCAAGAATCGCCGTTGGGCGGGGACTCTACCGGGGAGGCGCTTCCCGAGTCGCTGCCCTGGGCGCGCCGCCAACCGCACGATCTACACAAGTTCCTCCACAACACGACCGGGAACTTTACTGGGAAGCGCGGGAACTCTACCGGGCTACGTCTGTACGGGAGTGCTAACGATTCTTGGGGGTTAGTGAGTTATCCCGAGAACTCTACCGGGCGACTCTAGTACTAAGAATCCTAATATCTTCCCTAGTACTTGTTCCCGGTAGAGTCCCCGGCGACAGATCAGCGGTTTCGATCCATGTTCTCGGCAAGGAGGCTGGCAATGGGAACGGTTCATCAGCTCATCGAGGCTCACGGGAAGCAGAAGGTCCTGCAGTTCGACATCGACCGCCGAATTGTCGAGACTGCCCACGACTACATGAGTGATGAAGAAGGCGGGGTAGGCTTCATCTACTCTGGCTTTGCGCAGGCCGCACTGCCCCACAAGAAGTTGGCAGATGATGCTACCTGGCAAATTCAGACCGAACGAGTGATGCTACTGGTAGAGCCTGGAAGGCGTGCCGTCCGTGATGGCGTTCCAACTCCAGTTGGTGTCCCCTATGGGTCAAAGGCACGGCTGATAATGCTGTACCTCATGGGCAGGGCTTTGGAGACAGGATGCCGGGAAGTCGAGCTTGGAAGGTCGTTGCGCGACTGGCTGGAGCGCATGGGCATCCCACAGGGTGGAAAGAGCATACGAGACGTCAAGGAACAAGCAGAGCGGATATCAAGATGCCGGTTGAGCTTCCAGATACACCAGGGTGGCCGCACCGGATTGGTCAACCAGAACATCGTAGATACTGCACTCTTCCTGGATTCATCAGATCCGGACCAAGGCAGCCTGATGCTTGAATGCGCCAAGCTGTCTGAAAGCTTTTACGAGCAACTTAGACGCCATCCAGTTCCTCTTGAGGAGGCGGCCATCCGCTCTATCAACGGGCACTCGATGGCGCTCGACCTCTATTGCTGGCTTGCGTATCGGCTCCATGTCCTGCCCGGCGCACGGCCAGTGAGCTGGACGGCGTTGAAGCAACAGTTCGGAACTGGGTTCACGCGGATGGACCACTTCCGACCGACGTTCAAGACTAACCTTGACTTGGCCCTAGCCGTGTATCCCGCAGCGCAAGTGGATATCACAGAACGCGGCTTGACACTTCAGCCGTCTCGGCCGCCGGTAGCACCCAAGATTTCTTTGCCGAAGGCCCGGTAGAGTCCCCACCCTGGCGAGGGGCTCGGCAAGGCGTTGTGGCCCTCCATATCATAGGAGGAGACCACTCCCCAGAGTGCGGCCTCTCCGATGAGGATGGGCCCTCCGCATTCTTTGGTTCGGGCTGGTCCCGACCGCAGTCCTTGCTTCTCATGGAAATGTTCCCCAGCTGCCGGCCTATAACACGAGTAAGTGGACAAATAGGATCAACAACCCCGGTCACGTCGGTCTAACAAGCAAGCGAGCAAGCATGCAGGTGTTTGGACATACATTTTCGGCGAGTAGGCTTCATGTGCCGCTGCTGAGCTTTCCAGTCCACATACTTGTCAAGGACAAGCCGTTAAGATCGGAAATCAGCGCGCGAGCGGATTCTGCAGCAACAGAGAGCATGGCAATTGCCATGCAGAGGCGCGGCTCGGTGCGCGCGTCATAGGTGCAGTATTTCGAGAGGTTACCTTAGCTTGACTTTGGCCATTTCCGGTCAGGCGTTGATCCAGAAGTGCGGCTCTGAAGCGATGTAATCGAGGGCTGTGTCGAGCGGCATGGTCGCGATGCCGAACGGCCCTGGAGCGGCCCAGCGCTGGCCATTCCACCAGAGCACCTGCACCGTGTCGGCGTCCCCGGTCGCCTTGAGCCTGGCGAGCGGCGCACCGGTGCGCTCGCTCGTGAGCGAGTAGCCGCGCCCGGCCTTGTGCACCGCGACGCCACCACCACGGGCCTGGTTGAACGCCTCGATGCGCTCCCGCATGGGGTCGCTGGCCGGCAGGGTTTTGATCCTTTCTGGCGCGTGCGGAGTTGTCCAGCGGCAACGACACCACCGCGAGGCCACCATGGCAAGGCAAGCCGACCCTGAAACCTATCCCGGCCTTCTCGCCGCGTGGATGGCGCCGTTCGCCGGGTGCTTCACCCGCCCAACCTGGGCCAACATGCTGGTCCTCGTTGCAGGCGTCCTCCTATCCCCGGGACGTCGCACCGTCGCCTCGGCGCTGAGCAGCGTAGGCCTGCGCGGGGCGGCGAGCTTCACCAACTATCATCGCGTGCTGAACCGCAGCCGCTGGTCGGGCCGGGCTGAGGCGCGCTGCCTGCTCGGCCTGCTGGTCGCCGCCTTCGTGCCAAGCGGGCCGGTCGTGGTCGGGATCGACGAGACCATCGAGCGACGCTGGGGCGCAAGGATCAAGGCACGCGGCATCTACCGCGACCCTGTGCGGTCGTCGCAGGGCCACTTCGTCAAAGCATCCGGCCTGCGCTGGATCAGCCTGATGCTGCTCGCGCCCGTGCCGTTCGCCGTCCCTGGGTCTGGGCGCTGCCGTTCCTGACCGCGCTGGCGCCCTCCGAGCGCTACGCCCAGACCCAGGGACGGCGGCACAAGCCGCTGACCGACCGGGCGCGCCTGCTCCTCTTGCTGCTCGCACGCTGGCTGCCGGACAGAGAGGTCATCGCCGTCGCCGACAGCAGCTACGCCGCCATCGAACTGCTTGCCGCCGTGCGCCGGCATGTGACCGTGATCACCCGGCTGCGGCTCGACGCCCGCCTGTTCGACCCGCCCCCGCCCAGGCTGCCAGGGACCAAGGGGCGCCCGCGCATGTCCGGCGCGCGCCAGCCGACGCTGCTTCAGCGTCTGGCCGACCCGAACACGGCGTGGCAGCGCGTCACGGTGACAGGCTGGTATGGGCAGGGCGAACGCCGGCTCGACATCGTCTCCGGCACGGCGCTCTCGTATCACCCCGGCAAGCAGGTGCCGGTCCGCTGGGTGCTGGTCCGCGACGTGGCCGGCAAGTTCGAGCCGCAGGCGTTCGCCTGCACGGACCAGGCCGCCGATCCCATCGCTACCCTGAAGCTGTTCGTGCGCCGCTGGTCCGTCGAGGTCACCTTCGCCGAGGTGCGCCGCCATCTCGGCGTCGAGACCCAGCGCCAATGGTCGGACCTGGCCATTGCTCGCACCACCCCGTGCCTGCTCGCCTTGTTCTCGCTCGTGACGCTCTGGACCAGCGACCTGGCCGCACGCGGCCTCGTCCTGCCCAGGCGCGCAGCCTGGTATGCCAAGCCGGCCGTCACCTTCTCAGACGCGTTCGCCGCCGTTCGCCGCCAGCTCTGGATCGCGCAGGCTTTCTCAGCGTCCCCGAACACCCGGAACATGGCGACAATCCCGCGCGCACTCCTCGACAGCCTCACCGAAGCCGCGTGTTACCCAGCCTGAAAAGGCCAAAGTCGAGCTTAGTAGCCCTCTCGCTTCAAGAATTCATGGACTGCTTGATCCAGGACATCTTGCTTCTTCCGACGGGACACATGGGCAAAGTCACGAAGCCGGTCTTGCAACCGCTCCGTCATGCGGAAGCTAACAGCAGACCTCGAACCGGTCTTGTACTCGTTCTCCTCAGTTTCGGGCAGCGACTGCCTAGTCGAGGAAGACTGCTTGCTTGCTTGCTTTTTTGCTCCCTCGCTTACTTGCAGTCCTTCTTGCATGCTGTCTTGCTCTAAGGCTGGTAAAGAGACCGCTTCTGGGCGGGTCGCCGCACCTTTAGCTGGAAGGAGCGACGATAAGGGGGAAAGCTTAGGCCGCGACATGAGTTCCCGTCTTCGCTTTGAGACCACTACGGTCTATAATATAACGCCAAAGTCCTTCCATCTCCTGGGAGGCTTTTCCTCCAGGCTCAAGTTCCTGCGCCGTTAGGCCATCGGACTTTGCGGCGGCATAATCAGTTCGGTCAGAGACAAACACTGGGGCTAAAGTACCGTGCTGGCTTAAGGCGACCGCTGCCTCCGCGGTAAGCTTCGTGCGCGGCTTTGTCATGTTGATCACGAAGATGAGCTGCTTGCCACCGACTGCCACAGCCTCAACAGTCCGGCCGACGGCGCGGAGGTCGTCAGGTGACGGCTTACATGGGACGATGACGATGTCGGCTTCTTTGATCGCTGCAGCTACCTCGGCGCCCACCGATGGGGGGGTATCCACAAACACCGTATGGAATCCTGCTACGTCTAGTGCAGCGAGTGTGTCCGACAAGGAAGTGTTCACGCGAGCCAAGACAGGCGAGTCCGCCTTACGAGCATCCCACCATCCTGATAGCCCCCCCATTGGGTCTAGGTCTACGACTGCAACGGGTCCGTAGCCAGCCCGATCCGCCTCGACTGCCAGATGGGAGGCAAGCGTCGTCTTCCCTGCCCCACCTTTACGAGAAGCCAAGACGCTGACAAACATGCTTGATTACTCCAATGCCTGTTCGCACGCTTGCTTGCTCGCATGCTTGCGAGATGTCAACCAGCTTAGTTGTAAGATGGCGCTCATGGGTCGGGTCCAAGGCTCAGAGACGGACGCTGTGGACTACTCGCACTCGTGCTCTCTTTGCTTAGCAACGCGCCGAAGAGTCACAAACGCAGGATAGTCGCCATCCAGGCTAACGGCTCTAAACGCATTCAATCAAGCATTCATGCATGCCAGGTAGTTCGCAATCTCTCTCGCTTGCTCTCTTGCTTGCATGCATGTGTCTATCCCAGTGACCGGTTCACCATGCCTTTGTACTGCGGCAGCTCGCGCCAGTGCTGGTCCGACCTCAGCCACAAAGTCTGGCCGGCCCTTTGAGCACAGAGCTGCATATATGCAGTCCGCCGACGACCTCTAGCCAACTGAAAGCGCCGAGATGAATTTATCGGAGGTTTCGGAATGGCACTTTGCTCCTCGCACCGATGAACGACTCCGGACCATCGAAAGCGTGGGTTTCTCAAACATAGGAGCCGGCTCCCAACTCGAGTTGGGAGGTTCCCGTCTCTGATTCCCTCAGCTCTGAACTTTCAACGCTCTGCACTGGAGGTGCCCCATCCCACTCGCACACGCTGCGCATCAGCCCAAATAGGTCCTCCAGCGGGTTAGCGTTGACATGGACCACCTGACCTTCCCTGTTGCACCCGGCCAAGGCAGGCCAGCATGCTGGCCAACAGCACAAGCCGGCGCTGCGCGGCGTAGCGGTCGGGCCAGAGCACAAGGTTCGCTACGCCGGTCTCGTCTTCGATGGTGATGAGCATGACGCCCTTGGCTGACCCAGGCTTCTGGCGCACCAGCACGAGATCAGGCACAGCTACGCACCGGCCGTCGCGAAGGTGCGCAAGATCAACACACGCCACCATGCTCCGGCGGCGTAAGTCCTCGCGCAGGAAGGCCACCGGGTGCCGCTGTAGGCTCAATTCGGTGCTGCCGTAGTCCTCGACCACCTCGCGTCCTTGTGTAATGGCAGCGAGCAGGGCAGGGGGCTCCACCAGCTCCGGCATGGGCCGCTGCCCCGCGTCGGCAGCGGTGAACAGCGGCAGCACCGTGCCGGCCAGCCCCTTCACGGCCCACAGCGCCCGGCGCCGGTCCAGCCAAAGATCCCGAAAGGCGTCCGCCTTCGGCAGACGTTCCAGCGCCGCGGCCGGGATGCCCGCACCGGTCCAGGCTGCTCACCGGCGCAGCACATCAGCATCCTCGATAGCCAGGAGCCCATTCCTTACCCCTGGCAGGGCTGGTGGAGAGCGACGACTCATGCCTGCCTCCGACCCACCACCACCGCGGCGCAACAGCTCCGAAAATGCCGAGGCCAGCTCTGATGAGGTCCGGATGCGCCAGGATTTGGAAAGACTGGGCACCAGGAGCACGCCTCCAGCCCGCAGTAGGCCCGGCAGTGCGGCTGGCGTCGACAATCTCGCCCCGCGGGTCCGGCATAAGTTCGCGTGCGATGGCGACGTGTCAGGCGACACAGCAGCGAGATCCGCGTCCACCGCACCGGCGAACCGCTCCATCCCTACGGCGAAGGCACCCAGTCCCTCCTTCGGCACCGTCCCGCGCCGCAGGGCGTCAAGGATCGTCGCCCGCCGTTGCGGACCGATCACCGGCCCAGCTCGAACTGCGTCCGCAGCAGCACCACGTCCAGCACGACATCCTCCCCGTCGAATCGCAGGACCTGGGCCTGATCGAGGTTCAGCACCCGCCGGGCCGCATTCACCAAACCCGGTACCCGGAGCGCCGTCAGCGACAGCGCCTGGGCGAGTCCATTCCGCGACAACCGCCCGCCCCGGCCGGCAAGGGCGATCAGCAGCGGCCGGACCTGGTCGTCCGGCGGCGCCCCACGCCCCGCGAAGCGCCGCTGCGCCGCGTAGGACCCCGACCGGAACAGCTCGTCAATCCAATCAGGCAAGACAGTGGCGACGGGTGCAGGCGGAGCCGCCTCCGCGAACAGCTCCGGCTGCCGCGCACTGCCCTGCCGCGGTCGGGGCGGCACGGCTGAAATATGGAACTGTGCGGCCAGGACCGGCGCCGCGTCCGCCTCGCCACGCCACCAGGCCGGCTCGCAGGGCGGCGCCCCGATCCAGCCGGATGGCGGCGTGCCCGCCGAGAGCACGGCAACCGGTACCAGCATCTCCTGCGGGCTGGCGCCGCCGTGGTAACCGCCGTGCGGTGCCCCGTTGCGAAGCCGCTCGCTCCAGGTCGCCACCAGGCTGCGCGTACCGTCGGGCAGCAGCACGCGGGTGCCGCTGATGGCGACCTCCCCCTCCCCCGGCGGCCCGGCCTCCCGCCAGCGTCCACCTGCGCCGGCCGGCGCCCGGGTGGTGCCCTCGTCCACGACATGCCCATGGTCGCCGGTCACGACCAGGACGCGCCGGGCGTCCCGCGCCGCCCGCAGGATTGCCGTGACCTGCCGCAGCGCCTCCGCCGACCACTGCACCTCGATCTGGTCCGACCCCGACAGTTGGGCATCGACCGCGTTGTGGACGACCCCGACCACGCGTTGCGCCGGGTCGGCCAGGGCGTCGCGCACAGCCGCCTCCAGTTCCGGCCCGGACCCCAGGTCGGCCTTGTGGAACAGCCGAGGCGGACGGCCGCGGGCGGCCCGGACCAGCGCCGGGTGCGCGCCGAAGCGCGCCCGCTCATACGCCTGGTTGCCCCGTCCGACCGTCCCGCACAGCAGGCTGGCCCGCGATACCTCGGTCACGCTCGGCAGGGCCGCCACGGCGACCGGCAGCGCCCCGACTGCCGGCTGCAGGTCAATCCACCCAAGCTGGGCCACGGTATCGGCCAGCGCACGCCAGACCGCGAAGCTGAGGCCGTCGAGAACCAGCAGCAGCACCGGCGCCTCCCGCGCGAGCGGGGCGACGACCGCCTCCAGCAGCTTCTCGACTGGCAGCGGGTCGGTCCCGGGCGCCCCGGCTTCGGTCCAGTCCCGGAGCAGCAGGGCGAAAGCCCGGCTCTCCTCCTCCCGCCGACCAAGCGCCCGGTCCCGCAGGCCTGCATAGGCGGAGGCGACCTCGGGCAGCTCGTCGCCGGAACGCAGGGCGTGGCGTGCCCGGTCGGCAAACCCGCCGTCGGCCGCATAAAGTCGGGCAGCGTCCGCTATGCTGCGAGGCGCGGCGCCGGCCGGCAGCGACAGCCAGCGGGCCAGGCGTGCGGCCATCAGCAGACGGTCCAGCCTGATGCGACGGTCCCCTGCCCGGTCGTGCCGGTTGGCATGCTGGACCAGGTCCCAGGCTCGCCCGGCGTCGTCGCCATCCAGGGTCGCCGCCGTCGCTGCGAGGGCGCCGGCAGCCTCCACCATGCGCGCATCCAGGCCGGCGTCCAGGGCCGGGCTAAGCGCCGCAGCATCCAAGGCCCGGATGTCGGACAGCAGCAGTGCCGCCTGGGCCTGCAGGCTTCGGGCCATCACGGGGGCGTCCCTGGCCAGCCGCCCCAGGACGCGCCGGGCTGCGGCGGCAAGGGAGGCGCCTGCCTTCGGCAGCAGCCGTGCGCCTCCGACCAGCGCCTCAAGCCGAACAGCGGCCTCCCGCAGTCCGGGCCGCGGCTCGGCCTCGCCGAATACCACGCCGCAGGCCAGGCCGAGCGGCACAGCGTCGGCGCCCCGGTCGCAGGCAACCGTACGAAGCACTAGGGCTGCCGCGGCGCCACCAACCTCCGCCAGCCGTTGGGCGATGGCCTCGCGCGCCTCCTCCGGTAGGCTGGCGAAGCGGCCCAGGCCGCGCGGGTCCAGCGTCCAATCCAGCAGGCCGTCAGCGTCGGCGCGGCCCTCGGGCAGGCCCAGGGTGCTCTCAAGCACCGCACGCCAGGCTGTTTCCAGATCGAGCACATCGCCAGCAGCGGGCGGATACCCTCCCGGAGGCGAATAGTTCAGCAGTAGGTCCGCCAGCCAGCGCTGCGCACGCAGCCGGGGATCGACATCGCGCGCCTTGAACGCCCCTCGCAGCGCCACCCAGCGATCCCGCTGCACCAGTCGTCCCCGCGGCAGCCGCGCCATCACGTCGCAGCCGATCACCATGGGATCAAGCGGCGTGAGCAGCACCAGCCCTGCATCGCCGCCCTCGGCGCAATCGGCCTCGTCCAACTGCTGCCTGGCCTCAAGCTCAGAAGCGCACCAGACCAGGTGGAAGCGGACGCCGCGCCGCTCAACCCACTCCGGCCACGACCCAGGTGTCGGAGCGCGCAGACCCAGCACGCGCGCACGGGGCGACTTGTCCAGCAAGGCATCCAGTTCATGCCCGATCTCCGGGCCGCTGGGCGCCAGCAGCGGGCTCACGCGCCGGCGCCGCCCGCCTGCCGAGTCAGGCGCCAGCGGATCGCCAGGCGAGACCCGGGGGAGGCCGTCAGTTGAGTGCGGAGCTCGTCAAGCAGGACAGCTGCATCGGCGGCGTCAAGACCCGGCCTGTCACCCTCGCCCACAATCTCCTCCTCAATCGACAGAGGCAGGGGATTGGGCAGTCGGGGGCCAGGGAAGGAGGGCGGGTCGGTCAGAGGTGTGGCCTGAACAGACTCGGTGAGCAGGCGGGACGCCCGGGTCTGGGCCTCCTTCAGCGCCGGCCGCAGCGGCAGCACATGCTCGTCCGCCGCCAGAGCTTCCGCCAGCCGCAACCGCAGTGCCTCTGCGGCTGGCTGCCGCGCGTCGGTCAGGCCGGCACCCGATCCAATGATGTCCCACGAGGCGGTGGTCAGCGCGGTCCGCAGGTCCTCGGCTGTAGCGAGGCAGCGCCCGACCGCGGCCTCGCTGGTGGCCAGCCCGGCGGAAGCTAGGCCACCTACCGCCGCCAAGCCGCTCTCCGCGCCGGCCAGGTCGGATAGCAGGGCCTGCGCCGACCGCAGTGTCACCAGCCGGGGAGCCGCGCCATCTACGCCGAACGCTGCCATCTGCGCCGACAGTTCCACCGACAGCCGCGCCAGCGTCGGACGGACCGCTTCGGCCTTCATCCGGAGGTCGGCCGCCAGCCGGGCCACGGTGGCGCCCTTGCGGACCTCGCCCGGCGTCAGGCCGAACAGCGAGCCTGCCCTCTCGCGCGCCAGCGCCCAGGCTGCTTCATCAGGCAGTGGCTGCTCACGCAGCTCCGAGGCGTCGTCCACGCGCTCCAGCGTGCCTCCAGTGGGTGCGCCGTTGCGGAATAGGCTGCGGTCCGCTTGGGCGGCGAAGGCCAGCACGACCAAGTTCTGCACCTCCGCCGTCAGCCCCATTGGCTTCGGCTGGTCCATCCAGGCCCGGAGCTGCGCCACCGTCATCGGCCCGCCCCCTGCCTGCGCCTGCATTCGGGCGAAGTGGTCAGCCCAATGCGAACCTAACAGGAAATGCGTCTGGTTCATCGTGCCCAGCTTCAACGGGCTGGCGAACCCAGCCAATTGACTCCGCACCGCCCGATCCTCCACGAACAGCCGCTGGTCCAGCACGCCCGCTGCCGCCTGCACTTGCTCCAGCACCCGGCGCAGCACCGGCGCTGTCACTGGCTGCTCAAACAAGGGATGCGCCGGGTAGCGGTCGTCGAACAGGCGGTCCAGCAACGACGCCACAGCGTCCCGCATCGTGGCGCCGACCGGAATCTGCGGACGGAACGTGTCGAGCGACACCAGCCGCTCCTCCGCAGGCACCGACGTGCCAATGCAGCCGTCGCCCTCGGGCCGGATGCCATAGGCCATGTCGAGACACGCCCGCAGACGCTGGTGGAGGGCGCTCTGCTGGCTTTGCAGCACCGCCCGGGCCTGCTCTCGGTCGCTGGCCGACAGCATCCGGGCGGCGTCGGCCAGCCGGTCGCCCTTCAGCAGCTCGTCGATCCGCACCAGCGTGCCCAGGTCCCGCATCGCCCGGTCGGACAAGTAGGACGGCTGCCACACCACCCCCCCCGCGGCGCTGTCATCGGCGAACGCTTTGGCATGGGCCAGGTGGTCCACTGGCGGACGGTTCTTCGGGTCGAACGGCATGCCCAGCACCAGCACCGGGGCGCCATCGCGCCCGTGCAGCCGGTCCGGACTCAACTCCCGCACGACTTCGAAGTACAGGTCGATCGGGCGCTTCGTGCCGCGCCAGGGATGGTCGTGCTGCACGAACGGCTGACCGCCCAGCAAGCCTTCGTCGTACGGCAGCCCCAGCATCTCGAACAGGATGCGCTTCAGCCGGGTGCGCCGGGTGCCGTCGTTGTCATACACCGCCGCGTTGGCCAGGATCGGCTCGACATCCACGCCGGTGATCTGCAGCGACACCGTGGGATCGGTAGCGCCCGTGTCCCCGGCGATCCGTATCTCGCCTACGCGGGACGCCCACCCGCGCAGCTTCTGCAGCACCTGTGAACCCTCCCTGCCGCGGATGGGCGACGCGACGGAGCCGTGGTTCAGCGCCGCCAGACGCCGGGCCGTCAGGTCGCGCAGCGCCGGCACTTCCGGCACCAGCGCCGCCAGCAGCAGCGTCTTCAGCAGCCGGGCGTCGTTGCCGAACCGCATCGCCGCCCCTGGGTCCGCGCGGCCCTCATGCAGGTCTTGCCAGGCCACCCCATGCTCCGCCTCCAGCATCGGCAGCAGCTTTTGCGTCCACAGCTTGCGCGCCTGGTCGAACTGGATAGCCATCCCCTCTGAGAACGGCTGCTCCCCCGTCGCGATCTCGTCCCACAGGTCGCCCACCGGGATCAGGCTGCCCAGCCGCAGCTCGTCCCGCCGGTTTACCAGCAGCGTCAGCATGAGCTTCAGCGCGGTCCGCTCACGCTGCAGCATGGAGGAGGTGGCGATCAGCGCCTCCATCAGCGCCGGGCTGAACGGGTAGGTCATGCGGAACAAGTCCCGCTCGCCCTCGGTGCCCAGCAACGTATCGACCACATCGCGCCGGGCGGTGGCGAAGCGGTCGAACTCGGCGTCGATCACCTGGCGCGCCGTCTCGGACACCGGCAGCAGCAGGCGGCGCTGGGCGATCACCGGCAGGTTGCGATCCTCCAAGGTGACCGTGTCGAACCGCGCCTCCCAGTACTTCAGCGTGTCGGCGAACTGCAGTTGCAGCGCTCCGGCCTGGTGTTCGCCCACCAGCTCCCGCAGGTCGCGCTGCCGGGCAACGAAGCTGATGATTGGCACCGGGCGGTCCGACCGCTGCGCCTCCACCAGCTTGGACAGCTTGGAGCCCTCGGTCGCGACGAAGTCCACGTCCCCGGCGTGCGTCGCCAGCCATAGGATCAGCTCGTCCAGGAACAGCAGCACTGCGTCGTAGCCCAGCCGCTGCGCATGGGCGCTCATGATCGCCAGCCCGGTGTCGAGGTCCACGAAAGCCTCGCCGCGCGCCGCGGCCACGTCGGCATAGGAGGCGAAGAAGGTGCCGATCAGGTCGCCGACCAGGCGCACTCGGTCCTCGGCCTCTGGACGCTCCAGGGTGGCGGCGTCGAACGAGGCCGGGTCCCAGACATCGCCGATGTCGCCCCAGCCATCGGCCGCCGTGCGCCCGCCGTTCAGGTCGGCGAAGAAGCGGTCGTCACCCATGCGGCCCCGCAGGGTGCGGGCGTCGGTGAACAGCCGCTCCCCCAGGTAGAAGCCCGGCACCGGCGCGCCCGGATGCATCCGCCGCACCCACTCGGCATAGCCGCCGAAGATGGCGCTCTCGACCCCTGTCGCGCCGATCATGTGGAACGGCACCATCAGGAAGCGCCGGCCATTGATCCAGCGGTCGTGCTTGGTCACCGCCGCCGCCAGCTCGGGCTTGCTGCGCGCCAGCAGGTTGCCGGCCAGCAGCAGGTTTAACACCGCCATGAAGTGCGACTTGCCCGAGCCGAACGAGCCGTGCAGGTAGCAGGCCGCACTTTTCCGCCCCTCGACTGCGCCGCCGATGAAGCCCAGGGCGTGGTCGAAGGCGCGGGCCAACTGCGGGGTGACGACGTAGTCCCGCACGGTGGCGTCGGCCTGGGCCGGGGTGACGCCGTCGGACAGCTTGAGCACGAAGTCGTTGGTCTGCACCCGCTCGGGGATGCGGATCAGGTCCCGCATCAGCGGGGGGGCGTTGGTCATGCGAAGGTCCTTCTATCTGCCGCTGCTCCCTCTCCCTCCGGGAGAGGGCGCGGGTGATGC
>JAABUW010007339.1_pt1 | contig 13314 bp, 9 predicted proteins | sample 5560081 | NCBI WGS metagenome assembly JAABUW01 (sample SAMN10711882, study PRJNA513363) | rock metagenome | isolation source: Antarctica rocks | place: Antarctica: Victoria Land, Knobhead sud
CCAGGAAGATGCCGTCCAGGGCGCGGATAAGCGGAAAAGCTGTCGCAGCAGCAGCGAGCCCCGTGCTGCAGCCATGAAAGGGAAGGAACGGGCATGGTGCGAAGATCCGCAAATAAACTGTTCTTCTTGGTCGGTCCGATACTTGGCAGTTCAGTAGTAGCCTCAGTACAGCTGCGTTTATCTATATATTCTACTGGTTGAGATGTCGGGTTTGGGATAGCGAAAGCGTGGGGCGACCTTGATTGAGAGGTAAGGGGGCGCTGATGCTAATGCTAATGCTAATGCTAATGCTGGTGTGAGTGGAGTGTCAAGTATGAGCTTAATGGAAATTGATTTCACGTGAGAGAGACATGTACCTTGAATGTGTGATAGCCTCCTGAGCTGAGGAGCGAGATAGGATGTGAGAGGCAGAAGCTACGATTGATACGACTAGTACTGTTCTCGGGTCTGAAAAATATTCCGAGTGCCGATGGGTGGTTGGAAAGAAGAATCGCCGCTAAAGTAGACTGCGAACGAGGGTTGGGTGACTGCGGTAAAGAAGCCGAACGATTGGGAAGTCGTAGTGGGAGAGAACCGCTTGGTTGCAGGATGAATGTGAGCAATGTGACATCTCGGAATTCTGTATGTTAAGGGGGGGGTTGCTTGTTCACTGGGCAGGTTTAAGGTATGGATGATTGTGGCCGTGGATTTAACTTGGTGGAATTGAAGGGTGAAGTAGGGAACATGTCAAGGAGTGCGTTTTGTAATAGTTTTGAAGATCGAAATTCGACGCTGGAAAAATCTTTCATTTTGAAGATGGTAAAAGTACAGGTAGGTCAACGAACAAGGTAGGAAGGGGTAAACGCAATGCGCTGCAACAATAATCACACGGAAAGCCATCCGATCAATAATCCCAAAGTCTTATAGTAAAAATCGAAACAACTCCTATCTAGTAGTTCAAATAGCTCAGTGGAAAGTACCAAAGCTGATAAAAATGCAAGTCACGGCGGAAAGAATGTCGGAATAGTAAGAATATGGGCCCCACCCCTAGAAATTTTATAGGTCACATAGTGAGACCTTTACAATTGACAGCCTGGTTCTGTCTTTAGAAACTGTCGTCGGATCGAATGCGTGTCTGAATCCAGCACATTATGCTTCTTCTGAAACTCCGTCGGCAAGCACATCCCGTAGAGCCGACGACAACCTTTCTGGTGCCGCTTGTGTGGGCTGCGATAGCACTGCTCCTGAGCCATGAAAGCTTGATGGTCTCGGGGTCAACTCCTGACTGTCACCTACAGCTGGTGTGCGAATAGATGGAGAGGGTCTGGGTGCGCCGCCATCGTGTGGCAGGGCCTCTATTTGACCAGGATACGCTGAATTCGCTATGGATGTTGAGGTTGCGTGGTCCGGAATCAGATCCTGTAGGCCTCGGGAACTCTCAGTACTTTCCGAAGGATTCGAATCGTCTCCATCATAGGTTCTGGGTGATGACCTTTGAGCATCGGCTTCTCTAGCGAAACGGTTGTATTGGGCCAGAAGACCTGGGTGTTGGAGCAGCTCCTGGTGAGGAATGCGTTGTCGGCGGGACTCAGACGCAGGCATACTAGCCGAACGACTAAGATATACAGGTCTCCTATGCAACGATGCTGTGCTTCCGTCTACTGCTGTGGTCTGGCTGAGCCTGCTCGGCGCTCTCGAACTCTCGGCTACGGTGCTTGAATTCTCGGCGCTTGATGACATGCTCCGTTCTGTGCTTAGATGACTCCCTAAACCTGCAAGAGCTGGACTAATGCCCAATGGAGAAGAATAACGGCTCCCATTACTTGTGTCTGATGGAGTCGAAGGGCGACCTAAAGAACGCGGCGGAGCCTCTGGATTACGTAGTAAGGTTCTTCGATCGTTGCTAGCGAAGCTTGATCGCTGGCTGTCTTTCAAGCAGTGGCAGCCATCGGTACACTCGCATCTGGGCTGTTCTGTGGCCTTTCTCTTTAGAGTTTCTCTCCTACGCTTGATCTGAATGCGCTCTTGCTTCGTCCTAATAGGGTCTCGTTGTGAGGCTTCCGCAAGGTATACTCTGTTCTCGGAAGCCTCAGGGGTGCCTGGTAATGGAGCGAGACTTTCGCTGGAGTTGAAAGCAGTAGCTGGAGCGTGTGAAATACGCTGGTCCAGATCAGAAACGTCATTAGTGACCGATGTTTCGGTTACGTCAGATTTGATGTTAGGCCGTGCATTTCTAGCAATGGGCGTGTCTGTCGCTGTCTGGTAACCTGGCCGAGTATTCTTGGATGGTTTGCGGGTAATCTGTACACGCACTTGAAGTCCCAGGCCAGGTATCCGTAATTCTTTTGATCGCCCGAACAAGCGTTTCCGGGCCCATTGTTTTACGCCGTAACCATTCTTAAAGTTTGTGGACTTGTGCTCTTCGATTTGTCCAGATGATGCAGGCGCCTCTGGAAGCGGCGCAGTACCGTCTTCGGGAGGTACTCGAGGATCAGTCCCGTGTTTGGTTGGGCCACTAACTTGCCTTGGGGGGGAACCCCGTAGTGCTGGGACCTCTGAAGTAGATCTGCTCCTTGCCGCTGGCGAGTTCGCCTCAGAGATGGTACTCAGCTTATCTAAAGCGACAGGTTGTTCAGGTAAAGCAGCATGGTCTATCCTTAGGTTCAGCGGCGATATTACACTATTCTGGCAGCTTTTGATTGCAGACCGTGCGCTTTCAGTGCTGGTGCGCTTTCCTGTGGACTCGATTGATGCGAGAGTTGTCTGCGTTGATGTTCTTCCAAAGCCAAAGATCTGATGACCGCAATCTTCACACCTGAACCTGGTATGCCTGCTTGGATCAAGTGCAACCGCGAATGGAACGTTCGTATGCAGGTGGTGACATTTGGGACAGCTACCATGGTACGGAAATTCGATAGTGTCATTGGGCGAGTCATTGATGGCCGAGGTCAAGAGGGCCAGTTCATCATCTCTATGTGAATGTTGGTCGTTGTTAGGGGATCTGTCGGAGATAGTCCCTGTGCCATTGGTAAGTGTAGTCATCGTTCAAGTGATAGGTTGGGGCAGGTTTGTCTGCAGCTTCAGCTTAGAAGGTTACTCGAGTAAAATGAAGGCTGGCTCAGTCCGGATATCCAATCAATGGAGCTTGTAGTGTTTTCGAGACTTGGTGTGTGGCAAACCTCGCGGTTGGTCGGTGCTATGAAGGTATTATCTACCAACAATATTCAGGGAACACACAGTGATATACCACAACCCCTGACCTGCGAAAAGGCCATGATACTGTGCCCAAGATCATTATCACGCGACATGGTTCCTTGTACCGGATGATTGTTGGGGTGCAATTGCTGGCGCAGCCTTGTTTTCTTGCGTCACGGCGGCTATTGGGCCCTGCCTTAGTCGCCGCAAATGGTAAGTATCGAGTCTTCAAAGTTAGTCACTGTGTATGTGGAAGACAAGAGACTTGATTTACGCAAAGAGGAGGGACCATTGGAGCTGATAGAGCTGTCAACCGGGGGCTGAGCTATGGTGGAAGCCTGAAGCTGAGGGAGATGTGAGGCTTCTTCGACGTCAGTATCTGCTGTATCCCACTGCTGAGATACGCCTTGTGCCATTACAAGTCGACATAGCTATTGCATAGCCTGGATCGAGCGTCGATTGTGGAGTGGTTGTTCTTGCACAGGTGGGAGACTCTGTCTCTAGCGGTGCGGGCGGAGCGCTCCGCGATGTTGACTAGACTACGGATTATCTATCGGACCGAGGGGCGCAGCTTTTCTGCCAACCACCACCATCAGCTTAAGCAGTTCGCATTGTTCAGCACGTCGAGGAGCACCAATAGTGAGGCTGTGGTTGCAGTGGGGCTTGCCTTATAGCCTTGATCATGTCCAGAGTGCTCAAGCCTTCATGCTCTCGGTGTTAGGCTGCAATAGAGCCCTCCATCACGGAACTGCAGCCCGCAGACTAGCCAGCGTTCCTATACTTACGAGTACTCTTCATCGCGATAGGGGGAACCAGGCGTTCATTTTATCCCCTATACAATGTATATGAGGAGCGATCGTAATCATCGCGTTCGCGTGTCGGCTAGCGCCTCCTGCTACAACCTCCACTGCCGTCGCTACCCTGGAGCTCCGAGGCCTGAGAGACGTGTGTGCTTGTTATAGGTAAGGATACTGCTGCTGCTTGTACTACTTGAAAGCCCAGAGCAACAATCTGGCCCTCGCTACCTTGGTCAAGCAAATACATTCCATTTACCCGGTTATGCTTCAACTGCCGCAAGACCATCGCGCAATGCAGGCCTCGAGTCAAAAGGGAGTGAATTTCAAGAAAAAGGGAGTAGATCGAAGATGATCTGATCTCACATACTAGAAGCTGAGAACGTTAATGCAATAGGGGTGCTGATCAACCGTGTCAATCTTATAAGAACGAGATAAAATTCTTGAGGAACAGGCCCAGTCATTGTTCCCGTATCGAGACTAGATACTGAATGTGAGCAAGACGGCCAGCTCACTTGAGAGACCTGACCAAGCGCGGTTGTAGCAAACCCTCAGTCGGCTAGAAAGTCTATCAGTCACATGCCGAACAGACGTTGAAAATCAAAGGCTTTGTTATCACGACCTTTTAGGGCCTTCCTCATAGCATTGCATGTTTGCAATATACTGACTCAGCGTTTCTCAGCTGCCGCAAGTACTCCTCCTAAGTAGTGTAAAGCTTTCGTCTAGCTCTTTCCAGTTCATTTCTACCAGCTTTGATATACGTTGTTAGTTTCCGAAAATCCAATTTTTCAGTATGATTCACTGCTACCAGTCTTTAGCTGTCTACGCAGATCCGATAACACCTCTTCCATTTTCGATAGTCGCCACTTAATTGTCATCGAAGTCTGATGCAAAATACGAATATGCTTACTCAACCGTGCAATATCGCTGGAGTGGCAATCAAGTTTGTATAGCGAAGACCTTCACAACCGAAGAAATTGATCCATAAGACCACAGTCCTTTCTTCTTCACGATCAGCGTTTGTATTGTGATATTAGAACGATGTACATTCTCCTTGTGGATAAAAAACGTGCTCTTGCTCAGGACTCTGAAATTCTCGACGGATGATTCAAGCTTTTCAAAATATTCGTATGCAGTATCGGGTGAAAGATGATGATATCTGGAATATGAATGAAAAGGGCGTGATGCAAGGGGTTATTGCAAAATTAAGAGTTATGGTTTCGGCGGATGAGAGGAAAAAATATATGACGCAGTGCGGTAATCGCGTGTGGGTATCATTTATAGAGTGCGTCTCTATGGGTGGTAACGTCTTACGGTTCTGGGTCATATTCAAGGCTGTTGTTCAACAAGACCTGGTATGAGGTCTATCCTGAAGCCCATATCACTACTAGTGAGAAGGGATAGACCAATAACGAGATTTACCTGTCCTGGATTGAAGCCTGCTTTAGTAAGGAATCGTCCCATGTTCACAAAGGTGAATTTCGCATTTTATGCGTTGATGGGCATGCACCCCACATTTCCACTGCTACAATTGAGTACTGTGTTGCTCAGAAAATTGTCATCTTATGTCTCCCCCCCTCATACTACTCATATACTACAATCCCTAGACATCGGAATCTTCGCCCCGCTATCGAACGCCTACAAAAATATGTTCAGAGGGTGACACGACTTGGTACTTGCTACCACATCGATAAGACGGATTTCTTGGAGCTATACCGCCTAGCAAAACAGGAATTAATCACATCAGTCAACATTCAAAAAGCCTGGGCAGCAACAGGGCTCTCACCGTTCGAACCACAAGTGGTACTAAAGCACTTTCTTTCAGTTGACCAGGAGCCGGACCCTAAGCAATGCGAACAATATAATATCACTATTCGCCCTACTATACCACCCGAGGCATTCTTTAGCTACATCGGAAAAGATGGGGAGACGCAGGTAGTGATTACGCCTGCGAATACCCTAGAAGTCCACCGGCTTCTCCGCTTAGGACGAAAACAAGACATCGAGCAAGAGAACGTCCTAGAAAAAGTCAGCAAAGCCTGTTGTTTTGCGATGACTGAGCGTACTATGAATAGTACGTGTCTGCCGGAAAGGCGGCGATAGAGGAAACGTAATATCAACCCCTGTTCCTGAGATCCTCTTCTCCCCCCCAACACACTCAAACCCGCGGCCTTTACCTCCTCTCCCCCAGACCACTTCGTCTCTCGCTCATACTGCTTGTGCAACTATCTGCTTGTCATTCCCGCCCTGTCGTTAATCGCTCGGAGCAGCGTCTCAGGCTACTCAGTTGCGACGGCCGCTTTCAGCCCTAATGCCTCTGACCTCATCTATAACTCCCTTCCTCGTCTTATAATCAAGCGGTGCAGCTTCCCAGCTCGATGCAATGTGCGAGTCTTCATCCCTTTGGACTTTCGTCCAACTATCAGCTAGTGTTCTGACCTGCTCCCCTACATCGTCCCAATTCTCAATGATATAAGCGCTTCGTTCCAGATCCGTGATCTGCAGATGGGTCATTCTATCAGAGCGTTTAGCATTGATCCATGCCAATGCAGATTTACGGTTCTCGGTCATGCTATGCGCTCCCCTCATGACTAGATTCTTCACAGCATGCACATTTCCGAGAGAAGCCGCGATATCGAGAGCAGTCGCATCAGGCAGGATCCCACTGGAGCGGAAACACAGTTGCCAAGGTTCGCTCCCAAGGTGATCAAGAATATACATAAAGACGGCGGTGGTTTCTAGCCTCATGCCCTGGGAACGGGGGAGGGGAAGAGTTGTGGCCAATTGAAGAGCGCTGATCTGCAGGTCTTGGTTGACGAAGAACGATTGTTGTTGGAACTTGCTCGAGTCTGCACTGTATTTTAGGAGGTATTTGATAGATCCTACATTCAACGCCTTTATGCAGAGGCCGAGAATGTTAAGCCCATTTCTGCTATTTACAAGCGTGTTCGCACCTTTCCTTAGTAGTAAGTCTGCCAGATCCCATTTCCGTTCCAGCGTCGCTTCCATCCACGGTGTAATCCCGTCCTCGTCCTGTGCATCAAGGGTGGCCCCGAAGTCCAAGAGACGTGGGGCGAAGGCAGTAGCGGCAAGACTGTGATCTGGGATCTTGGCACAGAGATGGACAAGGCTCTTCTTTCTATTATGCAGAGTGGTGACAGGAACGCCATAAACAAGAAGGCTGGAGAATAGCCGGACGTTGAAAGTCAGCACAGATTCGCTTAAGAGCTCGCATAGGTCTGATGGTTCAATGCCAGATTGCTCAATGAAACACATCTGGACGTCAGTACTCATCCGGCCATGGGCAGACTTCAGACTATTAACAAGCGCCCGAACCAAGAGAACCTTAAAGTCGCTGCAGTCCGCAAATAGCAAATCCCAGTCTTTCAGCAGTTGTAGCGTCTCTTCTGCGGCGGACTCCCAGTTTACTCCGTGTCTCTTCATGCGACTGAACCGACTCTCGCCACCGGCTGCTGCCTCAAGCAAGCGGCTTACATGGCCACAGAGTTGGGCGGGGCGAACATTCTTGAGTAGCAGTCGCAAGCGCGAAGCTTGGTGCGATCTTGCTGCAAAGGAAAGAGCATCGTCTCCTTCGCCGGTCGATACCATAGGGTCTGCGCCAAATCTGAGCAATATCGAAGAATGTTCTAGATCGCCTCCATAGACAGACCACATGAGCGGGGTTCCCCCAATTGTTACGCCGCGCTTGGCTTTGGTGTTGATGTCGACGCCTGCCTGTATCAAACGGCATGCCAAATTCTCAGCTTGCTCGATGCTCCAACAAGAGAGAAAGTGCAGAGAAGAGACTCCATCTTGAGATACATTGGGCTCTGCAGAGCTTTTCAGCAAGGCATTCAACACGTCGTATCTACAACTCTGTGATGCGCTGAGTATCGTCCATCCGCAGTTAGCAGATTCCATATTCGTACCCTGTTTTGTCGTAGTAAGATTATAGTCTCCCACCACGTGAGTCAATTTGGTGTCCTCCCTTAGAGAATGTAGGGGCCGTGGATAGCCACCCGTCGATGCACTATCATCAGCGTTGCAGGAGTCGTCAAGTCTTCTCCACGGCGCTTTCAAAGCCCTAGTCACGTTTGGAAGCGCCTCCGATGCCTTTTGCGACCCTCTTTCCGCCGCAAAATGCAGCCACTTTAAGCAATCGTCTGGTTGAAATGGGACGCCAAACCCATTGGCGTAGCAGATCGCCAGTTGGTACGCAGCTGCAGGCCTATCCTCTATACGCGTTGTGTTCTTCGAGTCAGAAAGCCCTTCCAAATAGTCTCGAAAGCCAGAGACTATCTGCGATTGAACCACAGGGCTCGTACTTTCAAATTCTAAGTACCACCTGTCGATGTCAAGGAGGTCAGCGTCAATGTCCGTTGGTATAGGTATGGGCGGGATAGGAAATCGCGGTTCGTAACAAGTATCGGACGTCAAAATCATGATGATCCTCGTCATGTCTTCTTCCCGCCGAAAGGCGTCTTTGACCAGAGTGAAGCGGGTAACTCGTAGAGCACCTCAAGCTGGGAGCGAGAGTAAGTTTTGGACTGAGCCAGAGAATCGCAAACATGCTGTATGAGCTCGTCGTTGTCTTTCAACTTTGCGACTGCGTTGTTCCTGCGGTGAAACTTCTCTTTCGGGCTCTTGGCATCAGTTTGTGCAAGGGATCGGAAGGGATCGCCATCAAGGAATACCCTCCAGATCAGCATGCCAAAGCTGTACACATCCGTTCGCTTTGCTTCTTGAAGCCCCATCCATTTCCCCCGCAGACACTCTGGCGCTTGCCATGGTCGACTGCCACCAAGTATCACCTTTCCATTGGGATAGCGCGAGACCCCAAAATCGATCATTTTGCAATGGAGTTCAGGTGGAGCTGAGATGACGGACTTAGTAATTTAAAGAGATGTCAGCAACCATACTCACATTGGCTATCATTCACATTATGATAGGCAGCTCTTTCAAAGACCAACACATTTTCACATTTAACATCCCCATGTACTAGGTCTTCACAGGACGCTCATCAGCATGTAATTCCTACAAACAGCCTCGTTTGAACAACACTGATTGCATATGGAAGGGATATAAGAAAGGTAGCCAGACAGCTCATAAAAGATACAGAGATAAAGGGCTCAGAAAAAAGTGAATTACCGAGACGATAGCAAAGCATCGACTCACCGCAAGCATGAAGCACCTCGAGGCCGTGAGCAATATCAAGGCATAAAGAAATCTTTTCTTCGAACTTCAGGAGTCGATTTCCCTGTCTTGCGGTTACCAAAACGTCGGCTAGGTTACCCAATTCGGCACACTCTGGAATCAACACAGGCATAGCATTTTGAGCGCCCTCTACGCCTTCAATCTCAAATCCAACTCCTAGGAGATTTACAATATTTGGATGGGCGGACAGTGGTGGATGCTGCATTGTGATTAATTCATTGAACATCGCGCGAATTCTGTCAGCAACTGGGTCTTCCATGTCATTGTTGACGAGAGATCTCTTAAAAGCCACTATCATGCCTTGTGGAAACAGCGTACCAGAAACGGGATCGACATAAGTCTTGGGTACCTCGGCTCCGTTCACTAAGAAAGAAGCGCCCCTCCCAAGAACACATCGTACATCTGGCAGCGTGACAGGTAGGATTGGGATGTTGTGGGTCTTTACATAAGAGAGAAATGATATGAAAGTGTTGCGTAGGGTGGCGGGAGAGGTAATGTGTATTGCAGAGTGTATTGCAGCTCCTGAAATGATGGAACCCTTGTTAAGTATCTGAGATTCGGAATGAAATGTGGATGCAGTCCTGTGTGATCCGAAGACATCCATTTTGTTCAAGATTTTGATCTGCAAGATAGCACGGAGGAGAAGTGATCTCGAAAACAATGCGCCCTTTCCCTGCTTGATGTAGCAGAGGGGGGGAAGGGCGGGGTTCTTGCCTCATCTTTGCAACATGGAGGATGGGTATTTCATTGTTGCGCTTTTTGGGCGTGATCTGAGCGCCAAGAGTAGAACTTGCAGCAAAATCGGGCGCTGGGTATGTGTTGGCGTACTTACCCTTTGGGTTGAATTTTTTCCCTTGATTGGCGAGAGATATTTACCCGGCTGATAAATCCAACTATTACTTGTAGAATATGCAGGAATCCCCTGTGGCGCAATTCGTGGGACTATCGCAATGATAGTAATTACCTTAACCTATTTGCAGCCTGCATAAGCTAAAGCATCTGAGATCACAGCAATGCATTGATGCCTGGCGATGTTCGCTATACGTCATCTCTTGTCGCCCTGGTGTCCAGATCTTCTGAGCAGGCCCAAGTTTGCCTCCCAGAGCCTTGTGGACTTTTTGAGCCTCTCTGCAATTTCGATAAAAGAGACAGTGTAACGACTACCCAGTTTCAAGAGCGAAAGAATGGCTAATCTGATGCCCTATAGGTTTTAGCTGTGACAGTATTATCCACATACCTGCAGGCATGGCGGAAGGAGGCATAGGATTAAGCCTTGGAGTGGTGTCGGCGGTCATTCAAACGTACTCAGCGGTAACTACGGCGTATGATACCTATCTTGGTATCAAAGAATTTCCTTCCGCATATCAAGAATTGCGCGTAGGGCTGCTGATTGAGCGGTATAAATTGGAGCTATGGGCCAACCAAGCCCTGTCCGAAGAAGAACAAGAGCGGGCCAAGTTGTCTCAAAAATATTGGCCGCTTTGGGAGCTTCTGGACTCGATTTTCAACCAAATGCTGGAAGCTTTTCGAAGAGGAGATCAGACTATGGAGACTTATTCGCAACACACGAGGTTGCGGAGAACTGTTACTTTCTCAGGTAATGTACAGATCTTGGGATTTTGGGCTTGTAAGTCAAATAACACTAACATTGTTGCAGATGGAGACCTATCAGAGAATGTGTCACTTGCAGTAAAATCACATCAAAAGCATCCTGTGGTAGGGTTTTCTCAGAAGGTGAAATTTGTTCTCAGAGACAAGAAAAAGATGGAGCAACTTATCACAAAGCTCGGCTTCTGGAATGACAGTCTTGATAAGATGACTTCACGATTAGACCAAGAGTCTTCTAGACGCCGATTGAGAAGTCGACTGTCCACCAGTGATATTACACAGCTCCAGCATCTGGAGGCAGCAGCATCGATATTTGCACACCCAGATATCCAACGAATGGCAAACGTAAGGACTGTCATTGAACAGGGAACTCAAAGCGAAATGCACGAAGTGCCACAAAGCATAGCAAATGCATCCCCAAACTCTTTTTTGGACTCTACCTCCAAATACCAGATAGACCAGAGTCAGTTGCATTTTCATGAAATGCCTTATCAAACGGACCAAGTCCGCGTCATGGCAACTTATAGACAAGACAGTGTCATAGTCGACTGGCGGTATTGCCAAGAAGATACCTGGAGGACTAAGAATCCGGCCGCATTTCGACTTCGTACCGCGAATTTGACCAAAATTCTCAACAGTGATCTGAGACCCCTGAATTTATCTATTCTTCACTGTGTTGGTTATCTGGACCAGAATTCGGACATCACCGGTTACGCCTTTCGCCTGCCTCCCGATGCCTTGCCTGGCCAAAAGCCAGTGACTCTTTATCAGCTGTTAACACGAGTCGAATCCGGAAATGATATTCCGGACCTAGGAGAGCGATTTGAGCTCGCCAAAGCCCTTGTCTCGACACTCTTCGAGATCCACAACATCGGCTGGATGCACAAAAACATTCAACCTAAGAACATTCTGTTCTGGCCGAAGCGAGATGTGAATGGCGATTTCAATCTCAGCAAACCTTACCTGATGGGTTTCGATATCTCCAGGCCAGACCAGCCAGGGGAGTTTTCAGAAAAGCCACCTAATCGCCCCGAAGACGATATATACCGACATCCTGACTATAGAGGCGAGAAAACATCTTCTTTCCAGCCATCGTTCGATTTGTACAGCCTAGGTATCATCCTGTACGAGATTGGAATGTGGCGTAACGTAGCGTCACAGCCAAAACATCGCAACTCACGGACAAGCTCGGATCCGAAGGACCCACAGTACATCGAGCAAATGGTGATGAGCGGTCCTGTCCTTGAATTGAAGCGGTATACTGGGATACGGTATCGAGATGCTGTCGTGGCTTGCTTGAGCCGGGAGTTGGACGCAGTGTGGGAGAAACAAGGTGTTGACCGGCAAAATCAACTGAACACATATCTGGAACAAGTTCAGAATAAGATCGTCGATGCGATTGCTCATTGCTCCGCATGATCGGGAAAGGACCCTGCGAAGTTGCAGGGAAACATAGCCTCCCAACGGGGCCTGGCTACTCGCTTTGTTCCGTGGGTAAATCTTCCGATAATTGCTTGGTCTCAGAGATGGCCTGCAGGACTACTCTGAAGGGTAGTGTGATAATATGAAATACTTTTCTAGGTAGACTGACCAGCCGAGCTCACATCAAGAGATGCAGTAATAAAGTCGCTCGCATAATTGTGTAGCTACGACCAAGGAGGTAAACAAGTTGTAGAGACACATAACGACAAGTATGTTGGAATACGAGGTCATATGGGGGCATATTGATATATTGATTGTTGCTGTTAGGAGGCTAAGGTATCTAGGAGGCTAAGGTGAAAACCCTAAGGTACTTAGCGGGCCCCAACCCTACCAGCCCTATGAGGCAAAGGTTACCAACTCCCTCTATTTCCAACACCGATGTCCCTCCTCGGGGAGATATACCAATAAGCTCAGCGCATACATATCTCTTTCCTTCTGCAAAAGTATAAGTCGAAGTCGCATCTACAAATCACCTGACCCAGATTTTTCGTTCACTCGGTTCTCTCAGAAGTTAGGACAGAAGGTCTTAGGGTACCAAGGCTGTTGGATTGTATGAAGCTGGGGCTTTTGATTCGAGGGTTGTTTATTGGGGGGAGGTCAAGAATGGGAGGGTGAGGAGGGTTGTGTTGTGTTGTGTGCTTGCATGTAGGAAGAAAAGGGGGGTCGGATCAAGCCAGCGGTTTTTGCGAAATGGGAAAATGGGTTTCCTTTATATATACTCTTGTACCAATGCTAGTTATGATACACGCAAAACACTGAATTCAGAATGCCAAACCGGCCATGCATCGGTACAAGATTCCAGAAGATCAACCAAAAAAAACGGAAAGCAAATGCAACATCCTCAAACGTTCTCGTCATGAAATGCTGATTGGGCTATCTGGACCAGGGATCGCGTCTGGGTAGGTTAGATCACCACAGGCAGCCGCACACCCGATAATGCGGTTGTCTGGCATATTGAAGTTGATGTCTTGCATGCCGACGGTGTAGTAGCCATCAGAGCGCTGGGATGAGTTGGGGACGTTGGTTCCTGCACAGAGAATTA
>JAABUW010007341.1_pt1 | contig 13311 bp, 11 predicted proteins | sample 5560081 | NCBI WGS metagenome assembly JAABUW01 (sample SAMN10711882, study PRJNA513363) | rock metagenome | isolation source: Antarctica rocks | place: Antarctica: Victoria Land, Knobhead sud
GGATTCCCTCGTTGATTTGAGTGCTGAGGAGTCATCAATCCCGAGCGGTGTCGGAGGACGGAGCCCAATACCTGCCATTGCCATGATTTCGTTCGAGAGCCTTGTGACCAGATGGCTTCTATTGATGCGCCCGAAGCTGCCGTGTATTCCGCTTCGGTTGCAAAAGTAGACACGGTCTATGGACATTGTGATGCCTCACCATATCGCACTGGCTCCAAATAGGGTAGATGGCCATCCCGTAGTCGATGGCCCAGTGTCCTCGTCGACATGAGGCGGCAGTGTATATCTATTGTCTCTCGAGGATACGTATATACGGGTGTGACTGCATCCATGTGTGTCTGATTGGGGTTCTTGATGTTCCTTGAGATTGGTGCCGGCAGCAAAATCTACGTCTGCTCGAGTCTTGGTTAAGGGTGGTTCAGTGATTCTACCATGGACAAGAATGATGGTTGAGTTCCGGATTGCTCATTGCATCCTCGCATGGAAACTTCCCAGCGTTCAGTGGTGTCTTCGCAGGGTGTATATTTGCCAATCCGAAATAATTTGGGAACAATCGAGTGACTACTTCTTGACGAGCCGGTACGCAGCCTTTCCTGATAAATAAAGCATATTTGAAGGTAGTACATAGGACTCCAACATTTGTCATTGAGAAGGATTTAGAGTTTCTTGTTCAAGCTGCGGTTCAAATCTTTGAGAAACAGAAAGAGCCAATAGCATGAACAATGCGATTGACTGCTGATGCCCATACCCAGTATTTCAATGGCAACCTTACGCAACGTGCTTTCAATCTTCGAATCTCGCCAGGATCAACGCAATATCGTCTCTTTCACGCGCCACTGACTCTCCGTTCGAAAGTGTGTCTCTGGACCGCGTCATATGCAGAATTTTGCTCATCGAAGTAGCTGTGCCCAACCGCAACCGGGTAATAAGGGGCAAGTCTGCTAGTGGACAGCAGCCCGGGTGAGATTGGATTCACAGTGAGGGAAGACTCAGTCGTAGTGGGCCGTATAGAGCTATATACTGACAGGCTGGATGCTGAGCCCGGGGACGTCGCTGATCGTTGAAGCGGTAGCAGCTTATAAGCGGATTCGTCTGGGTCCGAAAGCGACGTGGAGATAGGATCGCGCCACCAAAGCTTAAAATCTTTTCCTTCATCTTTAACTCGCTCGTAAGAATGGAGAACACTCTTGTGGGCGTGGACGAAAGGTCGAGCGCATTGTACGAGAATGACATGGACGCTCGCGAAAATGCTGTTGTTTTTCTCCGAAGATTCCTTCGGGGACATATGACCAGAATCTGTGTTTGTCTTTCCGAAGGCTTGTCTGAAGCGGCGCTTGACCTTATTTCCAGTCCAATGCAGCGCATGTCCCCAAGCAGCATGATGCTCTTGTACGACAGCTGCTACGACTACAAAGGCGCCACCGACATAACTGCTCCACTGTACGACGTTGTCGGACCGCTCTGAGACTGGGTAACCCCACACCTTGATCTCGTTAATGACAACAGAGAATGTGAAGACCGCTGGGCTAACGATGGCCACCGCTATCGCAAAGATGAAGAAAAGGGAGGCTATAGCTTTGGCTATGTAATAGCGAGCCTTGGAGGCAAAGCCTGCTCGATCGCTATAAGTGGATTTGCCCCCAATTACAAGAAACACCTTATCCCTTAACTCGGCTTGTGTGAACTTGACCTCCAACAAACCAAGGATACCGTGACCGAATATGAAGATAAGCAACAGGGCATCAACAATATTAAACCAAAAAATAGCCTCAGATTGGGTCAGCTTGATGGTTGTGTTTGAGACCAGATATGCTTGCAAGTTTTGTCCCGTCCTGAATGGGGCCTGAGACAGCGAGACGGCACCGCAAGTGTCGTTACAACCGCACCTTTCATAAAAATCGGATGACATGTAACCCATGTAGCTGTGTAAAATGTGAACCAAAGTGCAATTCTTCGAAGCGTCAACGGCACAAGTCACCAACTGATCCGAATCAACAACCGAGTGCACCCTCCCCCAGACGGCGAATAAGGTCGGCACCACTGCTGCAAATATCAAAGAACCCCAGAGAACAGTTACAGTGCGAGCGTGTTCGCGAACTATTCCGGTGGACCAGTTGAGGATTGGGGTTAGCATTATACAGCCAGCCACAAGGATTGGAAAAATGCCCGCAAGATCCAGATCTCCGTAATCGCTAGCTTTAGCATCGTGAGGAAGGGCCACGGCGTAGTGAAGGCCTGGTATGGCGTATCCATGATATAGGTTCAAGAGTGCGAACGCATGTACAGCAGCGGAAGCTGCATAGGTCATGGACGTACCCAAAGCGGCAGCTGCAAGCCATGAATGCTTACGCGCAATTAGCGCAAACATCATCAGAAGATAGAAGAGAAGTCGGTTCATAAAGCCATATTGACCGCTGATAGGGTAAGTGCACTGCGCATTAAAGCTGAAGGTATCCGGTCGAAAGTAGTAGTCGAGAGCAGTAGCAGCTTCGGTAAGAGGATCGGCAACATCTTGGCGGAATCGGAGGTAGGTATAGTTTGAGGTGCTGTCCAATATGGAGTGCTGTAAATTCCCAGGCGGAGGGATTCCTGATGTTAGGTTGTTGAATACATTGACAGGTGTCCAATTGGAATCGTTGACAAGAAGGTTGCCCAATTGCATTGCGAAGCTCTCAATCATGATAGCAATCGAAAATAGATATTCGGAAGCTGGAGATGGTCTGTGGGTCTCTTGGAACTAGGTCCAAAAGGAAAGGAAGAAACCGACGGCTATACACGTCGCCCTGACACAGAAGCTTTAAGAAAAAGTATTTATGGGAGTCATATAAGGATAGGAAGCCCAGACAGAAGGGGAGCCGGCATGCATTTCGAGCCTCATTGCCTACAATGCGTGCGTTTCAGCTCGACAGGTGGCGGTCAGCGTCTTACCCATGATCCCACCACTCGGGAAGAAGAAGGGAAGAGTGTAGGGATCGAGACCGAGCAAGATACTTTGAGAAAGCCTCATGCAGGCGTCTGAGCGCAGGTATTGAGGTCGTACAAAATGAATGACAGCCTACGGGTATTGCCTCAGGCAGCCCATCGGGGCGGATGCACACATGTAAATAGGCTTCCAAGAGCCATATGTCGTAGATAGTTGGCCTGGTCGATGCGCAAGTATCCGCCGCTAAATCTTTGGGCCCGTCGAAAGAACTTAATACGCTTCCGGATACAAACACAAGATACTAGGGCTTTCCGCTGGACAAGAATTGAAACACACGGCGGTAGAGGATTCCCACATGCGGAAGGCCGAAATCTAGACCTTCGGCTGGAAAATCGCTACGAGTTGCATCCATCCTCATTCTCAAGCCAAGATGCACTGCGTCGTCGACGTAGGATGATCAGGCATGATACAATCCTGGCTGCGTACTACTGACTGCGGACATCCGCTTCCTAGTAGACCCCACGGAGCGGACCTGACAATGAACGCAAGATGCTACAATTGTTAGCCAGTTTGCCATAGGTCATCACTCATTGAACAGTCCATTGTTGTTTCATTAAGCTGTTGTTCGAGTCTAGAGGACCGATAACACTGGGCGTGTATGACAATATTATTACCCTCATGCTCTTTCAGCGGTGGCTATACAGATGCGGGCATCATGTTTAGGAAAATCGACAGCTACCTCGCTTAGAATGCATCTTCAGGTCTGATCTCAGCCTCCGGGCCTGGAGGAGCATCAATGTCCTGTCAAGCATCGAAGTGCCTCCGTCGATCACAGTCCATTCTGCTTCTGCTTGTGTCTCGATAAAGCGGTAGACAAGGAGAGCATATGAAAGGAGGGATGGTGACAAATTGTAATGAGAAGGGGAGCCTGAACTCCCTGGAGTGACATCTGTCAGAACTTACGTGCATAGCATAGAAGTGAACGATTGTAGGGTCAACCGCTATTCGGGAAACCACCATTTGGGTCTCATCGGGGTGCGAAGAGCGAGACTCAAGGGCTTTCATGACTGAAACTTGTCACAATAACATTAAGACCCTAACGGAAAGAATTTCGAATGTCCAACGGAAAAACCCTTAGCTGGGTAGCTTATTCCGTAGTGCTGTGCCGGCTAATGACGCCGCTGCTCCGGGGGTTTGAAGGTCCAATATGAAAACCTCAAACAAGTTAGTGCAGAATTGACCATTCTCTCGATCAGATCTCATCATTCTATCGACACTCATGTGCCCAAAGTAGCCTTTCCTACCCATTCTCTCACCCTCTTCCCCCTCCAACATGTCTCCCCTCCCACTCTCTCTCCGCCTTCTCCTCCGCCCCTCCCTCGCCATCCCCCCCACCTCACTCTATCCCCACAACCTCCTCCCTTCTCTCCCCCTCCAGCGCCCCTTCTCAACCACCACCTCACGCCCAACCACCCTGATGCAAGTTCTGCGCCAACCCCGCTCCAACATCCGCGCCCGGCAAGGCGTCTCTCCCGCCCTCAAAGACCGCCCACAGATGAAAGGCGTGTGTCTAAAGGTCAGCATCGTGAAGCCGAAGAAACCGAATTCGGCGGAAAGGAAGGTCGCGAAGGTTCGGTTATCGAGTGGGAGGAGCGTACACTGCTACATTCCAGGGGAAGGTGAGCGCAATATCTTTGGGTGCAGGGGAGGAGGGCGGGGACCGTGGGAGTTAGGGAACCGGGGAGAGGGGGAAGGGTTTTTTGGAAGATGATAAAGGGCTGAAGAGTGGATGTAGGGCATAACGTGCAGCAACACAGTGTGGTGCTCGTTCGAGGCGGACGGAGTCAGGATTGTCCGGGGGTGCGGTATCATCTTGTGAGAGGAGCGATGGACTTGGTAAGGCTTCCTCCTTGTACGATCGGGCGAAGAGCCGGGAACTGATGAGGGTTTTTCGTTTCAGGGAGGTGTACCAAATCGAATCACGGCGAGGTCGAAATATGGGACGAAGAAGCCAAAGTCGGCTTCGTGAGCGGGAGTAGGATGTGGGAGGGGGTCTGGTTATGGGGCAGAAGCTTGATAGTACCGGTTGCCTGGTCTACCCATACGGAGATCGAAGTTCGGCACCAGGATACTTGTGTGCGTGGAACGAATCGTGGATTATATGCATGAGAGAAGGCGTAAGGACTTCGCGTCTACAGCATTTGCGCGAACGATAGAAACTCGTTATTTCGAATGTTTCCCCTCTATTCTACATTGTACCAAAACTCCATAATGGAAGCACCAAGCTCCAAACACACCATCGTATCCTTCCCACCTTACCCTAGGGAAACGCCGGCATGTTCGGGACAAATGCATCCAGAGTACTGTCAAGCCAGGCCTTCAGAATCGAAGGTTATGCAAAAGCGCCATCAGACGTACTTAGGAAATATTACTTCTCGTCTTCCCAGCCTTCAGGCTTTTCTAGGCCCATTACGTCAAACCACTTTGAAGTACCTGATGAACCTGTTAGTATGTTGCTGGTCCATGGATCAGATTGTAGGAGTAGACGTACATGAATAGCCTTTCCAGTCGAAGTTGTCTTTGGGGTTACAGTGGCACTTGAGGTCAAGTCTTAATTGGTCTCCGGTCGGGCAATGCGTGAAGGGCACATGCCAGTAGGCGATGTCGTTGAAAAAATGTATTTCCTCCTTCTTTAGGGTCAAGGCAGCACCGATTGAGTGGACCGGCGCATCGCCCCATCGCTCGTAGAAAAATCCCCCATCTTGGTCGAGCTGGTTGAAGAAGTCGACATAAGCGTCCGACCGCAGCCAGTCAAGATTGCCAATCTCGAAATTGGACCACTACACGAGAGTCAGCTGAAGAGCAAGAAAGGACTCAAATTGCGCTTACAAAATGGCAATGGTTATACGAATCTCCGTCGTCATCACTTAGCCACCGCATAGCATTTCCTTTGGCTAGATGCTCGGGATGCTTATCCATGTATTTCTTCGTACTGTCCCAGATTGTAGGAATCGTCTCCACGTATTCGTAGAGGCTGAGCACGAAACTATACTTCTTCTTGTTATCTGCCATGTACTTGAACGGGTCGTAGGCGATGTCGCAGTACAGCTCAATACTTGGCTCAACGCGCCAGTACCATTCATAGTTCTTCATAATCTCTTGGCGGAAGAAGAAGCCAGACTCGAATCTACACATATGCCTATAGCTCTGCGAGTCTCCATAGATTATCTTTCTATGTGCCATATCTTCTCTGACTCTGGCGGCCTTTTCCTGGTCGATGAAGTCGGGATATGACCAATGCTCGTGTGGTATCTCCTCGTAATGTGTATTTCCAGAGATAAGAGATGATGTGACTTTTTTGAAAGTCGAGTCGAAAGGCTTGTCGTTCAAGAATACCCAATCGTAACCATATTGCCTGTTGAAGCGGTCTTCTACCTGGCGGATGGACTTGACAATATCCCATAGATCCGAATTCCTGGCTAATGTGACGAAGGTAGCATTCATCTTCGGTCCCGCTAGGGCCGGGGCGGAAAGACCGGTGGAGGCTTTGGGAGTCGTCGGCGCATCTCCAGGTGCTGCCACGGGCTTCTCTGTCGTTGGTAGAATTACCGCTGGCGACTTTGCTCTTCCGCCTGTCGAATCAAGCCCTTTCTCCGCATCTTCCGTTGAACCCTTCCATGTAAAGTCTCCCTTCGATTTAGGTAATTGAGGTCGAGGTATTGATGAGGAGGAAACAAAGTATAATACCATGATACCCTATAACAGTCAACGATAAGGGTTTCTCAACGACAAAGTCAGTACGACTTACAAAGAATGCGAATAGGATATAGCGGACAATTCTCGATGTCCCGGCGGCCATCTTGGCTGGGTCCTCGCCTTTCGGCGGACCGCGACTTCCCTCTCGTTTCCCTATGTTGGGCAAGGTCGCGAAGCAGTACGACGTCTGCTTTGGAAACCGGAGACTCGATAAGATTGATCGATTGGGAACAATGGCCTTGTGCTTAGCACTGAGAACCCTCTGGCTCAGTGCGCCCTTTTCCCCCCAAATATCCGGTCAGTGACTCGCTGAGTGGTGAATTGCGGCCTTCTTCAGGTGACAGGCGGAAGGGTTGAGATATTATCTGTGGCGGTTTTATTGGTATTCGTTGAAGGGGATATGCACTATGCAGGGTATATTGCCCCTTACAGCCAGAAGAATGCAAATTCAAGAAGCCCACTCCGGGGGCGCCAGTAGCGTCTAATCCCGCCTACTAGCCGCTTGCTGGGTATCTACTATCTACGCCGAAGCTCACTTCTTCAATCACGGTTTGGATTGTATTTTAGATTCGCTCTCCTTCACATCGAACAGGCTCTAATCGATGGGAGTGACATTTCTCTCGATTTCTCCTTTCCTTGCTACTGTATACGTCTGTCATTGAATGCCCTATGCAGATTCACTAAACCCCCACCTCAGCAGACACTAACTTCATTGGCGTCATACTAGAGTGTAATTGAAGGATATAATTTCACCTGAAATATAACAACATACTACCTCATGTCTTTCTTTGGATTTGATCCTAGTATCCCAAGGGCTGGTGGCCATCCCACACGGGCGCCTGGGTTTGGGACGGCCCCCGATCCATTTGCGGGCATTGCCCAGCATGGCAGTCTAGAAGATGATGACGATGCGTAGGCGATCCCCAGATTTTGAAAGTGCACATCGCTTATCGCTTCACCGTCGCAGCATTGACTTTGAGGATACGTACGATGGTCTTGGTGACCAGCTCGATGAAGGAAACGATGACCTTAATGACGCTACGTTCGGTGGAGGAGTGACGAGCCCTACTTCTGCGGAACCGCCTGGCAAAGACTTCGACTTTCATGGAGAGACAGCCAAAGTGTCGAACGCCATCAATGAAGAGCAGTATCGGTACAACCGGCAGCAGGTCCCTGTAAGACCGCAAAGCCCGCCCAAGCCCAAGAAGTCGTTCAAGACGGGCTATGAAGCATATCAAGACCCAGATTACATCCCGGACCTTCAATCCAACTCTGGAATCTGGGAGACCTCAAGAGCCATGAGTGGAAATGTGCAGAGACCGCAAAGTGGAATGCAGCCAACCGCCGTCCCAAAAAAGAAGATGATGAGCCTAGAGGAAGTGGAGGCTGCGATGCAGGCACAAGCGAAGAAGCCAAGTTCTGTCCCACAAGTACAGGCCCCAGTACCGCCATCAACCGCTCTTTCACCACCGCAGCCTCAAGCACGAGAGATGGGTCATCCACAGTACTCCGCCCAGACTAATGTGCCTCTGCCTCAGCTGCAGCTCCAACAAGCTCCTCAACATCATTCAACTCGTTTACAGAATTTGCAAGCTGAACTTCCAGGCCAACCAATATCACACATCCAGCCAGCGCAAGCTCCCCAGATCCCACAGCGCGGGCAGCCCACTGCCCAGCATGACCCTGGTCAACCTGCCCCGCCGCGACAGATACTACAAAACCCGCAACGGCAGCAGGCGCAGCTTGCACCTAGGGTCCCTGAGCCCCGAGCATTAGTGCAGCAACCGCGACATATAGCCCCCAGCGGACCTATGATCGCGTCTCATCAACTCCCAGTCGTTCTTGATGCCCCACAGTTGATGCGCCTCTCGGAAGAAGAACGTGCCGTATATTTGCTAGAGGATGCGAAGCGGGCTAAGCGGAACCACAAAATCTGGTTGTTATCAAGAGACAACGGGTTGATGACCCCTCAAGACAAAAATTTCATCACAAGGATACAATTACAACAGCTCATGACAGCCACTGGCAACGTTACAGAACAAGATCCAGATGCGGCGCTCTCCGAGGATTTTTACTATCAAGTTACCAGCCAGATTCGTGGTGGATCTAGGCAAAACCCGCAGCAACCGCTCAGTAATTTTGCCCAGACATATCTCTTTCAGACCGGTAGTCGTCAGGGCGGAAGGAGACAGAATCGCGGTAACGATAATCACATGCAACGAATGGAGATGCAAGTCCAGCGAGCCGTTGAAGCAGCGAAGGCCAAGCCTAAGAATAAGCAGCTTGTGATTGAAGGCAGCCTGGGCAAGATCTCGTTCAGCAACGCGAAGACACCTAAGCCTCTGCTCAACCTCAAGCGTCAGGACAGTCACGATAGGTCCCAGAATGCCGGTCGTTCGGCCAGCACTAGGAAAGCTCTCCCAACCGAATTGAGCGCCAGTGACCGCAAATCGGTTCTGAGGAATATCGAAGCCGTCTATACTACTCTGATGAAAATGGAGGATCATGAACGTCGTCTGCCGCCACCTCCCTTGGATGAGAGCGATACAGCGCTCATGGAAGCTCACCTGACTTGGCGGCAGGCTATGCAGGAGCTCAGCAAGAAGCTATGGAATGACCTGAAGGTTATGGAGCCAATCATGTCAGAATCTTCAGTCCTCCATCCGTTCATTGCCTTTCTTTCGTACCCCAAAGGCAAAAAGGCAATTCCGCGAATCTTCCGCCACCTTGACCCGGAAAAGCGCCTCACCATCCTCACGATGATCGTGGTACATCTCAATGTTCTTGATGTTATTCGACTCGTCCAGCCCGAAGTAGAGGAGACGAGGTCCTCGATCGCTGCTCGTGAAGAAGTCGAGCTCTTTTGCCAGACCGTAATGCCAAGTCTGTTCGTATATGTCAATGAGGCGCCACTACAAATTGTCATCGGTCTTCTAGGTCTGATCCTCGATCGCGCCAACATGCAAACTCTAGCACGAACCAAGGTCGGCCTAAGTATCTTGACGATGCTCACCAGTCGTGCAGAGCTGGTAAAGCAGGCAGACAATCGGAACGACCAAGAGTGGGAGCAATGGCTAAGCCTTTACAACCGCTTCTTCGATGCCATTGAGCCTATACTTCCCGATATCTTCCCAGGATCCGTCAATGGTGGACAGGATATGTATATCTGGCAGTTCCTGGCTGCTAGCGGAGTCGGGGCGAGTCCCGAACAGCAGCAGCGACTCGTCCTTGCGGTCAAGTACGTAATAATCCTCAGTCTAAGATTTGCTGTAATACTGACCAATTTTTAGGGACCGAGTCATGCAAACAGTCGCGCAGAGCAAGACTCTGCCGCCTGACATGGCTAGCCAGAGACTCGGCAACGTCAACTTGTTTATGCGTGCTATCGGTCTTGACGTTGACTTACTTGGCTGATTGTACAACACAAGGCGACCAAGCCTTATAGAAGGGCAACGAATGCAGTACAGCGAAGTCCGCTGATAGGACTAATTTTAAACAATGATATGTGACATACTTTACCATCAACAAATGAGCCACTGGGACAGCGATGCTACTCGAGTCCCTACACGAGGTAAGAGCAGGGAACGGATGATGTTCTCCGACTCATGAGGTGGATAAGAGAATTCATCACACTTCCTCTACAGGGGATACAGTTGATGTTTGCCGGGATATCGTGGTGGGCGGAACTCCTGTCCTGCAGGATTGATGCTCGACTGCACGACTCCTGGCATAAATTCTGGAAGAGAGGAAATGGGGCATATACGCCTCCTAGTCATAGCTCTGCTTGCTTGGTGACTGCGTGTTGAGCCAAGACGGCCTGGATCTAGGAAGATAGGAGGGATTGCACTTTTATGAATTACATAGCTTAGCATCAGATTATCACTTTCAGCATCTTCGCCTCACAGCACATCGGTAGCACGCTCATTGAGAATGGTTCGACAAAGGATCCAGCTAGCGAGTGGTGTCCGATCGCTATTCCCCGTACATCTCCAATTTGATATACAGGCTCTGGCAAATTCCACCTTCGCTAAGAGCACAGAACCCCTGACGCAAATGATCAGAGCCTTCGCCATCTCCAGCGCACAGCCGCAACCTAACGTACAGGCAATCCCGCCACACACCAAGCTCACTCCTCCATCTCGTCCTCCGCCCGGCCCCCCGGTATCCTCCCCTCATTCAACTCCTTCTCCAGCCTCGCAATCTCCTGCAAGCTCTTTGCATTGCGTATCAGCTTCTCCACGCGCTTCTTCTCCTTCTCCGTCAGCTTCACCCTATACGTCTTATCGCCCGCCGCAACGCCATTCGCGGCCGCAGTGCCGCCAGCGGAAGGAATATCGAAGGTGCGGGATTTGACGCCCATGATCTGTGCGACTGATCAGTCTACCATCTATATATGAGTGTTGAGTCAGGGAGGTGAAGGTGGTCCAGACCTTTGAAGCCAGCGCCGATGGCTCAGCAGCCGTGCCGAACAGCTCCGCGGCTTTCTCGCGCTCGACATCTTTGACTTTCTGGTAGTCGAGGAAGCGCACCGTGGGGCAGCGCCATATGATCCAAGAGCGATAATGCTGTTCCATTCTCCCATTAGCTTTCCCCCTCTCCCTTCCCACCCACTCTTCTCCAGAGTAGATGATCCCAGACGTACCTCCTTCCTCGTCACGGGATTATCCAGCAAGCTCAGATGCGTCAACCTTCCGAAATGCTTGAGCGTGTCTAGGTCTGCCAGCTCGGCCAGGTTGTTCTGCGTCAGGATCAGGCATGTGAGGTTCGGTATCGAGGTCGCGAGCGTGGGCTGGATGCTGGTGATGCGGTTGCGTGCGAGGAGGAGGGTGTGCAGGCGTGGGGAGAGGGGGAAGTTGGAGAGGGTGGCGATGTCGTTGTCTGTGAAGTCGATGGCATCTTGGTCCTGTTCGCAAGCCGCTCGATCAGCTCACACCCTCCTCGTCGTTTCCTCTCAATAATCTTCGATCTGGGCTGTTGAATGGGGGCAGGAAACCGCAGAGAAGGAGGGGGGGATGATTACTTTGGCAACGCCCAGATTCTCAATCGCTGGGATCTTGTGGCCTGCAGTCCTCGAGATATGATATCAATGGAGCTCGCTTCAAAGTGTAGTATCTGCTCTTTTCAGCTTGGGGACGCACCTCTGAGATCCAGTTCGCGTTCTTTGAGGGGGTTGAGGTAGGAGAGGGAGGATTGGATGAGTTCGGCTGTTAACCTCATGAGTGCGGTGAATGTGGAGGGTCCGGTGGGCGCAATTAGGAGAAACAGGGTCGAGATGTCTGTAGTGCGGTTTATGCCGGTCTCGCTGCTGAAGTTCCTGGGTGGAGTGTCTACTTTATGTTTCTTTTTGTTAAGGTGTATTGGCTTGTTAGGATAGCTTGAAGGTATTTGCGCTAGTCCCGGTCTTGGCATCACAAACCCTAAGTGGCACGGGACGGCGAAGAAGATTGTATTTGTGACATACTTAGAATAAACCACATATCTTCAACATTTTCTTTCAGCATATTGCTCTTATGTTCTAGTCTATATAGTTTTATCTGGTACAGGTGGTGTCAAGGTAGCGGGAGGAACAATATTCTTCAGTGCAAATTGCCTCATTCATCTCGTCTGCTGTGCTTCCTCTCCTTGCTTGTCTTCAAGTCTCGTGCTCTTGGAATCTCTGTTGTAGATTCTTTTCAACTTCCGTCCCACATTAGACTCGGGATCAGTCAAGAAAGGCGAGGACTCAACAATGACTACCATCACAAAGACCGATCTACCCCTATCCTTACTCGCTAGCGGCAAAGGTACCTAAAGCTTTCATTCTTGAAAACATCCTTGATGGTTTATTATACTCTTTGAACGAGCTAATATTCTGGATTAGTTCGTGACTTGTACGAACTTCCTGACACGGAGAATGTACTTTCTGTGGCTACAGATCGAATATCTTGCTTCGACGTGGTAAGAATTGCAGTTGCATCAAATAATCTGGATACGCTGACTGATGGCCTAGGTACCGCAAAATGTGTGTAGTCCCTTGATTGATAACCTTTCCTGATGTCCGGATAATGATCTAATGCTCGACGTAGGGCATTCCCTCCAAGGCCGCCTGACCACGCTGTCCGAATTTTGGTTTACGCTTTTAACCACCAAGATCCCTGATCTCCAAACCCATTGCCTATCACACGGTCTCCCACAGTCTCTGCATGGAAAGCTGCCCTCGTTGTTAGTAGCTCAGCTCCAACGGTCTAGCATGGTGGTACGCCGCCTCAAGGTTTTACCAATCGAGAGCATCGTGCGCGGCTACATCACCGGCTCTGCGTGGTCATCGTACCAGAGAGACGGAACGGTGTGCGGAATTAGGTTGCCAAAGGGATTGCGCGAGTCTGAAAAGCTTGAGAAGCCGCTTTGGACACCAAGCACCAAAGTGGCGGCAGGAGAGAAAGACGAGAACATCAGCCTTAGAGGAGGTACGTACTCACTCAAGGTCTCTTCCAATTGAGTGACGACCGGAAAACCACATTCATGACTGACGTTCGAAGCCGCCAGCATCATTGGGAAAGAGTACGCTTCACAAGTGGAAACCCTACCGCTACGCATCTGCGAAGCCGCGTCGGACTACGCGCGTTCGCAAGGCATCATCCTCGCAGACACGA
>JAABUW010007342.1_pt1 | contig 13309 bp, 6 predicted proteins | sample 5560081 | NCBI WGS metagenome assembly JAABUW01 (sample SAMN10711882, study PRJNA513363) | rock metagenome | isolation source: Antarctica rocks | place: Antarctica: Victoria Land, Knobhead sud
GGCATATTTTTAAGCCCTCCAATATGGATTCGACAGACTCGGCATATCCTATAGAGGTGTTACGACGGCAAGATGAATGTTTTGGACCTTTTCCGCTAAGCTATACAAGCCTTGCGGACGACGATAGACTTGATACGCTTACAATTATCACTGAATCGGTAGAAAAGCGAACGCCTTTCGAGATGGCTTCTTCTCAGGAAATCGCGAAGGAGGATCGGGAGTTCATCAGCAAGCTAATGCAGCTAGACCCAAGAGACAGACCGTCCGCCAAGGCGCTGCTGCAAGATACGTGGCTCACAGAGCGCACAGCAGATTCGAATGAGTCATAAGCTGCCCATGACACTTACCGAACGTACCTATCAATAATCGGGACGTACTTGCCTGCAATGAGCTAGACTTTTGGTCCCACAACGTTCTTGGGAATCGATCTAGGCCAGCAGAAGCTGAACGTTGTGACGGGAAAAAGCTCAAAAATAGTAGGATTTATTGCAGTCCTTTCTAGCCACCGCAGAAGCCGCCAATAGTGGGCCGGTGTTGCCGCTGCGCTATAAGAAGCACCAAATCTATACCCACTTTGCTGTAGGATTCGCGATGAGAGCATGCTGATTCGTTTACAATAATGTTCAAGGTTGTCACACTCATCCCTGTATAATTGTGTCACGGCATAATCACTGCATAGAAGCCTGCGCTGTCAACCAATATGAACTCATGAGTTTGAAGCATAGAGCCAACACAGCACGGTCGTTGCTCCATTTAGGGAACCTTCTTGCTACATCCTTTCGAGCATGTGGTAGCACCTTCATATACAAAAATCCCTTTGAACACTCCTATCTACTGACTCGACTTAAATCATTGCGACTTTCTAAAGCTGATCCGGTTGTTAAGGCTTTCAATAACTGCTTAGCATTTCATCTGCTGTGAACGCGGACCCAAACGCAAACAACATCCTCTCAGTCGATTCAAGCTCTAGAGGCTTTGCTCCGTCCCCATCATGTCAAGTAACAAAATCATCCAGAAAGTGGACTTGAAGAAGACGGTCACAAAGGGTAATCAAGCCGTGAGGCTCTCCGCAGCAACGGTAACCCAACGCTGGACAAGACCAGCGGTCGCCGTGCAAGCCAGTAAAGACGGTTTTGCCAAGGCTGTACAGAATGCGAAGAAACCTCTGCCGGATGGCACTACGGAAATCGCCATGAGGTAAGTGTCTCTCTTCTGATCTGACCACCGGTTCGCTCATAGATATCGCGAACCTAGGGAGGCCGATCACACAAACGACAACGACAAACGTGACCATTACAGTGGAGTATGCTACGATGAGAAGGGTAATCCACTCGGAACCGAGCATTTCCCGCGAAAGTAGCCGCATCATATATTAGCTGGCGTCCGAAATAGGATAAAGATACAGCGTTGCCAACCCCGGTCTCATATTTAACTCATCCAGTGCAACTCCTTTCGACAACCACAGTATAGTGCATCTTGATACCTCTTGCCCCTCGAGCCACGGACGACGCCTGAGAGTCCCTGGCTTGCCTCTCAGCAAAGAATGTGACGGCTTACCGGGGGGCTCAGTGGATTGATGGGGTTTCCTCGTGATAGAGATCTACTCCAGTTTTGCAGGCGTCTCTCAAATCACCTTCAGGCTAGAGTGATAGAAGAGTGCTTTCCCGCCGAACAATAGGCGAAACTTCTGTGGACAAGAGAGTTGCTAAGCGATTAAAATTCCATGAACAAAAGCACCTTCATCCCCAATTCCATCCCCCTTCACCTCAATAGCCTTCATTGCAGGCCCCAGCACGATCTGTTCTCCATCTTGGGCAGACCCCTGCCGTAATCGTCTCTCTATAAGCTCCCCTAAGACAGCTCGTCGCCACCCAGCGTACACGGTTGCTGGGAGGACGGATTCGGGACCTGGGTTTGATATGCCCAAGCAGCCTAGAACATCCCATTCGTGACATAGTATTTTCTCCTGACCGGTGCGTTTTGCTGTCCCTCCGTCGCGCGTCGTAACTCTGGTTTGAAGGCCCAAGCACGCTTCTTGCCTAGTAATTATTCAATATCAGAAGGCCACACCTTCCGTAACTCCTTTTCGCTCATTGATTAACCGTCGGTGATTTCCGCATATCCCACAGCCTATGATGATTGATCAAACTCCTCCTTGTGGGCTGGTTTCCTTGCTTCCCACAATTGTGTCGAGACTCAGCATCAGACCTGCGCTCAGCCACACCAGCCACGACGAAACAGGCTCGACAGGTAAGGCCGAGACGGACGCTTTGCTTGATCCGGGGTAGCAAACTGGCTCAAAGCGATCCGACCTAGAGTTCCCCGCTTCTTTGACCAGCACATCGACCTTGGATCCTTGTCACCTTAAGACATGAAAGAAAATCATCAGCTCTATGATATCTATGGCAAAAGGCTCACATTGATTATTCGTTCTTATACCGAGGGCTTCCATCCGGTAATTCATCAGGATGCGCAAAGATTTGAATTACATCATAAACCATGTCTTTCTTCCTCCGAAACTGCCGCAGAAAGACGACAGCGACGCTAGGAAGAGCGCGTCTTTAATAGATGAGTTGCTGGCAGCATTAAGATCGCTCCAGGCTCACATCCCGGAGCAAGAGCGTTCAGAATGGATCCCTTGCATCAAGATGGTCGGCAACATGCTCGAGCTCCGAGACCACTTGGGAGGACTGGTGGCCGAAAAGGTGCAAACAACACTGAAGAAAATGATGGATAGAGGTGAGAATAAACCATCCTTCGAGGAAGATACAGATTTTTAACATCCTTTGCGTTGACTTAGATATCCTGGCGTTGCACATCCGCGGCCAGAACGCGGGGCTCATCGTTAGGAGATTTTCAGACCAATATTCATTCGAGTCCTTCGAACTCTCGCCAACCACCGAGGCCGTTATCGGGACCCGGGGCCGACTGCGACGGTGCTTTCCAGGTCCAGTCATAGTAATCGGCCAAGATCGAATCGCGGATGCCAGCTTCCTCGAGCCGCTAGCTGAGTTACTCGTCAAAGTCGATGCTGAGACGCCCCAGGAAGTATTGCCAACTGCAACAAAGGCACACTCGAAGGTCATTGAGACCAGGGACACAGTGCACCCAAGACTCATCACGGAAATGCTCACTGGCATTCTGCGAGCCGTTGGGCAGCCGCGCAACGTTCCTCGCATTCACAAGCACACACGCGATGATGTCCTGTGGAAGGATGCACTCAAACCTTGGCGACGTTCCGCCTTGTGGCTTTTCCTTCGCGTTGCATTGCAGACGAGTCTGATGCGAGATAATTACGAGGAGCCGCACCGGCGGTACAAGTCATTCATGATATTCTTCATGACACACGTCTTGGGAGGCGCCCTGGAAGCTTCTCTATCGAGTGATACGCTCTTTCTTATGACAGCAAAGATCAGCCGCCGTGCGCTGAAACTTGGGGCGGAGGATGGAACGGCCTGGTTGCAGTATGTACAGGCGACAATCGAGGCTGTCCAGCAAGAGTTGATTCGCAGATGGAGTTCCTTGGAGAAGCATCCGGATCCCCTAGGGACGCAACAGAATTGGCTCCCGTCGCAGCTATCCTTCCTCCACGATACTGAACTAACACTCTTAAGGTTGCGCCTGTACCTGGCAAAAGCGCGAGCGCGGTCGGCGTCGCCTTCAACCTACCATCATTTTACTTCGGATTGTGGTCGCCGCATCTCGCAGTGCAGCTCAAGCTTGCCGGACCTAAGTCTGCTACTAGGGGACGAAGGCCAAGTCCGTCTTTATCTGGCAGATCTGGAAATCTGGGTGCACCACTCTCTCAACGACTGGCTCCGCGCAAACCTGGAACGTAAAGACGCCTGCACGGCGCTCGCAAAGGTCATTGACACATACGCAACGGCAGCTTCTTCCGCTTACACAGATATGCCGGAAGACATTTCTCTGATGCTCCTCACAACAATGGACCTGTGGGTTGCGCTTGACAAGTGCGCGCTGCACCACTACCCTTTGTTACACGACTACGACCCAGGGTTCCCACCCTCGCTGTTTGAGCCGTTGCTGTTGCCCAGGAAGGCTCAGATGGAACGGCTATTCCGCGTTGAGCAGCATCTCGCGACGAGAAGGAAAGCAGCTCTATCGGGATTCCCGTCCATCTTTCGGTCTGATGATGCGCCGAAGAGCTTTGCCGTGCGGTACTTAGAGCGGCCGTCACATCATCACCAGGAACTACGACGAAAGATCGAGGCGGAAGCGACGACTGAACGGTCTCAAAAGCTATCTGAGCTCGCGAAGAAACGTCAACGGTACCATGAGCTGATAAAACAGTCAGACGGAATGGATTGCCAATACGTCTCTCGGTGGCGAAGACGTCGGCAGGTTTCTGAGCACAGCGAATCTTGCCAGAAATGCCGACTGAAGTCAAAGGCCAGGGGACTCACCATTGACGTTCACGAGTGGCCCCTTCCGGAGAGAGACTTGGAGGCAAAGGCCGCAGTGTTCGAGCTCGATGTGCCAACAGTTGTATCCAAATGGCGGGATACCACATATAGCATTCTTGTCGACATGTTGTCCGTTGACCCTGGCGCTCAAACTCCACGTCGAGGCAGAAGCAAGCAACAAGGAGTATACGCCCTCCGCAGCTACGTCGGTTTACACAAATTCGTTAAATCGCAGGCAGGACGGCTCCAGCTCACATCAACCACAAAGCCTTTTGTCATCTCGCACTATCGACACCAGAAAATCTCTCAGGCAAACGAGACCAACGTCTGCGTTAATAACGGCTTAAGTTATTCTCTGTACGATTCGAAAAAGTCGAGATGGACGGAGGAGCTCCTGGATTGCTGCGATGTACGTGAAAAGTGCACGTTCAAGCTCCCACCTGGGCCGTACAGGGGGCTGCAGTACGCTCTGAACAACACGATTCACACCTCTAACGAAGTGATTGCGAGCCAAGCTAAGTGTCCAGAGGTGCTAACGATGCATGAATACTACGCCTTTGGAACTCTGCGATCTGGTCATCGACTGCAGTGGCGGAACATAGCTCGCGAACTCACCGCCCGGATCCTCAACTTCAATTGCCATGAGACACACGCTTTGCTCACCCAAGCTGTATGGCAGGTTGGCCCCTTCAGTAAAGGAGAGGTGTCGCGGGAATCCCACGCCGACCTCGAAGAAGAGGAGTTTGGGAGATCATTACTGTTGGCCTTGAACGATGCGGTCGGGACGATCGAAGGCAACTGGCAGGGAGCCACAGCGGCACGCACTTTCGTCGCTCTTGCAGCTCGACTGCTCTCCCTCTCTACCTGCAACGCGGTTCAGGAGAGTTGCTACCGTTTTCTGCGAAGAGCACGAGTGATCTCGTTGCGCTGGACACGCGAATTGGGCCAAAAGTTGCAGGGAGGACAGAAGGAGGAGGAGCTAAAACTTCTGAATGCGCGGACGCTTGAAATGGCCTTGACTTGTCATGGGACATTTGACGTCGATCCGCGCCATGTTCCTTATCTACTCGAATCGGACGAGGATATTGCGGTCGTGACTGAATGCTCAATCATCGTGCACGACCGATGCCCAGTGGTGATAGACGATCTGCCTGCACCGATAAAAACACTATTGCGACGACATTGGAGGCTATCGTACATTCTCGAACCACTTCTGCGCAAGCGAATTCTAGGGGTGTGTAACGGTCTCGATAGGACAATTGGTCGGCTTTGGGCGGGTTTTGTGCCGGGATCCCCATGGACGACCTTAGAAATACCCAGCGAGCGATGGCTCGTGACCGAGATATCGAATGAAGGCGGTCCTTCGTCGATACTGGTCCGCTACAACCTGCTGGAGGGAAGTTTGCTTGTCAATGGATCGCCGCTCACAAGGCTTCCCCGCTCGTACGAATCACATCCGACTTTCCGTCGATTATTTGGCGAGGTAACATATTCTACTCCATGAAGCAAAGAACGAGGGCTGATCGATGGATGTGCGTGACAGAAAGTTCTCGATGTTGTCCCGTCCGCTATGAGTGGAATGATTTTCGAAGCTCGGAATGAGCTATTTGATCACCAGGTAGATACTATCCTTTCTCTTTTCTTTTTCTGCTTTTTGGTGGACAGAATTGTGTGGTGACGGAGCTGTTTGTGTTGCTAATGAATACCGTAACAGTTGTACTTCGGCATGCACGACTCCGAACTCATCATCCGGGCAAAAAAACAAGGACAGATCTACGAACTCCTCCCAGTGCATGCTTTAGATGGCGACTTTCCACAGGCTTTCATTAACGATTACGCGCATTGGCTAGACATTGACACGGGCTTCGTTGAATGGCGACCGTTACTCAATGCTTGGACGCCGACATCACAGAACTGGCAGATGCGGTCCGGCAGCCGAGGGGAACACTTATTACTCTGTGGATCGTCGAGATTAATTGACCTTCATACGCCCACAGCAAAGGCGGTGTCAACGGTCCTAAGTCCATTAGAAAATGCGATCCATATGCAAGTCACACTCAATTGCGAGACGGAAGTGTTGGAAGTGCACTTGCCACGACTGAAGCTTGACTTTTTCTTAAGAAAAGGTGCCACGCAGCTTGAATCGAAGCAATTCCGTGGCATGTCCGTGGATGCAAACCAATCCTTCTGCACCCTAACCGGACTGATCAACAAGCTCGTCCTTCGGGGAATTAACGACTCGTCGCGCAGCGTCATCATCCCTCACGGCGACGTTCTGTTCACGCCAGACGGCCCCCACGTACGTGTACATATTAACACATCAACACAACACCTTTCGTATCATCTCTATCATATTGATAGTCAAATCGGGCGACTTGTCGACAACGGCAGCCTGAAGAGCAAGCTGTTCAAATGTTATCTCCACGCTGTTACAGCCCACTGTCTGACCGACGAGCTCACTGGTCGGACTGGCACCGAGGAAGCCCTTTCGACATTAGGGTCGCCCTCCGTCCGGTCCTTTCTCAGTCTTGATCAAACGGAAGTTGACCTGTTATTGCTACTTGCGCGACTGACCCCGCGTCGTCAGTACTACCCGCGGCACCTCCGGGTGATGCAGGAGGTGGAATGGGAGCCTCTCCCTCCACTTTCGCAGCACGTTTTATTTTGTACATCTGTGCGGTCAATTTTCGAGCAAGCGAGAACATTCAGTCTATTTCATGATAAACCCGCGGAATTGCCAAATGTAGACATCTGCGGAGACCTACACTTGCTCGAAAGGGCAGCCATCCGTGATTCTGCATATCGTGTACACGAATTTGGGGCAGAAAATCACATGACAGCTCATGATGTCGTCTATATCGCCCGAGACCAAGTCTCGGACAGCATACGTGAGTCCCAGGTTTGTCAAATTGCAAAGCTAGTCGATGATTGGTCTGCAAACGTGAGAGGCTGTCCACAGTTGCTCCATGAGATCGAATCATGGGGGGAGCCGCTCCAAGGTTGCAGAAAAAAAGATCTCTTGCCTCTCGGCTACGATACGAAATGGCTGGATCCACCAGCCAAGTACCTCCCCAAAGACTGGTGTACGCTACACAACACTTTATCTCACAGTGTGGTCGATAAAGATAAATATAGAATCATGATGTTTCTGTCCACTCTGAATTATTCCCAGCACGCGAAACAAGAGCTTGTCCAGACACTTCTGGCTTTCGCAACGGTCCCCGAACTTCGTGCGACAAGACCGCCGGACTTTGCTTCGTTCCAACTATCGCATGGCTACAGACCGGATAAAGAGAAATTGGTAGCTGTGACTAATAATAGGGGCCGCCCGTTCTATTTGTGCCCGGAATCCAACCTGCCTCAATTCTCCTACGAAACATTCGCAGACGCTGACCAGCGTCGAAGGGATGAGTACCAAGCGGCAGTGGAGGAATGCGTCGGCCACTTCGCGGACGCCCTCATTGGCCAGTGGCCTGAAGCAAATGTTTGCGATCCAGTAGGCATTGATTTCGACACCTACGTTTGCGTGGAGGAGGCTATGAATGATGCACGGATCTGGTTTCGAAGCTGGTATCGTAACGCTAAGTTTAAAGAATCTATCGGCGAAACGCAAAATGTACTGGACGATCTGGATGCCGGAGGCCAAAGCCTGCTGGAATACTCCTTTTCCGAGCCCCATTACAATTATTGTCGAAAGCGGAGTCATGTCGAGTTCACTGACATCATGGGGAAAACGGCTCCCAGCTTTCCCTCGGCTCCTCTTGAAAACTTTCATTCCTGGATCAGACAGCAAGACAAAGGTGTAGGGAGCCACAACGAACTCAAGTCACTTTTAGTGCGTCTCTCGTCGAAAGCTTCAGGTCGCTATGAGCATCGATACGCCATTGACTTGTTGGAGAGCTTCGACTCGCTTCACGGCAGTGCGGAAGGCATACTCAGCGGATCAACAAAGGCACTCAAGCCACTGCTAGCAAGTCGTCTGACGCTGTGCAAAACCCACGTCGATGATGTGTATCAGACGATCTGTCATTGCCTCCAGGCAGAAACGTCCGCCACGCGTCGGCTGGCTTGGCAGGCAAAAATGTGGCCCCGCTTGTCGACCACGTCGCTCCTCCAACATCTGGCAGGTGACAAGGTAGCCTCGTTGCGTGACGACTGGAAAGCTTCTTTGATTGAATATGGAGTGGCCATCTCGAATCTGCAACGGGCCGAGCGCCTCCTGGCGTGTATCGGAAACGACTCGGAACTGCTGAGCGAACTCAGCAACCCGGGCCATCGAGATTGGGATCCGGCTCATTATCCGGACTGGCTGCTTCTCGAAATCGAAAACAACATCTTGATCCGACAGGTGCAAGCTCAAATCGCAGGGGAAATGATTTCACCGTCATCCGGTACGAACTCGATCTTGCAGCTGAACATGGGCGAAGGAAAATCGTCCGTCATCGTCCCTATTGTAGCTGCAGCTCTGGCAGACGGAAAGAAGCTTGTGCGGATCGTCGTCCTCAAACCACTGTCAACCCAGATGTTCCATGTGCTGCTGAGGAAGCTCGGTGGCATGCTTGGTAGACGCATATTCCACATGCCGATCTCACGATCAGTCCGGTTGGACGTGCACAAGGCGAGGCAAATCCGAAAGCTGTGCGAAGAATGCATGCGCACTGGTGGGGTGCTGCTTGTCCAGCCAGAACACCTCCTTTCATTTGAGCTGATGGGCCTCGAACGACTTCTATCTGGCGAATCGGAGCTGGGCAACGTGCTGATCAAGACACAGCGTTGGCTGAACGACAATTCGCGTGATATCCTTGACGAAAGTGATGAGATCCTGAGTGTCCGGTTCGAGCTTATTTACGCGATGGGCACCCAACGCGCAATTGAGTTCAGCCCGGACCGATGGACCATTATCGAGCATGTCTTGGGACTTGTGAGCCGCTTCGCACAACCAGTTCTTCAAATCTTCCCACAAGGCTTGGAGCTACGGTCTGTGTGCCCTGGGAATTTCCCTCGTGTCCGAATTCTAGACACTTCCGCCGCCGACAAACTTCTGGAGATGGTGGCAAGAGAAGTTTGTGAAGCGGGTCTGCCGGGAGTACCCGTGTGGAATCTCCCCCAATACGTGCGGGCTGTCCTGTTCAGGTTTCTCACGGATCTCGACATGGGCGAAGCCGACATCGAGCCATTGCAGCATCACGTTTTTGCTGTTGACTCAATGTGGAGGAGCCTGCTTCTTCTCAGAGGCCTAATTGCTGGTGGGGTCCTGGCATTTAGTCTGCAGCAGAAGCGATGGCGCGTTAATTACGGACTTGACCTTTCGCGGACTATGCTTGCTGTACCTTATCGTGCAAAGGATAGTCCAGCAATGCGGGCTGAGTTCAGCCACCCCGATGCCACCATCGTTCTAACTTGTCTGAGTTATTACCACGGTGGCCTTTCGGATGAGCAGTTATACACGGCCTTCGAAAAGCTGCTTTTGTCCGACCATGCCCAGGAGGAATATGAAGACTGGGTTAAAGACGCTCCTGAATTACCATTCGCATTTCGACAATTGACTGGCATTAATCTGAGCGACCCTGCGCAATGTTCTCAGATGGTCTTCCCTCCGTTGCGGCTCGCCAAAGGCGCCATCGATTTTTATATGTCACGTATCGTGTTTCCGAAGGAGATGAAGGAGTTTCCACAGAAGCTGTCATCCTCGGGCTGGGATATTGCACGTACGAAAGTTCACCCGACAACGGGTTTCAGTGGGACAAATGACAGTAGATATGCTTTACCACTGTCTATCAGTCAGTGCAATCTCCCGCCACAGCTTCACACAAATGCTGGAGTGCTCGACTGTCTCTTGCGGCCCGAGAACTCTTTCAAACACGCCATGCAGGAGTCCGGAAGGGAAAGCCTCGATGCGGAGTCATTGCTGCAAATAGTCATCGGGTCAGAGCCGCCGGTGCGCGTTATTCTCGATGTGGGAGCTCAAGTTTTGGAGTGGAAGAATGAGGAAGTCGCACGGTCATGGCTCTCGCGCGTTCCGGCATCGGAATCACAGGCAGCGATATTCTTCGACGATTGTAACGAACTGTCGGTCTTAAGCCGTGACGGCATCACGGAATCGCTGATGATTTCCCCTTTTGCGAAACAGATGGACCAGTGTCTGGTGTACCTCGATGAGGCTCATACACGAGGGACGGACTTGAAGCTACCGACGAATTACCGTGCCGCTGTGACTCTAGGGCCTGATCTCACCAAGGATCGACTCGTACAGGGTATGACCTGGTCTCATCCATGATATTTCTCACTGCTAACCCAAGCAGCGTGCATGCGGATGCGGAAGCTAGGGAAAGGTCAATCAGTTATGTTTTGTGGGCCAATGGAAGTTGAACGTAAAATTATCCACTGCAGCGGCAAAACCCGCCGCGATGCCATCGAGGTAGCCGATGTCTTACAATGGAGTATTTCGGAGACGTATAGCAACACGAAAAAATGCATTCCGTTGTGGGCGACACAAGGGACAAGGTATCAGCGTCGCCACACAGCATGGTCGGATTCTTCAAACGGTCGAGGCAAAGGCGCTGCTCTGGAGACCGCAAACTCGTTGCTCGAAACTGAGGCGCAAACTCTCCAGGATCGATACGGATTTGGTGCACGACGATCTGAAGAACAAGTCTTGTTACATAACGTGGAGGACGAATCACTCTCGAAACGTGAGAAGCAGTTGGAAGCCATTCGGGCCAAGTGTCGAGAATTCGAACTAGCATCATTCAATAACGCAACACTTCGGGAGGAACAGGAGCGCGAGCTATCACCAGAGAATGAGCAGGAGCGACAAGTTGAGCGTCCGCTGGCACTTGCACCTTACAACCATAGCGTTCATCGAGATGTGAAGCGTTTCGTTCACCAGGGTACACTTGATCGTGATTCGGATGCGTTTCAGCCTGCCTTCGAGCTTTTCGGTGACACAAGCGCCAACGAATGTCTTGAGGTGGAAAAATGGCCAGAGCATTTACTGGTCACGGCCGATTTTGCCCGGACGGTACACGCTGCAAAAAATCAGCATTTGGACTCCTTTCTTAGGCCTGTCCACTGGGTCGCAAGCGGAAAGAACGGCAACACGGTCGACTGCGTGGTGCTGAGCCCATACGAAGCTGACGCATTACTGCCATTCATACGCCAGCACAAGGTAATCACCCTGCACGTTTACTCACCTCGTGTCAGTATGTCTGTGCGTACATTAGAAGATCTCTCGTTTTGCGCTATTCCTGCGGTACCCAAATATCGGCCCCACCCACCTTTCGTCATGCAGCTCAACCTATTTGCAGGTCAGCTCTATTTGAGAAGCTATGAGGAGTATCTTTCGGTGTGTCGGTTCTTGGGACTGTGTTTTCGCCCGCCTTGCGAGCAAATTTTGGCTGGCTGCGACGGATTCGTCAGTCCTACTGGCAGGCCAGAGTTCGACGCAATCATGGAGAAAGAATGTCCCTTTACGACCAGTCCGGTTGGGTTTCTCAGAATGCTAATGGCGTTGAGGAGGAAAAGGCAGAATTTTCAAAAGTCTCACTTTGGTAGAATTCTGCATGGTGAATTGCTTGTCAAGGAACAATTCTAAGGGTAAAGAAATTCGAGTCACCTGCGATCTTGAAACATATGGTTGGGCTATATGGCGGTACCCCTTTTCTATTTCTTTTATTCATTTAGATACTTTATACTTGACCAGTTGAACAAGCGCTGGATGAGGGAAAATGTCCGTAAAACTTGCCATTTTCCTACCCTAGGAATCGATCTCGTTCTCGAACTTATTCGTCGTTGAAAAACTGTTACCAGATTGCGTGGTCTTTAGGTGAAAATCTATCTGAAAGGAGCTTAACCGCGGAGCAATTATAGATTGGCAGAGAAAGTGGCTGTGTACGGCTAGTGGAAGCTTAAGGAACGCACCCCAATGATCCCTGCCAGAGGTGGTGCACTCGTTGGCCCCCGTCATAAGCATTTCCGAACATTGGTACAGGACGACGCCAAGAGCCTAGGCAGCAGGAGGCTGAGCCAGGCAACAGTGCTCACGAATGTTATCATAAATAACGTGAGCAGTTATAGCCGGGTACGAGGCAGCCATTTCAGGCTCCCACCTGCTGCGCCCCTGCACTGCCCACATCGCTCAGGGTGCGCTCAGGGATGCTCAGGCCGACTCAGTCGGTGCTCAGCCCTGCTCAGGGCATGCTCAGGCTCGGCTCAGGTTAGAGCGGCGCCTGCTCAGCTTGGCTGCTAGAAGCGGAAGGGGGAACACTTTTTTGTAGTCCTCTATATTCATGTATGTCTTGAAATTGATCGTAAGCTGTAGAGTATATGAACTCATATCTCTAGTACGGCGTCAATGTGAAGTTGAATTAATCAAAACCAGGTGCGCTTGTTCGATCCGATCGAAAGTGCGTTTCCCGAATCCGCCAAGAAACCCGTGTAAAGAGGTTGATGCTTTGTATTAGATTCGATATCTAATGACGCTGGTCCACTAATGAAGTAAAGTGTCTTTTTTTTTTGGCAGCGCCATTAGCACGTGCTTGTCGTTGTTTCCTCGAAGGACCTGGGTTTGATCCCTAGCTTCCTGGTTTGGCTTTCGTGCAGTAATAGTAAAGAGTGGTGTCTTTGTCATGCGAGGGCACGCAGCCATGTCTGAGGGTCGTGTATGAAGTTGATGCTTTGTATTAAGTTCGTTTCCTGATGGCGCTGGTCCAATGGTGGAGTGGGGTGTCTTCTTTCCTAAACCCGCAAGGGACGATATTGGAAATCTGGTGAAGGGCGCTTGTCGGCCCAGGGGAGGGAACCCACTGTTAGTTCTCTGCAAACTTCCGACTGGAAGGGTCATGCGTTGCTGAGAGCGCAACGCGCGTTTTGGATGGCTGAAATGA
>JAABUW010007345.1_pt1 | contig 13304 bp, 15 predicted proteins | sample 5560081 | NCBI WGS metagenome assembly JAABUW01 (sample SAMN10711882, study PRJNA513363) | rock metagenome | isolation source: Antarctica rocks | place: Antarctica: Victoria Land, Knobhead sud
GCGAGGCTATGATCACGAAAGCGCTGAGTAGTGCAGAGAACTTGCAAGTCGCTTCGACTTTCGTTGAGAAATGCATCGCTATTGGGTCACATGTTGAGAAGGTGCAGTAAGATTCAATCACACAGGAATATAGTTTGAGCTTAGAGGGATGCGAGACGATTATTCGTGTTCACCAAACACCCGAGCATCGACGTTCTGTTCCACGAATGGCGGGAATGGATTCTCAACATTGTTATTACGGCGGTCTATCAGTGCGGCAGTCCATTATGGACTTGGCGACAAAACGAATTTTTGGAAAATCGGAAATCAAGAATCGAGAATTTCAAATCGCAAAAACGATACGTAAACATGTTAAATGGCTTCACACATGCTTCGTTTAAATGTTTCGAAGTGCTTCATATATGATTTACCGAGTCTTAATAATATGTGGTTTATTCAGTACTTTATGTTATAAACTCAGCGCTCTATCTACATACTCCATCATTTACTTCCCTACCCACTCCTCTACTCATGACTCCCACGATCGTTGGATTCTGTCGCAGCCAATGGTTTGTTGTTGGGGGCTGAAAAGTCCGGGAAAGGCCTATAAAGCTACCACAACAATAGCCTTTAAGATATTTAACAACATCTCTCCGTCCCTGCACCTCAAGACTTTCAGCATTTCGCAGTTGCCATCATTCGGACCGTGAACCGACCCAATACTCGACTGCTCATCTCTTCAGAATGTCCAAAATATGCCTTCAATTCGCCATAGCGCTGTGTGCACTCTTTTGTTCGGCACGAGCCCAAGTCAATCGTCACTTCCCTGGGGTCTGCTCATAGAAGCGGATACTCCGTGTCAACCTTATTTAGCCTATAGTACCTGTTACAACCCCAACGATATTTGCCTGTCCAACAGTCTTTGCTATGGCACAACCAACAATCGTCTTACCCGAGGGGTCTATCGACACCTCCGTACCTTACACAACGAGCCCAAAACTAACTGTGACAGAGTTGTACGGACTCGTCATGGAGCGACGGACCCTGCACAAATATACGCACTGACCCAGCGGACAGTAGGTACCAAGTTCTGATTTTGGGGACCTCTTTAGCTAATCCTTCATCTTACCAGAACCACACGGATGGTCGGAGGTGCTTCCCTGCGAGAATACCACCTTGCCACAGTATTTCTATTGCGACGGCTCGAACAATGCGCAATGTAGAGGCCCAAAAATATTCAACATAGCCAAGGGATAATTTGCAGACGTTCGCAACGCTACTTTACGCTCCACCAACCCTCTCAGTTAGGTTCGAACTCGACTTGCAACACTAATAATAACTCTGCTTCCACGAACAGCATGGTGCATCCGTGTTCTTCGCCCACCAGCGTAGAAGCAGCCATTGGTGCTGGTGTCGGACTCCCTCTCACTTTAGGTCTGGCCGCCGCTGTCGTGACGTTGCTTCGAGAGAGGCGTATGCGGAGAAAAGATGCGAAGGACGCCCATCAATATGGTTGGTCATCTCCCTGAACAGTTCTGACCCAGCGACTGATGGCCGTGCAGCTTTGATCCAGCAACAACACGAAGGGAAGCGGCCACCGCCCCAAAAGAACTTCGCAGGAGACCTTTACGAGGCTGATTCTATGGCCAGGCCCAATATTTTTGAGGTCCCTGATAATACCAGGTAGCCCACTTTATAATTCTTTGTTCCTATGGTCTTAGACGAAAGAACGAGCTAAGTTATGCACAATGGTTTGGTATGCTTCATATCGGGGCATGGGAACCCGTTGAGCATTTTTGGAGCGACTTTACAATAGAAAACCCAAGATTTCGTGACCAAGATCAGCTTCCGCATCCAAACCCAACTCGTCTGATCCCCTCTCCTCTCGCACCCCCCACCACCATGCTTGCCCCGTCCCAAACCCACCCAACCACCCCCTCCACATCAGCCTCTTCCCCTCATCATCCAGCCATCCCTATCCGCATAGAACAAAACCAAAATACAAAACCTACGTTCATTCTTGAAATGAACAAACATCATAAAAACAAGGAGAATAGGAGCTGTGGCGACGAAGAGGGTGAGTGGGTGGAGTGGGTTCCTCATCCAAAAGGGGCGGTGACGAAGAAGAAGAAGAAGGAGAAAGCGGTTAGACCAACGAAAACCAAGCCATTGTTCCGAACCCTCTCTTTTGAAAAACATCTTGTACCATCATCATCATTTATGTACATAAGATAGAGATACCCGTTACCACCCCTCTAGCCTACACACACAGTACAGTAAACCCCCACTATCACCATCACTACACGCACAGTACCACCCACCCTGGTGCAACCGAATAAGTTCATTTGCTTTATTACTCCGCTACACACCCGCAGATTCCAAATGTGGTAACTGGGAGCCTGCATATATATGATCCGGAGCAAACCTTCTCCACTACTACCTTTCTTACAGCCTCAAATCCGATTGATCCAGCCTAAGGAAAGTAAACACTCCGAATATTTCTGTTTATCTTCCTTCTGACACTTCTCATCGTCATCGTCATCGCCATCGTCATGACGCCATCGCCATCGCCATCGCCATCGCCATCGCCATCGCCATCCTCCTCCTCACCCACCATATAATACAGAACAGAAGAAAGATAAGTTACCCCTCTCCCACCCCTCTCCCAACCCACCAACCCAACCAACCCCAACCCAAAACCCCCCCACAAAAAGCAACCATCGCCTAAAACCCCCCCCAAACAGCGAAATCCTCCAACCCAAAAACCTTTTACTACCATTTCCATAAGTGCCGCGAAATCCGATCGCCGGAACAGTAGCTTCTTGTTGGAACCCGTGCAAAATTCGACTATTTGGTGCTTTTTCAATCGTTGCAACAAGGTTGCCTTGAGGACTTGAGATCATATGTATGTTACAGGGTAAGCCCTGGGATGTGCCTACTGTAGTAAATTTTGCTGTGGAAGTGAGTGAGTGAGTGAGTGGTGCGCCGTGGGGAGATTTAGTCGAGTTCCATATTGTTGAATAAAGGATCCTCATGTTTCCGGCTGACTGCAAATGTTCTCTTCATAGTTGCAGAGAAATGAGAATGATGTGTCGGATACGATGTTCTATGGATTACTTTGTTCATCTTGCTTATAAGTATCTGCTGTAGCCTAGATAGAAATAGTCAAGCCTTCAAGAATCAAGTCATATGGGTGGTGTATGAGTAGGTAGTAATGGGGGGGGGTGTACGGGTATCTTTTCCCTTGTTTAACCCATCTACTGTATGTACTGTAGCCTTGCCAGAAGGAGTGGTGAGGGCCGTTGATTGTGTACTGTACATATCACATACAATACCTCGACGCGACAGGAAGGCGTAAAAAGTTGCCCTCTCCCCTTTCACACACGAACCTCAAGCACACTTGTCATGCACAACGAAATTACTTCAAGTAAACGAATCGTTCTTTCTGATTCACTAATCTATCATACACACCACCACACCCCGCTCCCACTTCACTTCCACTTCCATTTCCACCTCATCCGGTATTTCTAGAGTATCTACAAAAAGGGCAACAGATCTATCGGGTCTAGATGGTACAATCGCCATCAACTGTCCCGCTCGCCCCCTTTCCCGCCCCGCCCAAGTGGCTGATGTACAAGAAATGCTTTGTCGTGATAATGTGCCTCCGCCGAGCAAACGCCATTGCATGCGGGAAATGGATTTCCTGTCCGTGGTTGGTTCCGCTTTCATCTCCATGTCGTCCATCCTCTCTTGAAACCTCACCAAACCGTTGCCGCAGAGATCCCGGCCACCGTCGCCACCTCCCTCTACCGCCTCACAACTTCCAAACACTCCGTCAAGCCCACAACCCTACACTTCCTGCCTACCCCGTTCAACCCGCCATCCTCCCACTTCCTAAAAGCCCTCCTCATCCCCTCCGGTACCCCACTCGCATATCTGCCTCCGAAGATAACGCTGCCGATAGGCACAAACGGTCGGTCTTCGAGCGAGGCCGAAAGGATGCCGTATTCTTGTGCGAACAAGAGGGCAGCGCGGAAGGTGGGGAAACGGGCGGATTTGGAGCCGTGAGGGGAGGGGGCGATGCTGTGGAGGAGATTAACATAAGAAGGTTGGTAAGTGGGTATGAAGAGAAGACGGCGTGGGGTTTGCCAAGGAAAGGGCTTGGGATGCGACGACTTACACATAGATCTCGAAAAAAGTATCCAACACAAAAACGCCATCATCCGCCAGATCCGAACATGTGAATGGATTTATCTCCCTAATCTGCGCTGTCGGAATAGCCCCTTCCTCCGATGACGGCGCACTGCCTCTCCTTGCCCATGAAAAACCAGAGCCGAATTTCGATCTTGGCGTCTCGAGGTCTACGCTGAACAGCCTAGTCATATATTTCTCACATGAAGGCTTGAGATGCCACTTCTGTGGTTTCGAATTGGCGCTCGAGCTCAGTCCGTCTTTCGGCTTACCACCCGGGAAAGCTTCCCAGAAAGCACTTGGTTCCTTTCCTTCGTCAATTTCCTCGATCTCTCCCGTCAGCCCCAAATCCATGCCTATCAATCTGGCGCAGCCTAGTTCATCGGCGCTGGACCCGCTGCCCTTCCAAAGATAAAGCTTTCCAAACCGTGCGGAGATAATATAGGGGAATCCTGCGCAAAGACATTGTGGGTCAAAGTCAACTTCGTCAAAGGCAATTTGACTAACATGACGGCGGCCACAGAGCATGTACGTCGCTCCTGCGCTTGAAGGCGTGTCGGCTCGACTGCTGGATCCACGACGCGTGATGGCTATACCGCCCAATGCTTCGAAGAAATTGGCAGTTTCTTTTCCTTGCTGGAGAATAACAAGCTTGCCGTTGTTGTCTTTGGCGACTTTCTTCGCGAATAATTGAGCGTCTTCGGCCGCTGAGGTAGGAACACCGTCACCGCACCAGAGATACACTTCTGTATTTCTTGTCCCCGCCGCGTTGCCGAAGACGTGAGTGCAAATGTACATGCATTCTTCAAAGAGGATGTGTTCTTGGTGCGAAGGTACTACGACTGACTTGCCGTCGCCAGTAACTTCCCAAATCTGCTTCCTGAGCGTCTTGATCTTATCCGAACCTGCGCTGGACGATTTTGAGGCAAGAATAGATTGTGTATCAATGTTGACTCTGCCACTAGAGCTAGGAACCTCATTGAAGTACTCGGCAAACAAGCATGCTGCTTCCGAGGTTTGTGGAGCAAGAGAATTAAGGCGCTCGGGTTTGGCTTTCGGTAATGGAGAGCTGGAAACCACTCTGTTCGCTATTAATGCAGGTTTGATAGCAGGCGGAGGAGGGCTTTTCGGTGATATAGGAAGGTGCGAGGGTAAATTGCGTTCTAATGTTGTTGGCCCTTCAGGTTCCTTACAAGCTGTCTGGATTCCAAGGCCAATCGGCGCCTTGGCTTCTTTACGGGCAAGCCCGGCATTCTCCAAGGCAATTTCCTCGTCCCTACGAGTAGGCAGCTTGATCGGCGACTTTGCACGGATTGGGCGTGGAGAATTCAAAGCCGGCGACTGATCCCAAGTCGCTGCCGCGTTACGAACAGAAGGAGGTGGCCTGTCAATTTCTCGGACTTCATCGCTCTGGGTTTCCTGACCTGATACAGACCTCGAGGGGCTTACTTGTGGTCCTTGGGCCTTCAGTGGGGTTGCGGGTGTTGGAGGGAGTGGTTGAGGTGTAGGGGCCGAGGGTTTGCGGATCTGATTATCGTTGACAATTGTTTGTGGTTTTGAATTTATCACAGGTGAACGTTTCGAGTTAACCGGCAACGATTCTTTAGGCGAAGATGGTGGAATGGTCTTAATCTTGTCAACTGATGCAATACTAGTGGATGGTTTTCGAGGAGTATTGGGCTGAGACGCTTTGCGATTACCATTACTTAATTTGCTGGAAAGAGCTCGTGTCTTAGACTTCTCAATAGCAAGGGAGGATAACTGAGGCTTTGCTATAAAAAGATTTGCTGGAGATGAATTTTCGGAAAATTGTTTCTTCAATTCAGAACTTGTTGCAGAGGTTGGCGATTCTGCTGTAGCATCTTCGGTAACAGACTTGGGTAATCGTCGCTTTGGTCCTCTTGCCCTGGCTTTGGTCATGTGAGTTAATTGAGGTCCATCAGCAGGATCCTCATTGTTATTGTTTGTTGTGGATGTTCCAGGTTCGGACAAGACACCTTGGTTCATTACCTGACTTGGCTTTAAGCTGCTGCCGACAGGTGAAGGTCCCCTCGAGATCAGACCGGCCAGGGAGCTATTGAAGTTATTCCCTAATTTCGTTTTTACAGCTAGCTCTTTCTGAATGTGAGCAGGTGCGTTTGGCTTTGTCTCAGGTGGTATTGGCTGCGGCCTATCATGCAAGCACTCCACATTAGCAATAGATTCTGGCTTGCTGGACGTCTTCTTCGCTTCAGCACTGCCATTACTCAAAACACTATCAGACCTTGTCAAGCCCTTCTTCTTGAGGATAGCTTCCGGCGTTGGAGGATCTTCCTTCGTAATGCTATTACCGCTGATTTTCCTAGATACACCTGGAGGGAGCCCAGCTTTTATTGCCTCTTTTTGCTTCTGTATACTCTCTTTAAAATCGTCCTTGCGTTCGGTCTTCTTCGGCCCTCCAGTCATGGCGAGCCCCGCTTTTCCCCTCAAGATATTACTCTTGAGTTCATCCGGTGCCACGTAGTTCTGTGTCTGGGTACGCTTAAGTTTACCAAAGACGTTTTTGAATTCTGCGTCTTCGGTGGGTTCCTTTCCCGCAGAGACTTGCCGCGTTTTTAGATTAGCTCGGAAATCTTTTTTTGGAGGTGTCTCTGGCTTTGATCTCAGTGGCGAAGGGGATTCCTTACGTATGGTCATCGGAACGGCATTTGGATTTACATGTGACGGTTCTATGGAGCCCTTGGCTTCAGTGGTGCTTCCTCCACTCTCAGGCGGGTCCATCACAAGCATCGGCGTCTTTGATGACTGAAAAGGAGCAGGTGAATTCTGAATTAACTCGTTCGACTTCATGTCCTTATTAGCAGATCCATTTGAAGCCTGACTGTCCAGAGACTCAGTCTTAGGCTTCTTTGGTAAACCTGCACCAGTACCAATAGGAAGCCCTCTGATAGTGTGAGGCTTACCAGATCCGCTCAATGGTGGTGATCGGATAAGACCACCTGTAGCCACTTCCTTATGGGTTTCAACCTTGCCTAAATCGACATTTCCCCGTTGTTGCTTAGCTCGATTGATCTCAGCCATCCAGCTCGGCTGTTGTGGTGGAGGCGCCTTTGTCCTAGGCGAGTCGGGTTTGTTGATAGCGTTTTCAAGCCAACTTGCTTTCATGGGACTCCATCGCTTACTGGGACTTACTGGTGGGCTTTTCTCCAGCGAAGTTGTTTCTTGATCATGCTCGCGCGCCGCCGTCACAGGAGTAATGCTTCTTTGGTGGGGGAGCGTAGGTTTGGTGAACCCATCGTGGGAAGGAATTTCAAATCTACTACTAGTCAAAGACGATGAAGTGCCAGGTGTCTCGCTTTCGCTCTGCTGCTGGGTCACATTGATATTGCTATGACTTGACACTGGCCTGGACTTTGACGACGGGGAATTATCGCTGCTTATGTTGCCAAGTCTTGGTTCTTTATGTGGACTCGTCATCCCCATTGTCGGTCTTGAGCCATCATATCCACTTCGATTACTTGCAATCGAATTCCCTCTACTCAGTCCGGCACCTGGCTGTGCACTCCATCTCTTGTTGACGCTGTCGGATCGTTTCAGCATGGCGCTCTGTACAAAACCACCAAGGCCTTTAGTGGGTGAAGTAGGTCTGTCAAAACGCTCTGGAGAAATTTTCCCTTGTGAAGGAGACATAGCCAGCGTCCGGCCAGCTGTTGAGACGTCGCCATCGTGAGAAGAGGTAGAATCAGATGATGGAGGATCAAATCGCTGACTGCTCAAGGTTGGCAAGGGTGAGCGAATTCCACTCGTTGACGACACTGCGGCCGAGCTCGAAAATCGATGGCTCCATCCAGAAGTCCCTTGTGTTGACCCATCCCTGGAAGGCGAAGATGAGCGCACACTCTCAGGAGGCGGGCTCCGCTCTTTCTCAGGTTCTACAGAGGTTTCTCTTGACAATCCTGGTAAGCGCACACTCCTCGTTGTATAGGCAGTGTCCAGTATATCTTCCTCCTGATTTCTCCGATACCCAGCTGATCCTAGCCCTCGATCTTCTGTTTGCTTGAACCAAGTCGGGTCTTTAGAACCCAGAGACTGTGCTACTTGAGCTCTTGAGATTGCAATTTCGCTAGTAGATGCTGGATCTGGACTGGTACGTGGAGATCTCGCAGCACTGTTGTGGGTAGCCACCATTGACAATGGACGACTCCGTACCCCAGTTGTAGACCCTCGCGAGGTAGGTCGTTGTTGCCAAGAAAGCGTGCCTGAGCGAGATAGAGGCATTGCAGCGCCTGGCGATGTGTTTGATAGCGCGGAAGCCTCGGGGTTTTGGTATGGAGGCTTTCGAGTGCCTCTGACATCAGATTTTAATGGGCCACCGTTTGGAGTGTGAGAATCATCGTCTCTACCGTGGTCGCGTGTGTCGACGATCGGTATACTAGGAGGATCCGAAAGCCCTTCTTGCATTGAAGTATCCATTGTTGATCGCGTAGAGTTGGGTGTGCCAGTGTTGGAAGAAGAACCCTTGATCGGAGACAGTGATCTCGCACGCTCTAAGTATCCATTAGATCGAAGCCTCATCATCGCTTCACGATGGCGACTTAGCGTCATTTCAACTAACCCTCTCTCCGAGCTTGCCTTTCCTTCCGGCCTTGCAATATTTCTTCTTCAAGCTTCCTTGTGCGCTCTTCATCCTCTTTGTCACGCCTATCACCAAGCTCACGAATTCGGAGCAGAAAATCGTTGACATCTTCAGATCCTTCAGTTTCGGAAATGACAGACATCTTAGTGGAGATGTCGGCCAGTACCGAAGCAGTTTTCTGGAGTCAATTGGTGTTGCGGATCTATTGTTGATCTATTTATTATTCTACGAGTCGAGGGAACACTTAAGCTTTTGCGCCGGGTACGCAGAAGGGATGTTTCAATATGGAAGTCGCATAGGATCATAGTATCTAGAGTATGAGATTATTTACAGCATATTCGGGTCAATATCTTAAGAGTGTTGTAACAATGGGACAGCGCTTCATAGGTAAGTATCTAATGCGCCCTGAGTGGTGTGCCTGCTAAAAGATCTGTTGTTGCTCTGCGGGCAGGTTTGTGACCCGCATGCCCCCGGGCCTCACAAGGCGCGCTTTCCTGATGGCCGTTAGAAAGCCAAGAATAGAAACCCCTCCTGCTGCCCTGGAGCTGACCTTCAGTAGAGAAAGAGCCTGTCTCGAGCATCTTGCACAACCCATTCTAGGCCTTCCCGCAGATTCTTCCCTGTAGTTGCACTGCAAAGTATGATAGTCCATTTGTGCGTCTTGATTTCGTCCAGTCGAAGCCCCTGTGACGGTCAGCCGTGTTTGACTGAAAATTTCCGGGGCATCATCAACTTGTCGAATGTCACTATCGCTCATGCAGCCTTCAACATCAGTCTTATTGGAAAAAACTAATAGACTAGCTCCCATCAATCGCTTTGTCGAATTAGCAATGTCGAATGCCAGCTTTGAGACAACTGACCTCCTCAAGCAACAAGCCCGCGAGTTCTTGTCTGCAGTCTTCAATTCTAAGGCGATCTGTTGCATCCACAACCCAAATGAGAGCGTCGGTCTTCTCGAAATAGTTTCTCCAGTATGACCGCAGGGTTTTTTGGCCGCCCACGTCCCCTTCATGACACTTTGGTGAGCACTGCCGACATGACTCTGAGAGGATTCCCACCATACAGATGTTCAGCTTGTAGCTATGCGCCTTGAGTTAATCTGACCGGTGAATGATGCTGATCACGAGGGGGAGTGCTTCACTCACCCTTCATAATCAATGGTTTTGATGATGAATCCAAGCGTTGGACTGACTGTGTTCACGTCTTCATTCATGATCCTCTTGACTATTGTTGTCTTGCCGGCATTATCCAGCCCACTGAGCTCTGTTAGCAACCGGTATCTTCAAGCCTCTCATACCCACAGCATCAAGATCCTCATTTCTTTGTCCTTGAGGCGAGCTTTCCTTAGTATTGACATCATGATTGCACCTTGATGTAGATCGGTTGCCAAACGTAAGTAAAGACTTTTGTTTGCCGAGAAAAGCATAGGTATAGAAGTTAATCCTCGCAATGCAATGCTGCTAGACCATTTTCTCACATCCCCGTCAAAACAACGACCCCTAGTCAGTCTTTTATCTGTAAATATCTGCAACGCAGGACGCTTCATCTGTCTCCTTTTCCGAATGCGTGGGCGAACCTCTGCTGTCTCGATCAATATTGAGTCGAGCTCAGTTCATCTCCGAAGCTTAAGGAAGACATTGAGTAACAAGAGTACCATTGAATGATCTCGGCGAGTGAAGATATGGACGGAACCGTACCCGAAGAGAACGTTCGTCCCTTATTAGGACCGAAGATGGCCGGATGCTCTACGAACAGCGAGGTCACTGAGAGCGCCACCGTTGCCGTTATCCCCAATACTGGCGCGAGACCATGCTATGTATCAGAGACTCTCGCCATGAACGTGGCCACTCCTATCTCGTCATCCGTCAGAACACGTCCACGTCCACGTCCACGTCCACGTCTGAACGCACTAGTCAAGAACGACGCCATGGCCGTCTTGTCCAACCACCTTAATGAAACGAACTCACTGTCACGTGTATATGTCACAGACGATGACACCGAGCAGCGCTTCAACTATCTAAGAACCCAAGACTTGGATGACATCGGGAATGAGGCGCGAAGACAGAAGGCAAACAATAAGGTTTTCCGAAAGGGACTTAGAAACTCCTTAGGGGCTCTATCGATGCTGCAAACACAGTCGAAGCATTATTCCGAACCTGGACAGCTACAGCACACTATGAAGAACAATGCCTCCGTCTTAGGAGGCCGCTCAAGAACCCATAAGCTTTGTGACTCTCCTGGGGATGTCCGGCACACGGTTTGTGATATCCTGGAACACATGGCAGAACATAGTGTATCGAACTTCACTGCTGATTCAATGAATCAAGCCGGTGAAACAAGAGGCACGAAAGAGGAGGTGGAATACGGCTTGACCTACTTCGCCGCCGGACAAATGAATCATGCTGTTCAAAAACTAGGTAAAAGGCCAAAAGCTGAACACAGCATGCCCTATGCCATTGCAAAACAGTCGAATCAAACTGGCGAGATTAAAGAGGAGAAAACAAAGGCAGAACACACCGTGCTAATCGTCATTGGCGAACGGATGAGTCTGGTTGACAAGAAAGGAGGCAAGAAAGGAGGCAAGAAGGGAGGCAAGAAGGGAGGCAAGAAGAGGGGCAGAAAGGAAAAGGCCAACAAAAAGAGAGCAAAGATTGCTGAGAAGGGTACTAACATAGACTATGTTGGTTGTGAGACACAAGGCAATGACTCCTATGCTAAAGAAGATAAAGGAGGCACAGGGGTGGGTGCCAGAGCTCAAGCTTTTACAGAAGAATACCCTCTTGATTTGCAGAGAGCCTCGAAACATAGGGGAGAGGCAGTTGAGCCTGTCAAGGTCGATGGCAAGTTGAGCGACAATAGTATCAAAACTACGTTGAGTATGTGACGCGATCACCCCATAGGGGCTGAAAACATCGTTGACCTGGGATAGAGCAGGTTGTCTGTCAAGGCGTGAACAGGAGGCGTCTGTCATTGCCTCCGTTTCATGGAGGTATCGAGCAGGTTCATAGAGATGTACAGGTGTGTGAATTTGATTTTTAAACCGGCTCAAGACTAGGACTAAAGTCGGGGCGGACTGCACAGGACCAAGAGGCTTTTCCGAGCACCAGCGACTTGTCGGTAACGGATCTAGGACGAGGTTCCTCTGGAAATATTACTCCTATAGTGCGAAGTGCAAGGAGTTTGCCTTCAAGGTGTTCTGTGCAGCAAAAAGTGAGAGGCAATTGGTGTGATAAGATCAGCTAAGGATCTGATGAATGCAAATAGGGTTTGTTTCCAAATTCATCCCATGCAATCTCCAACAACCTCGATCCTCCATCCATCTTGTCCACAACGTCTACACTATCCACCTCGGATACTCACCAACAACATCATCAAAAACTTAGACCTCAGAGCTCAGACGACCTTGGAAGAGGTCGTCCATACAAGATGAGGCGCGCAGGCTTCTCGCATAGCCGTACAGGCAGAGGTAAGACAAAATTCATCCTGCATGAAGTCTCCGATTATGCTTGAGCTACATGCTCATATTGCATATATCTATCCAGCTTATGGCCGCGGATTCCTGTCTGACGATCGACCAGTAAATACATCAGAGATACCACTATTCGTTGTGGAGCGACCTGCGATCACCAGGCGTCCACACCCAGGCTATCAGCCACCACCAAAAAATTCCGAGCAAGACAATGGAGCATCCCCGCCTGGCTTGACTACCAACAAAGCTCGTGCCAACAGCACAGCTGATAAGGTACAGGCAAAAGATAGTCAGACTGAGAATACTAGTGACGCAAGCCTAAAGGTGCCTAATATGCCAACCTGAAGTCCCAAGCTTCACGTCAGAAATTACTCACTTTTGCTAACAAGGATCATCAGGTTAAGACTACTGCCCCGGATACTGAAGCTTCCTTATCTCCTCCCAAAACTGATGCTCCTGCTTCAATTCTTGAGCCAGAAGAACTGGCCAAATATAAGACGATTGATTCCTTCTTCCTCCCTGTAGCTCGTGCACCACATCAGACGGCCACCGACAAAAACACCGCTACGAAATCCATTCAGAAGCTTAACGGTCACGATCAGAAGAGCAATGGTCCGATTCAGGAGGTGGCTGTTCCAAAGCCCCTCACTTCCGTTCGGAAGGCACGTGACGTAACCGACGGCAAGGACGAGGTTCCAGCTTCTTCCCAACCTCATCGCAACCAACCTCAAGCAACTCGTAACACAGCCAAGAACATAGTAACCGGAAAGTATTTTGGGAATACTGCTAAACCACATCATTGGGTTGACAAGATGGCAACAATCGAGAAAACTCCTCAAGGTGAAAGCAGTCAAGGCCCTGGCAGTGCAAGCATCAGCACAGCAAACGCTTCCTTCTTAAACCCTGGACTTACCAACTCCAACCTAATTGGTGAGAGAAACATTCGAAGCAACGCCATGGCTCAAAAACCTAGCATAGATGCTTTCGGCCCAGATAACAATGATGACGCCACTAGCCCAGATGCAAACCATGCCGCCACCAGCACTGTCA
>JAABUW010007350.1_pt1 | contig 13298 bp, 15 predicted proteins | sample 5560081 | NCBI WGS metagenome assembly JAABUW01 (sample SAMN10711882, study PRJNA513363) | rock metagenome | isolation source: Antarctica rocks | place: Antarctica: Victoria Land, Knobhead sud
CCTGGCATTGTGTGAACGTAACTTACAGTCCTCCGTAGTCTGCCTCTTCGTGACCACTGTACGAGAGTACATGCGCAATGTGATGAAGTTGATGACTACTGCCGAGCATATGGCCGCCGTCAGGTAGACTTGCCAACACCTTGATTCCGGATTATGGAAATTCGGTACCACCCCGGGAGGTGGCTGAGCCAGTGGTACTGTACTTGGATCAAATCCTGGAGGTAAATGGTCAAGAGACATGTCTTCCGCTACGAGAAGGACAAGGTCAACGATAGGTCTATGCTTGCCAAGAGCTGAGTGCTAGATTGCGAATCTATAGGAACTCTGGAGCGTGAGCTTCTCTTCTGGGCAGCGAGAGACTAATGTATGTCATCCATATTCCTGCGGGATCTAGCGCAAGGCTAAAGGTGGCATGGTTGATGGCTGCTGGACGGTGACTGCGTCTCAGAATCGCCTTCTTCTAGGATATTGCGAGGGTGCCTAGCGAGAGCAACTGGCAGAAACAACAAGCTTAGTAACCCATCAACCGCAGAGGCTAGAAGTCCGCATGCTACCTACCCATATGCAATTCATCGAAAGACCGTGGTTCTGGGATCTCTTGCGAGCGATCTCGTTCTGTCTGTAGCTTTCGTTTTTGCGCCATTTTTGTCCTGATTGAAGAGACCGCCAAAGTCCCTGAGTTGCCCGAACGTTCGATACTGGGGGACATTTGTTGAAGCATATATAATCGAATAAGGCCTTGTAGAGTGCGGTCGCAATTTTGCATGGTTCAACAACATTCGAAGACAATTTCGAGAATTCTTGGTGGAGTCTGTCATCCTAAAGGCTGCTCTCAACCGGGTAGTCTTGCTATTCATGGCCTCTGCAAGTCGATGAAGGTGGGCTGAACACTTTCACGCTGTCGATGAAACGCTAGAAGCACACTAATCCCCACTGAGCCTAGCTAACGCCCGTCTACTTATAGGTATTCGGGATGTAGACGGACCGCTCCGCCGGGAAGTTTCACCGAGGTCTGAGACTTATCGCTGTTAGATCGTTTGCCTAGATGCCGGATATGATGCATGAGATAGGAGCTCCTGTTCTTTCTAGCCTCTCTGCGGCGCAATGCGTCATGTTTGATGTAGCTCAGCCTCGTCAGCTGTTGCCTGAGCAATGCACACCGACAGGCGCTCGAATGATTCTGCAGGAATATATTCAAATCATAGTGATAAAGCTGGGCGACGGATCTTTCCGACACTGGCCAAAGTTCATCAGCCGGAAACAGCATTGCAAGTTCAGGGGATAAGGTGTCTTAATCGTGCAGGGTGAGAACAAGCGCTAGCGGTTCAAGGTACAAGGGTCGTATTTTAACTACACGCTCATTGCCTAGCTACGCTCCTTCATCCACTTCCGCGCCCACATCTGCTCGAGCACAAGTTCTTCGCTATGGTTCCGGGGTTCTTTTGGATTCCCATCTGCCCTAGATCGCCTACAACCGTGGCGACGTTTCAACATACGGGCATAGCCTCTCTAATAAACTATGCCGGAGTGGTATTGGTGAGTGGTGCTATGGTGAGTTTGGTAATAAACGATTCTACCCTCCACAAGGCCGAACGAGCTAAAAGAATTACCCTATTGGATTCCTCATAACCGCAAGCTATACACAATCCGAGTACCGTATGGATCACTAATACGTTATAAAAGTGATCGGCAACTTAGATCTACAACTGTCTCTGCAACTGCGCGAATAAAAGTACCTGACTGAGAAGTTACTCTCCAGGATTCTTCGAAAATTCCCAAGTACTCTTGAATTATGGCCGGTACATAACAATTCATCGCATGCTACCTTACTCATCATTGGTTTCATTTCATGAACTCGATGTACCCCATCTTAATTTCCTATCGGCGATACTTCAAGGAACATCGAGAGCCCTTCGCTGCCACCGTCGCAGGTCAGCTACTGTACTTAATCACGTCCCCTCGAGATATTGCGTCAGTATACGGAAACTCTTCTACTTGATTGTTCGACAGTTTCGTTCATGATATCGACGCCGCATCCAGAATGTCTACAGGCGCACTTCAATTTTTCATTGTTACATTTTCTGGAAAGTTCCTTTCAAACCAGACGAGTGGTCGGAGCCCAACCGCATCCTGGAGAGCATTTAGAATACCTGACTCCGCAGTTCATCAGCCACAAAAAAGAGCGCGTAACATGGGGTCGGATTACTGACACGAACAGAACTCTCGATCAAGCGAAGACAACCCATATGAGTAGTTCCCTCTACGGCTTCTGCGCGGATGTCCTTCTACCCTCAGCCACGGAAGGTCTCTTTGAGTCTGCTTTATTGGAGCTCGATCCAGATCTCATCCATGACTTTCATGACTTCCATAGCGACGGCTGGATGTTTACAGACTATTATCCTCGGTTCATCGCACAGAGGGAACTACTGGCGCTCGTGGCGTCACTCATCAGTAGCTACGACCTCGAAATAGTAAGACAAAAAGCAAGTCTTGGAGGCGCACCGCGACGAAATAAGCCGAAACCGACATTGGGTGTTCTTGGCCCAATAATGAGGACGAGCTGATCGTTAGTGTAAAGAAGTGGGAATGAAGTTATAGAGGACTCTGAAATGGGAAACGTGGGAATCGAGGAGTGGGGAGGCCAGGGACGTTGATGTGATATGATAGGTCGCGCTCATACCTATCTTTCACTGACTAGTGGAATGATCGATCTCGACAGCCCTCGCTCTTAGCTTATGCGCTATGCGACGTCCCGCAGATATTTTCATGCGACAAGGCCGCGCTCGTGGGATAAGATTATGCACTCATGATGCTGAATTGGCCAATGACCGGACTTTTAAGTGATAGGAGCTGTTGCGACCATACCGCATCGGTTCGCATAAGACAACTTGATCATTGGGGATGGAAATCTTCGGTCATGTTTTAATAGCGATTGATTATGGAGATTCCAGAATTCCCGCGCATTTGATTTACCTAGGTCCTTGGGGTCTCTGATAAACGTTGATACCGCAACCACCCCAAAAATTCATGTCTTCTTTAGCAGGTCGCTCGAAAACCCTTGCAACCTTGGGTGGGTTGGAACGTTGAGCTTCCGGGGGCTCGCCATGCGTCTCTCAGCAATTGTCATTACTCTTGCCACCACCAGCAACCTCGCTTTGGCGGTACCAACGCATGCCAGCATCCCAGTGTATCAAACAGGAGCAACGCTCAACAATGACCTTCTTCGCAGCTCGGTTCATGCTACATTCTCGCAGTTTCAGCGCGACTTGACCCCATGGCTCAACAAACGCACCAGCAACCTCCAGATCCACCACATGAAAATTTACCAGATGGTCATCCCCATACGCTTCGCGGCCAACTATCTCTTTCACTTCTACTCTCGAGTCCTGCGAGAGTGCCTCACGCATTGGGTCGACGTCCAGCCCGTGCCCGAGTTAGGTATCACACTTGGACCTTTCGAAATGAGATTGCGCTCGACTCTAGGACCTGTGCCGTGGTCGTTGGTGAGCGAAGTGGCTATTAATATGCTGGCAGTAACAGCTCTGGGTTTTACGGGCACGTATGACATGTGGTACACGGGCATCCAGCATGTCAGTGCCGTCGCTGTGGTGTTTAGGATACGGCCGGATGCGCTCATTGACCTATCGGAGTGGCTGCACTGAGCTGGTGATCATGGCAGACGCTGGCCTTAAAGAAGATGCACTGCTGGTCAAACTGCTGGTCATAGGGAGTCCGGGGAGCGCCATCAGCCGTAAACTCTGGGGTGTTCGCGACGGATAGAGGCGGAGCTAGAGACTCGTGTCTCAATGTCTTTCAAGCTTCGTATATTAGCGGGACCACGAGCTCATCGTTCCCAGAACTCACATATACCGTAGGGAGGATTTCTCCATGATGCTTGGAAAATGGAGATCCACTAAGAGTGATACCTAATTTCTTTGAGCACTAGACTGTTCGGAAGCGCACCAACCACATTCTTGAACTTAGACAGCACCAAGCTTGAGGGCCTAATACTTGTCTGCGATCGTTGCTTTTGCTTTTCTAAATCTCTCCGTCAAGATTACAACATTCCGCAATCAACGAACATGTCTATCCAACGCTGGTGCACCCTCAATCGCGGTGGAAATTACTGACACTGGCAATATGTTACTGGGCTTACGCGATATAGTGAGCCTCGCAAAGATGGCTTGACCTATTGCGTTTGGCTTTTTCATCCCAATATTTGGAGCCACGGTTCGTAAATTGCTGCTTCAACCCCGAAGTGAGGCTATAGGAGTCTAATATAGCTGACCACTAACATCCATTTTAGCGCGGCGATGAAGTTATGTGGGGTGCCGGTGGCAACGCTGCGCAGGTTGCTACAGAGATATTTCACCAACGAGAGTCAAGCGGCGATAGCGCTAGAGTAGAGATCAAGGCTACAAAAAGTAAAAAGGGTCAGCGCTTGTGGTTTGGCAGGTAGCTTGGGAGGGGGTAAACATGATCATTCTGCCATGAGCACGCCTACACTATCTTATGAGCTTTTAAAGAGGTATGTATCGACTCCAGAACTAGAAATTTTGACAAAGCGAAGAGAAAGAAGAAAATGGGGGGGGACACTCAGATGATGAACAGTTTTTCTAGATTATGTGGGTAAGGGCTATCGGTACTATGCAAACGTCCAGCCTATTACTCGCTTTCATCCACTGGTACCGCCTTCGTCGCTCTCTTATCTTAATTAAGCATTCGAGACTTGAATTAAATCCCGCCCGTAGCCGCTGTAGCTATAGAATAGTCTCCTCCTCAGGATGCGGACAGACGGAACACGCGTTGGGAACTACAGCTACATTCATTATCAGAATGGTTTCTCGAATGTGGGCAAAGAGTCAACGATGGAGGACGGCTTCAGGCTGCCGATACAGGGCGTTTCGAAAGGGGAAGTGTGTGCGGCTGTAGAGGATGAGAGACTGAAGGGGTCAGGCGAGTGCTTTCATAATCATATGAGGCTTGAGGAATCAATTTGGGAGCTCTTGAATGTAGGTCTGCTTTTATATAGTCTCAGGGGCTGGCTACCCAATGACCTTATGTTCGACACCCAGAAGACGTCTTGTCGCATTGTCGATGGTCTTAAGGACAGGTGATACATCTGACGCAGTCCCAAGAGCTCAGATTTGGGTCAGAGTGTTGACGAAGGCGCGTTAAATTGCGGGACCATGCGTATTTCCGTGAGCGCATTCTCTTAGTACCAAGGATCTCTTTCACTACACTTCCGATTATCCATTGTGTCTGATTGTCGGTAGTTTACTTTCATAAGCTTATTGGTACTACCATTGACAGCGATGCCTCCTTCCGAACTGTCGTCTGCGGCCATGTCCCTGATCACCATATCTTCGGCGCCGACGTCCTCAGCAGCAACCCCCTCAGCAGCGACGCCGCGCCTGGCGCCCCGCACGAAGGAGCCACGTCGCCGCGATCTAGAGTGTAAACTATTGGCAGATACCATTAAAGTCTCAGGGAGCCACATGTCCAGTTCGGCAAAGAGGCGCCTCCGCAAGCTTCTCAAACATCAAGGCCCCAAGCAGCAAACAGAGGACGCACTCCGACAGAATGACATAAACCGTCGACGTGGAGTGGTAGAGCTAATGCAAATACGTGTCGCCGCTAGTTTAGAGGACTATAAGGTCATTAACGAATGGACAACGATTGCGGCGGTCAAAGTTGAGAAGTATGAGGAGATGGAGCAAGAACATCGGGGCTGGATTCTCCGGGAGCTTGAGGCACGCGTGGGAGAGGACCCTGCAACGTGGATCTTGCGACGGGATCAACGCAACCGTAAAGCGGAGGCACGACTGCTACGTGATACTCGAACGATGCCCCGGGTATGACCCCTTCCATAGTCATCTCCTTTTACTCAATCATTGGACTCAATGGCGGAATGCTGACTCCAGAATCTTACAGCGTGGAGGTATTCCCTGGGTAAGCGATAGCTGGTTGAATCACTGCTTGAAGAAGCATCCAGAGAATCTAAAGACCGAGGGGGAGATCAAGGCCTACTATCAAGCCAGAATTTACGCCGTCAATTACATCGCTGTACGTATTACCGTAATCCCGTATTGCCATGTTCCCGCATGGGCGTTGCCTTTTGTGGTGGGAACACAGGAAAAAGATATGAAATCGCTAAAATTGCGCTCCTTAGGCCTGTCGTCAAGCTGCGGGGATACAGGACGATTTGGAGACAACGTTCACGCACAAAGGCCATACATTTAGCCAGATCGACGAGAACCTCGGCACCAAGCAGGAGCTCGAGAGCCTTGCAAGGGCGGAGCTGGAGAAGATACACTGGGAGGAAGAATCTGGGGGTGAGTTGGCCTACCTGAAGGCGGATCAACGGGTTGCCGATTCGACGTTTTGACTGATTTTGGATTATAGAGGCCTTGAGCGGCAACGAAAGTGATAAGTACACCGAAGACGAGGAGGACGAGGGAGGGGTTGCGGTCGAAGCGGGCGAGAGCAGCGCTCAGCGGATGCTCCCGGAGCCGATCAGCGCAGACGAAGCCGGGAGCGAGGACGAAGACGAGAGGATGCTCCCCGAGCCAGTCAGCGGCGGAGAAGAAGAAGACGATGACGAAGAAGCGAATTGACTAGTTGGTTGAAAGCCTCCTCTGGGTGACGTTGGCGCTTAGAGCCTTCCATTAGCATGCGAATAAATTTCTGTCTGGGCAGTATTGGGGACGGACTGCCAAATCTTTCGTTCCAATCGGGAGTCTCGTCTATAGTAGCATGTGTGATTGAAAAGCACAACGATAAAGATGCCCAAATCGTTCCTTCCCAAAATTGAACTTTGTTAAGACGCAGGCATTACCTTAGTTCAAGTAGAATTTCCTCAGACAGATCAGACTGAGAATTTATCTCAAGCCGTCATGTATTGGCGAAACCACCCTCCATCAGCTAACAGTAAACTCACGTCCACTATAAATCTCAGCGCGATGCTTTAGGTAGATGAACTTCAATGAAAAATCCCTACATGTGTGCTATAAACCGTCATAATCCATGGAGAAAAGACATATATGATTAGAATATATTGTGTAAACAAAGATGACATTCCACAAGCGAGGTCATCTAGTCAAGCGGCCCAGCCTCGAGCGCTCCTAGCAGTTCACAGAACTGATGAGAAACTTCGGGTCTAGGGGCTTCGCTTGCTTTTGCCTTTTTATCCCTTTTGAAGGTTATGGGTTCGAATCGGGTTGCGGTCGAGCTATGGTGTTTCTTTTTTGGGCATGACATGTTTTCGCATCAGTGTTGAAGGATTGGAGCACGTGACCTATCTATCACATCAACACTTGTGCTCGGCACTTACTTACTCTTTCTCGGTTATTTGCATGCAGAACATGGATATTGTCCACTCTGCGCTGGCGAAGCACTTTACCGGCTTCCGATTACGAAGTACTGGGCCTTGAATTGCATCCTAATCTCAACGCATCCTCGCTGCGAGTACTCCTACAGGAATAAGTACAACAGCGACGTGCACTGAACAATTTCCCGAAAAGGAGAATCATGTTAAGGAGACTCTCTGATATATCACCTTGTTCAGCCGCGACCTGGGCCCGGGAACTTGTTGTGTCAATTCTGACGTGGTGGATACATGTCACCAGCCTCCGAAACTATACCGATTTCCCCTGCGACGACGTCTTTGATAGTATCTACGATAAGAGAGGCGAATACTATCATGTAAGGGGTTTTTCCCAACATTATATCTCTGGATTGAGTCGACGGATGTACTTCATGAAGTTGGATTAGCTTGACGCAGCTGGCTAAACGAGGCTTGGCAGAAGCTTGGCACGGGCTTGAACCGATGTTTAGCCGGCACGCTCACAACGAAATTTGAAACGTCCTATTTAGCGCACTGGAAGACGCTGTTTTCTCTAACCAAAAGCATTCCACTTACTCTACTTGACATCTATAAGCTCTAGCTGAAGCCGGCTTGTCATTAAAGGCCTATCAGTTCGAGGACTTCCAAGCAACAAGCCCAACATGCGTCCTGCCGCATCCTACGACTTTGCGCACCCTATGGCCGCAATCATATCGATGCAGCAGAACGGCCACAAGAGCTTGCACACGTCACGCTTTGAGCGTGGAGCTCTGGGTCGGCAACCCACACGCTGTCGCAACACCATTAGTGGCCTGGAGCGCGAATGTCAGTTCAATGTCTTCCTAGCTCACAGTAGATCACCTACTACGGCAACGCAGCAGTACGATTTGTAGTTGTATGGGCAGAAGCTAAGTTTGCATTTACTTACCCACCAGCCGTGGTGTCAATGCTTACAGTCACGATCATATGAGCATTCATTTTCTCCACCAGACTCGGCATCGTTGCTTTGAAGCTCGAAGGAGCTGTTGATGAAGAGCAATGGACATTCAACCGGTATAAGTCGATGTAGGCTCGCTAGCTATATCGGTCAAGGTGGTGTCATCACAACATAAGTGGAACTCGGGCGTCGAACAGAGGGTTTTTACTTGGCGTTTCAGCAAGCTGGTGCGGAATTGCCGGTACCATAGAGGTCACCTGTATTGGGCACCGTGAGAGTTAAAGGAAGCAGTGCGGCGATGAAGGGGATCCTAAAATGCCTGTTGTTCGAAGGTGATTCGGTCAACTTGACTGGAGCGCGGGTTGCGGGATGATAGAGAAGAAGGTATTTTTCAATCAGAAGGTTCAAAGCACCTTGGACCGTGTACATCGAGGAAAAAGAGAGACTTAAATACCTAATCCTAAAGCTAACACCTGGCTCTGAGCTACCAATTGACTACTATCAATAACTTGGGGCACGACGTCCTAGCAAAGCCTCTAGAACTACTTCTGGCCATGACAGGCACCAACAGGCGAAGTCTAATGGCAACACACCAGACCTCATCTCATCTGACACCCTACCTGGAGCCCAACTGGAGCATTGGTGTTTCTCGGTCGAAAGAACTATATTTACGCAACTCTGTGGTGATGTCGTGAAAGCATGCACATTCTTTGGTATGTCCCCGTACGGGAACAAGATTTGCTGAAGAGGATCGGTTCTCACGTTAAGTGGTCGACTGGAACATCCGCAACACCGAGCATCTCCACAGGCCGCCCTTAGTCATTGAGTGCGACGTCGACGATCATTACCTAAGTGCAACACCGCGACTGGCTTCGATGGTCTGTCGTATGGTACTGTTGGAGAATGCGATGGCGGGCGATATCGCAAAGCGTGGAACGTGATCCAGTGAAATGACGTGTGGGATTAAATATTTTTCATGGGGTTTGAAGATCCACAGCAAACATACGCGAGACAATTTCCCACATCAACGGAACTGGCTGAGGACCTTTCCAGGGATACATAATCCGAGACTATCCTGGGGTAATGTCCACTGAGAATCGTGGCCATCGTCACGTTAAGGCTTTCCGCGCACAGATCAAACACGAACCTTGAGCCCGAAAGACTATATCGAATTCAGAAACCGATTAACGCAAAGGACTTGAATAAAACCCGTGTGGACTCGAACAGCTCACACAATGGAAATAAAGCAGACGAGGAATTCTGAGCGGAGGCATGCCTGATTCAAAGGCGAACGTGATTCTAGTGACTCAGAGCTCGTTCCAATGCCTACCATGCGCCGGAGCTGGATACGCCAGACATGGGCCTTTTCTCCACACCTAGTTCTCCCCATTGCTTTGAGAGTTGCCCCTTCACCCGTTCCTTGCTTTTGCCACAAATACCGTCCACACGCTTAGAGCCATCCTCCACAGCTGCGCTTTCCCGAACATCCCTGTCTCCAGCTTGCCAGGCCGCCTCACTCTGCAACTCGGGCATCGTCTCATGGCCCACTACCACCATCTGCAGAGCTTCTAAGTACCGGCTCCAAGCCTCGGTTCCCTCAAATGCCTTCATCCTTCCCTCTGCTCGCACAAGCGGCAGATGCGGATGCCGTCGTGAAAATTGGTCGTGGAAGCTTCGGTCACGAGCGTAGAAGAAGTATTCGGACGATTCTTCGAAGAGCTGGATTTGGGCTTTGGCATCCGACATCGTCGGCTCAGGGATCTCAATTTCGTAGCCGATCTCTCCTACATCAGTAACATCCTGGACCTCACCATCCTCGTTGTCTGAACCTAAGGCATCGATCTCGGCAGCGATCTCCGCAATCATTAGGTCTGCAAGATTACCAGTCATACCTTCACATTGTATATTTTGTCCAGCGTCCTCAATATGTGCCTCGATTTCCTCAAACAAATCGCCGGCCAGCTTGCTGTTTCTTTCCTCAGCATCCCAGATGCTGGATTCCGGCGTTTCCAAATCTCGATTCAGGGGTTGGCCGTCGGATGTTAGGGTGGCAGAGTGGGTGGCAGAGCTTTCTGAACGCGAGAGATGGAAGAGCGGCCGTACCTCGCATTCATCTCCCGAGCAAAGGACTGGAAGTTCCGATGTTGTAGCAAAGCCTGGTGCTGCCGGTCGTAGCTCGGAGCGCTCAAAGTGGTCAAAATGCGTTGATTGGCCGCCAGGGCTGCTTGAGAGAGACATTGTTACTTCCTAGGGTCACAGAGATGGAGATTCTATGACGCCAGGTATACAATGTTACGTCTCTACCGAAGGAATGATGGAGACCTCTGGTGCTAAATATATGCAAGGTATGATTCGTCTCTTTGTCTTTGCTAGGTGTGCCGTCAAAGAAGAATGACATTGTTACCCTCTTACAATGTCACTGCTTCTTCAATGAATTCCTTTGTTGTACCTTCGGCACCAGATTGTGACCTGAAGCCTGGGACCAGGCCACTGAATTCGCGAATACTTCTTTGCAGACGAAAAAAGGCATGAGTTCGTTTCAATGGAGTCGCCGGAAAGTAAAATCATAACAGCTTCCGCCAGGTGCGGTTTCGCGAGCCTGCATGATCAATCTTCTCAACAATCGCTCAAGAACACACAGCATCAGTAGCGATCTTCGAATTTGTCATGCGCACCCATCTTGGGGCTGGCCATAGTCGAACCCATGACCCTTCCAGCCCATACTGTTCTTGTCGTGGGTCGTCGCTCGATGGCCAATGCTATATGAGTCAAGAGGGCCGTCAAACCCAAGATAGGTCTGATGTTTTGTATGGGCAGCCTTCCAGGTGATCATTGTACTCATCGTTTTGAGAGTAATACACGTAGGATGCCAAACCTTCAAATCCACAGACACAAGGGCCGAGCGGCAGAATTCAGACTATAAAACAGCGAACGCCGTCAATTATTCAGCTCGACTTACGGGGTTTCATACGCTACGAGAAATTGGTCTTTTTCATATAGCGTAACTATCACTAGGTTCGGGAATATTACCATGGTAATTTGAAGCCCAGCTCGGCTTCTGACAAACGCTGCTGAGATGCACCAAAAGATTCGGTCCCTGCTGCTTGCTGAGTGCAGCTGCTCGAAAATCTTGGCCCAACTTGATTCCGCTTTGGCTCATCTCATTAGCCAGAATCTCTTCATTCCTCGAACAGCCATCTCCTGCTCCTTCAACGTTTTTGTTTCTTCTAGATCAAACAACCACTTCCGAACCGTCACTGGAAGATCCACCGGACGCGGATCTCCAAACGTCCGGCTAATAAACTCAAAATCCTGCTTACCCCGCTGATAATCGTGTTGGTCCGGGTCTTCTCCCTGAAGCCTATAGTAATCCCTGGCCGCAGCTCCCATGGTTTCTGCTCTTGCCCTACCTTGCTGAGCCGGTGATTTAGTGCCAACAGCCGGGAATTCACCCTTTGGTCCAGCCTTTGGGGCAAGAAAGTCTTCGACAGAGGATTTCAAGGCTCGACTCGCCAATTCTGGAACATTGCCCGCTGTCGTTGTCTCTGGGCTGTTCGAGATGGAATCGGTAGGTCTCAAAGGCGGCTCTATCTTTTCGTCGGCGATGAGACCGAGACGCCGTTGCTCGAGTGCGCGTGATTCAGCTCTGGGACGAGCGTTGTCTCTGATTCTGGAGGAACGGCGCACGATGGCAGGTGCGGGATGCTGGATCTCATGTGGTAGGGGCTTGCGACGGGGTGGACAGATGGGCAGGATGCCGGGAGTTCTTTTCTGGGCGGATGTCATCCTGCAATACTCACTGTTAAAGCTTGCGCGGCGGGATGACAGTGGCGGAAGAAGTCGATGGTATGGATGGGATCGAAAAGTCGAAGCCGTGGGTGTTTGGTGGTCTACGTACGCCGAATGTGCCTGACAAATGGTTCGACGGTGGATGTAAAGGAAACCTCTGGTCAGCCATTTGGCGATTTATAGATGAGTAACTCATCAAACAATAAGAGGTCCTAGTACTGACAAAGAAGTTTCGGGGACAACATATGACAAAGCACACAAAGTCATTGTTTGGTTTCAGAGCCGCGATCAGACGTTATGCGTCACCAGGTAAGCATTCTACAACTTAGACTCACTCCCATATCAGTGCTAAAAATGTCCGAAACCAGTCCCTAAAAAAAAATAAAAATAAAAATAAAGCAGAAGCGCACCAAAACATAAATATTTTTTGCGAGGCGAGATTTTCAGATACATGATGCTGGGCGAGAACAGATTCTTGTGTACAGCGTTAAGGGGTAGAGAGCGATACAAAGTCTAGCCTCTTCAACAAAGCGCTCACTACCACAATATACATTTTGTAACGAGCAACCACTGATCGTAAGAAAGAGAGCGCAGCTGAAGTGAGTACTCCTGTTCTTGTGCCCCCTGCACCTTTCGGGAAACCATCAATGTCAACACCATAATCGAACAAACGCCCCGCCCCATACCTTTCCTCCCGAGCCTGATACAAGCTATTGAAACTGCAAATTTAGTGGACGCGACGTAGTCGAGTACTCCAAAGTCCGAGAAGGAGTTGGCAATGCATGTGACGGCGCGGCTTGCCGCCCTTCCTTTATCTTCTAAAAGCCCCATTCCCAACAGCTTATTTTCTCCCTTTGCTTCCTTGGTTGGCGCCTTCTTTGCATTTTCGACAGGCTACACTTCGTGCTGGAGGGCGTCATTGTTGTTCCTAGTATCCGTTTGGCTGTCAGCTTCTTTATTGTCGGGGTCTTGGGCCTCTACTATTGCGATAGGGTCCACCTTACTATCAGTCGTGTTTGCCTGCTCTCTTTGTGTCGATTTGAGAGCGCCCTTTGCGTGCTGAATTCGATTTTCGGTTAAGCGGATGTAGATCCCTATGGAATACCGCGTAATGCTCTATCAACTTGTTATGCTTGATCTTGCAATAAAAGTACTGAAAAGATACTACCATGGGTAACGGCCCAATCTCGTCTTTGACAAAGGACGCGAAGTTTCGTCTCCGTGCCT
>JAABUW010007352.1_pt1 | contig 13295 bp, 9 predicted proteins | sample 5560081 | NCBI WGS metagenome assembly JAABUW01 (sample SAMN10711882, study PRJNA513363) | rock metagenome | isolation source: Antarctica rocks | place: Antarctica: Victoria Land, Knobhead sud
ATTTTAAATTCGGAGGAAGTACACTCCTGCTTCTGTTCGAGCCCGGGGTAATGAGGTTCGATGAAGATATCGTTGACAACTCCAACCAAGCTGTCGAGACACTAGTAAGCTTTCTTTCTAAACCCAATACAGGCGTCAAGCGTGCTAACGACACTTCAGCTTCGTGTCGGAATGTCCATCGGCCACCATCCAGGTCAAGCCCAGTATGCACCCGACATGCGCAAGAACTCGGAGAACGTCACCCTAGAGGAACGGCAAGAAGCGAAACGAAGGATAGAAGGCAGCCTGGCGCCCGACACCGACGGCCCATCCCTCAAACCGCCCAGTGCTGCAGACATCAAGTAAGCATGGCACGGCCTCACGTACATGAAAAAAACGACCAAATGCAGTAATGTGATAATGGACTTTTGTATTTAGATTTGCGAAAGCTTAAAAGGGGTAAAAGGGTTTTATAGTATCTGCTTCCTGTGAGAGAAAGATTTAATGATAGTGAGGCCAATAATACCGCAAGTAGACCTCCTCAATTAATATTCGAAGCTTTTTATTGTACCCGGGACTGCTCTTTCATTGGATTCAACACCAATGGAATCGCTCCGCCGCTGAAAGATAATTGAGAAGCCACTCGTTCGTTCTCTGCAGCTAGCATGAAGGGGGCAATGAAGCCACATATGTGTTGGCTTAAAACTCTGTCCTCGTCCAGAATTCCGGGGAGAGAATTGTAAGAGCTGACGGAATGTCCGATTAATGAGCCTCGCACTTTCTCATCCTACATTCTCGTTCCCAAAGAAGCTCTCATTCAGATTGCGACTCGACATCTTCAAGCTTTTGGAACGGAATCAAGCAACGGGAAGACGGAGTAGCGAATGATAGGTGGTAGTTAGCAATCGACACGCACATTCTTGGACTTCCACATTTGATATGCTGAGCGGATTCAAGTGGAGCGATCTAAGTCAATGCCTCGTCTCCCTGATGTTTGTGTTGCCGCTGCGAGGGGTACTGTGGTGTGCTACAGGTATTGAGACATGATGTGTTAATGTTAGGATTCAACGTAGCAATGATCAAGAGCATTCGAAATATCTTTGCATCTTGAAAAGTACACATATGTGACTTACAGAAACAGCGTTTTGAGGTATCTCTCATACATGCATGCGATCTGCACAAACATGACAAACCCCATCCATCCTCCCATAGCTTCGTGGAGCATGATGTTCGCCCGCCATAAATTAACGAGTATGTCACAAAAACGCGACGAATCAAACCACAATCCCCACCTTCGCCCCCCCATCCATCCTCGCCATCTCCAGCTCCTCCAGCAACTCCGGCACCAGCCCCACAACCTCCTCGTGGCTGACACCCGTCAGGCTGGCAATCAGCTCCTTGCAGCTCTCCCCCCTGTCGCCCATGCCCGCCGTAGCCTGCGCCTCCACGACCGCCAGCACCGACTCCTTCCTTCCCTCTTGCTCCGCTGCTAGGTTCCTCGCGAACTGACATTTCTCCGTCACGCTCTGGTCAGAAGGTAAGGTCACGCCGTTGGTTTGGGACCGATGGGCTTCAGCCGGTAACCGCTTCTCCTTGGCGCGGACTTCGCCGTGGAGCTCCTGGTGCTGGGTCTGCTCGAGGTAGCTCTGCGCCACGGCGTTCAAGCCCACGTGATCGCGCGTCAGGTCGTCGAGCTCCTGCTCGTCTTCCCCAACGTCCATGTTCGTCATCAGCGCGAACGTCTTCTGCCGCACGAGATGGCGTTCCTGTTCCGCGTTCTGCAGCAGGCGCTGCGCTTCTGTGATGTCGGTGTCCTTGTCTTGGACCTCGCTGTCGAGCGCGAGGGCGATCTGGAGACCTTTTCCGGAAACGAGCGGGCCGAAGGAGGAGCTGAAGGAGCGGGCGGCGGCGGTGGTGTAGTTTGGCGAGGGTTGGGTGATGAGGGCGTGGGCGCTGGGTCGGTTTAAGGCGTAGCCGTTGGTCAGGGCCAGGTCCTGGGTGGGGGAGGAAGAAGCAAGGGCGTAATCGTCATGGCGGGTCGCGCGGGCAAGGTGGATGAGCTGGTCTGCCGTCTCCCGGTCATTGTTCAGAAGGTCGCCTATGGCGCCGCGGCCCAGAAGTGTACGAACGCATTTGCGAGCGTTGTTGCGAGCGACGATATGTAATGCCGTGTCGCCCTTAAGATCACGGGCGTTGAGAAAGTTCGAGAACTCGTGGGGTGGAAGGAGCTGGCTCAATCGGTTAAGGAGAACGTCGAGATAGTAGCGTGCAATTTTCTTCCGGCTATGGCTTTGGGTGGTTGCGGCGACGTGGTGGAGTATGGTCCCGTTGAAGTTGTCTTGGATGCAGATGGATTCTTTGAGGAGCTCGACCAGTTGGCTCATCGTCCTTTTCTCGTAGTTGTTGGTGAACATGACGGCCCTGATCAGCGGCGTTTCGCCGCGGATGTTACGAACTGCGATATCTGCGTGACGTTCAAGAAATATCCTTACGACGGGGATATCGCCCATGGCGGCTGCCCAATGGATAGCTGTGTGGCCTTGGTCGTCGATGGCCCGGTCCGGAGGATATCCTGGCGGCGGAACTGGGGGCAATGGCGGTTCAAGACCTCCAGGTGCTGCGTCATCCGAAGCCAGGACGAAGTAGTCGAGGAGTGTATCGCCGTACATTTGGTGATGCTGTTCCGCGACAGCAACTTCTGGTGCACGCTTGCGCTTACGAGACCCGCCGGCGTAATTGTTACGATATACGTCATCTTCATCCATGAAAGATCCTGATATCATCGAAGAGTTCTCCATAGATTCATCATCGTTAAGTTGGGCGCTGATATTGTCATACGGGTCGTCGCTCATTTGGCTTGGGTTCGGCCTGGCCTTTGTCTCTGCCTTCGATTAACCTCCAAGCTTCGAACGTGAAAGGAGCACATACTTTGTTTCTTCGCAGGAGGCATGAGTCTGGGAACCTTGGGCTTGTTGGTGGCATGCTTGGGTGCCTGAGGGGGACTTTTGTCGCCAGGGATGTAATCGAACAGTGCTTGTAACTTGTGGAGTACGTGATTACGCTCGGCAAGAGTTCGACCGTCGTTTAAAGGAACCCATGTACCTATCGGTAAGAGTTTAGCGACCTTGCCTAAGCCATTGGGGGATGTTCTGGTTCAACCTTGATATTTCCCATATCCTCCTTGGACTTTTTCATGTATGCCTTTCTGCACCTCACGCTCCAGAATCCTTGTACGCTGGGGCTTGTCGTAGTCGGCTACTTTGAGTATATGGGTAGCATTAATCCAGTCATCGTGACGGCGACGCATCACGTGGTTGCCGTCTACATTGAATTCGAAAACAGGGACCTGATCACGCTTTAGTACTGCGCGAAGATTTGAAGTCTTGGGAAAAACCTCACATTGCTGTAAGTTGCGGAGTAGATGGAGCCTGGAGGCGTGGGCGCCATGGAGGCTCAGGTTCTTTGTGCAGCAGCTGGCCGATAGCGCCGATGCAGCCTGCAGATGGTGCCGCGACGATTGCGTCTATTCGACTTTGTTCAATCTAATTCATGAATGGCAACTGGTGTGCTCGGACTCTAGCAGAACAAACATGCGGTGTCGGAGAGGCGTCTTTCTGTAACGGTACTTCGAGCTCAATGCTCTGGCTGGTCGAAAAAGGTAATGTTGAAGACGCGGATAGTTTGTGTGCAGGTGAGAACGCGCCCGATTCGCGATGGTCTCGTCGCCGTTTTACGAGAGCTTCCCACTGTTTATTTTTAGCGCCTGAAATGGCAAAATGAATCTTACGGTATGGATCGGTAATTTTCAGAACATTTTGATGGCTACCTAGACTGCTGCCTAGATGTTCTGCGGAGAATTCGCTCCCGTGGGACAGTGCAGGGCGCAGCTCTTTAAGCCCGGCGGTAATCAGTAATTGCTTTTCGTTGACGGCACGCTGGTGCCTACAGTCCCATTTCACAAGTATCTATCCGCCCCATTTTGCCCCCCCCCACCACCCCTCCCAAAATCGATGTAGCTCCACCCCAACTTATTAGAATTATATATTTTAATATATAGGGTATTTTAAGGTAATATAAATAGTAGCCTAAGGGCTGGTCTAGGGTCAACAACCATCCTAAGTAAGGTATTTTAGATTCTTGATACCTCTACATAGTCATACACACTGCACTCCGGGTACGAAAAGTATACGGTGCTTCCCCTGATTTCATATAGTGCAATATTGGGAATATCACGACCCACAGCAAGCTTCATCTTGAACGCTTTTGCAGGCTCGGCATGCAATTAGCTCATAAGTTCAGCATACACAAGAAGCAATGCTGCATGCAGAAGGATACATAATAAGAGTGACTCATTATATGCGAGGCCTTATAGACCCGTGCGCACAAGGGCCGCCGGTCCTCTGTCCTGCTCGAGCGGGAGGACAAGATTGCAGGCGTTGTAGCATCTATTCCCCTCCACTCCAAGACTCTCCTCCCACCACCACCACCTCCATTAGCTTCGTCTACAAAGCGCTCATGGTAACAAGCTCTCTTGCATGCAATGTCGATATGCCCTTTCAATTTTTTTTGCCGCTGAAATAAGATGCAACTGGCAGATGTGTTGCTTTGATCTTAGCCTCGCGAAGCTCCTTAACTGTAGGCTTCTTTCCTTTTGGCTTGCTAGGGCTTTTTGGCTTGGGATTCAAATTCGTTTTGGGCGAAATGGTTGTCGTGGCTAGAATATACAAGTATTAGTCATTACGAATCGCATCAGGGTCTCCAAAGGAATATACCTTCACCGACAGCCGGAAGCTTCTTTTGCTTTTTCTGGTCGGGTTCTGAGACAGGTGCTGTGCTGTAATCTTCGCGTAGCCTCTTCGAGTGCTCTAAGATTCGAGGCGATGTCCGAGGACATGTATCTGCCTGTGCCAGGCCTTGCTGCTTGTACATACCATCGTCGGTAAACTTCCTCCCCGCTAAATTAAAAATTGAACGGGACATCTGCGTAGCTGGCTCATTAGGCGTATCCTCGTCGAATGTAGCTCCATCCCCATCGTCCTCTGCGGAAGATTCATCATCAAAGGCTGCTTCATCGTCTGGGCCTTGCGGATCTTGCGAGTTTTGCAGATCCTCGTTAGAACCCACTTCTGAGCCAGTCTCCTCGAACCACTCATCATCAGAGGTTGCACCATCGTCGCGGTCTTGCGGATTTACTTCGAACGATAGCGCTTCTGAGCCGTTGTCTTCAGGCAATTGGTCGTCTTCAAGCCAGTCGTAGGCTTCGTGCCATCTAGCGGCTTTGAGCCAATCATCGTCCTCGAGCCAGTCGTCGTCAGGGCTCGCTCCGTCGTCTCGGTCTTGCGCTTCTTCTGGCCCATCACCCTATGTCTCCAATTAACTCAGTGCCGAAGGGCGAAGATGTCGATACTCACCTCGAGAATGACTTCCTCCAGGTCTTTGATCGTCTCGTTGGTTGATGGAGTCATGAGTGCACCGTTGTTATCCGATCTTGCTTCCCCTGAATCTTTTGGTTGGCCACCTTCGAGATAGATCTCGATCCCAGAACGTTGCAACGGACTCCGGGTTCCTTTGAAGTAAATCTTTGCCTGCTTGATAAGCATTCTGACATCAGCATCTTCCTCATGCGCCCGTGCGATAAGGTCTCGGTCTTCGGGACAGAGTAATCGATGCATGAATGACAGACTATGATTCAACTTGAAGTCGGAGAAGGCCAGTCTCATCGCAGGAATGAGCCGAAGCACGTGCGTTCGCTTGGGAATCAAACGTTGCATCCCAATCTCTTCAAGGTTGCCATACCACCCGTCATGGTCGTAGAACCCCGAGCTTTGTTCCATGGAGTAGAAATCTTCGTTGATCCCGGCGTCCTTCAAAGTATCGGCAATTTCACGCATGGTCATTCCTGAAGTCATTTCGTTGGACCGCACACCGTGCCATTTGAAGACCTCCGCGTGCCATTCTTTATCGTCCATCTTGTCATACAACTGATTGACCGTCATTTCTTGACTGACCTTTGCATGTAGAATCGTCTCCTGAGCGCCGTTCATGAGACAGATCGAAAAAATCCAAGGATAGGGTTTTCCTGGCTTTTTGCGGTAAGACGTTTCGATATCGTAAAAGAGGAGTCTAGCGCTGTGTTCCTCGAACAATTGTCGATGAGTAAGCCATGAACTCCGGATGGGAAAGATATTGGTCTCTCTGTGCTCGCGAATTTGTCCCATCAGGATCTCCGTCTGTGTGTCTAGTCTACCTTCGTGGGTTGCATCCTCCCATGCCAGATGTAGAAACGTCCGCTGCATCGCGCTTTTGAATTTGATGTTCGCACATATAGCTTCAGAGTTATCAACAGGATGAAGCTATCAATGATTGTATCATTCAATTTACCTTTGTGTTTTGCACAATGGCGGAACGTAGGAAGTCTAGGCTCTTGACACCCAGCGGTGTAGTAGCAAAGTCCTTGGGCTCTCTTTTTTAGCCCAGGACATTCCAGCCAATGTGCCTCCATCTCCTCGAACTTCCTGTATGCAAGACAAGCAAAACATCTTTGCCGGTCGCATTCATGGTTATCGAAGTCCGATCTTGGAAAAACCCAGCCGCACTTCGCACATCTTCGCGATGGACAATGATGGCCTTCCCACTCGCTGACATGGAACGTGCGATTGCAATGAGAGCATTGCTTTACCTTCACGCAAGTATGGTCTGCACTTTCTGACCAAGGGAAGTGTCCTCCGCATTTTCTGCACCTGGTATTTGTGCAATCGTGGCTATCGAACCCAGACTTGAGGAAAGTTTTCTGGCAATGTCTGCAATGCTTCCTCGGTATACAGACGGCGTCGGCAGGATGGTTTCTTTTGCATATGTTGCAATATGTCTTTAAGCAAGCGTGGCCATCATATTCCGTAAGAAGAAAATATTTCTTGCAAAGATAGCACTGCTTCTGGCACTGATGTTTCTCGGGCTTTGCTAATAGGTAGGGCTGATGGCATGTAGGACAAGGCTCCCATCTAGCAAGACACTCATGTGGTGCATTCTTCAATTGCTTCTTCCCACACACTCGGCATAGTTTATATTGACAGTCGTGCGCAGTGTTCTTCACGTACGTCAATAAACACAGATGACACTTTTTTTGCGTACATGTTTGTTCGTGTTGACTGAATATGCTGGCCGGAATGAGCTTCCGACAAGTCCTGCATTGAGGGTTCCTCGGTTTCTTTGGTCGCGCCGGCTTGGGGTCGCATCTGTGTGGCGCATTCTTCAGGACAACCTTCCCACAAGGACCACATTTTTTGAATCCACAGTGGTGTTGAGTGCCTTTTGTGTATAGGGTTCGGCATTTATGACACTTTTTAGAAGTACATGTCTTTCCATGTTGTTGTAACCTACTGATTGGTATTCGTTTCATACAAGTGCTGCACTTAGGATTTCCCTTTGGCGCCATGTTCGAGTCTGGAAACCTTCCCTACGTTGACACTGAGTGATTTGCACGGTCTTGGTGCTTAAAGTACTTACTTGCGTCACAACGAACTCTTCAATAGTATATCCGCACGCACTAAGCTTGTCATGCCTGTCAACCAGGAACGTTCGATATTGTGAGAGACCTAAAGGAGTCAATGCTCACAGTGAAGAAAGCGCTTAAGATTATCCGCCATGGTGGCGGAGAAGCTTACGCCGCGCAACGGGGTGGGTTGGGTTTTTTTTGGGGCACCCCATGATGAAAAATATATACTATTAATAGTAGGCTACTGCTTTCGGGACTCGAAACAGGCAGAAAAGATCTGGCAAAGGGCCAGAAAAGATGCGGCAAAGATGCCATTTCTATATATAAGGTGTTTGAGCACCGGCCACCTCAAAAAGCACCTCATCGTCGCCCTAAAAGCGTGCGAAAGAGGCCGTCGATAACATAAGACCATCGACAGGATCACTAGAATTGCTTCGAAGTCGACTAACTCCCTTCTATCTAGGCGACAAAAGCAAAAGAAATGAGAGAGCGAGTCAAAAGAGTCGAATGCAATAAGAAGAGAAGAAAAGAGATAAGTGCAATGGGCAATTGCCATACTAAATAGTATGGCAAACGACCAAGCACTTACCCCTTAATCTTTCTTATTTTTGGCACTAGCCCTCTTGTCTTGCAAGACTCTACTATTGCTTTTGAGACTCGAAATAGACAAAAAAGATTTGACAAAAAGTCAAAAAAGATGCGACAAAGATGTTATTTCTATATATAAGATGTTTGGGCATTGGTTATCTCGAAAAGTATCTTATTGTTGCTCTAAAAGCGTGCGAAAGAGATCGTCGATAACATAAGATTACTAGTAGAGTTACTAAAATTGCTTCGAAGCTAACTAACTTTCTTCAAGTTTTAAAACAACGTCGTTAGAACAAAAGCGATAAGAACTAGCGACTTTGGTAACGACGCGAAGTTTGCAAAATTAAGTCAAAATTAATCTTAATATAGCGTAGATAGATATTAGACTTTCAACAATCTAAAAACATAATTATAGTCTCTAGCATATTAGAATTGCGTGTCTTAATAGTTGTATCGCGACGAAAGAAATAACTAGTATAATAATTATTGTGTTCTAAAGAGCAAAGCTTTTAACAAAGAACGTTAATAATTCTTTTTCTATTAAAGATATCTTTGTCGATATTAAATAAAGAATCGACAAAGCAATTAGATACTATAAAAAGTATTCTTTTTAAAAAAAAAATTGCACAATCAATATTGTCGATAGCAACAATTCTAAGAGTAACGTCTTTGCGAAAAGAATTTGTTTTAAAGATAGAAATATCTAGTTCGATTCTATTTGCAAGAAGTTTAATAAATAATTTAATAATAAATCAATTAACAAAGTTTGTATTGTTTAAATTGTGCGTATCTTATATAAATTTGTTTGTTCGCAAAAAACTTGCAAAAACAAGACAAAAGATAGTGTAAAAAGTAGCGTTTAATCGTGTAATTACGTTAAAGATAGATAGAATATTTAATAGAATATCTTGTGTAATAGCTTTGCGCTTACGAAGAATATTGTTGCTCTAACAACGTTTAATATCGCGTATAACGCGAAGAAGAAGCAAACTACTAAAGATTGTATAATCGAAATAGCTTCTATCAATATAAGCAAAACGAAAATTGCAAATATAATTTTTAATAGTTTTTGTCTTAATGCGATTAAGATTTAAACAAGCAACTTAATTAACAAAACTTTAAATAGTAACAAACAAAGTATTGCAATCTAAATAAAGACAACAATATTATATATAGCTTTTAAAGATTGTCGAATAAAGATTTCTTATAGTAGTAACAAGTCTCTACTATAGAAAAAGAGTTGAATTTTGATCTAAAAATATCTTTGTATACTAGAAGTTAAAAGAATCGCGAGAATCTAAACAATAAAATATACTAATTATAAATATTTGTTAGCGATAGTTTTGTATTTATCTTATAATAGTAGATTTGCAAACTTGTTTAATTTAGAGTCGATTTATATCGACTCTATTAATATATTGTTAAAAGCAAAAATTATAACAATATTTCGCAACAAATTTATAGAGTTGTTGCGAATAGATTCTTTATTAAGATTAACAACAACAACAACGTTATTATTATAAATAATAATTTTGTTATCGCAAAGACGAAACAATTAAAGACAAAAAATATAGAGAATTGTTTGCATTTTGTAAGTATTAATATATAGAGTTTTGCTTTTAATTGTTACAAGCTTACCAAAGCTGTACCAGTGGTTCAGATTCTACGTCTTTGGACAAATCTGCTATTATGCTCGATATACTTAAGAAGCGAGCAATCTGAGTATAATGCTCGATATGCTCGACAAGCAAACATTGCAAACAATTATATTTGCTATGCTCGACAAGCAAGCAAAACAAACAATCTATATTTTTTTAGTATATAGAAACAAGAACACAACTTCTTTATAAATTGTATTCAATTTATTATAGATTTTTACTTATTGTTACTCTGATTTATCGAATCTCTTTTAAAATTTATTAAATATAGAAACTGTCTATAGCTGCAATTCTTGTTATTAAGTAATTGCTTGTATTGTCTGAAAACGTCTACAGATTTTTTTAAAATACAATTTATTCTGATATCTTTGTAGAAAATATCAGTATAATATTTTAAATATTTAAAAAAATATTTGTATCAGATCAATGCACTTTTATCTTAAACACTAGTTTATTAATATTATATTAACTATCGATTATAGAAGACAACAAAATTAGAATCAATAAATTTAATATTTACTATAAAAATTGTATTAATTTGAAAAACTGATTTATACAGATAAATATCTATTTTATCTTTTATTCTGTTTCAGTAAATCAGAAGACAATTTTTGCATTAATATTTCTCAGAGAAAAAGTTCAGTATTAATTTAAATTAAATTTACAAAAATATCTGAAAAACTATAACAAAAATTTCTATACAATATTTACAAACTTCGACAACTTTAAAAGAGAGTTTCGAAAAATTTTTAAAATATTTAACAAGAAACAAACTGCAAAAAAAGTAATTCAATATTTAATTTAACAAATTTCTGCAGCAGACTATATAGCTAAATTTCAGAAATATATCAATCTAACCGAGTAAAACAATACTGTATTTATAACAATATTTCGACAAGATCTTAAGAACAATCTAAAAAACAAAATTATATATAATAAAAGAATTCTCAGCAATATATTCGATTTTATCGAAATAGTTATCGATTTCGACAACAAACTGTATAAAAAAGCTATAGAAAAAAAATACAATTAATTTCAAGAAAAAATAGAAATCTTTTTTAAATTAGCAATCAAATATTAGCAGAAAAAATTTTGTTCTAATCAGAAATACAGTAATTCCGATTATTGTAGATCTGTATCTATAAAATTGAATTTTATTTAGCAATATAAAAAAAAAAATTCTAGAGAAAAGCAAAATAACAAATCTCAGAAAATATACTATTTATATAACAAATCGAACTACTTTGCAAGAGATTGTCGATTACAGAATTTGATAGATTGTCGGCAGATTAATACTATATTAAAAAAGATATTCGATAGTTAGAACAATATCAGAAAACAAATTAATACAGAAACAGATATTTTCGAGATTAAATCGAACAACAACTACTATCTGATAGAAAATTCAGATCAGTTATAGAAAGTTTTAAATAGAATATTATTAGACAAAATATCTGTATCTATATAGAAAATTAACAAAAAACTTAATAAAACTATAAAAATACAACAATTAAGAATACTATATTTTTATCTAGCAACAGATTTAGACAACAAATATAGCTGACAGAATTTTTACAAATATCTAGACAATATTACAAATTATTTTGATACTTTAATTAGTTTATCAAGAAACAGAAAAATAAATCAAACTATAAATAAATGCAAAAAAGCGCTAGAAAACAATATTACTATTAAAAAAAAAAATTTCGACAAAATCGAACAACAACTGAGCAGTATAAGTCTATTCCGAGAGAAAATAGAGAAAATAAAAAGATACGCAATACTCAGTTAAACAGAATACTATAACAATTTATACTGAATTTATCTAAAAAACAAAAAAGAAATCAACTGATTTTCTAGAAAATCAAAATTATTAATTCAGTATAAAAAAAAAGCTCAGCGCAAACAGATACTCGAAACAGAAATTGCAGTATCAAAACAAAAAAAAATTCAAATTTTTTAATAAAAAATATATCAGTAAAATACAATATATTAGTTTAACAGCAGCAACTAAACTTAACAGTATATATACAATATTTTATTATATCAGTTAAAATCAATAATTATCAATTTACTGCAATAGTCGATTCTGATACAACAGATAATTTTATAATCAGAGTTCTTGTTAAAAAAAAAAAATATTCTATTTAAAAAAAGTCTGATATATACAATCTAATAATTGTAGATAGAAATCTATTATCCGATAAAAATAAAAAAATAAATAGAGAAACAAAACTACTATCGATAGCTATTCAGTAATACTACAAGAAACTAATTTTTAATATAGTAAGAATAGCTATTTACAATATTGTTTTAGAAATATCTTGATTAAAACAGTACAATTCAGAAGTCGACTGAAATATATAAATATTCAGATTTATACAATATAATTATATAATTTATATTTAATCTATATATCGACAGTATTCGATAATAGATAAAAGAACAAATCGAAAATCGATTACAAATAGCAAATTTGTATTTTTGCAAAAAAACAATCTAATAGAGTTCGACTCGACAGATACTGATAGAAATTAGTTAAACTACAAAATCAGAATAAATAAAAAAAATTACAAATTTTCTGAAAATCTTGAACTATCTGATACAGCAAAAAAATTGCTAAAATACGTATTACAAATATACAACAGTTAAAAATATCTATTTTAAGAAAAGAAAACAACAGAGACTCTCTCTAAATATTAATTGTAAAATTACAAAATTAAATTTGAATTAGACAAACAGTCTATATTTAAATCTATATATATTCTATTTAAGAAGAAGCTCGAAATATTTTGCGAATATCTGACAGAAAATAAAAAAAAAAATTTATTAAAAAATCTTAATTACAGACAGAATATCCGATTTTTTTTGTATCAAAAAAAAATAGAATTTTTTATCTATATATCGATTATCGGAAGCTAAATAATATTACAATTAAAAATCGATATTTACTATTTAATATCAGCAAGCTTCAGAATCGACTATTCGAAACAAAATATTTTATTAAACTGAACTTACAAGAAGTATACAATCAGATTAGAATAAAAATAGAGAAAAAGTAAAAAACAGTTTTCTGTATACAATATAGATTATACAAATATACAATAATATTGTTCGAACTTACAAACGTTTCGACAATATATTAAAAAATAATTAATAATATATTACAACAATATCTGAATCGATTTGTTATAGTATATTTGAACAATATTATAATTTATTTAAAAATTTTGAAAAAGTATATTAGCTATATTTTTAAAGTATTGAAATATCTGAATATAAGAAATTTATATTTTAAGTCAGAGAAATGCAAATTTTATTAAAAAAAAATTAATTTTCTCGAATTTGTTGTTAAACAATACAAAAAATATATAGATTCCGAGAAGCTACAAACAGTCAGAAAATAGAAACTATTAACAAATATCAAAAAAATACAATTTTTTCTGAATTTTATAAACTACAACAAAAAGTTTATTAAGAACTACTCAGCAAATATAATATTATTGACAAATTTTACAAAAAAAAATATATTATAGATATAGAAATTTGCAGAAGAGAAATTATTTCAGAATCTT
>JAABUW010007353.1_pt1 | contig 13295 bp, 6 predicted proteins | sample 5560081 | NCBI WGS metagenome assembly JAABUW01 (sample SAMN10711882, study PRJNA513363) | rock metagenome | isolation source: Antarctica rocks | place: Antarctica: Victoria Land, Knobhead sud
CTTCGCGGGCCGGGTGCTGCCCTGCACGCCCGACTCGCTGCTCATCGGCTACACGGGCAAGGAGCTGAAAAACGTGCGGTTTAACGAGGCGCGCATCTGGGGGCATTTCCTGGAGAATAACCTGCTGTATAGTACTACCCCTTTCGTGATTCAGAAGTACGTGGGGGAGCGACCCAACGTGCCCGAAATTGACCGCACCTGCCCCGGCCGCGTGGGCCAGTGGGTGGGCCTGCAAATCGTGCGCAAGTACATGAGCGACCATTCCGACGTATCGTTGGCCCAGCTCATGGCGCAGAAAGACGCCCAGCGCCTGCTCAACGACTCGCATTACCGACCCAAGAAATAATTATGAATGATGAATTAGGAATTGACTCGGTGAAGCAGTCTAGGATTTTGGGAAATCTAGAAGGGCGTCTTGCTTATCTGGCGTTTTTAGCAAAGCCCTAACCAGTCTCAATATTTCTGAGTATCAATTCCTCATTCTTAATTTATCATTCATAATTGAAAAATATGCACCTCGCGGTTTTCAGCCAGTACCACACCAGCCCCGACTGCCCGGCTACCAGCCGACACTACACGCTGCTGGCTGAAATTGCGCGGCACCACCGCGTGACGCTGCTCACTACCCCCGCCTGGCGGCCCCAGCAGCTGACGCACGAGTGGCCCTGGGTGCCGCCGGGCGTGGAGCTGCTGGAAGCCGATATTCCGTACGACAATAAGATGGGGCCGGCGCGGCGGGCGTTGGCGTTTGCGCGGTACGCGGCCTGGGCCGTGCGCGCGGGGCGGTGCCTGGCGCGGCCCGACGTGGTGTGGGGCATCAGCACGCCGCTCACGGCGGCCTGGGCAGCGGCGCGGGTGGCGCGGCACTGGCGGGTGCCGTGGGTATTTGAGGTGCAGGATTTGTGGCCCTCGTTTCCGGTGGCGATGGGGGCGGTACCCACGGCGCTGGCCCGGCAGCAGTTATTTGCGTTGGAGAAGCGGCTGTACCAAAGCGCCGCGCACATCGTGCCGCTCTCGCCCGATATGAGCGCCTACGTGGCCGGGCTGGGCATCGGCCCCGCCAAAATCACGACCCTGCTCAACGGCACCGACCTCGACCTGGCGGCCCGCCCTACCCCCCCCGTGGTGGCCGAGCTACGCCGGGCGCAGGGGCTGGCCGGCCAAAAGGTAGTGCTGTATGCCGGCACCTTTGGGCGGGCCAACGACATGCCCACGGTGGTGGCCGCCGCCGAGGCACTGGTAGCCGCCGACCCGGCCGCGACGTTTCTGTTTTTGGGTCACGGCTACTTCGCGCCGCTGGTGGCGGCGGCGGCGGCGCGCTGGCCGGGCCGCATCCGGCTGGTGGGTGGGCAGCCGCGCCACGCGGTATTTAGCTGGTTTGCGCTGGCCGACGTGGCGGTGGTGTCGTTTCTGGGCCTGCCGGTGCTCGATACCAACTCGCCAGCCAAGCTCTACGACGCGTTGGCCGTGGGCACGCCGGTAGTAGTGACCAATGCAGGCTGGACCAAAACGCTGGTGGAGCGGCATGGCTGCGGCTGGTACGTGCCGGCCGGCGATGCGGCGGCCCTGGCGGCGCGCCTGCTGGCCGTGCTGGCCGACCCTACCGGCACCGCGCAAGCTGGCGAGCGCGGCCGGGCGCTAGCGCGCATCGAGTTTGACCGCATACTTATAGCCCGGCAGATGCAGCGCATTCTGGAGCAAGCAGTTTCGCCCGGTCAACCATCTTAACGCAAAGAAGCCCAGCTGCAATTGCTTGCGGCTGAGCTTCTTTGCTTGCTAAATCAAGCGTTTACTTGATTTTAGTCTTTTTGCGGTTTGACTTTACCTTAGCATTAGCTGGGACCGTCATCGTGTTAGAATTATTCGGGTTAGCCGTTGTCGTGGTCGATTCTACCGTAGTCGAAGGCGGGGTAGCTGGCATCGGGTCCGTCGTCGTGGTGGTGGTAGTCGGCGTAGTGGTTGTCTGACGGGTAGTAGTCGTAGTCGTGCCAGTCTGGGCATTAGCCGAGAAAGCGCCGGCAGTCAACATGGCGGCAAGAATGAGCAGCTTTTTCATCTGAATGAGGATTTGCGTTAGAAAAGGAAAGGGAGGGGCAATAAGCCCGCTCCTGCGGGAATCCGCGTTGCCTTTAACGCAGCTTCACCCGCGAAGGTTGAGTTTTTAGCAAGTTGGGCCAGATTGTGGCTTTGGCCGTGGGCCATACTACTCGCTCGCTGCCTAAAGAGAATAAGCCCGCAACTTATTATTTCGTAGTATTGGTAGCCTTATCACTCCTCATCTACCAGCTATGAAATGGCTACCCTCCTTTGTAAAGCTTTTCCTGACTTTCGTAGCGGGCTTCGTGCTACAATTAGGCGCTAGTATAGCGGAAATGGAAAGCCTGGGCAACCCCACGCGCATGAGTATTTTCGGCGGGTTGCGGCTGCTGGGCTTGCTGCTGCTTGTAGTGAGCCCGGTGCTGATGGGGCTGAAGTTTTTTGCCCGGCTGGACAGTAAATCCAAGTAGATTACGCAAGACCAGCTTTTGTGCCCGGCACCACGCAGGCGCGATGCCGGGCACGAAAGCTGGCTATTCCTTCACGATGCGGCGCACATCGAGCCCCCCTTCGGTTTTAGCCCGCAGCACGTAAATACCGGCGGCCAGGTTCGTGAGGTTGAGAGGCTGCACGTGGGTGCCGGCGGGTACCGTGGCGGTAGCTACCACCTGGCCCAGCGCGTTAAGCACGCTCAGCTCCACGGTTTTCGGATAGCCGGCCAGCTCCACGCGCAAGTGGCCGTCGGGAGTAGGGTTGGGCGCTATGCTCAGCGAGCTACCGGGTAGGGGCTGCACGCTCGCGGTTATCGTGAATGTTGGCGAGGCAGCGGAAGAGCACCCCGTGGCATCCGTAACTACCACCGAGTAGGCACCCAGTTGCGCGGGGGTAGCCACCTCATAGACAGGGGCGGTAGCGCCGGGAATAGCCACGCCATTGACGTAAAACTGGTTGCCACTCGCCGCGCTGGACGTCAGCCGGGTAATGGCCCCCATATACTGGGCGGTTACGGTCGGGGTCGGAGGCAGCGGGTTGACCACCACCACCGCAGGGGCCGAAGTAGCCACGCAGCCGCCCGCGTTGCGCACCGTTACGGTATAGGCCCCGCTGGTGCGGGCCAGGTACGTAGTATCCGTTGCCCCCCCGATAGCCGTTCCATTCAATTGAAACTGGTACGAGTTGCCGGCGCCGGCTGGTGCGGCCAGCTGCACGGCGTCGCCCTGGCAAAAGGTGGTAGGGCCGCCCGCCGTGATAGTAGCGGTAGCGGGAGCCGCGATGGTTACCTGGGCGGTAGCCGCCACCGGGCAGCTGCCCACGGGCGCACTATACGTAACGGCATAAGCACCAGGGCTGGAAGCGGCTACGTCAATAGCCCCCGTGGCAGCATCGAGGCGCAGGCCGGCCGGGGCGGTGAAGGTGCCGCCGGTGGGGCCCGTCAGGGAGGGGGTAGGGTTGGGGTCGGCGGGGCAGTAGCTGGCGGCCCCGTAGGCCAGGGTAACTACCGGGCAGGGGTCGACGGTGAACGACAGGCCATTGGAGGTGCCCGCCGCCGTGGTCACGGTTACGAGGCCGCTGGTGGCGCCGCCGGGCACGTTCAGTACCAGCTGCGTAGCGCCGTTGCTGCCGAAGGTACTGGTAGCCGTGCCATTAAAGCTCACGCTCGTGGCTCCCGCCAGGTTGGTGCCCGTCAGCGTGACGGTGGCGCCTACCACGCCGCTGGCCGGGCTAATGCTTGCCACCGCCAGGCTGCTTGCGGCGCTGGACCGCAGAAAAACCGGCGTACCCGACAGCGCGATGCCTTGCGCGGCAACGGTGGTTTGGGTAGCCGTGGCCGCGTAGTTCCAGTCGTAGCGCTGCAAATTGGCCAGGCGCCAGGCAGCCGGGAAGGAGTAGGTCGCGCTAGCGTACTCTGACGTATCGTACAACGCTTTGGCCCACAGCACATAGGTGTAAGCGCCATCTTTGCTGAAGGCCGCGCCGTTTAGCGTGGCAGGCAGGGCCAGCGCGGCGGTGCGGGCCGCGTCGTAGCTCCAGCCGTAGAGCAGCTTGGAGGTAGTAGCGAACGCCTGGCCCAGCTGCGTTATTTTTTGCGCGCCCGGTGCGTCGCGCTTCAGGTTTTCAAACAAGCCCATCAGCGCCAGCTCATCCTCTCCCGACACCGAGGTGCCCGGCACCGGCGCATTGACCGACTCGCCCAGCTGGTAGAGATATACCTGCCGGATGTTGTTCTTCTGAGCCAATACCAGGGTCTTGATGCCAAAGTTGCGCTGCATATCGTCCGAGCCCGTGCGGTCGTCGGAAGTACGCCGGCCGATGTTGGTTTCCGACATCAGCAGGTATTTGGCGGGGTAGGTGGTGCCGTAGCCATGCCGGCTCAGGGCCGCGGCCATCGAGTCGCGGTCGGCCATCACCATCTCGGCCGCGTAGTCAGAGGTGCGCGAGTAGCGAAAGCCGCCAATGCTAGTGTCCCAGTAGTGCAGCTTGTAGGCGGGGTAGCTGTGAAAGCTCAGCGCATCGAGATAAGCCCCAGCCTTTTGCGGGTACTGAGCCGTTACGGTGCCGCCGTTGGGGTTATCGGTGTAGCGCAGCAGCGCATCCACGAACTGCGAGTAGCCTACCCCCCCCGTGGTGATGTAGGCCTCGGGGTGGTATTTCTTGAGCACCTCGTAGCTGATGCGCAACATGCGGATGTAGTGGTAAATCGGCGCCTGTAGGTTTACCAGCTCGCCGGGCTGCGGCGCGCGCGTGCGCCACGCATCCATATCGGCCTGGTTGGAGGTAAAATCGGGCTCGTTTACTACTTCCCAAAACCGCACCTTATCGCCATAAATCTGCTGTAGCTTAAAGAGATAGATGGCGTAGTAGTTGTTGGCGTTCACGCTGCCGTCGCTGTTCCAGATGGGCTCGTAGAGGTTCGCAAACAGCTTCGACGGGCCATCGGTGTTGGGAAAGCGCGTCATATCGCGATGCGCGGCCGAGGGGCCTTCCACGAAGCAGGTCAGCTCCCGCATCCCGTAGGTACCCACGTAGGAGTTGAAAGTGGAGGCCCGAATCGAGTAGCCATAGCGCTCCACGAAGTCTTCGGGGAGGGTAGGCCGCAGGGTATGCCCGCCGAGGCCCTGGGCCGTGGCGGCCAGCACCTCGTCGCTCCAAGCGGCATTATAATATCCTAAATTAGCACCATATTGAAAATTTTCCGTGTACGGCCGAATATAATCATTTGCCGTTTTAGTTGGAGTTTGACCAAACGTGTAAAACGCAGATTTAATGGTCAATAAAATTGTTAGGAGCGTAAATTTTTTCAAAGGAAATAGTATTTTAAGGTTAAAGAGATTCACTAATCTAAAAAACAGCTTATGCTTAATGTGCAAATAAACCTTTAGTGAGCTAAGCTACGCATAATTTTGAAATCGCAAAAAAAATGCGCGCAGATCCCCAGGCATTACCTCGAAAATCAGCTCCCCCACCGGGTCGGTACCACCACCCGCCGAACCACGTATGGCCACGCGCGGCCACGGCCTGAGCGGGTTTCGAAGCCAACCAGCAATGGCCCCTACCCAAGATTTTAGCGGCGGCGCGGTACCGGGCCGTGCCCCAGCCACAAAGGCACGCGCGCCCGCCAGGCACGGCCGGCTGGCAGCACCCTGCTTGTGCCAGCGCTCGCAAAAGCGCTCCCAAACCTGCTTAGTAAAATAAAGAGGCCACCCAGGCAGCCCCAGCCCTACCCCTACGAAATCGGCACTTTGCGCAGAATCGCCTCAATCAGGTCGTAGGTGCGGATGCCGTCGGCTTCGGCCTCGTAGGTCATCAGGATGCGGTGGTTGAGCACGTCCTCGGCCACGTCCTTGATGTCTTCGGGCAGCACGTAGTCGCGGCCGTCGAGGTAGGCCACGGCGCGGGCGGCGCGGTGCAGCGCGATGCTGGCCCGTGGGCTGGCCCCAAACTGCACGGCCTGCGCAAATTCGGGCAGGTCGTAGTCGGCCGGCCGGCGGGTGGCGAATACCAGCTCGATGAGGTATTTTTCCAGCGTATCCGAAATCGTAATCTGGTTTATCTGGTCACGGATGCCGAAGATGTCTTCCTTGGTAAGCACGGGCTGCACGTTGCCCTGGAAACCCATGTTGGCCATGCGGCGCATCACCTCCAGCTCGTCGGCTTTCTTGAGGTAATCGACGTGTACTTTCAGCATGAAGCGGTCAACCTGGGCCTCGGGCAGGGGGTAGGTACCTTCCTGCTCCACTGGGTTTTGGGTGGCCAGCACCAGGAAGGGCCGGTCGAGAGCGTAGGTCGTTTCGCCAATGGTAACCTGGTTTTCCTGCATGGCTTCGAGCAGGGCGCTCTGCACCTTGGCCGGCGAGCGGTTGATTTCGTCGGCCAGCACGAGGTTGGCGAAGATGGGCCCTTTCTTGACCTCGAAAACCGACTGGTTCTGGTTGTAAATCATGGTGCCCACGAGGTCGGAGGGCAGCAGGTCGGGCGTGAACTGCACGCGCTGGAAGTGCAGGTGCAGCACCTGGGCCAGCGTGCTCACGGTGAGGGTTTTGGCCAGGCCGGGCACGCCTTCGAGCAGGATGTGGCCGCCCGTGAACACGCCAATGAGCAGGCGGCTGACCAGCGCCCGCTGGCCCACCACCACTTTTTCCATCTCAGCGAAAGCCTGGCGAATGAGGGGGCGGTAATCGGGAGCGGAGGTGGGCTGCATGAGGGCAAAGTAACGGCCGGCGGCGGGTTCGCACGGCTGCCCATGCATATCAAAACCCCTACCCCCCGCGTTAGGGTGAAGCCCGTAGCGGCCCGCCCGCGCGGCTGGCGGCCAACCCGTGCCGCCATTTTCCCGTTCAGAAACACTTAGCCTTGCTTATTTACCGAGCCACGCCCGGCTTCACCCACGCCTTTTCTGCCTGTGCCAGTCTACCTACGCCGCTTTCTGTACGTGATTTTTGGGTTAATCGCGCTGGTGCTGCTACTGGTGATTGGCGTCGTCGTGTTCCTACAATTCCCAGCAGGTCAGGACTTTGTGGCGCGCCGCGCCGAAGGCTACCTGCGCGACAAGCTCAAAACCGAAGTGCGCCTGGGCACCTTTCGCACCGACTTTCGGCACGCCATCAACTTTGACAACGTGTACCTGGCCGACCAGCAGCGCGACACGCTGCTGAGCGTGGGCCACCTGGGCGTGAGCATCGACATTTTCGCGCTGCTGCACAGCCAGGTCAATATCAAGGACGTAGAGCTGGAAAACGGCCGCGTGCGCCTGACCCGCACCGAGCCCGACAGCGCTACTAACTACGACTTCATTATCAAGGCGTTCAGCAGCCCAGCTACGCCGGCCGACACGACCAAATCCAGCCTGAAATACGACATCGGGAAGCTGCACGTCAACAACCTGCTCTTCACGCAGAATGACCAGGTGGCGGGCTCCGACCTGCGCGCCAAAATCGGCGACCTGCTGGTGAACATGGACGAGGTAGACGTGACCAACTCCATCTATAAGGTGAATAACGCGGCGTTGCGCCACAGCTTTATCAGGATGGTCCAGAGCAAAACCGCGCCCGAGCTGGCCAGCCCGAAGCCGACCAAGCCGCTGGATTTGACCTTTGGCCTGAACAAGGCGACGCTGGAAGACGTGGGCTTCGTGTACCAGAATGACCCGTCGGCGCAGTTTATCAATACCCATATTGGGCTGGCCGACATCACGGCCAGGAACATTGACCTGGCCAAGGAGCGCATTGACCTCGACAAGCTGACGCTCAAAAACACCACCTTCGCCTACGCGCAGAACAAGAACGTGCCGGTAGCGCAGCGCGCCGTGAACCCCGCCGAGGCCGTGCGCAAGGTGAATGAGGCCGCCCAAAAAGCCGCTCCTACCCCCCTGGCCTGGCGCGTGACGCTGGGGCAGTCGGACGTGAGCGGGGTGGCGGTGAATTTTGATAACTTCAACGACCCCAGGCTGAAGAGCCGCTACCCGGCGCTCGACTACAGCCACCTGCACTTCACTGATTTAGTGCTGAATACGCGGGATTTATCCTTTACCGAAAACCTGACGACGGTGAAGCTGGACAACCTGGCGGGCAAGGACCAGAGCGGCTTCGCCATCACGTCGGCGCGGGCCAACGTGGTGTACGATTCGACCGATATCAAGCTTGATAGCCTGGAGCTTATCACGCCCAACTCGCGCATCAAGCGCAGCCTGGCCCTGCACTACAAGAGCCTGGGCGCCATTGCCGATGACCTGCCCAACCTGGGCCTGGCCGGCGACCTGCGCAATACGCGGCTGGGCTTCCGCGACATCTTGTACCTGGTGCCGAGCCTGGCTACTACCCCCCCCTTCACTACCGGCCCCAACCAGAGCGTGCTGCTGAGCGGGCTGGTGACCGGCCGGCTGGGCGATTTGCTGATTCGCAACTTCGACTTCGTGGGGCTGCGCAACACGGTGGTGCAGGCGCGCCGGGCGCACATCGTGGGCCTGCCCAACGTGGACAGCCGGCTGTACGTGGACCTGGATATTCAGAAATTCAGTACTACCCGCGCCGATTTGCTGAGCGTGCTGCCCAAGGGCACGGTGCCCAGCAATATCAGCCTACCCCCTACCCTGTCGCTGAGCGGCACCTTCAAGGGCCGGCCCACGACGCTGGCGTTTGACACCAATCTGAAGCTGCGCTCGACGTATGGCAACGTGGCGTTTAGCGGTAAGCTGGGGGCAGCGCGGGCCAATGGGCAGCAGCCGCTGGTGGGCACCTTCGCGCTGCAGAACTTCGACGCGGGCAAGCTGCTGAAAGACCCGACCATCGGCACGATTACGGGCACGGGGCGCATCAACGCGGTGGGCAACCTACAGGACCCCAATACCTTGGTGGGCAAGCTGACGGCCAACATCCAGAGCGCCCGCTACAATGGCTATACCTACCACGGCGTGACTACTTCGGTGGCTATTGACCGGGGCAAGTACACCCTCGCGGCCAGCAGCCACTCGGACCCCAACCTCGACCTCGACCTGAACGCGGTGGTGAACCTGCGCGATGCCAACAACCCGACCTACCAGGTGACCTCGCTGAACCTGCGCGGCGTGAACCTGACCAAGCTCGGCTTCTACACCGGCGGCGACCTGCGCATTCAGGGCGACTTGCAGGCCAATATCAGCGGCTCGGGGCTGAATACGATTAACGGCACGTTTAGCGGTAGTAAGCTGGTTATCATTAAGGATGGCTTGCCAATTGCGCTGGATTCGGTGCGCGGGCGCATCGTGCAGAACGCCACGCGCACGGCCGTCACGTTCCGCTCGAACGTAGCCGACGTGAACCTCGATGGCAACGTGCATCTCGGCGACCTGGCTACGGAATTGCAGCAGCACATCAACCGCTACTTCAAGCTGGATGGCGTTAAGCCCTTCCAGAACGCGAGCGCGGACCGGCACTTCACTTATTCGCTGCAAGTGAAAAATACCAGCTTGCTGACCAAGCTGGTGGCGGGGCTGAAGCGCATTTCGCCCTTCACGCTGGCCGGCGACTACAGCCGCGCCGCCGCCCGCCTCACGGCCCAGACCAGCATTCCGGTAGTCCGCTACCAGAACTATAAGCTCGACTCGGTAAAGCTCGACGTCAACTCGGACCCCAGCAAGCTGAACTATGCCCTGCGGCTCGCCCGCGCCCGCCAAGACACCAGCCTGACGCTGCGCCAGCCCAGCGTGGTAGGCTTTCTGGCTAATAACCTAATCCACGCCCGCGCGGCCATCCTGGGCGATAGCAGCAACCGCGAGCGGCTGGCGCTGGCTGGCACGGTAGAAGCGCTGGAACAGCATGGCAAAGATGCTTACCAGTTTGTAGCCGCGCCCGAGCAGATTATCGACTACGATACCTGGACGGCGGGCGCGGATAACTACGTGCGTTACAACGCCGATGGCACTATCGTAGCCAACAACCTGCGGCTCACCAACGGCTCGTCGGCCCTGGTGGTGCAGAGCCAGAACCCGGCCGTGAACACGTCGCCGCTGGCCGTGCGCTTCGAGAAATTCGACCTGGGCATCGTGAGCAAGGCCATTGGCCAGCCCGACTCCACGCTCGGCGGCACGCTCAATGGCGAGGCCGTGGTGCGGGGCCTGGGCACTAAAAAACAGGCGTTTACGGCCAACCTGACCATCAATAACTTACTGTATAGCAAAGTGGTGCTGGGCGACCTGGCGCTGCAAGCCAGCAACCCCGTGGCCGACCGCTACGACGTGACGGCCCACCTCACCGGGGGCGGCGGCAACGACGTGACCGTGAAGGGCGCCTACCGCACGACCGGCGCTACCCCCCTCGATTTCGTGGTTGACGTGAACCGGCTTAATCTGAAAACGGCCGAGCCCTTCTCGGCCGGGCAGCTGAGCCAGGGCAAAGGTTTCCTGAGCGGGCGGCTAACGCTGGCCGGCACTACCAGCGCGCCGCGGGTGCGCGGCACGCTCACGACTTCGGCCGATGCCGGCTTCGTGGTGCCGCAACTCGGCGCGCCGTTCCGGCTGGTGAGCCAGCCCGTGACGTTTGATGAAAAAGGCATCGCGTTCAACAACTTCACGGTGCTGGACTCGGCGGGCAACAAGGCGGTGGCCAACGGCTACCTGCTGACGCCCAACCTGCTGGACTACGCCTTCGACCTGCGCGTAACAACCAACAACTTCCTGGCCGTGAAGAGTACGCGCAGCCAGGACAATACGCTCTACTACGGCCGCCTGGTAGTGGACTCGGACACGCGCCTGACCGGGCCGCTGTCGCTGATAAAAATCAATACCGTAGCTACCGTGGACAAGGGCTCGGACCTGACCGTGGAGAACCCGGCCGCCGACCCCAGCGTAGTAGCCCGCGAAGGCATCGTGCAGTTCGTGGACTTTAGCCTGCCCGACTCGCTGCGGGCGAAAAAAGCCACCGCCGACTCGGCCAACACCAGCGCCATTGGCTACGACATTACGGCGCGCGTTACGATTACCGATAACACGCCGTTCACGTTCATCGTGGACCCGGTGAGCGGCGACAACCTGCGCGTGCGGGCCGCCGGCACCCTCACCACTACCCTCGACGCCAGCGGCAACCTCACCCTGACCGGCCGCCTCGACGTGCGCCGGGGCAAGTACAAGCTGTCGCTCTACGGCTTGGCTACCAGGGAGTTTATCATTGCCAATGGCTCATCGGTGAGCTGGAGCGGCGACCCCTATAATGCCGACCTCAATATCACGGCCATTTATAAGGTGCGGGCTGCCCCGGCCGACCTGCTGGCCGGCCAGGGCAGCAACGACCCCACCTCTAACCTGGTGGCGCGCAACGCGGTGCCATTCAACGTACTGCTGAAGGTAACGGACCAGCTCAGCAAGCCCACCATCGGCTTCGACATTACGCTGCCCAATGACCAGAAGGGGGGGCCGCTAGGAGGCGAGATTGAGGCTCGCCTGGGCCAGCTGCGCCTACCCGGCAACACGTCGGACCTGAGCAAGCAGGTATTCTCGCTGCTCGTGCTGGGGCGCTTCGTGCAGCAAAACCCGTTTGCGACCACGGCCGGCGAGAGCATCGTGGCCAGCCAGCTGCGCGGCTCGGTGAGCCAGGTGCTGACCGACCAGTTGCAGAACCTGACCGGCAAGTACCTGGCGGGCCTGGGCCTCGACCTGGGCGTGACCAACCAGGCCGACTACACGACCGGCTCGGCCCAGGGCCGCACCGACCTCAACGTGGCTGTACGCCGCCAGCTGCTCAACAACCGCCTCACCGTGCGCCTGGGCACCGACGTGCCGCTGAGCGGCGGCAACGGCACCCAGACCACCCAGGGTAGCAGCGCGGCCAGCAACTTTGCCGGCGATATCAGCCTCGAATACACGCTGCTGGCCGATGGCCGCCTGCGCCTGCGCGCCTTCCGCCAGAATTCTTACGAGGACATTGACGGGGCCATCGTGCGCACCGGTGCCTCGCTGGTGTACCAGCGCGAGTACAACAGCTTCAAGGAGCTGTTTGAGAAGGTGAGCCGCGAGGTGAAAGACCAGCGCCACCAGAACCGCAAGCAGGAGAAACTGGATAAAGAGGTCGAAAAACGCCAGCAGCAGCACCTGGCCGACTCGACGGCCGCCGCCAACGGCGCGGTGCGCCTCGACAGCACTAAAAGAATTAAGAATTAAGAATGAGGAAGTAGGAATTACCGCAGGGTGATTTTTAACAGTATGATGAACAAAGACTTACCTAAGACAAACGAGTTGACGAACCGAATGCATGGGCGGGCAGGGCGGGTGCGCCCGCCCGGCTTCAAGCGGAGAATTCTTCATTCCTCATTCCTCATTCTTAATTTATTTTTAGTCGGCTGCTCGGGGCTGCGCTACGTGCCGGAGGGCCAGAAGCTGTACACGGGGAGCAAGGTGACTATCAAATCGCCCACCAAGCTCAAGAACGGGAGCGCCCTGCAAACTGAGCTCACGAGCGTGCTGCGGCCCAAGCCCAACTTCTCGTTTCTGGGGCTGCGGCCCAAGCTGTACTTCTGGCACCTCGGCGTGGGCAAAACCAAGGGCCTGGGGCACTTTCTGGCTGGTAAGCTGGGCGAGGCTCCGGTGGTGCTGAGCCAGGTCAAGATTGACGCTACCCGCAAGCTGATGGTTAACCGCCTCAACAACCGGGGCTATTTCAAGGGTGCCGTCAGCAGCGAGGTGGTGGCTCAGGAAAAAACGGCCCAGGTCAACTATCCCGCCACGCCCGGCCAGCAGTACCTGATTAAGGAAATTCATTTTCCGGACCGCGACACGCTCATCGACGCGGCCATCCGGGCTACCCAGCCCGAAACCCTGCTCAAGGTGGGCGACCCGTATGACCTCGACGTGCTGACCAACGAGCGGGTACGCATCGACCTGGCCCTCAAGAACAAGGGCTACTACTACTTCAATCCCAACTACCTGCTGTTTCAGGTTGACAGCACGCTCGACGGCCAGGTAAACGTGCACTACAAAGTGAAGGCCGAAGCGCCCGCCAAGGCTACCCAGCCCTACTGGCTGAAAACGGTGAGCCTGAACACTGACTACATCCTGACCGACTCGGTGAAGCGGGAGCCGATTCGCTACCAGAAATTTTTATACTACCCCGACGAAACCATGTTTAAGGCGCGGGCCATCACGCGGGCCGTGTTTTTGTACCCCGACAGCCTGTTTCGGCAGCGCCGCCGCGACCAGACGCTCTCGCGCCTGATGAGCCTGGGCACGTTTCGCTTCGTTGAAATCAAGTTTTCGCCTTCGGCGGCCGGCGACTCGGCCGGCCGGGCGCGGCTCG
>JAABUW010007354.1_pt1 | contig 13294 bp, 10 predicted proteins | sample 5560081 | NCBI WGS metagenome assembly JAABUW01 (sample SAMN10711882, study PRJNA513363) | rock metagenome | isolation source: Antarctica rocks | place: Antarctica: Victoria Land, Knobhead sud
ATGCCGTCCATCACAATGCCTTCCATGACCCCGCCCGCAGAAGACGCGCCGCCGACTGGGGCGGACCAACCGGCATTGAGCTATCTGACCGGATTTCACAACGAGCTGAGCAGCGAGGCGGTGAGGGGCGCCGTGCCGGTGGGGCGCAATTCACCGCAGCGGCACCCGCTCGGGCTGTACGCAGAATTGCAGAGCGGCACCGCATTCACCGTGCCCCGGCACCGCAACCGCCGGACCTGGACCTACCGGATCCGGCCGTCCGCGGCGCATCGGCCCTATCACCGGATACCCGACGGCACCTGGCACAGCGCACCGTTCGTCGACGCCGAGCCCTCCCCCAACCGCCTGCGCTGGGACCCCGTGGACCTGCCGACCCGGCCCTGCGACTTCGTCGACGGGATCTGGACCTACGGCGGCAACGGGCAGGTCGCAAGCCACCTCGGCGTGGGCATCCACGCCTACCGGGCGAATGAATCCATGACCGATCGGTATCTCGTCGATGCCGACGGCGAGCTGCTGGTCGTCCCGCAGGCCGGCCGGCTCCGGCTGCACACCGAGCTAGGCATCCTCGACGCCGGACCCGGTGAGATAGCGCTGATCCCCCGCGGGATGCGCTGGCGGGTCGAACTGCTCGACGCTGTCGCGGCCGGCTACCTCTGCGAGAACTACGGCGCCTCCTTCGAGCTGCCCGAGCTGGGGCCGATCGGCTCCAACGGCCTGGCCGACCCGCGCGACTTCCGGGCACCGGTGGCAGCCTTCGAGGACTCCGAGAGCCCGGTGCAGGTGGTCCAAAGATTCGGTGGCCACCTGTGGGCCACCGAACTCGACCAGTCGCCGCTGGACGTCGTCGGCTGGCACGGCACCCTGGCGCCCTATATCTATGACACCGCGCATTTCATGGTGCTCAATACGGTCAGCTTCGACCATGCCGACCCGTCCATCTTCACCGTGCTGACGTCCCCGACCGACACGCCGGGGCTGGCCAACGCCGACTTCGTGATCTTCCCGCCGCGCTGGCAGGTCGCCGAGGACACCTTCCGGCCACCGTGGTATCACCGCAACGTGATGAGCGAATTCATGGGCCTAGTCCGTGGCACGTACGACGCTAAGGCCGGCGGCTTCGCGCCGGGCGGGGCCAGCTTGCACAATTCGTGGAACTCGCACGGCGCCGATGCCGAGACCTTTGAAACTGCCTCGAACGTCGAGCTGCTCCCCGCCAAGCTCGACGACACCCTGGCCTTCATGTTCGAGACCCGGCTGCCGATCGCGACGACGCGGCAGGCGATGGAATCACGGGCCCGGCAGGAGGACTACGACGCGGTCTGGGCGGGTCTCCCCCGACAGTTCCGGCGGCCCGGCGGCTGACAGTCCTGGACATGCGGCCCGGCGGCTGACGCTCCCGGACATGCGACCCGGCAGGCCGATCACAGACTCCGCAAAGCGGGCAGGACGTCTTCGGCTAACTGGGTGAGGAATCGCCGCTGGTCGTGACCGGGCCCGTGGAAGACCAGCTGATCGAAGCCGGCCTGCAGGTAGGGCCTGATCTGGGCCACCGCGTCGTCGGCGTCCGACGCGACGATCCAGCGCTTGGCGACCTGCTCGATCGGCAATTGGTCGGCCAGCCGCTCCATCTCGTCGGAGTCGGCGACGCTGTGCTTCTGCTCCTGGGTCAGCGACAGCGGTGCCCAGAAGCGGCAATTCTCCAGCGCTTGCTGACGATCGCGGTCGTAGGACAGCTTGATCTCGATCATCTTCGAAATGGCCGCCGGCTCCCGGCCGGCGGCCGACGCGCCGTCGGCCAGAGCGGGCAGGAGCTTGTCGGTGTAAAGCTCCATGCCCTTGCCAGAGGTGCAGATCAGGCCGTCGCCGGCCCGGCCGGCGTACTTCGCCATCACCGGGCCGCCGGCGGCGAGGTAGATCGGCACCGGCCCGGCGGGTTTGTCGTACACGGTCGCCGAGACGGTGCGGTAGAAGTCGCCGTCGAAGGTGACCCGGTCCTCGCTCCACAGCCGCCGCAGCAAGGTGACCGCCTCCCGCAGGCGCGCGAAGCGGCCGCTGAAGTCCGGCCACTCCTGACCGGTCACCGCCGTCTCGTTGAGCGCCTCACCGGTGCCGAGCCCGAGCATCATCCGCTCGGGATAGAGGCAGGCCAGGGTGGCGAAAGCCTGGGCGATGACCGCGGGGTTGTAGCGGAAGGTCGCGGTGAGCACCGACGTGCCCAGCCGCACCCGGCTGGTCCGCTCCCCCACCGCGGCCAGCCAGGACAGGGAGAACGGCGCATGGCCGCCGGTGTGCCGCCACGGCTGGTAGTGGTCGCTGACCAGCACGCTGTCCAGCCCGACCTGCTCGGCCAGCACGGCGTACTCGACGAGGTCCCGCGGCCCGAACTGCTCCGCGGACGCCTTGTAGCCGTAGGTGACGTGCATCGACACTCTCCAGTCCGGTGCGTGAAGGCCGCCCTCAGGTTTGCCCGTCACCCGGTCGAAGGAAGAAACGACCGGCGGCCGCCGGCCGCCGCCGACCAGGGACGCTCATGACCGATGTGCCGATGATAGCGACGCCGGGCGCACCTCCCGGCTCCGACGGGTCACGCCGAGCGGCGGCCATCGACGCGCTGCGCAGTGCCGGCGACAGCCCCATCCTGCGCTGCTTCCCACATGGCGCCATCATCGTGTTCGACCACGACCTGCGCTATCTGAGCGCCGGCGGCCTGGGCCTGGCCGACGTGGGCCTGTCCCGGGAGATGCTGGAGGGCCGCACGATCGGCGAGGCTTTCCCGCCGGCGGTCGTTGAGGCCATCGAGCCGGTCTACCGCTCGGCGCTGGCCGGCGTGGAGTCGACCATGGACGTGCCGTACCAGGACCGGATCTATCTGATGAGGCTGGGCCCGCTGCGTGACACCGACGGCGTGGTCGTCGCCGGGATGGGCTTCACGCAGGACGTGACGGAGGCGCGGCAGGCCGAGCAGGCCCTGCGCGAGTCGGAGAGCCGCTTCCGCTCCGCCTTCGAACACGCCCCGATCGGCAAGGCGCTGATCGGCCTGGACGGCCGCTACCAGCAGGTCAATGCGGCCATGTGCCGGATCACCGGCTACACCGATGAGCAGTTGCTCCGGCTTTCCGTCGCCGACGTCACCCATCCCGACGACATGGCCGCCGACGTGGCCGTGAGCGATCGACTGCTGGCCGGTGAGCTGATCACGCATACGCTGGAGAAGCGCTACCTGACGGCGTCGGGCACGACCGTCTGGGCCGCCAAGTCAGTGTCGCTGGTCCGTCGCGACGACGGCTCGCCGCTGCACTTCATCGCCCAGATCCAAGATGTCACCGACCGGATCACCAACGAGCAGCTGCTGGCCAAGGAGCGGCGCCGGCTGAGCGAGGCCCAGTCGATCGGTCACGTCGGCTCCTGGGAGTTGGACGTGACCGTCAGCCAGGTCAGCTGGTCCGACACCCTCTTCGAGCTGTACGGGCTGGACCCCAAGCTTTTCGCCGGTGACTACCAGGCGGCTCTGGACTGCATCCACCCCGACGACCGAGCCGCCGTCGACGCCGCTACCCAGGCCTGCATCGAGACCGGCGAGCCCCTGCGGGTGCGCTACCGAGTGACCCGCGCCGACGACGGGCAGCTGCGCTGGTTCGACGCCCGCGGGGAGGCGCTCTACCAGCAGGGCCAGCTGGTCCGCCTGGCCGGCGCGGTCGCCGATATCACCGACCTGATCGCGGCCGAGAGTGAGGCCAAGGAGGCTCGGGACGCCGCACTGGAGGCGTCCCGGCACAAGTCGACCTTCCTGGCCACGATGAGCCATGAGATCCGTACGCCGATGAACGCGGTGATCGGCCTCACCGGCCTGCTGCTCGACACCGGCCTCGACCACCAGCAGCGCGACTTCGTCCAGACCGTCCGCGACAGCGGCGAGGCGCTGCTGGTGATCATCAACGACATCCTCGACTTCTCCAAGATCGAGTCCGGCGGCCTGGAGCTCGAGAGCCGGCCGTTCAACCTGTGGGAGTGCGTGGAGGGCTCACTCGAGCTGCTCGGGTCTGTGGCGGCGCCAAGGGGCTCGATCTCGTCGGCTACGTCGCCGGCAGCCCGCAGTGGGTGGTGGGCGACGCCTCCCGGCTGCGCCAGGTGCTGGTCAACCTGCTCAGCAACGCCGTCAAGTTCACTGCGCGGGGCGACGTTCTGCTCGAGGTCGTCCCGAGCGACGTCACCGACCGCGACGTGCGCCTGAGCATCTCCGTCACCGACAGCGGCATCGGCATCCCGACCGAGCGCCTGGCGCAGCTCTTCGACGCCTTCAGCCAGGTCGACGCGTCGACGACGCGGGTGTACGGCGGGACCGGCCTGGGGCTGACCATCAGCCAGCGGCTGATCAATGCGATGGGGGGCCAGATCGAGGTGACGAGCGAGGTCGGCAAGGGGTCGATCTTCTCCTTCTCTATCGTGCTCCCCCGGTGCGACGGCACAGACAGCCAGGTCAGCGGCCGGGTGGAGGACCTGCGCGGCACCACCGCCCTCATCGTCGACGACAACGCCACCAATCTGCGCATCCTGCAGCTGCAGTTGCGCGGCTGGGGCATCGAGTGCGTCACCGCCGCCAGCGCCGACGCCGCACTGGCGCTGTACTCCGGGGGAGCGCGATTCGACCTGGCGGTCATCGACATGAACATGCCCGGCATGAACGGTGTAGAGCTGGCCGCCCGGCTGCACGGCAGCGCCACCGGCGCCGGACTGCCGATCGTGCTTCTCGTCACCTTGGGCGCACTCGTCGAGCGCGACGGCAGCGCCGACTTCACCGCGGTGCTGACCAAGCCGGTCAAGTGCCTCGCACTTCAGGAGGCCCTGGCCGCAAGCCTGGCGCCGGCCCCTGCGACCGTGGCCGTTCCCCCGCAGCGCCGCCCCGTCGACCCCGGCACGTCGCCAGGGGTCCGGTTGCGGGTGCTGCTGGCCGAGGACAACATCGTCAACCAGAAGGTGGGCAGGCTGATGCTCCACAAGCTGGGCCATCATGTCGACGTCGTGGCCAACGGCGCGGAGGCGGTCGAGTCGGTGGGCCGGATCGCCTACGACGCCGTATTGATGGACGTCGAGATGCCGGAGATGGACGGCTTGGAGGCGACCCGGATGATCCGGCGAGACCTGGCGGCCGGGCAGCAGCCGCTGATCGTGGCACTCACCGCCAGCGCCCTGGTGTCGGACCGCCAGGCCTGCATCGAGGCCGGGATGAACGACTACCTGGCCAAGCCCGTGCGGCTGGCCGATCTTGCGCAGGCACTGGACCGGGCGGCCGCCGTCAGCGTACGTACGCGTGCAGGCCGGCCACCAGGGCGCTGAGTCCGGCCTTGGCGTCGTTGAACAGCATCGCGGTCTTGGGGTCGGTGTAGAGCTCGTTGTCGATCCCGGCGTAGCCGTGGCCGAGTGAACGCTTGATGACGATGACGCTGCGGGCCTTGTCCACATCAAGAATGGGCATGCCCGACACCGGATTGCCCGGCCGGCGGGCGGCCGGATTCGTCACGTCGTTGGCCCCCACCACCAGCACTACGTCGGTGCTGGCGAAGGCCGGGTTGATCTCCTCGAGGTCCTTGAGCTGCGGGTACGGCGCGTTCGCTTCGGCCAGGAGCACGTTCATGTGCCCGGGCATCCGGCCGGCGACCGGGTGGATGCCGTAGCTGACCTCCACGCCGTTGTCGCTCAGCGCCTGGGCCAGCTCGACCAGCTGGTGCTGGGCCTGGGCCGCGGCCAGGCCGTAGCCGGGCACGATGACCACCCGGTTGGCATAAGCGAGCTGCAGCGAGGCGTCGTCGACGGTGGTCTCGCGGACGGTGCCACCCTCGACAGCCGGGGCGCCGCTGTGGTCGTCGCCGGTGCCGAAGCCGCCGGCGATGATGTTGACCAGCGAGCGGTTCATCGCATCGGCCATCAGCTTGGTGAGGATGCCGCCGGCGGCCCCCACCAGCGCGCCGGCGATGATCAGCGGCGTGCTGTCGATGACGAAGCCGGCCATGGCGACCGCGGTACCGGTGAAGGCATTCAGCAGCGAGATGACCACCGGCATATCGGCGCCGCCGATCGGCATGGCCGCCAGCACCCCGAGCCCCAGGGCGGCGAGGGTGAGGACGCAGAGCACCGGGACACCGCCGTGCCCGGCGGTGTAGGTGATCGCAGCCGCCACGGAGACGACCGCCAGCCCGAGATTCAGCCACCGCCCGCCGGCGAAGGTGACCGGGCGGCCGGTGATGACGCCGGCCAGCTTGCCGGCCGCGATGAGCGAGCCCGACAGCGTGACGCCGCCGATCAGCAGGTCCAGCGACGTCGTGAGCGTCGTCTGGATCGGCAGCCGGCCCAGCGGGATCGAGCCGGCGTGCTTGACCGCATCACCTAGGGCGATCAGCGCCGCCGCGCCACCGCCGGCCGCGTTGAAGACGCTGACCAGCTGCGGCATCGCGGTCATCTTCACCTGCCGGGCGGCCACCAGGCCGACCACGGAGCCGCCGACCAGCCCCACGACCAGCACGATCGCCGCGGTCGCGGTGATGACGTGGGCGTGGGTCAGGGCCACGGTGGTCGTGGCGATGGCCAGCGCCATGCCGGCTGCCGACAGCTGGTTGCCGCGCCGGGCCGAGGCCGGCGAGGTCATCAGGTGCAGGCCCGCCACGAAGCAGATCGACGCCACCAGATAGGCGACGTGGACAGCGGTGTCGAAGGCGCTCAACGCCGGTCCCCGTCCGTCCGCGCGGGCGCTGCACCAGTCCCGGCTCCGATCTTGGTTCTCGTCCGGAACATCTTCAGCATCCGGTCGGTCACGACGTACCCGCCGACGACGTTGGCCGCGGCGAGGACCGCGGCGATGAAGACGAGGACGTAGCCCAGCGGCGTGTTGGCCGCGGCCGCCAGCACCATCACGCCGACCACGACCACCCCGTGGATGGCGTTGGAGCCCGACATGAGCGGCGTGTGCAGCGTGGCCGGCACCTTGGTGATCACCTCGAAGCCGACCAGCAGGCTGAGGACGAAGATGGTGATGTCGGCGAACAGCGTCGGTGTCATCGGCTCTCTCCTGAGCTGGCGGCGGCGAGCAGTCGGCGCAGGCCGGGATGGACGACCTCGCCGTCGTGCGTCACCAGCACGCCGGCGGTGATCTCGTCGGCGGGGTCCAAGCGCAGCTCGCCGTCATGGAAAAGGTGCGCCAGCAGCGCGGCGATGTTGCGCGAGTACGCCGTCGAGGCGGCCTGCGGCACCGTCGCCGGCAGGTTGCCGGCGCCGATCAGCAGGACGCCGTTGTCGGTCACCACGCGGGCATCGGGCACGGAGCCGTCGACGTTGCCGCCCAGCGCACTGGCGGCCAGGTCGACGACCACCGAACCCGGCCGCATCCCCGCGACCGCGGCGGCAGAGACCAGCACCGGCGGGCGGCGGCCCGGGACCTGCGCGGTGGTGATGACGACGTCGAACGTCGCGACCGCCCGCTCCATGCCGGCCTGCTGGCTCGCCTGCTCGTCCTCGGTCAGCGCGCGGGCATAGCCGCCCTCCCCGCTTCCCGACACCGCCGGGCCTAGATCGAGGAAGGCCGCACCGGTGGAAGCCACATCAGCGCGGGCTGCGTCGCGGACGTCGTAGCCGGTGACGACGGCGCCCAGTCGGCGAGCCGTCCCGATCGCCTGCAGGCCGGCGACCCCGGCCCCGACCACCAGCACCGTGGCCGGGCGCATCGTCCCCGCCGCGGTCATCAGCATGGGGAAGAAGCTGCCGTAGGCGTCGGCCGCGATCAGCGCCGCCTTGTAGCCGGCCACGTTGGCCTGCGAGGTGAGGGCGTCCATCGACTGCGCCCGGCTCAGCGTCCGGGGCAGCCCGTCGAGGCTGACCGCGGTCACCCCGGCCCGGGCCAGCGCGGTAGCATACGCCGGCTGGGTCAGCGGCGCCAGCAGGCCGAGGAGCACCTGGCCGGCGCGCCAGTGCTGACCCGGGTCGGCCGGCGCCTGGACGCAAGCCAGCACCTCACAGGTCGCCTCCAGGGTCGAGCGGTCCGTCACCGTGGCGCCCGCGGCGGTGTAGGCAGTGTCGCCGAACCAGGCCGCCATGCCCGCGCCGGACTCCACGACCAGATCCAGGCCGAGCGGGCGCAGTCTGGCGACGGCGTCAGGCGTGAGCGCGACCCGCCGCTCACCCGGCGCGGACTCGCGCAGGACACCGACCTTCGCCCCCATGTGCACAGCCCTCGTCGTCTGGTCGGCAGCAGTCACGGCAGACTACGCGGCCGCTCGCGACGGCCGTGGTGCGCGCGCCGGCGTCACCTGCGCCCGGCGCACCGGGCGCACCGGGCGCACCGGCCGAACACCGACAGATGGCCGGCGTCGACGTCGAATCCGTGCGCCGCTTTGATCTGCCGAGCCAGCGCCTCGGCGATGTCGTGGTCGAGCAGCAGGACGTCGTGGCAGTCCCGGCAGACCAGGTGCGCGTGATCGGCGTGCTCGGCCAGCATGTACGTCTTCACGTGCTGGTCCAGGTGCGTATGGGTCACCATCCCCTGCTCGGCGAGTGACTCCAGCGTGCGGTAGACCGTGGACAGGCTCAGGCCCGGCAGGACGACCTTGGTCCGGCCGAAGATCTGCTCGGGCGTGCCATGGCCGACCGCCGCCAGCGTGTGCAGCACCAGGACCCGCGCGGCCGTGACCCGCAGTCCGAATCGGTGCAGCGACGGGCGCCAGGACTCCACGTCCGCGGGTCGCACACCGGCTGCCGGGTCGGTCATGGCGCAAAGATTAGGCCTCAGGCGGCCGGCTCGAAGGGGGTGTCGACCGGTGCGCCGTAGCGCTCGTCGATCTTGCCGAGCTTGTAATAGGCGACCGCGCCGATCCAGACGGCGATGAAGACGCCGACGATGATCCGGCCGGCCGTGTTGATGTCGATCCCGCCGATGAAATCCCACGGCTGGCCGGTCAGTCCCAGCTTGTCCGACAGCAGCCCGATGATCTCGATGGTGCCGATGACAAAGGCGACGAAGATGCTGAGCCCGGTCGTCGTGATGTTGTAGTAGATCTTGCGGATCGGCGTGACGAAGGCCCAGCCGTACGCCTTGCTCATGAAGACGCCGTCGAGGGTGTCCATCAGGCTCATCCCGGCGGCGAACAGCAGGGGGAGGCTGATGATCGCCAGCGGCGGCAGCGCGACTCCGGCGCCGACGCTGGCCGTGGCGGCGGTGGCGGACAGCGCCAGGAAGCCGACCTCGGTGGCGGTGTCGAAGCCGAGCCCGAACAGCACCCCGACCGGGTACATCTGCCACGAGTGGTTGATGAACTTGTTGTAGCGGCCCTTGAAGATGCGATTCATGAAGCCGCGCTGGGCCAGCAGCGTGTCGAGCTCCTCCTGCTTGTACTCGCCGCGCTTGGCCAGGCGCCACATCTTGATGACGCCGACGAGGACGGCCAGGTTGAGCGCTGCGATCAGGTACAGGAAGGTAGCCGACACGACCGTGCCGATGATGCCGCCGGTGCCCGCGAAGCGCTGCTGGAAATTGCTGGCCGCCTTCGCCGCGAAGGCGATGCCGATCGACAGGCTCATCACGATCGTGGAGTGCCCGAGTGAGAAGAAGAAACCGACGCCGAGGGGTCGCTTTCCCTTCTGCAGCAGGTACCTCGTCGTGTCGTCGATGGCACTGATGTGGTCGGCGTCGAAGGCGTGTCGCAGGCCGAATCCGTAGGCAAGAGCCGCGGCCCCGGCGAAGATGAGATTGCCGTGGCCGTCGCTAATGCCGTGGTATTTGGCCTGTGAGTTGTAGTAGTGGAACAGGCCGAAACCGGCGATGTGCAGGGCGGCGACGACGCCGAACAGGGCCGACAGCCGGGGCACCTCGTCACGGGTGAAGCTGATCCGCTGCTTGTCGGTCACCGGTGCCGGGCTGGCGGTCAACGGTCGAGGGCTGGCGGTCATCGCTCCAAGCTAATCCCAAGGCTTCGCAGCTGCAATCAGTTCGCAACACTGCAGAGGTTAGGCGGCGCTGCCCGCGCTCAGCCCTTCAACGTCTGGCGGCGTCGGTCCGCGCAGCCGCCTCGATGACGTCGGCACCCACCTGCAACGGCTCAGTGGCCCTAATCCGCGCGCCCGTTGCCGCCGATCGGGCCCGCAGCGCCCGGTCGCCGAGCAGCGTCTCGATGGCCCCGGTCAGCTCGGCGTCGGCGAAACCGTAGGTGTCGAGGCGGATGCCGAACCCGCGCTCGGCCACCCGCTGGGCGTTGTCGGGCTGGTCCCAGAAGATCGGCAGCACGATCATCGGCTTGCCGAAGTGCATGGCCTCGGTGGTGGTGTTGTTGCCGCCGTGGGTGATCACCAGGTCGACCTGCGGGATCACCTGTGTCTGCGGCAGGATCTCGGCGCCCACCATGTTCGGCGCCAGCTCGAGCTCGGCGTGCTGCGGCCCGAGACTGACGATGTAGCGGTGCTCGGTAGTGCCGAGCACGTCGATGAGCCGGCGCATCAGCTCGACGTCGGCGCTGCCGAGCGATCCCAGGGACAGGTAGATGCGCGCGCCGCCCGGAGGAACGTCCCGAACCACGTCGGGCAGGACGTACGGCTCGTCGGTGTCGCGGACGCTGGATTCCATCCGGTGCCAGGTGTCGTCCAAGGGCCGGCGGTCGAGATAGTCGAGCTCGGCGGGATAGACGTAGAGATTGGCCAGTGCCGAGGTATGGATGAATTCCAGCAGCGGCAGCGGCGGGGCGCCCTCGGCGAGGTTCCAGTCGTTGAAGCCTTGCCACAGGTCCAACTGAGTGCGCCGGTATTCCGCCCGGAAGTCGGCCCATCCGCTGCGGTCGTCGGTGCGATAGCCGGAGAACACCGGTGGCAGGTCCGGGCCGGGCACTTCCAGTGGGTTGCACGACATAATTCGGACGTAGGCGGCATCAGCCGTCACCAGCGCCGGGAAGCCGATCACGTTGTCCACCGCGATCACATCCGGCCGGACCCGGTCGACGATGTGGCGCAGCTGCGGCTGGCAATAGCGGGCGCCGTCGACGAGGGCCTGCCAGGTTGGCCGGATGAAGCCGGCCAGCTGGTCGAGCGTGGGCTTGCGGAATTCCGGTGCGGTGGCGCGGATGAATTCCTTCCAGAACTTCCCCGGGTCGCCGTCGGCGTCGGCCTCCCCGGCAGGAGCGAGATCGACCAGGTCCTCGTCGAATCCCAGCGCGGCCAGCTTTCCCTGCCATGACCTTTCGGCGGCGAAGACGACCCGGTGCCCGCGGTGGCGCAGCACCGCGCCCAGTCCGATGCACTGGTTAGTCGGCCCGTACGCCGATTCGGGCATGAACAGCACCGTCAACGGGCTACTTGCCATGACCGGCGAGCCTAGCCGCAGGTCAGTTCAGACCCTCGGCGTGCGCCACGCTGACGCCGCCACCCGGCACCAGCACGTCGAGAAGGAAATCCTCCTCCTCGATGCGGCTCAGCCGCGGCCAGCGGGCCAGCGCCGCGTGCACCTCGTCGCCGGACAGCGGGTAGTCGGCGACGGGGTGGCGCCAGTGGCAGGCGACGACCACGCCGCCGGGCGCCAGGTCGCGCGCGATCAGGTCGAGAAGCCGCTCGAGCGTTGCGGCGTCGAGGTAGTAGCCGACCTCGGACACGACCACGAGGTCGTACGCCCCAGCCGGCCATTCATCGGGCACCGACGCTTGGATCAGGTTCACCGACACAGGCACCCGGCGACGGGCGGCCGACAGCGCGGCCGAGCTGACATCCACCGCGACCAGGGACGCGCACCGGGCCGCCAGCGCCGCGGTCAGCACCCCCACCGAGCAGCCCACCTCCAGGCCGCGCCGGTAGGACGGCGACGGAAGCGCGGCGAGGGTGAGGGCGTACTTGCGCTGCTCGTACCAGCGGCTGGTGAAGCCCCAGGGGTCGGGGTCGCCGGCATAGAGCCGGTCGAAGTAGGCAGCGGGCAGGTTCACCGGACCCGGCGCTCGTGGGCGAGCCGGTCGCGCGCCGCGACGGCCGCCAGCCGGTCGTTGTAGGCGTTGAGCGCGGCGTCACCGTCGAGGTCGGCCCGCCGGTCCGACCGCTGGGCCTCCCGCGCATCGCTGCGCATCCAGGACATGATCAGCGCGACCAGCACCGCCACCGTCGGCAGCTCCCCGAACGCCCAGCCGATCCCGCCGCCCAAATGCTGGTCCGCCAGCAGCGACGAGCCCCAGGGGCGGTGCAGGGCGGCGAAGTAGGCCCCCGCCAGGACGGTGTTCGACGACATTATGACGACGCCGAAGAAGGCGTGGGCGGCCATCACCAGCAGCAGCAGCCCCACCCGGAGTGGGTGCGGCGGCCGGTTGGGGCTGGGATCGACGCCGATCAGCATCCAGAAGAACAGCGACCCGGCCGCCAGGAAATGCACCTGCATGGCGATATGGCCCCAGTGGTTGGCCATGACCGCCGGGAAGATGGAGGAGAAATACAGGCCGTACAAGCTGCTGACGAAGATGACGGACGCCACGATCGGCTGGGCGAGGATGCGCACCACCCGGCTGTGCAGGACGGTCAGCAACAGCTCCCGACCGCCCAGGCCGCCCCGGGTGGCGGGGGTAAGGGTGCGCAGGGCCAGCGTGATGGGGCCGCCGAGCACCAGCAGGATCGGCACCACCATGTTCAGGGTCATGTGCTGCACCATGTGGGCGCTGAACAGCAGCGGCGCGTAGCGGCCCAGGCCGCTGTTGGTCACGCCGATCAGCACGGCCAGTCCGCCCAGCCAGGCAGCGGTCCGGCCGGGCGGCCAGGCGTCGCCGCGCCGCCGCAGGACCCACACGCCGGTCAGGTAGAGCGCGCCAGCCAGCAGCGCCCCGGTGAGCATGAAGCCGTCGATGCGGACGTCGAACAGCAGCCGGGCCGGCGTGGGCGCGGGCGGCATCCGATAGCCGAGCAGCTCCCGGGCCGGGGTCAGCGGGTCGGCGGAGGCGGTCTTCGGAACTGGCGTCGGCGAGCGGGAAAGCCCGACGGCCAGGGCGACCGTGGCCACCATCAGCACCGCCTCGACGGCGGCGACCCGGACGAAGCCCAGCCAGGCCCGGGTGGCGGCCAGCCCCGGCAGCGTCCGGGTCCGGTGCCAGGCGCCGAGGGCGCCCAGGACGACCAGGGCGAGCGCCTTGGCCAGCACGATCCGCCCGTACGCACTGCCGAACAGCTCGTCGAGACTGCCCAGCCGGACCCCGGCGTTGGCCACTCCGGACAGGCCGACGGTGATCAGACACCACAGCGCCAGGTGGGAGAAGCGGGGCGCGGCGAGCGCCAGGGCGCGGGGGCCGTGCCGGGCCAG
>JAABUW010007355.1_pt1 | contig 13294 bp, 14 predicted proteins | sample 5560081 | NCBI WGS metagenome assembly JAABUW01 (sample SAMN10711882, study PRJNA513363) | rock metagenome | isolation source: Antarctica rocks | place: Antarctica: Victoria Land, Knobhead sud
GACCTCCTCGCCGCCTCGACCCCGAACCCGGTGAACGAAGCAGATTTCGACTACATCTTCCTCCGCATGCTCGTCCTCGCCGTCTGCGACTGGCCTCTCTTCCTCTCCCGGATCAGGTCTATCCTCAAACCCGGGGATTGGCTCGAGGTGAAGGAGATGGACACTCTTACGCACCACTCTCCCCTCTCGCCGCAAGCCGTGAGTAATGACTGGAACTGAACAAACGTTCTTGATGAAGAGGCCTTAGCCCGTGGGATCAACCTCCGCCTCGGGGCCGAGATGACAGATCTTTTGGAGTCCGCAGGGCTAAAAGGGACAAGGGAGCAGCAGTACAAGATGCCCTGTGTGCCGTTCCCGGAAGCCGCAGTTGACCGATATCTACGAGTAGCTGAAGGAGACCTCGCCGGCTGTTATGCCGGTGGTGCTAAAGCGGTACTGCGCAGGGAAGCATAGCGAGGAGGAGATCCAGGCGCTCATCAACGAGGCGATGGGAGACCGTCCTCGAAGAGGACGGAAGGGTTGCATCGGCTGTTTTACGTGGTCGTCGGACAGAAACGTGGGATCAACGGGTCAGGACATGTCACGAGCGATTAACGGCGACATGTGCTGACAGCATCTCAACTCAGATCACACTAAGACACACGAACTACCGAGTCTGACAAAAACCATGAAGGTGCAGATGATCTTGTCTCGTGATGGTACAAGGTAGGTACCGCCAGGTCGCACACATATTTCCTTGCTTGACCACAGGCACAACCGTGTAGGTAAGCTCACGTTGTACTACCGCGGTGCCAGGACACCACTTCAGATCAATTTTTCTATATGTCCTCACATATCAGACGGTCTCCTAACAAGCAACGCTAGATCAAACAGTCGACATGGCTCTCCTAGACGCAATAATCCTGACTACCATCGCAGCCCTCTCTGTCATTGGAACAGCCAATGGCCTCGCGCTCAAATCGACAAGCACCACGCTCATGGATGACTGCACCCGCACCACCCTCTCGACGACAGTTTCACCAAACTCTTCCTCGACGTCGACTTCCTCACCAGCACTCCCATCCTGCTGCCACTGGGGCGACGCTCTCGCACCATGTCCGTCCCTCTTTGCCCTTCCCTTCCCGTCCCTTCCCTCCATCCCCCCCTTCCTCCTCTCTTTTCTCTCCAGCTGACGCAGCCTCCCAGGCATCCACCCTTTTCCAACCCCATGGTCGTGCGTCCGGGACTCCACCACACTCACGGGTCCCCCCTACACGCCACCCTGGACGCCCACGAACGCACCGGGCGATATCCCGCTGTTCGGGACGCTGACGGTGGGGATTGGTGCGAGCTGGGTTAGTACGACTACCACTACGGCGGTGGCGACGGTGACGGCGTTAGAGCGTGTCAAGGACCCTGGCCGGGAAGTCAAGTCGAGACTGGACAGGCAGACTGGACGTCAGACTAGAAGTCAGAATCAGACGTAGTGCTCCACCACAAACGACTCGTCGTTACTGTGTACAGAGCCAATAAGTCATACACCATCACTCCATCGCTAAATACGCCACACACCACCTCAATCTCTTTTCCAAATGTCGCCTTCGCAGGCTAACCATTGAACCCTCTAAACAGCCTATATCAGTAAGGCGGCCTCCCCAACCCCCCAAACCGGCTCTCCTCCTTCGCTCCCCCCTCCCCCGTCCCAATGCCCGCAAGCAAAGCAGTCAAGTCCCTCCGACTATGCCCGCCCCTACTCTTCACACTCGCTCCGCCCCGACTAGGCGGCGGCTTCGTCGGCCCCGTCGACGCTATTGGCACAGTCGGCGCTGTGGGCACCGCTCCATTCATCGGCGCCGCTGCAGCAGGTAATTTCCCATCCGTAACGGCACCCCCCGACAATGCTAGCAATGGCGGGACATCCTGCATCTCATACCTCGCGCCATTAACCTCCACCTCCCTCCCCTTATTAACCCCAGCCGGCGGACCGAAGGCAGCAGCGGCCTCCGACCGCGTCTCCATCGGCGTAGCCCACTCCGTCCCGCCCTCGCTCCCAATATCCTCCCCTTCCACATCCACCAAACTCTCGCTCGCCGTATCCTCCCCCCCTCCCTGGCCAGGGAAGTGGCCGAGGAGACCGGTAGTAAACGCACCACCAGCAAGAACACGCTTGAGGTCATCCACGCGTACGGTGCCGCGATACCCAGCCGAACTACCCCCCGGCGCAGCCGTACCGTCTACACTCCCGTTCCGCTGCCGATTGGGACTCTGCGAATGCAATCTCGCGCCGAAAAATTGCTGCCGCTGCGCCCCATCCCCAACTTGCGAGGAAAGGTTCTTGGGCACGGAGTTATTCCTCACCGGACTCGGCCCATTCACAGCTGCAAGCAACTGTCGATGCCCACCCGCCGCGGCCAAAACATGGCTCGGCGAACTCCTGCTCCCGCTCACACTAATGCTCTTGGGTGCCGCAGCAGCGATGGCGGAGAGACAGGCGTCGCGGGTCCAGGTTTCCTGCATAGCCTCGCGGACTTTATCGGGCAGGGCGTGGGTAGCGGATGGCGGTTGTTTGGCTGAGAGGTAGGAGCTCGCTGTGCGGTCGAGGCTGGGAAGGGCGATGGAGTTGATGCGGGCGGGGCTGCGGCCTGGGGAGCCGGGGGCGGAGGGGGGTGGGGAGGCGATGGCTGCAGAGTAGGATTCTGCGACGCGGTCGATGAGGGATTGGCGGTTGGAGAAATGGGAGAAGCTGGAATCCTCTGACTGGCCGCGGGGTGCTGTTGATGAGGACGCAACAGCAGCTTGTTCCAAAGGCATGGGCTGGTAACAGAGATCCCTCAGCCAAACTCCAGCGTCCCTGCGTCTCTTCACCTCGCCGAAGATCTCCTGTCCAGTAGACGAGGCGTCGAAATCGAAAACCTCCGCCAAAGCCCACAGGTACCCATGCACCAGACTCCCGATCCTAATCTTCGCACCAACATCTTCCGTACTCGCCACCTCCGCCTGCATCGCAAGAACCATCGGCAGCCCACTAGCCACAGCATTAACCCCCAACTTCTGCACCAGCGTAACAAGCAAGTAATGCAGACACAAAAACTCCCTGTCACCATCCTCTTGTTTGGCAGACGCCAGCGCATGCTCGTAAACACTCAAATGCAGCAGCTGCAAGAAAGTATTCGTAGCCTTCTTGCTCTGCTTCTTCTTATGGCTCGCACTACTCACCGCCCGTCGCGCAAACGACCCATCGGCCTTCTGCTTCGTCTTGTCCTTCGCCTCCTTGATCCGCGCATCACTCGGTTTCATCTCGAGTTGGAGCCAGGTGGTGAGAGCTTCGACGTAAGCTGCTCGGACCGAGAAGACTGGGTCCCGGAGCAGCCATTGCGTGCCTTCCCATACTGGAATCGGGACTTTATTCCTCGAGTCGGCGACGCCGCCTGTGGCGATGGATTTGGCGGAGTTGGCTACGAGGAGCATGTCTCGTGCCGCTTCGAGGGCGATTTGACGTGCGGTGTCGAAGGTGAAGTAGGCGGATGCCGCGCTGTTTGAGCGTTCGCGTGCGGGTTGGCTGACGTTGGCTGCGACTTCTGCGACGGCGGCTCTGGGTTCTTCGATTGCGGCAGCGGTGACGGTGGGGTTTTGGTGGCCGGTGGAGGCGGGGGTGGGTTTGAGGCGCATTAGTAAGGCGGCGAGCATGTCGGAGACTTGGTCGGTGTAGTAGATGTGGGTGGCGAGGTCGGAGATGCAGTGTTTTAAGCGCTCTGTGAGTCGTATCCGCGCTTCTGAGGGCAAGTCGTCGGCCGGCTGTGCTGATGTGGGTGAGATGGGATGCGCAACTTCTTCATCGCTTGCAAAGAGTTGGGCTGCTGCGCTTCGTCCAGCGACGCGAGGGCCGTTGAGTTGGAGTACGCGTAGTATTTGCTGGATAAGGCTCAGGAGGACGTCCATGACCGACAGACCGATAAGATTGAGGTCGGAGCGGAGGATGTGGTCCACGACATCAGTGTAGAGGAGGTGCTGTTGAAGATCTGATTCTGTCAGAGGCAGCCGCACCAGTGTCTCAACTGCGGTGACGACGAGGATGAAGCGATCTTGCACTGGGGTCCACGCTGTGCAGATCTCGAAGAGCTTCGTCGCCCAGGTATTGGTTGCGAAGTCTGTCGTCAAGGACTTTTCTATTGCCCGTGTTGGCGGCTTTGGTGATCGTACGCCACTGAGAAACCGTAGTACTGCGGCCGCCGCTGCGCGGATCTGCTGTCGATTCTCCGTCGAGAATACAGCTTTCAAGCAATCCAGCGCCAGAATCGCAGCCTCCTCCTCTGCCAACGCATCCGCGTCTTGCACAGTACCTTCTGCTTGCCGCGGGTCAGCATCTATCGAAGCCTCCGTAATATTGGTGTAGGTCCGGACAGTAGCCATGCTCATCCTACGAGCAATAGCCTTATCCTTCTCCTCCTCCTCATTCTCCTTACTCTGCCTTACCAAACCCGCCAAATACCACTCATCCTCACCCTGCACATTGCTCAAAATCGCCGGCACAAGCACATCCAACAACTTCCCACTCTCGCTCAACGAGTCCGACAACAACACACTCTTCATCGCGCCCAACCCCGCCTCCCGCAACCGAATCGCATCCTGCACGGCAACCACCTGCCCACTCCGCCCCAACTTCTTTCCCCCATCCTTCCTCGCAAGCGCGGCATACCGCTTCACCACATCCTCATACAGTCCTCGATACTCATGATCCGCATTCAGCGTCGCCTGATCCTGATCCCGACAAAACACCGCCCACGTCGCCAGCGTAGCCTCAATCAAGCTAATATCGTTCGTACCCTCCAACACCCCCTTCAAAATCCTCAACACATACGGCGCGATGAGCGCGAACCCGCTCCCGCCCCCAACAGCCTTATTCTCGAGAAGTGTGGTCAAGATCTGCAACGTCACGAGCACCCGCGCGCTTTGCGAATGCGAGACGTCTGAGGCGGTCTTTTTTTCGAGGAAGCTGCCGACTTTGTGCAGTTTGCTGCGACGGGTGCTGGCGTAGTAGAGGAGGTAGCTGAGTTCGCTGCCGTTGGGTTTGACGTCGGCGGCGCTGTTCTTGGGGAGGCGCGGGTAGCATTTTAGCACGAGCAGTTGATGTTTCGGCCGGAGCGTTTGGCGGAGGGAGTCGAGGTGGCCGGGGAGGTGCGACCCTTTTGGCATTTCGGTGAGCGGGATGGGGGTTGGTGGTGGTGGTGGTGTCGCGTCGCTGGTCTCGAGATTCGCCCCCCACTAGAAGGAGAAGCTGAAGAAGCTTCGGATGGTTGCGCAGGTCATGGTGAGTGGTGTGTGGGACTGGTGGGTGCCTGGGGGTGTCACTATGTCGTTGCTGCAGTCAGACATCACCGCGCAGCTGAGGAACTCATCCGAGAAAGCCACGAGGCGGCTCGGAGCTGACAGCTTCCGCTTGGCCCGTTCGCCAGCCCTACAGCTCAATTGAAGATATAACCACTTCTTCCCTACGATAATGTTGCTCCTGCAATCCCCCTGAATCAGGAGTCTCCGAGAAGTAGCACTGCATGTATATCTGCTCGTCACGAACGGAGATATTGCTACTAGTACTGCTCGAGCACGAAAGAAGCAGCAGCTCAGCAGTGACTGCGATGGCACCACACCTCACCACAACGCGGAGAACAGTCTGGTCGGACAAGTGCAGCTCTCAAGAGCGAGCGTCAGCTTCAGCGATCGACCCAGACGATTTTTCCACGAGCGCCGCCTCTCCAGAAAGCGCAATGGATTATAATAAATATGCGGATTTTGGACGTGAGCTAGCGCCGGAGGCTCCCGAGCCAGTCAGAGAGTTTTCGTGAAACAGAGTTTGGCGAGAAACTGACTCCTTCTGTTGATGCATATCAAGTTCAAATTAATATCAGAGGTAAAACATCAGACCCCGGAACTCAGCCAGGAGGAGACATCCGAGTAATCAGGCAATCTTCGTGCAGCACTTGGATCCTGGAAAGCATCCACTCGCTAAAGAGGTCTCTTCGACTCTTCCCACCCCATCAAACATGGCAATCCAAAAAGTCGCCCTCCTCGGCGCAGACGGCAACCTAGGCCCCTCCGTCCTCTCCGCCCTGCTATCCCACAACTTCACCGTCACAGTCCTGAAACGCGCCTCCTCCACCTCCCCCTCCACCTACCCCTCCGGCGTCTCCGTAATCAAAATCCACGACTCCTTCGCCGTCGAATCCGTCACAGAAGCCCTGCGCGGCCAAGACGCCGTCATCACCACCGTCCGAGGCAAAGGCCCCCAAACCGACCTCCAGCACCGGATCGCCCTCGCCTGCGTCGCCGCGGGAGTCCAACGGTTCATCCCCTCGGACTTCGGGTCGGTAGACTCCTCCTCCCAATGGACGATGGATTTGGTGCCATTGTATAAGAATAAGACTGATGCGCGTAACTACGCTGCGGAGCTTGCGGAGCAGAATCAAGCGTTCTCGTGGACGAGTCTTGTGTGTGGTCATTTCTTCGACTGGAGTCTGGATTTCCTGCACATTTACCCCCAGAGGCGCTCAATGGACATCTTGGACTCTGGGGAACAGAAATGGTCCGCGTCAACCCTTTTCCGGATCGGCGAAGCTACTGCGCGGATTTTGTTACACCCCGATGAAACTAAAAACAAAATCATCTACGTCCAATCCTTCTGCGTCACCCAAAACGAAGTCATCAAAGCTTTTGAGCGCGCCACGGGGAAGGAGTGGGAGCGGGTGGAGTATGAGGCGAAGCAGTACGAGGTTGAGGAGAAGAGGAAGGCTGATGCGGGGGATGCGGGGGCGGTGGAGAATTTGATCTGGATGCTTGGGGCGCTGGACGCGGACTGGAGGGGGAAGGAGAATTTTGCGATGGGGTTGTTGGGGCTGGAGGATGAGGATTTGGATGAGGCGGTGCGGAAGGTTGTGGAGGAGAAGGGGCTGGTTTAGTGGGTGGGGATGGGGAGAAGTTGGTGTGTGAGCGAGCTAAAACAGCCGTCTGGAGGCTTCGAGATCGATCGACTAGATGAAGCCGTTGAGCGTGAGGGTAGTTTGATCTCCAGCACGGAAAGGTATCTAGAGGCTAAACATATAGAATCCTTGGACTCAGCAGAAGTATCCATGATCTGATATAATACTCCAAGTCGAGATCTCATCCTCACGACCCGCTAACATCGCAACATCTCAGAACGCTCAATCCCATGTCGACATCCCTTCCCACGATAAGAATCTACTGCCCCTGCCCACCACCCATGCCCCCGTGCATCATCCCGTTCCCGTCCCCCCCGAATCCATCAAACATCGGACCAGGCGTAAAACTTCCCAGTCCTAGACCTTCCGCCCAGTCCCACTCCAGTGTCATCGGCATCTGCCACAGATCCTGCGGCACGAAAGGCTGTTGGAAACTGCCCGTGCCCCCGAGCATGTCCTGACCGCCGCCGCCGAACGGGCTCATGCCCATACCGGCCATCGTGGGGTCGGGAGGGGAGAAGGTGGTGGTTGTGGGGTTGAAACTGCCATCCTGGGAGAACTGAGGGGGAGTGCCGTTGAAGTTTTGTGGGAAACCACCGTTCTGCATCGCGAGGCCGGATTGGGGGGTAGACCAGTTGCCTGGACTTGGCTGATATTGCTGATGTTGCTGCCGTTGCTGCTGTTGAGGTTGCAGCATTGTCGGGGGCTGCTGCTGCGGAACCACCAGAGTATCCTTCCCATTCAGCTCAATCCCCCTCGATAACCGCTTCGGCTCCGGCGCCCCACCACTCGTACTCCCAGCCGCAGGACTACTCCCCCAACTCGCCGGACTCCCCTGCGCCGACGTCTCCATACTATGCCTCAGACTCGGCGTCTGAATCGGCCGCCGATACGCACTCTGCGTCTCCACCTGCATCATCTCAATCGTCTTCCCCTCCTCGAGCCCCTGCGCAATACTATTCCCGTCCCTGCGATCCCGCTCCTTCTCGCGCTCGGCCTGCTTTCTCTTCCCGCGGCCCTTCATATCGCGCTCCGCTTTGTCGAGGACCACTTTGGCGATGCGCTCGAATTCCGAGCACACGGAGAGCATGCGGTGCACGTTGCCGTTGGCTTCGGTGGCGTCGCGCTCGAGCATCGTGAGGAAGGAGCAGACGCTGCTCATGAGGCGGAGGTCGCCGCGGGCGCGGACGTCTTGCGGGTTTTGCAGGATGTTGGCGAAGAGGGTTACGAGGGCTGATACTGGGTAGTAGAGGATTAACCTTTGGATGTTGTGTTAGCAGGTTCATGGTATTGTGAGGATGGCGAGACTTACCACACGCAGGCATAGTCGCCCTGCGGGATGTAGCGGATCAAGCCTATACTCGTTCTCGCAGCATTCACGCACAGCGCCGCACTCATGAACACTCTCGGGTTTAGTGGTCTTGCGTTCAGTCCCATGATTGCATAGTCGCTCAGCCGGCTCGTCCAGTATCCGTGGTGCACGCTCATTCTATGTATTGTCGTCAAACAGTTGTAGTAAGCAAAGTGCAGCACAACAACATGCAGTATCAGCGGCGTATGCGCAGCATTGATCTCGTGCTCGGGTCTGAAGTCGATCGGTATACTGTCCTTCCATTCTTCCAGCTGCGCGTCCAGTTCGCCAATAGTGTTCAAGAGCTCGCCGTCGCTCTGCCGTGATGCTTTGACGGAGTACAACTGCTTGTACACTCGACTCTGTATCTGTGCAAACGTGCACATGAGTCTGAACAAATTCATCGTGCGCTTGCCATCGACCTCCGTCGCGAGCGGGATATTGCCCACATTATCTGGTGGATCCTCAGATGGCAGCTCGACGTTCATGTCGTCGTCGTCTTGAGCTGGTGGTCGGCCAGAGCGAAGACATATGTCCTTATCCATTAGGTATGCGATCCAGAAGACCCGCTTCCTCTGTTCGTTCTCGACTTCGTTGAGGTTGAAACCCGAGCCACTCTTGTGGAGACCAATGGAATGTGCCAATCGTATCGCAGCGGCTACCAGGAAGAACGAGGGTTGAGGGTTGGGTGTGCCTTGCAAGAAGAGTGCCATGCCTAGTAGAGCTTGGACAGACAAGAGGTCAGTGTTGCGCATAGTCAGCTCCGTGAAGACTGCCATTGCGTTTTTGAGATAGCCCCAGGCGTGGTCGTCTTCCTCGGATCCAACGAGATTGGACATGACGCGGAGCCTGTGAGCGATAGCCAGCGCAACATTCAGACTAGCCCACCATCCAGAACCTTCGTACGGATCGAGACTGTAGTGCTTGTCGACCAGATGCATGAATGTAGGTTCGTGGAAGAGCGGAAACATGCAGTTGAAGTTCTCAAAGAAGTCCTTCAGCAGCGCGTAGCATTCCTGTCGTGGAGGCAGAGGCTTGAAAACTCGTCTTTGGAAGAGGTCGTTGAACACTTCGGGTCGCCAGTGATCCCAGCCAATCTTATCGTCCCCGGTCGCTGTAGCGATCATACTCTGAAAAGAGCTGTCACCGGTCTTCTCGTTTACCCACTGTATGCCCTTTGGACTGAAGATGGAGAAGCCGGAGGAGGAACCAATATAGCGTGTCTCGCCAACGTTGTTGGTGATCAGACTGCACATCTGGTCCGCCAGAGCATCTACCTCCTTGGGATCTCGTTTGAACGGGTTCTTCGGGTCTTTCGAGACATCAGACGTAGCCACGATCTCGACTGGGGGACTGATGTGCTGCATTTGAGGCGTGCTTTGCAAGGACGTCTGCTGCACGCTCTTCGCAGCCGGTTGAGGTACGTTCTGCGGACTGGCACCGCTACTGCGCGACGAGCTGCCCTGTTGCTCCTGTAACTTCCTTTCCAACGTCCCGAGATCTGTCTTGCCGCCGTCATTCTCCGCCAACAGCCCGCTCATCTTGAGCAGACTCTCCATTCTGCCGAGCCGATTTTCCAGTCCTTCGATATACTTTGCGCCCTTCGGCGGAGCCCTCTTCTTCTCTTGGGGCGTGTATATGCACTCAGTCTTGTAGTTGTCGCAGTGGCTGCACTTCGGGGCCTTGCCATCGCACTTGATCTTCTTCTTTCGGCACATATCGCAAGCCCTTGCTATCCGCCTCCGCTTCGGGTCGCGACCTTCCCCGTCTTCCTTGTCGCCCATTCCCTGATCGTTCTCCTCGTCATCGCCATCGCCGTCGCCCTCATAACCACCCGCGTCGCTGGGGAACCAGTGCGAACCAGCAGAGGGTCGCTCACACTCCGCTGACGAGCCGACTGCGCCGTAGCTGTTCCCCAACATTTGTCCCGCATTCATCGACGGCGCACCGTTGCTGTTGGATTGCTGGTTCATTGTGGAGTTTAGCACTTCTGAACCACGCCGAGGCGGCACTTTTGACGATGTGTTCCTTGTGCCTTGATCCTCGGATGTCCACTGGCTTGCGCCTAGTTGTCTCTTCCGACGTACTTCGTCTACATAAGCGTTCCTCTGACCCTATGTTGGGTACCACGGAGAGTCCAGTGTCCTCTAGGGTCCTCTGCTGTTGCTACGATGGTGTCGGTGTCGGTAAACGTCAGTCAGCAGTTGGAGTCGTTCGAGTCTCCAACCAATGAGCTCCAAGGCGCAAATACTCCCGAAGCCTATGTCATCCTTGCTCATTCATGGAGCGGATATCGGCTTGCAACAACTCCCTGCCCCGGTCTTCTTTTCAACCTACATGAATGCTGTCTCCCGCAGTGAACAGACACGACCCGATCCATCGTGATCCGACCGTCCAGTGGACCTGTTACGACGACCAGAAGAACGCTGGTTTACCTGCGGGTCGTACCGAGACCGAAGTCCGTCTCATAGCTGGGTATAGCCTGTTCGGTAACGGTACTCCCCTAAAGGTAAACATACTTTCTGTTATGGAACTTCTGGAGTTGGAAGGTGCGACACAATCAAACGGAAGGAGGGAAGCAAGTTCTTTTCACACCCAGCGTTAGCAGGGGAGAGGGGGAGTTACAGTAGACATAGCGAGACCCGGGAACTCGAGCATCCGTGCCGCTTACATCGATGCGGTATTCCGAACAATAATGCTGCAGGAAGTCGGGATGCAGGACCATCATAATATTGAAGGATTCAGTGTAACAACGTAGCAGCTAACGAGCGTAAGACTAGAAATAATGGTGAGATTCGACGTCTTCCTGAGACCCCATTCCTTCACATTTCCGATGCATCACCAACCATCAGTACAGCTCTCTGTGACAGTACCAGAGGTCGCTTTCGAGGCATATGGAACAACCCCAGTGACCACCCTGGTACCTGATGGCAATGGCTCTCCGCTCACAGCAGTCGGATGTGGCCAGTTGTAATTGGTGTTGTAAGCGTACGGCTGCCACGGAGCAGTCCACTGGCATGGTCCACGTTGTGTGGAGCTGGAGGTATCGGCCTCCGTCGAGGCTTGGTCCGTCACGGTCGTTGTTATGTAGACTACCTGCGTAGTGGTGGTGTAGTCTGTTGTAGTGATCGTAACATCGTCCGAATCAGTGGATGAGACCGACATGCTGATCGTAAAGGTTGTTGATTCGGATGAGGTGCGTGAGAACGATAAAGGTGATCCAACGATTGTTGTAAGAGTAGTCCAAGTTGTGACTACGGATGGCGGTGCCGTGGTGTTGCTCGGCGTACCGTAGGAAGGGCCACTGAGAGTTGGGAGCACCGCTGAAGCCGTACCGGAGGGTGGTGCTAGAGTTGTGTTGCCGAGCGTGGCGAGCGGTACAGAAGAGAGTGTTAGAGTGATCGCGGATCCAGTTACGAAAGTAGCTATCGAAGAGGAGTTTGTGACGAGACTCGAGGTTGCGCTTGATAAGACCACCGTAGATGATACGCTGGTGCTGCTATTCTGCGCAGTGGTTGAGGATGAGGACGTTTCAGAAGTGTCGGTTAGTCTAGATGCCGAAGATGAGGCCTCCGTAGATGATGCGATGCTGCTGGGTTCCTGCGTAGTGGTAAAGACTGAAGATGTTGTAGAAGTGTCGAATAGCGTAGATGTCGCAGACGCTGTAGTCTCCGCAATGGTTATTACTAGACTGGTAGATACAGAGTCAGAGGTAGATGTCGATGTTTCTGCGGTAGGTGTTGATGTCGAGTCAGACGTTGTTGCTGATGGTGAAGAAACAGATGAGGTTGTAACCTCCACGATCGACGACTGAGCGAGACTCGTAGTCGAAACCGCGGACGGCGAGGTCGTTGTAGATAGAGCTGAACCTGATGTCCTGCACACAACATCTTGAATCCCTGCCCCATCTAGCCCAGCTTGATCCAGGATGGCTACGCTGATGCGCTGACAGCTAGGCACTCGAGCAAGTCCATTCTCGCCACTCTGCACGCTGTTCAAGCCGGCGAGAGTCGCGGTCAGATCGTCCGAAGCTTGATCGATGTCCGGCCAAATCTGTATACCGATCGCAGTCTCGCACCTAGCAAGGTAGTTAGCACGGGATGAAGGAATCAAGAGCAGAATGACTTACAAAAGTTGATGCGCATATTCTCCATCGTAGCCTTCACTGTCGAGTGTCGATGCCAGTGATGAGTCGGCGCAAGAGGCCGAAGTGTTCTCTGCTCTTGTGCTACTGATCACGTAAAGTGCTGTTCGGACCTGGGTTATGTACTGTCCGACACTGGGAGCCACATCTTGTCTCCGCTCGACGGAACCCGGTCGAGCCTGGGCGACGATCGACGCGAGTAGGAAAGTGAACGTCGTATACCCGAGCATGATGGAGCAGCTGGGAAAGGGAGCTGTGACTTGCCCTCGATGAAAACGTCTTGGCTGGCTATTATATGGTAGAGCATGTAGGAAGGGGTCCTACGCAAGGAGAACGGTAGGAGGAAGGTGGTCGCCGCTGAAACAGATAACATGCACATGATGATGGAAAGTGATCAGCTGCTCTACCGTACGCGGTCCTCGATCGTTGCCCCTGGAAGGAACCAGGAGCATATTACCGTATCGAGGTTTTGTGGAAATGAGAGTGAATCACCGTGGAGTCCGAGACGGGTAGATGTAAGCTTTGATGGCACACGGTGGTGACACAATGGGAATGAATGAACATTGTAAGAAGCAAGGAGGAGGTGAAGTGGAAGTGGGAGTGGTGGACTTTGTTGTGAGCCGAAACCCAGCCAACCACGTGCTCGATCGTCTGCAGACGCAGACTACAGAGGTTGAGAATACACGATCCCATCGTTGCAAGAAAGTCATCATCTTTCAATATTAAAACCTCATCAAGCATGTCTGCACCCAGCCAACGACACCCGGAGCTCGCGCAATATGGACAGAAACCTCTCACGGCAGCTGAGGTCCAGCAACATCCAGAATACCCGTAGGACCGTAGCCTTGC
>JAABUW010007358.1_pt1 | contig 13288 bp, 10 predicted proteins | sample 5560081 | NCBI WGS metagenome assembly JAABUW01 (sample SAMN10711882, study PRJNA513363) | rock metagenome | isolation source: Antarctica rocks | place: Antarctica: Victoria Land, Knobhead sud
AGTCTTCATTGGCCGCCCATAAGGTACCTTACTTTAGCGCTGTGCATGAAGGTTGGGGGCGATTTTTGCATCAACTTTCAACTTCGAGTTGCTCAATTTCGAAACAGCTCTTGCGATAACAATCTTTCTCAGCTGTGCGCAGCCCCCTCCTGACAATGATTATCAATCGTCTCAAATGGCGGTGAGCCAGCCTATGGGCTTGCACCTATAAGTGCTGACTATTGGGGCGGACCGTTATGATGGCGCCGGTCTTTGGAGGCTGATCCAAGTGATGCTTCAACCTTGTGAGGCTGGATTAAATGACCACAGGCGGAGCAATGCATTATTGGCATCTGCTTTTCAGCTTGCGGCGCTAGGCAATGGCTCGACACGCGCCGTCGGTGGTTATCGTTTCATTTGATCTTTCTTCATGAGTTGTGACTGCAGATTTGAGGCCGTCGAGTGTGCGCCATCCGAGATTAGGCGTCCAGCGCCCTATATAAGTGCAAAAACCCCTCATCCCACACAATCTTCGCTATTGTTTTCACCATTGCAACTGCCCTGTGCTTCATCCTTTTGCTCAAAAAATCTTTAGCTGTATAGGCATCTCTTTCCACTTCCAAGTACGTACTTGCCCTTCAGCCTATTTACTTAAGTTGGAATTGAAAGCTGACGGACGGGGCAGCCTAATACATATCACGCTGCCGGAGCTGACACGTCGAACTCGAATCGCACGGATCCTCGAATCCAAGCTATCCTAGAAAACGAAAACAACCAACAGCTGAAAGAAATGAGTGCTGCACCACCCAGTGCGCCCACTAGAGGGCCAGCCGCAATGGCCACCCCAGGCGCTGCCCCCGGCAACGCTGCTCCAGGACCAAAGAAAGTTGTCAGGAGGGTAATCAGAATGCCTGATGGTACGCTTGTAGATGCTCCACCTGCCAAGTCTGGTGGAACTCCAGCAGATCCGAAGAAAGTGGTACCGGCTGTCAAAAGAGTCATTCAACAGCCCGGAGGCCCAAATGCTCCCGCCGCTGCCTTTGGGACTGGTAGCAAAGCCATCCCAGTTAGTCTACAGGCGGGCATGGCTCCAAAACCGGCCGCCGCACCAGGAACAATTGCAGCAAAGCCGATTGCTGGGCCTACTCAAACTCTGAAGGAGCTTGCAAATGCCGCACCAATTACAGGTAAACCTCCGACTGCTTCCACCAACGTTGTCAAACCACCTCAGCCAATCCAACCACCAAATTCAGTTGGTCCTGTCGCCGCCAAATCTGTGCCTACCGGCGCTCCCAAAGCTGCGCCTGTTGGCCTTCCCAAGTCTGCCCCTACGGATACTCCTAAATCAGTGCCAGCTAATAATAACCCAATCATGACTGCCGTTGGGGCGGAAGTGGCTGTTGGGGTCGGAAAAGGAATCAATTTGATGTTCGATGGTTTATCGAAGAAGATAAAGTAAGCCTTTTCACGTTACGTCTTTATTGAGGTATTACAAGCGACCTGACGTATATGCAGCCAAGAAAAGCCCGCCCCTAAGCCTGCAGCCAAGCCCACCGCTCCGAAGCCTGCTGCAGCTGGAACCTCCAGGGGCCCTCCTGCACCCGGTGCTCGATCAATGGACTTTGCGCAATACCCTCCGCAGCCTCAACAGTATGCCCAATACCCTCTGCAGCCCCAACAGCATGTCCAATACCCTCCTCAGCCCCAACAGCATGCCCAATACCCTCCTCAGCCCCAACAGCATGCCCAATATTACGGCCAGCAATACACAAGTCCTCCACCGGTGGGAGCGCCAGCAATGGGTCTTAATCGCGACTACTATCAGCCTTCGCAGCCCACACATTCACATACTGCCGCCGCTGGCGTTGCTGGTCTAGCCGGTGGTTTAGCTTTGGGAGGTGGGGCTGTGTTAGCCTACGATGCCGCAACTGACTATCCAACGGGACATTCATCTACTATAATCAATCGCGATATTGATATAAACACCACAGTATACAACGAGAGACCTGGCTACATCGTACAGTCTGGCTACGAGGCCCCGCAACCATACTACCAAGGCGGAGAAGTGGATATAATCGAGACCCGTGAGGTGGACGCCTATGGCAATGTCATCGAATATGAAACGACAGAAGCCGAATTCGATGCTTTTGGGAATCTCGTAGAATACACCACTATAGAGGAAACCCCCGAATATACAGCGACCGGTGTTCAGCAATCATACGATGGGGAGGTCATAGAGGAGGTTGAAGTTCAACAATACTATGTTGAAGGAGAGGATGGAGTGGAAATCACAGAATATAGTGCAGAGGTTCAGTACGACGATTACGGTAACATAATTGAGGCTTCCACGGAGACCGAGGTCCAAGAATATAACGAGGAAGGGGAACTCATTGAGAACTTTGAACAAACGACCATTGTGGACGACGATGGAGAGGTCCAGTACGAGACGGAGTTCCAATCTTACAATGATGATGGAGAACTAGTAGAGAACGTTGACCAGACGACAACCGTGGACGAATATGGAAATGTTGAGGTCGATACCGAGGTCCAAGAGTATAATGATGACGGAGATCTCGTCGAGAGCGTTGATCAAACGACAACGGCGGACCAGTATGGAAATGTCGAGGTTGAGACGGATGTGGTTGAGGAGGATGGCCAGGGGGGCTATGCGGAGGAGTACCAGGAGGAGACGTATGTGAATGAGGGAGATGGCGATGATGACTACTGAACAGATATCTGGAGACGTCGGGGATAGATTTTTATTTCTAAAATTCTTTGTTTATCTTGCTATATTTCTTTCCTCGATACACGAATATATATATATAGCATCTCAACACCTTCAAATCCTTGTGAAAACCGCCTTTGCTTTCCCTCTGTTTGACACTCAGGCCCGCCGTCGATGTTCTTCAACGCCATCCTGCTAGGTCTCACCGTCACGTCGCGCAATCCCAGTAAGAGAACGCATTTGCGTCATGATGCGCGAGAATAGAGAACGCACTCGGTTGTGTAAGGTAGTTTGTCCGGGTAAAAGACGGGTCTGATCAGCAAAATGAGTTGTTTGAAATGGATGGCAAAAACGCGAGACAGTTAGCTCGAAAGACAAGCAGGACAAGGAGGCTTGCAGAAATTGCTTAGCATTGTTCAAATATGTGCCGAATTAAAACTAGAGCCAATGTCAGTCAAACACCTTCGAGTTCCTGAGCCCATTCTTTCAATGTCGCGACTGTAGCTTTCGTCTTGGTATCATCCGGACCCTTGTATACTAGCTGCTCAGACTTGACATCTTCTAAAAGTCGGATAGCTCCGCCAGTGTCTCCCTTCTGCTTATATGTAAAGGCTAAGCCTTGCATGAACGATACCGTAAATGCATGGAATGCATGGACGTCTGTCATGCCTCCGTCTAGCGCTCGCTTACTCGCGTCTATTGCTTGCAGCTCCCAATACTCGGATTGATCCCAGAGCTGTTGTGCGTAGTACGTCTTCGCGATACTATGCATACAGATTATCGTTTCCCAATCCTCTTCGCCTAGAACGCGGTTATACGCTTCATACAACGTAATGAATAGCTGCTGGGCCTCTGCCCACCGTTCCTGCCCTCGGTACGTCGTCGCAAGCCACATCATGCTGTCTAGTGTCTTAGGATGTTCGCTGCCATGCGTCCGCCTTAATATCTCTATTAATTTCAGCTCTAGCTCCTCAGCCTCATCGAATCGTTCTTGGGCCGAGTAGAACGCTCCGAGGTCGTGCATGGCAAGTATCGTTTCTGCATGTTCTTCCCCTAAAGCTCGCCTTCTGACTTGTAATACCTGCACTTTAAGGCTTTCAGCCTCCTCAAGTCGTTGCTGTTTCAAATATACTTTTGCTAGATTCTCCATGCTCCTGATCGTAGAGTGATGTTCATGACCTAGCACCCGCTTTCTCAATTCCAAGAGTCGCAATTCGAGGTCTTCAGCTTCATGTAACGAGCCTTGATCTCTTAGAGCGGCTGCAAGGCTTTCCACGTAGCCCATCGTCTCTGGGTGCTCTTCGCCTAGCACACGCTTCGCTGTCTCGATCACTTGCAAATGCAATCGCTGAGCCTTCTCGAATTTGTCAAGCCCCCAATATGTTGCTGTCAGTCCATCCATAGTCAACAATGTCCTTCGATGGTCCTCGCCGAATACTTCCTTCTCCACTTGCAGCACTTCAACTTGAAGCAGCTCTGCTTCCTCTGAACGTCCTTGCTCATGATATATTGTTCCAAGGTATTCCATGGATATAAGTATGTGGGCATGGTTTTTGTCTAAAACTTCTTTTTCGGTTGCTAAGATCTCGATCTGTAGTTGTTCGGCTTCATCCCAGCGTTCTTGCTCTCCGTATAGGAATGAAAGCCTTTGAAGCTCGCTCAACGTGGTACGATGTGTATCACCTAGCGTTTGTTTATACGACTCGATTACCTGTTCCTGTAGAATTTCCGCCCCTGTCCAGTCAGCTTCAAACAACAGAATGGCTGCCAGTTGGCCCTTGAGCGTCTGTACAACAAGGGCCGAATCACCTAGCTCTGAAGTAAGGTGAGAGATTTCGGCTTTCAACTGCGACTTGGCTTCATCGAGTATATTATGCTCGCTATAAAATTGGCCAAATTCGATAGTCTCTAAGCTGCCTTTGTCGTATAAGTCTTGTAGTATGCTATGGTGTGTGATTGGAGAAGTAGTCTTGATTTTTTCAACCTCGGCAAGCACTGTGTTTTTGGATAGCATGTATTGAAGGAGCAATTCTTCGATCCTAAGATAAGTGCGCGCGGTGCCGAATCCCAGTCGAGAACAGACTAAAAGTTGCAGCACTATGTTCTGTATTGTAGCATTTTCGCGGTCTTGGGAACACCTGTATTTGTAAAAGCGGTGCTCCAAACAGGACGTTAGATATTGTCGCACTCGAAAATCTGCTTCATAGAAACTATTTATCGTTCGCGCAATCTGTACGTATTCAGTACCTTTGTAAATGCCTGTATATGAAAGAGCTCATCGTACCGAGAAAGATTCAGAGATTTCAATGTCGGACTGATTACCAATAGCCGCATGAATGGAACCAGTTCTTCTGTTGGAGTTCCTAGGATGGCCATGGAACAATTCATCAATTTCATATGCCCTAGCAATTGGGTCTCGCACAAGGCACCCCATAAAAATGTCTTTCAATACTTGCAATTCCCCTTTAGAAAGACCTGCACTGTGTTCAGCCAGATCCGTGGCTAGGGATAGAAGTCTGTCTTCGCTCTTTAACTCCTCAAGATCGCGAGGAGCAGAAGGCGTGGAAATGTCAAAGTTGATGCCTCTATCCAAGCATTCCTGGCCGAATAGCAGCCACAGACAGACCATACCGTAGGAATAGAGATCCATTCTAATTATCTCGGGAAAGCGATATCCTCGATGGTGCCATTCCGGAGCATTCCATGGCTTCGATAACGGCATTTTTACGAATGTATCGTCATGTTCAAGCTGAACGGAGTACCCGAGGTCTGAAACTTTAGCAACGTACTCGCCAGGTATATGTTCAAAGATGAGTATATTGTGCGGTTTGATATCCCTGTGCACAATTCCTAGAACTCCATTAGTGTATGCCAGCATTTGATGTTGCAGCAGAAGGATTACGATTCTTGTGCATATCACGCATTCCCGCGGCGATACCCTCACAGAGCTTCAATTTCTGCTTCATATCTAGATCCTGGGCCGCTGGTGATTCGAGGAAGCAAGATAGATCTCCGTGTTTTGTCTTCTCGTACACCAGTACAGGCCAAACCATCCATTTACATGCGTGAGCATTCTCTAATACTTCGGGTTCTTTATCATGTGTCTCCAAATTGCCTGTACCATCTCCACTACCACTTCCATGGTCAACCCGCGGTTGGATGTCCCAGCAGACGCCTATGAGAGATATGACATTAGGATGACTTCGAATGGTTGGATTTCCTAGGACCTGGAGTTGCGATCCAAGAGCTTGGTATGCCGCTCTTTCAGCTTCTCGAGTAGAAACACCTGGCTTGATACGACCAAAAGCAAAACTCAATGCGGCAGTCACTAGCGACTGGTGTACTTCAGCCTGCCCGCCAACACCCAGGGTTTCTAAAGCTGGCTGCCATGTGATTGGAAGGAAATCAATCTCTAGGTTCTGACATGTCTCCAATATTGCAATGAAGTCATTGTCATCAAATATATCAATTTTCTTTGATACCCCTGGATTCGACTTGGTGTAGAGCCACGAAACCGAGTCGTCATACGTGTAGCGGTTTTGCAAAGTAGAGATTTTCTGAAGCGAGAGCGGGGTTGCTGCCACAGACATTTTGAAAACACAGATGGCAAATGTTAGAACTAATGGACTTGATCGAAAACTCGCCTTACCATTACCACAGGTACCACTAGTGTAAGTGGCTCTCAAGATAAGCAGGAAAAGAAGGCTTTAAGAAATTGCTTAGCATCGTCAAACGTGCGTGCGCTCAAATTGGGTTGTAAAGTCGGGCAGGTGGCTTGAGTTGCTAGAGCAATCAAATATGCTCAAAGTAGCAGTACCAGTTACGCTCAGCCCTAACTGTGGTCTGTGCTTAGCCGGTAAGCTCGCACCGCGTTCTTAGATGGAACTCAACCTCCCATTTTTGCGGTCTTGGGCTCCATCAAACTCTTTCATTTTTTTAGTATTGATTTGCTGTGATATTTAAGCATTATCTTTTCAATAAATTATAAAGGCCCAAGGACGATTTACGCTTGGCCATGAAAAAAAAATGACGCTGTGATAGCGGATTTCAAAGCCTTTGCCGGCATATGCTTATTGCTTAAGCTCTGTTCATGCTGAGATGTCTCAAGCCTTCACAAGCCTATTCGGCTTTGGAGTCGTCCTGCTCGTCCTTCTTCCAGAGCGCCATCATCCCCTTTGCTGTCCGAGTGAAGAGATGTTTTGCTCTAAGTGCCCTGTTCTCCCTAACAGTAACATCATTCATCAAGTCTACGGCCTCAAGTTTGCTCCCACTTGCCATGTAGGAATGAGCCAGGTTATTCATGCTCAACAGAATGTCCCGGTGGTCTGGACCGAATACTTTTCGACGCGCCTCTACCACCTGTAGTTTGTACTCTAATGCTTCTTTAACGCGTCCTTGTTCTCGCCATGTCACTGCCAAGTCGGTCATGCTCGTCAACGTATCCGGATATTCCAAGCCCAAAATGCGCTTTCGAGCTTCCACGATCTTCAGCTCTAGTTCTTCGGCTTCCTTCAATTCCAGAGAGTGAAAGACAAGATGCCTAAGGTACCTATAGTAGTCAAATGATCGGGGCCTAATATCTTCTCCCTCGCTTGTGGAATTTGGGTACCTAGATCGACGACTTCCTGTAGCCGCTACTGCTTCCAAATATGTATCTGCAAGTAATGACAAGCTCGTCAAGGTCAGCTCTGTTGGAAACGGGGTACGTATACCTCGGCGGTTAGTTATTTCCGCTCCGGCCGAAGCGGCTTGGCGCTAGGGGTATTTATCCTTCCTCCCACTTCTTCCTTCATCCGTATGCTCTACCACATATGCTATACCTACTAGATAGCCAATATACCTACATGCACATATTCGCTCTGACCCTCATATACCAATAAGCTCATCCTCGTTCCCAAGCTCAGCTCGCTGTATCCTAACAACGTCTTTCGGCCTCATCCCATTGACACTGACTTAGTATGGCCTCCATTAGAAACTATCTGTATGGTGGTGTGCTAAGTACATTACCTCCACGAGATTGTGCGCTAGTCCCGATCGGGCGACTAGACCGCATCAACTTCAACAAAAATCGAACGATATGTTCACTATCGAGGCTGGCAAGACTCTCACCTCCACGTGGTGCCGGCTGGAAACCTGATAACAATTGATTATTCTTATCAGAGCTAAGAAGAGTCACAAACTCGACGATACGCAGTCAGAGACGCTTGTCAACGATCTTTATCGAGCGATGTGCGACTGTTACAACGATCATCGAAGCCACCGAGCCATTTCAGAGGTAAGATACTGTGTTCTCACCACACGGCTTATATACCTCAGTGCCGAAGTTTATCGATAAAGACTCTCAGCGATCTTCGACGATTAAGCTCTCGAGGCTTATTCGACTGCGTTTCGATCAAATCATTGTTCTGTTGGGAAAGAGACTTTGCCAATAAACACACTATATGAGCTATAGAGTGGCCTTCGATAGAAGTCTGGCTCTCGAATTCAGCGCTCACTACGATGAAAGATATACAAGTTGATTGAAAAGTTGATACACTCAGAAAGAGGGAGAATCAAGACTTAACGACGTGTCGTTTGAGTGTCAGAGACTGTGTAGGGGTGAATTCAATTGTCAGTCTTCTTCATACGTCTCTATATCTAGAGACATCGATGCATTTCTACGATTTAGAGTTTTCACCGGATCCGATGATTTTTCGTTTCCGTGGGGCTATTCTACAAAGGCCGACTATCCTGAAGTACTGAAGGAGGAGGATACGAAAAGGAAGAATCTCGTGTATTGAGGGCCTGTCTTGAGGATGGTACAGTTCGGTGGCGATTGTATAGTCTGTGGATAACCAGGCCTACACACTAGCGAGTGTATATTGTAGTTTTAGCTTCGGTTGAGCCGCTTCGCGACGCCGCACTCGAGTCAATAAAAGAACCTCATATTGTTCACTATCGATTGGAGAACCTCAGCCTGTCCGCGAAGTCCGAGGGAGTTCAGTGTAGGCTGCCAGGTGGTTCCTAAGAAGTCGACTCCTAATGATTGGCATAGGGCTAGAATAGAGATAAAATCAAAGGTGTCCCAACACTTGAAGACACTTTATAGAGTTTATCTAGCGAGTACATCGAAGAGTCAGAAAGGGGTCGACATTGTCCCACAGATATTTCCCAGTGCGAAGCCAGACTAGAAGAATGCCATGTACTCGCGCCAGAGGGTGCATTGGTCATGCACCCAGGCGAAGCTTCTGAACGTGCTAGTCACGGAACGAGGCTTCGTAGGTTCGAATCCTATTATGGCAAGAGGGAAACCTCGATTAAAAGAATTGACACGTTATGACATGCCTAAAGACCTCTGAGTAACGGGCGCGTTAACATGCTTCAGGCCTCTGAGCATTACACATCGATTCAACCCCGCAAAGTCCCTGACGGGCCAGTTATAACGGACTGCAATCAACCGGAAGCCTACTGTTCGTCCTACATAGTAGTCAGCAACCATCACGAAAAGTGTTGAGTCTACGTGTCAACAGATCAAATTTTCAGCAATACGGAAGCCTACGATCACGTAGCCAGTGGCCACATACACAAAACGTCGAGCGTCGAATACAGAAGAAAATCATCACTACGAGTCGTCGTACGCATCTGCCCTCTAGAGAGCGCGCCGAGATAAATAGAAAGAGGTATTTGATTAAATGAAGAAGATAATGAATGAACGTTATTACACTGGCAAGAAATTGAGTCTATAGAACTTCTGATACTCGATGACTGAGTGTATCCTGCGTGATAATCAAGAGTTTTCTCGATGAAGTTAAGTGATGGGATAGAATGTGGTTTTTTCCTGAAGGCCAGGTTTTCACATTCAAAAAGCGTGAAGGATTGAGGCCCTTCGTCAATTTGATTCTTAAGTGAATCGTTTGATATATTCTTAGTTGCCATAGCCCTCGGCTGCATGCAGAACTGAAGAAATCCCCCCCCCCCAAAAAAGCCATGTACTCGCTATAATGACTCTGAAGCAAAATTTTGCTGTAGCAGGTAAAGTCTTTAAGTGAGTGTTATTGAAATTTATAGCGGCAATTGTTTTGCGCGTATGATGGTATGACGACTGGAATATTGAAGGTCGGGGATCGATATTCAGGATGTAGAGGTAAACACTGAGGCAAGGACGCAGCGTATGCCGACGGCATTTGATAGGGTCAGCGGCCAACGTACCCCCACGAAGCCGCTCTACCGTATGCAATAGGCGTGAGCTGAGTTTTAGTGATGCAGTAACTACTGTAGGTAGAGTGGGTAATTAGTGGGCAATTGGGTGAACGTGAGCTCTAGCACATTAAACAGCTCCTTGAGTATAGTTTAGTCAAAAGATGAGCCGCAACGATGAAAATTGATGGGTCCATTCTTTTTGTTTCCTTCTCGCCATGTCCATCATGAGAGGACAAACTATCCTAGAGCCCCACCAAAAGGATGAAATCCGGTTCATATCTCATAGCTGGCTAGACGATTAAGCTTCGATACCACGGATAGGGTAAAATTGACACGAATGGCCACGCCCCGTTTCTCCGTAGATTCAGTGATTCCATCGCCCGAAGAGGGACTCTCTAGACTACCGTCTAAACAGCTCCTCACACACTCGGCGTACACACAACCCGCTTTCAGGCGCAAAGAAGAGAGATGATCTGCCATGAGCATTTTCACCATCTTTCGCGGACTCCCACCTTCGCTGGTCAGTTTGCTCAGAGACCTCCACATGCCAATCTCGAACAGAATCAATCCCAAGCTATAGTAATCGAACCACGGCTCAAAGCGTTTGTCGTTCTCTAGATAGTCCGGATGCGAGTAATCTCTGTTTTCAAGGCTGTCCAGACCCTCCGTGAATACGTTGGCTTTGTCAGGACGACTGTGTACGAATCCTATGACATATGGATCGCTCAAAAGTGGGGTAGATAGTGTGCCAGAGAGCCTGAAAAACGCAATGTTGGAGGCAGATAGACTTTTGTGAAGTAACGACGCTTGGTGAAAGGCAAGTACAGTGGATGCGAGACTTGATGCCAACGCGTATCGGGATCCGAGGTCAGGCAATGCCGAGCGGGATTTTTGGTCGAGTAGTGCGCTCAAAGTTTGAATCCGAGCACGTGGTCCTTGAATTCCAGTGGGAAAGCTATAAATGAGACCTAGCGCATGACTTTTAGGATTTGAATCTTTGCAAAAGCCTCGACATCGTAGGTTGCGGAAGCAGGGATCTGATCTGGTTGATGTTAGAAGCGTTGCTATCTCTTGCATCCGCTGAAGAATGGTTTCATGGCGGTAAGAGTCGTCATATGTTCTCCATTCAATTAAGACGCTCTGCTCTGAGTCCGACAACACGCTAAGTGCTGGGCCTATCAAGTGAAATTCTGTTGATTGACCTTTGAGAATGGAGTTGTATTCCATCTCCAAAGAGCCCCGAATTGGCAGATCCACCGAGGATTCCATTAAGGTCTTGTGCTTTGTGTCGGCAAGGCTTCGGATACCATGAACTAAACCGAACTGGGCGAGGTAAGCAAGGTATTCTGTATTGTCCGTACTTAAAAGCACAGTGTCGAGAAAGTTTCTGGCCTTTAATTGTTCCATAGGGCTAAGGTTACCTAACAGTGAAGCATTCAGTTGTCGTGTCGGTAGGATAAGGCGGCGTCTAGGATTTCCTATCGATGTCTCGAAGCAGTCCAGCACTTGCTGTAGCATGGACAGCGTAGATATCATTGTGTCGAAGTTTTCAAGCTTACTCTCTGATCTCAACTCTTCTGCTGGCTTATGTGAATCAGTTACGAGGCCTAACGTCCATTGCCAGCTTCGAAATCGCTGCTTCTCGATGAGCAGCTCAGTCTTGGCTTGGCCAGAGTCCAACGAGTTGGTAAGCATACGCAACCGTGTTTGAACTGGTTGAGAAAGAGCATGGAGGGTAGCAAACTGTAGCGAAGCCATGACATAGCCTGAACTTGGTCTTTCTCTGGGCGACAGTACAAGAATTTTGCGTATTAATTGCAGTATAAGCCTTTCGCTGACTGTACAAGATGGCTCTAACTCGTCGGTAAGCCATTCATGCATTCCTTCGTTCGGTTTATGGCCGCAATGAAAATAATAGTATGTGTAGGGCCCATATTTGAATTTCCTAGCCTGCTTAAAAGCTCTAAGGCCAGTAGAACCTCTTCTCATATATACTAGCACATAAGCTATTATGCATCCAAACGACCAAATGTCGCTCGATCGGCCGATTTCATGCATCTCATCATTCTCCAAATCTTGACACTCCGGGGCTATTTCGTATCCGTTGCGTTCGCGGTACGGTGTCCTCGATCCGTCAGACTGAACCTTGAAGCGGGATAGGCCAAAGTCAGCTAGAAGAAAGCGATCTCCTTCAACCAAAATGTTTTTGGGCTTCAGGTCATGATGACATCCAATGAGATACACGTCGAGTGTTGCTGCTGAGAAATAGTGTATGCTATGTAGAGCAGAAGCAATCCCGCTCAGCGCAACAAAGAAGGATTCATTCCGCTTGAATGCTTCAGGGCGTTCTTTTGACAAAAAATCTCCAAGGTCGCCATCACTTGCTCGAGGAAAGATAAAGTTATGTGAATCCCGGTAGGTGTAACACGAGAGCAGGCGGATGATATTCGGGTGTTTGAGCAGTTTTAGTAGCGAAAGGTTACGTAGCTCGACTTCGTAGTCCTTAGCATGTGGTAGCAACTCCTTGCGGATCAAGTAGGATACGCTTGAAGCTGACAGGACTGCTGAGCCATCGGAAATCCCTAACCTATGGTAGTCATCCTTCATCTTGACACTGTAGACAACTCCAAAGCCACCTTCGTCGAGACGTCGGTCCTCCGAGAATGGCAATATAATCTTGGGTTCGAGGCATCTTGGTATTCCTGTATTTGACAGATGTGGAGCTGAGAATTCCCACTGTATTTTATGAAACTTGTCTGCACGGACGCTAGGTAAGACACGCTGCAATGTATTGATGTCGAACGGTTGCCTGTGATCTAACTCTGAGGGCTGAAACTGATCCACCGTCTTAATGAAATTAATGATAAATTCTGGATGGTCACAAAGAATTAGTATAGCAAAGATTCTTCTTGCGCCACCCATGATCGTCGTAACTACATCATCTTGGGTCCCTTGTTGAGAAGCGCCAGTGATATTACTACACATATCTTCAATCTTTTCTCTGGTTAAAAGTTGAAATAGAGAGTTCTGCGGGACGAAGGTACGGCATTCATGATTCTCCACACGAAGGCTATCTATGGAATCTTTCAATTCCTCCATGACTTTCATTCCATACAGGTAGGTTTGATTGACACTTGAGGTCTTCATGGATTCTTCGTAATTGATTGAATCTCTGTCTGTTGACTGTCAGAAGATGGGACAATGGTATGTTCTATTTCATGGTGTAATGACACTTGCACACCTCTGTCAACTTGCGCGGAATGCTAATAACCCATGTATCGTCGCAGTCCTATACCTGTGTAAGTGACTCTACCACATACCTCTCTGTGAAATCGGAGCACAGCTCTCCTTATATTTGGTAATGCTAGCTTACCTCGATTTCATAATCGCCGTTGAACAAGCGAT
>JAABUW010007360.1_pt1 | contig 13288 bp, 10 predicted proteins | sample 5560081 | NCBI WGS metagenome assembly JAABUW01 (sample SAMN10711882, study PRJNA513363) | rock metagenome | isolation source: Antarctica rocks | place: Antarctica: Victoria Land, Knobhead sud
GCCGTTGATGCCGGGGGTGAGGGAGTTCAGGCTATCGCCCTGGTTGTGCTGGGTGCCGTCGGGATCGCGCGACCAGAAGAGCACGTAGAAGGGTTTGGTGCTTTGGGTAAAGGCGGGGAGGATTGCCCTGGTGAGGGTGTCCGCGAAGTATTGCTGCTGGACGGTGTTGGGCGAGGTGGTTCCGGGGGTGGTGTTGTTGCCGGAGAAGCCGTTGTTGCATTGGGCGGTGGGAGCGCAGCCGTTGGAGCGGTTGGGCGCGGTGAGGGGGAGCGAGACGGCGGTGAGGGCGGTCTGGATCTGGCTCGAGAGCGGGATGCCGGCGGCGGATCCGGTGGCGTCGTCGATGAAGACGGTGTTAGGGGTCTGGATGGCCTTGTTGACGGGGCTGATGTCGGAGACGTCCTGGATGGCGACGGGGCCGACCTTGCCGACGGATGCGGTGTTGTAGCCGTTGCGGCGGGCGAGCGCCATGAGCGCGACCTCGTTGAGAACGTTGCCGTTGTAGTGGTCGTCGAGGTCGGAGAGGATGAGGTTGTTCTCAATAAAGGGAACCGGAGTGCCGGGCAGCAGGCCGAAGTTGCCGGTGTTGAAGATGGGGTATCCGGAGGCGATGGTGTTGGAGAAGTCGCCCGTGTCGCCGAGCTGGTGGCCAGTGGCGATGGCGGAGGCGTTGGCGGTGGTGAAGGTGGGGAAGAGGGAGTGCGAGTTCGAGAAGAAGACGCCGTTATTGCGAAGGGAGAGCATGGCGGGCGCGGTGGAGGCGTTGACGGATCCGGTGCGGAGGCCGTCGGCGACGAAGACAATGATGTTGCGGGGTGGGGTGGTCTGGGCGGATAACGGGCAGGCTGCCACGAGGACGCAGGCGGAGGCGGCGAGGGACTTGGTGAGGTGGTTCAGGTTCATGGGCGGGACTCCTCGCGCGACGTTAACATGCGAGATGGGGGTGGTGGGTGACGGCACTGTGGCGGGAAGATGACGGTTGTGTGAAAAGTGTCGGGCGAATAGAGAGCGGTCGAGGGAAGCTCTCGGTTTGAGAGAGATTCGGCTGCGGATCGATGAGCGGCTGGCGGAGTGATGTTAGTTCGGGCTCAGGATTAGATTTCAGGGTGGGAGGAGTTACAGAGCGGGTTCGCGCTTTCGCGCGAACGGCCCACCTTAGGCGCGATGAGACTGCGCCGAAGATGGGGCACCCGGCGGTAGAGGTGTCGATTCGAATGGAGAATGGCTGAAGCCCCACGAGTCGTAGACCATTCAAATCTCCTGATCGCGATGATCTCACCAAGCGTAATGGATCAACTGCTCTGGCGAGGCGGCCGGAAAGATGACTGAGTCGATTCCCTGGATGTGACGCAACTGTTCATGGTTCTGGGCGGAAGCGGTAGCCTATGCCGCGGACGCTGACGAGGTGCTGGGGGTTGGCGGGGTCGTCCTCGATGTAGCGGCGGAGGCGGACGATGAAGTTGTCGATGGCGCGGGTGTCGGTGTCTTCGTGGACGCGCCAGACCTGTTCGAGGATTTCTTTGCGGGAGACGATCTGGTTGGGTCGGTCGGTGAGGAAGCGGAGGAGGTCGGCTTCCATGAGGGTGAGGTGGGTGATGCGGTTGGGGGCGATGAGTTCGAGCTGATCGAAGCGGACGGTGCGGTGGTTGAAGGCGTACTCGGGGGAGTGGGGGAGTGGGGGTGGAGGGGTGGCGGTGGAGTCGGGTTCGGAAGCGGCGTTGAGGAGGTCTGGCGGAAGTGAATCAGGGGGTGAGAGCCGGGCGGATGCGGTCTGGTTGGTGGGCTGGCCTGCGGTCTGCCAGGACATGCGGCGGAGGAGGGATTTGAGGCGGACGAGGAGGATGTTGAGGTCGAAGGGTTTGGGGAGGTAGTCGTCGGCTCCGGCGTTGATGCCGTCGAGGATGTCCTGAGGGCGGGAGCGGGCGGTGAGCATGAGGATGGGGGTGAAGCGGCCGGCGTCGCGGAGGTTGCGGGCGACGGTGAAGCCGTCGGCGCCGGGGAGCATGCAGTCGAGGAGGATGGCGGAAGGGGCACCGGGGCCGGAGGTGGGGGCGGCGAGGAGGGCGGCGAGGGCGAGGTCTCCGTCGGCGAAGTGCTCCGTGCGGTAGCCTTCGGCGGCGAGGTTGAAGAGGAGGCCGCCGGCGAGGTGTGCTTCGTCTTCTACGAGGACGATGAGGGGTGCTTCGGGCTGCGGCATTGGGAGTGCTTGGAGTACGGAACGATGATACGCGGAGATAGGCGGGAGATCTCCGCATTCGGGAGAGCGAGAGGAATTTACGCGGACGTGAGCTTCCTGGGAAGGAACTCGATCCTGATATCGTTCACGGCGGGTGTCACGTCGAAGTCTGCTGTTACGAGAAGATGATCCGGGGAGGAGCCGGCGAGCTCCACTCCGAAGGCATCGGCGTAGGGAATTTTTCTCTTGACCTTGATCCGGGCAGCTCGCGCGGCGCGTTCGGCATTGATGGTTACGATCTCGAAGTCGAGTGCCTTCAGACGATCCATCACAGTTGCCGCTGGCTGCGGGCCCAGGCGTTTCAGAAGGGTGCCGGAGACCTCTCCCCAATGGATCGCGGAGACCAGGCAGCGGGCTTCGGAGGCGACGTGCAGCTTGATGATTTCTCCGACACGCTCTACGCCTGCTTCGCCGTCGAGGAAGCGCAGTATAGCGCTGGCGTCGAGAACGAAGCTCACCATTTTTCGTCGCGGCGCTCCTGTTGGAGCTCGTCGACGAGAGAAGGTTCGTCCGAGAGCATGCCGGCGGTATCGTCGACGAGCTGGGCTGTAACGGGTTGGAGAATGATGCGTTCCTTGTCGAGCGTCAGGGCCACTCGGGAGCCGGCGTGAAGGCCGAGTTGGGCGCGCATCTCCGCGGGTATGACGAGCTGGCCCTTTGTGCTTACCGTTGTGATCTGCATCAATTCATCTTACATGTTTGCCGAGGTAAGAACAGTTCGTTCTAGGCGAGCTGCTGTTCTGTGTGCGGCTGTGATTGTGGCTGTTTGTTCTCCTTATCGTGATCATCGACGCCGGCTATGTTTTTGCTGAAGCGGGGGTAGAGGAGGGGGAGGAGGTAGAGGGTGAGGAGGGTGGCGGTGAAGCGGCCGCCGATGACGACGGTGGCGAGGGGGCGCTGGACCTCGGAGCCGCGGGAGGTGGCGAGGGCCATGGGGATGAAGCCGAGGGAGGCGACGAGGGCGGTGATGAGGACCGGCCGCAGACGGTCCGAAGCGCCATCATGAACAGCCTCATCCATCGGTTTACCTTGTTTGCGTAAGGTATTGATGTGCGACACCATTACGACGCCATTAAGGACGGCGATGCCGAACAGGGCAATGAATCCGACGGAAGCAGAGAGGTTGAGGTTGATGCCGCGGATCCACAACGCCGCGATACCCCCGACCAGCGCCAGCGGAACGATCGAGAGGATCAGCAGCATCTGCTTGACGTTCTTGAAAGTCGCATAGAGGAGTGCGGAGATGATCAGGATGGAGACGGGGAGGACGATGGCGAGTCGCTGCTCGGCGCGTTTCTGGTTCTCATATTGGCCGCCCCACTCGAGCCGGTATCCGGCGGGGAGTTGAAGGCCCTGGCTGACCGCCTGCTCGGAGGCGGTGACGAAGCTGCCGAGGTCGCGGCCGCTGACGTTGGACATGACGACAACGCGGCGGTGGGCGTTTTCGCGATTGATGAGGATGGGGCCGCGGACGTTGTGGAGGTCGGCGATCTGGTCGAGGTGGATGAGCTCGCCGCCGGGGGCTTTGATCTGGAGGGTGTGGATGGCGTCGAGGTCGTTGCGGGTGTTGGTGGGGAGACGGACGGCGATGGGGAAGCGCTGGTCGCCCTCGATCATCTCGGAGACCTGTTTGCTGCCGTAGAGGGATTCGATGATCTCCTGGACGTCGGCGACGTTGACGCCGTAGCGGGCGGCGGCGGCGCGATCGATGCGGATCTGGACCTCTTCGGCGCCGGAGATGAGCTCCATCTGGGTCTCGGAGGCACCCTGCACACCGGCGATGATGGCCTGGGCACGGTGTCCGAGGCTCTCGAGCGTGTCCAGATCCCGGCCGAAGATCTTGAGGGCGACGTCGCCGCGGGTGCCGGTGATGGTCTCGTCCATACGCATCTGCATGGGCTGGGTGAACTCGTAGCTGACACCCGGGATCTTGGTGAGGGCGGCCTCGAGTTTGTTGGAGAGCTTCTGCCGGTCCGAGGGGCTGGCATCCTGCTGCTTTTTGGTGAAGGAGATGTAGCTGTCGGACTCGTAGACGCCCATGGCCTCGGTGGCGAGGTCGGGGCGGCCGAGCTTGGTGACGACGGAGGAGATCTCGGGAAAGCTCTTGATGGTGCGTTCGATCTGGTTGCCGATGGCGACGGACTCGGTGAGGGCGATGCCGGGGAGGCGCTTGGAGGTGATGACCATCGAGCCTTCATCGAGCGTAGGCATGAACTCGGTGCCGATGAATTTAAGCGATCCGATGGCGATGACGATCAGCACTGTGGCTGCAATGACGATGAGGCGGCGATGTTTTTCGGCACGCAGGAGGGAGTTGCCGTAGTAAGTGCGGAGGCGATTGAACCAGCCTTTCCTGTGACTGGTCTCGGAGTTGGGCTGAGTGTCAGGCTGGCGGCCGGGCTGAGCGTCGTTCTGGCCCTCATTCTTCTCTTCCGCTGCGGCTTTGCGTTTGAGGGCGATGGTGCAGAGGGTGGGGACGGCGAAGAGCGCGAGCAGCAGCGATCCGGTGAGCGCGGAGACGACGGTGACCGCCATCGGGCGGAACATGCGGCCTTCAAGACTCTGCAGGGTGAGCACGGGAAGGTAGACGGCGATGATGATGAGGACGCCGAAGACGATGGGCCGGGCGACCTCGTGGGAGGCATCGCGAACGATCTCGAGCAGGGGCCTGTCGCTCTCTCCACCTTCGAGGCGGTGCATGCAGTTTTCGACCATTACGACGGATCCGTCGACGATGGTGCCGAAGTCGATGGCGCCGAGGCTCATGAGGTTGGCGGAGATGCCGAAGGTCTCCATGCCGAGGAAGGCGAAGAGGAGGGCGAGGGGAATGGTCAGCGCGACGACGATGGCAGCGCGCCAGTCCCCGAGGAAGATGAGGAGGATGACAATAACGAGGACGGCTGCCTCGATGAGGTTCTTCTTGACGGTGTGGATGGTCGCGTCGATGACGTAGGACTGGTCGTAGAAGGGGATGATTTTAGCGCCGTCCGGGAGTTTGAGGTCGGCGACCTTCTGCTTGATCTCGTTGATGATCTTGCCGCCGTTTTCGCCGCGCAGGATGATGACCATGCCGGAGACGGTCTCGCCGTGGCCATCCTTCATGACTGCGCCGTGGCGGATGAGGGGCAGAGCGGCGATGGTGGCGACCTGCTTGAGCAGAACGGGGATACCGCCGGTAGAGGAGACGACGATGTTGCCGAGATCGCCCATGCTTTCGGCGCGTCCGATACCGCGCACGGTGTACTCCTGCTGGGCGTGCTCGATGTAGCTGCCGCCGAAGTTGGCGTTGTTGGCGGTGACGGCGGAGACGACCTGGTGGAGGGTGAGGTTGTAGCGACGGAGGGATTCGGGGTCGACCTCGATGGTGTACTGCTTGGTCTCGCCGCCCCAGGAGTTGATCTCGCTGACGCCAGGGATGGTGAGGAGGGCGAAGCGAACGGTCCAGTCGTGCAGGGTCTTGATCTGCATCAGCGACATCTTCGGGGCGTTGATGGTGTATTGATAGACCTCGCCGAAGGCTGTCGACATGGGGTTCATCTGTGGCTGGAGGTTGGGCGGGATGCGGCTCTGGACCTGGTTGAGGCGTTCGGCGACGAGCTGGCGGACGAGGTACCGGTTCATGTTGTCGTCGAAGATCATGGTGACCATCGAGAGCTCGAGTTTGGAGGTGGAGCGGACGGTCTGGAGCTTGGCCATGCCCATCATGGAGGTCTCGATGGGGTAGGTGACGAGCTGCTCGACCTCGACGGGGCTCATGCCGGGGCACTGCACGGTGACGACGACCTGGTTATTGGTGAGGTCGGGAAAGGCCTCGATGGGGAGGTTGAGCATGACCGCCAGGCCGGCAACGATGAGCACGACCAGGAGCGCGGCGACCAGCCAGCGGTTGTCGAGGAGGAAGTCCATGATGCGGTTCATGGTCGATTAGTCCTCGCCCATGCTGCCCTTGAGCAGCTCGGATTTGATCATGAAGGCGCCGGCGACGGCGATGTGGTCTCCAGGCTTGAGGCCCTGGGTGATCTCGACGCGGTGACCGGCGCGGGTGCCGATCTGGACGGCCTGCGCGTGGAAGGTCTTGCCGTCGGCGGTGACGAAGGCGGCCTGTAGGCCGTTGACGTCCTGGAGGGCGTCCTCGGGAGCGAAGACGGCGGGGCGGGTCTCCGGCTGGGCGATGGAGACGGTGGCGAACATCTGTGGGCGGAGCTTGATGCCGGGATTGGGAACGACGATGCGGACGGGGATGGTGCGGGTGGCGGGATCGAGCGTGTCTCCAACCAGGCCGACGCGGCCGGCGAAGTTCTGACCGGGGTAGGCCTGGGTGGTCACGCGCGCGGACGCTCCGATGCGGACCAGGGCGATGTCAGCCTCGTTGAGCGCGGCGGTAATCCAGACGGTCGAAAGGTTGGAGACGATGAAGGTGTCCATGCCGGTCTGGACCACCTGGCCGGGCGTTACGTCGCGGGTGATGACGGTGCCGTCGATCACCGAGCGGACGGGCACGAGCTCGCGGTTGTAGAGGTTGCTGCGGTTGAGGCTTTCGGGGTTGACCTGGAGGAGTTCGGAGAGGTGTTCGCGCTCCATGTGGACGGTAGCCTCGGCGGCGGCGAGGTCGGTCTGTGCCTGGATCAACTGCTGATTGGCGTGCTGGGACTCCTCGAGCGACGCGGCCTGGATGCTGTAGAGGTGCTGGTAGCGGTCGCGGGCCCCCTGCGCGAAGGCGACAGCGCCATGCTGGCGGTCTACGTCTGCGAACGCCTGGAAGAGGGCTCCGACGGTCTCGTGGACGGTGTGGCTGTGGAGGTCGGCGAGGGTCTGGCCGCGGCGGACGTTGGCGCCCGGAAGGACGTAAACACCGGTAATGCGGCCATCGGCGATGGCCCCGATGTGGGCGGTGTGCTGCTCATCCATGACCACCTGGCCGGCGACGTCGATCGAACGCGCGACGGGCTGAACGTCCACCTCGGCGATCCGAATGCCGGCCAGCTGCTGCTGCTCGGGCGTGAGGGTGACCGTGTCTTTGTCCTGCTGGGCGTTAGCCCCTTTGCTGTTGCTGCCGCCTTTGCTGTCGCTGCCGCCTTTGCTGCCGCCGCCTTTGGATTTGCCGGCGGAGGCTCCGCTCTGGTTGTCGGCTCCCTGCTGGGAGTCCTGCGAGCCCGAGGACTTGCCTGAGGAGGAGGACTTGTCGGAGGGTTTGGCGCCGCCGCTGGCCTCTTTTTTCGAGCAGGCGAGGGGGAGGGTGGCGAGCAGGAGGAGGGCGGCGAGGGTGAAAGCGGCGTGCGTCGCGGGTGAGGTTGGTGACTTCATAGCGGCTCTCCGGAGGCAAGTTGCAGCCTGACGGCGCTCTGCCGGAGTTCGGCGAGGGTACGGAGAGCGTTGACTTCGACGTCGATCTCGGTACGCTCGGCGTCGATGTAGCGGAGGAGGTCGACGCCGCCGGTGCGGTAGGCGTCGTCGAGGATTTCGAGATTCTTTTTGGCGCGGCTGCGCATGTCGGGGAGGGTTCCTTCGGCGATGTGGCGTTGGTGTTCGTAGGCGGACTGGGCGGCGGCGATGTCGGCGCGGACACCGATTTCGGTCTGTTCGAGGCGGGCGCGGGCGATGCGGAGGTTGGCTTCGGCGCGGGCGATCTCGCCCTGGTTGCGATTGCGAAAGGGGAGCGGGATCTGGACGGAGGCGTAGAGGGTGTCGATGCCGCTGTTGCGTTTGTAGCCGCCGAGGACGTCGGGATCGGGGACGGCGATGGCGTGCTGGAGGCGGAGGTTGGCGGTGGCGGAGGCGACGGTCTCGCGGGCGGCGACGATGTCGGCGCGATTGGCGAGGACGGCATCGATGTTGAAGGGGGGCGGCAGTGGGAGCGGGGTGGCGAGCGACTCGGAGAGGACGAGGATGGGATCGGGGCGGCGTCCCATCTGACGGAAGAGGTCGACCCGCGCGAGTTCGAGATCGCGCTCGGCGAACTCGAGAGTCATGGCGATGCGGTCGCGCTCGATCTGCATGCGCAGGAGATCGACGCCGCGCATGGCACCGGCGTCGACGCGCTCCTGGTGGTACCGAACCAGATCGTCGACGGCTTTAAGGTCCTGCATGAGCAGGTCGCGAACGCCGATGGCCAGCGCCGTGGTCCAGTAGGCAGCGGCGACCCGGCCCGCGATCTGCGCCTTCTGCACGGCGACCTCAGCCTCGGTGCGGCGAAGGTCCGCGGTCGCGACCCCAACCCTCTTCGAGCGTTTGCCGTCGAGCTCGAAGGTCTGGCCGAGGTAGCCGTAGTCTTCGGTGTTGTTGGCGAAGGAGAAGTTGTCGGCCCAGAGGCGAATGTCTTCGGACGAAAGATAGATGCGGGGGTTGAAGCCGAGGCCGGCCTGGCGCACCGAGCCCTGCGCGGCACTGATCTGGGCGTTAGCGGCCTGGGCCTGCGGGCTGTTTTCGGCCATGGCGATGGCTTCGTGAAGAGAGAGGGGCTGCTGCGCGGAGAGGTGCTGTGCGAGAGCGACGGCGGCCGCGGCACACAGGCTGATGACACGGCGCCGAGAGCGTTCGGCGGGGAAGTTTGGCACACACAGGTTCATGCTTCGTTTTGAGCGTCCTCGGGGTGGTGGGATAGGCGGGTAGCGAGTGGACTGAATCGGCTGACTCACTGTGGAAAGGGCTGGGTGAGAGTGGCGTCCGCCGGCGATGGCAGGGGTTTGTCGGCGGCGGCGAGGAGGAGGGCGATCTGCCACATCTGGGTCTGGTTGAGGAGAGTTTTATAGGCAGGCATGCCGCTGAGGCGGATGCCGTTTTCGATCTTCCAGTAGGTCTCGCCGGCGGGATCATCGCTGACACCGACTACGTCGCTGCCCTCATGCTTGGCCCAGAGCTGCGGAGTGCGGGGGAACATGGTGGCTCCGAACTGGGAGGGATGATCCTTGAGGCCGTGGCAGGAGGCGCACTGCTCGCGGTAGAGGTGGGCGCCGGCGACGAGGGTCTCGGGGGTAGAGGCGAAGGGCGCCTGCCCGGGTTTTTCGCGATCGATTCTGGCGTTGAGTGGGATCTTTACGATCTTCGCCTCGAGCGGGAAGGGGGCGTCGGCGGTGGCGACCGGGGGGTGGCCGTAGCTGAAGTAGAGGAAGGCTGCGGCGGGCAGGGTGAGCAGGCCGAGCAGGAAGGCGAGCAAAGCTATGGGGAAGGTTCCAAATCTCGTCATTCCTGGTGCTTCCTCCGGGGTGGAATAACTGGACGTCTTTCCATGCGAAAAGGACGCATCAGCATGGGCTGGGGTAATCCAGCCACCTCTCGGTTATACGGCAGCACTCCTTAAGATGCGCTGAGGGCCGGGTTGGTGCCGGGCGTGCCGAGCATCGATTTCACGGGACGGGACTGGAGGCCGGATTTGCGAGGGGGAGGGTAAGGGTGATGGTGGTGCCCTGGGCGAGGCCGGGGCTGTCGGCGGTGGCGTCCCCGCCGTGCTGGCGGAGGATGGCGCGAACGAGGAAGAGGCCGAGGCCGGTGCCTTTGATGCGGACCATGGTGCGGCCGGGGACGCGGTAGAAGCGCTTGAAGATGCGCTTCTCATGTCCGGACGGGAGGCCGAGGCCGCGGTCGGCGATGCGGATGATGGCGGTCGATGGGGAATTGAGGGTGAGCGAGCAGCGAATTTCGAGTGACGACGGCGGGGGTTGGGGGGAGTACTTGACGGCGTTATCGAGGACGTTGAGGAGGGCGGTGCTGAGGTCCTCGGCGATCCCCAGCACACGAAGATGAACGCCGGCGGGTATGGGATCCAGCAGGATGGCGCCGGGGGGGAGGTGATGGCGCTGGCTGGTGATGGTGATGCACTCGTTGAGGAGAGGTTCGAGATCGATGAGGGTGCGGTTGAGTTGACGGTGTTTCTGTCCGAGCTGACCGGCTTTGAGGACCTGCTCGACAGTGGCGAGGAGGCGGTCGGAGTCGGCGAGCATGATGGTGTAGAACTCCTGCTTCTGCTGCTCGGGAACGGGCCGGCGCTGAAGGGTTTCGAGGTAGAGGCGGATGGAGGCGATGGGAGTTTTGAGTTCGTGGGTAACGGCGTTGAGGAAGGAGTCCTGACGCTCATTGCGGCGGATCTCGCGGAGGAGGAAGACGGTGTTGAGGACGACGCCGGCGATGAGGACAGCGAAGCAGATGATGCCGAGGACGAGAAGGGCGGCGCGGCGCTGGTTGAGGATGATCCAGCCGATGTTGAGGGTGACGGCGACACCGATGAGGAGGACGCCGAGGGTGAGGAAGAGGGCGATGGCTCCGCGGCGACGGGTGAAGTTCATTGGGGTAGGAGGTAACGCTTCCAAGCGTACAACCTCGGCGGTCGAGCGGGATGTGGTGGGGGGTGCCGGGCGCCGGCGGTCTACTCCCCCAGGCGCCCAGGCGAAGGACTGAGGACCGATAGAATGGCGGGATGCGTGCGTTGGTGAAGATGACGGTGGGACGGGTTCGGTGGGCTTTGCGGGAGTGGGGTCTCTGGGGAGCTGCTTCGATGTCCCTGCGGCGGATGTGGAGGGTACGCAAGATGGAGGCGATGGTGCATCCGTTCGACGCGGAGCATGGGGTGGAGACGAGCGGCCTGATCGGTGGAGGGACACTGGCGGGAGGGGATGCGCAGAGCGCCTTTTCGACTGCCTACTTTGGCGTACCGCCGTCGCGATTTCGGGCCGCGGTGGGACGCTGGCGGGCGACCGACGGTGTGGGGGAGATGGCGGAGTACGCGTTTGTGGATGTGGGGTGTGGGAAGGGGCGGGCTATTCTTCTGGCCTCCGAGATGGGCTTTCGGGAGGTTCTGGGAGTTGAGTTGAACGAAGGTCTGGCGGAGACAGCAGCAAAGAATCTGGAGCTCTGGAAGAGTGCCGGGCGGGCGCGGTGTCCGGTGCGGGTGATGTGCCTGGATGCGGCGCGGATAGAGTTCCCGGGAGGTCCAACGCTGGTGTATCTGTACAACCCATTTCGCGCACAGGTGCTGCGGGCGCTGCTGAGGCGGATCGATGCGTGGGCTGAAGGGGGCGGCGGACCTGTGGATGTGCTCTACCTGTATCCGGAGGAGGAGACCGTCTTTGCCGAGTTTCCGAAGTTCAAGCGGATGTGGCGCGAGGGGGTGCGGATTGCGGCGGAGGATGTGGGGGTGGACGAGATCTCGGGGATGGAAGACCCGTGCAGCGCGTACCGGTGGGTGGGGTGAGCGGAGGGGTTGCGATCCGGGGTAGAGAAGCGGGTCCGATCGCTGCGCTCAGGATGCCAGAAAGAAGGAAGTGGTTTTAGAAAGAGAGAGGCGCAAAGCTGATGCTCTGCGCCTCTCTGCTGCGGATGCGAACGACTATGCGCCGGCTGATTTTGGATCGGCGGGGTCGAACTTGGCGATCTGGACCTTCTGGGCGAGGCCGACTTTTTCGAGCAGCCAGATGCCGTAGTAGTTGACGTCGAACTCGTACCAGGCGAGGCCGTGACGCGCCGAGACGGGGTGGGCGTGGTGGTTATTGTGCCAGCCCTCGCCGCCGGTGAGGATGGCGACCCACCAGTTATTGCGGGAGTCGTCCTTGGTCTCGAAGCGGCGCTTGCCCCAGAGGTGGGTGGCGGAGTTGACGAGCCAGGTTGCGTGCAGGCCGAGGGTGGTACGCAAGAAGGTTCCCCAGAGCATCATGCCGACGGCGCCCACGATGCGGTGGCCGGTGGGGGCGAGGGCTGCGCCGATGGCGAGCTGGAGGAGGCCGGTGACGATGAGTGGGAGGTAGTGGAACTTCGAGAGCCAGACGTGGACCGGGTCGCGGGTGAGGTCGGGGGCATAGCGGCCGAGGAGAGCGGTCTCGGAGTGGAGGGCGCGGCCGGAGAGGATCCAACCGGCATGGGCCCACCAGGTGCCGTCGTGGGGGGTGTGCGGGTCGCCCTCGTGGTCGGAGTTCTGATGGTGGACGCGGTGGGTGGCGACCCAGAAGATGGGTCCGCCCTCGAGCGCGAGGCAGCCGCAGGCGGTGACGAAGTACTCGAGCCACTTGGGAACGCGGTATCCGCGGTGGGTGAGCAGGCGGTGGTAGGCCATGCCGATGCCGACGTTGATGGCGAAGAAGTACATGATGGCGAAGGCGGCTAGGTTCTTCCAGGAGAAGAAGAAGAGGGCGGCGATGGCTCCGACATGGAAGGCTCCCATGGCGATGGTGGTGATCCAGTTGATCTCACCCTGCTGGTGCTCGCGTCCCATGCGGAGGTCCTGCTTGACCTTGCGGGCGACCTCTTCGGCGGCGTTGATGCGGATCGAGACAGGGGCGGTGACGGCCGCCTCATAGGTTGCCTGGTCGGTGTGCTGGTGGCGGGTCTGGTCTGAGGTCTGATCCTGGACTTGATCTGGGGAGAGAACTTGTGGGGTCATAGTGTTCTACGGTCCTTTTTTTGCTACTGAAATAACGCTAGCAGGGGTGAGGGTGGGGTGGGTGTAAGAGTTTTGTAATGCTCCCCGGGGGTTGTAGTTGATAACGTGGGTGGACGGTGAACAGGCAACAGGCAACAGGGAACAGCAAGCAGAGACAGGAGGGTTCATGGGTTTGTGGCTTCGCGGTGGGTTGGTGGCGGCGGCGTTGGGGATTGCGGGTACGGTTATGGTGCGGGGCCAAGGGATCGACCTGCCTACGAGTAAACAGATTTCGGGGGCGGTGCCGGGGGATCCGCAGCGGATCAATGGCCTGCCAATGTCGATGGCGGTGAGCCCGGATGGGCGCTGGGTGGTGACGGTGAATGCGGGGTACGGGACCTATGAGTCGAGGTACATGCAGTCGCTGGCGGTGGTGGATACGCGGACGGGGAAGGTAGTGGATTCGCCGGATGAGCGGACGCTGGTGGGGGCGCGGCAGACGCTCTACTCGGGGCTGGCGTTCAGCGGGGATGGACGGCAGCTGTACGGGAGTGTTGGGTCGCTGAGCGATCCCGAGGGAAAGAGGACGGGGGACACGGGGAGCGGGGTGGTGGTGTACGGGTTTGCGGATGGGCGGTTGACGCGGGAGCGGGTGATCAAGATTCCGCTGCAGACGCTGGCGGGGGGGCGGCGGACGAAGCTGATCG
>JAABUW010007361.1_pt1 | contig 13288 bp, 10 predicted proteins | sample 5560081 | NCBI WGS metagenome assembly JAABUW01 (sample SAMN10711882, study PRJNA513363) | rock metagenome | isolation source: Antarctica rocks | place: Antarctica: Victoria Land, Knobhead sud
GAAGGCGTCACGGTGCCGGCGGAAGCACCTACTGCTGCTGTTTGTTGGAATATCGCCGTCGCCAAAGTCGAAGCACGCCCGGACCCCTAACAGATGTACAGACGTACCTCTGCGGAAGCTACCGCGGCTGTCGCAGCTTTCTGCTTTGGCGTTCATCGCTTGTCCGTAATGGAAGACATGCTGAACTGCTCATCACACCTTCTTACCTAGGGGAATCTACTACGGTGTATGACGGTCGAAATGAGGCTGGTGCTTGCTGTAGTGCCGTCGTAGTTGTGCATTGCATTCATTGTTGCTCGCGCGTTGGTGTCGACTCTTACACCGAAGTCGACTTCCGCGCTCATTTCGACTTCCGCTTTCTGAGTGTCGATGAGTCTTGTGTTCTCGGCCGTACCTGAATATACCGGAAGATGAGGGCCAGGAGCTACTGTTGCTGACACAGCTGAAACCGCTGCTACACAGTGTTGTCCAGCCGAGCCAGCGTGCGCCATGCTTCTATAACGTCCTTGGGGCGTCCGTCAGTCTCTGTTTCGGCGCCGAGCCCTTGCAGCGCTCCATACGTGCGTCGAGCGAATGTGCGGTGCGACGTGATGGCATTGAGGCTACTCTAGCAGGTGGACAAAAGAGAGAAATAAGAGATGAACCAGGAATGGTGGGTAAGGGAAGTCGGGGATCGGCTTTCGAAAAAAAGTGGGCCTCTTGACCACCATTGCATATTCTCCACCGGGATTTTTCTGGACGACTATGGACCAGATTGCCTCGAATTCACACACAGCAACGATTGTGAGCATCTTTGTTGACCCGTTGGAGCCACAAGACATAGTTGCGGATTTGTAGTCGTTGCCGCCGGCTTCGAAAGTCCGCCAAGCTTTCAATCGACATCCTTCCACCAGCACTTCCATCAGCACTTCCATCTTTCGTCTACACTAGCACTATGTACGCACTTGCTTACATCCGCACTCCATCTCAGCACTCTCTGTTCACCGATATTTCTTTCGACTCTTTGGACCGTGACCGCGTCTTTCCTCGGCCACCGGTCTTGGCAGGCACAAATCACCGCACCTCCTTGCTTGACGCGCTTATGCTCGACCTATCACACTCTCCATTCAACAAGCACGGACAACGGTCTAGCAGCTGCCATCGAGAACACCAGACAACGACTCTTCAGTACTCTTCAGCTCTGTATCACTCGTGGCGCCGAAGGATGTGCAGCACGCTGATTTCACTCTGATTCACTTGTTGAGGTCACGTGCAAGACTCGACTTTTGAGGAGGTTTCTTTTATCGACGAACGACCGGCCCAATGACCATCAGCCGAACCCCGTCCAATGCCGACGTCTTTGGGATGCAGCAAGCCGCCGCCACCCATATGGGCTCGTGTCCACCAGCATCTGACGACACCCCGTCGGCACCACTCCTAGCGAAACCCCTCCCAGCAGCACCCCTCCCAGCAGCACCCCTCCCAGCAGCACCCCTTCCAGCAGCACCCTTTCCAGCTTTCAAGCTGCGCAACCGACTCGAGCTGTTCTCAAGCGCAAAAGTCGACAGGGCTTCTCTTGGACGCCAGAAGACTCGCCAGTCATATGCTTCAAGGACGTGAGGTCTTCTATGTGGTATCATCGCGAAGTCCGGGTGAATCTACATGCCTGGGCATACAAGATCGATGTGGATGTCGAGTTGACGAACGCTGGTAAGCTGGTGGTCTCGCATTACTCGACACGTGGAGGTAAGGCTTATATCTCTCCCCACAGGTTTTTCGGCCGAGGATGCGCCAAGCATCAGGCTCCTCAAAACCTGGCTCGAATGGCGGTCAGCCAACGAGCAGGACACTGTCAAGCGGAACATTCTGTCGTGGCCACTTTTCTTCGCCTTCGGCGGCAACTCGGACAAGAACGTGAATCGTGCACGCGTGGATTCTGGGAAGAAATGCATGCCCTACGGAAAGCCTCTCGCGGATATGTGACTGGCGTGGATGCTGGCAAGAAGTGCAAGTCATGCGTGAAGCTCTCGCGAGTGATCAGCAATGTCGCCCACTCGCAATGATCGCTGCTCGTCGCTGAGCAGTGATGGAGCTCCAGTCCGACAATGCGACTACCTATATGCTGATGACGTTTTCATCTGACGGTCAATCGGAAAACCTGGACCATCACGAGCCGTCGTCCTCGAAGCTCTCTCGAAGCTCTCCTTCTGTACGACAATAGACAACATGCGATCGCGCGCACGCTGCCAGGTATGGACAGCAAGAGTGTTACAAGGAGACATACCACCCTCACGACCGCTGGCTAGGTGGCAGCGACCTCACTACCGCTGGCCGGGTAGCAACAACCTCACTGTTGCTGGCCGGATAGTAACAACCTCACCGTCGCTGGCCGGATAGCAACAACCCCACCGTTGCTGGCTAGATGGCAATGACCTTGCCGTCGGTGGCCGAGTGACAACAATTTCACCGTCACTGATCGGGTCGCAATGATCTCACCGACGCGGGCCGTTGTTCACACCGCCGCTGGCCGGGTGGGAAATTTCTCAAGGAGACAGGCATCGACACCAAGCATTATCTTGCTCATACGACTGGACTGGTTCACAAGTATGACTGCGCACACCAGCGCCGAGGGGACAGAGGCTACCTGAGCCTCTCTGAACCCCCAGCAGCGGCCAGCATGGTTCACAAGTACGACTGCGGCCATCGAACGCATCTTCTGGAGAGTGTCTCCGTCGCATGAAGGTGCTTTTGGACCACAAAGATCGCTACAAGTACGGAGAGTACTGTGCGATGAAACTGCAAGCGATGGACCGAGCGTTTTAAGGTTTTAAACCTACAGGAGGGTATCAAAAAGAATGCAAGTGGGTCCTATGTGTCAGTGCGTTACTAGGCCCAAAACGGCTAGTCTAAACGAGATTTAAGGTTGAAAACGCGGACACTAGACGGCAATCCCGAGTCTACTAAGCTAATTAGTGTATAAAAGCCCTAATTCGCACTTTAGCTATCTATCTGTCTATCTATCTGTCTACTACCGAGTATAGCCGCCCTCTACGTCGATAACAGCCTAGTAGCGGGCCGGTATATTCTAAATATATACCCGAACGTCGTCGATAGTAAGGGCCTCCTACTCGACGATAAATACCTCCGTTAACTCGTCGCGCGTTTTCGGCTTATAATTTCGCGAGACGCGGTATTTAATTATTACCTAGATATTCTTAATTAGATTTAGATCTAGCGAGTATACTAGCTATAGTAAGACAATAAGGTAAAGCTTAGTAAAGTAGTTACGGATTAGATATACAGTATAAATCGGCGCGTTATCCTATTAAAATATCGCGTCTAGATTATCTCGATAGAACGGCGCGACTAAAGGGTTTATAATCTCGTTAAGATAGCGTTTTGCATTAACGCCGCCGCGTTTTCCTCTTTCGCCGTAATTAATCTCGTCCTTAGACTTAAAAACCTATTGTTTTAGGGCGCCGCTTAAAGATATCGAGCCCTAAACTATCGCCGCGCTATATTTCTTAAACTTCGGTATTTAGTAATCTGCTTTAAACTCCTCTATTACGAGCCGCGTTATATATATCTATCTAAAGTAACTAAGACGAAATAAGGCCTCGTTAGTAAAAAGAACGCGCGACTATTCGTCTATTATCTATTCTATATACTACTAAGCCTATTCTAGCCGTTTCTTCTTTACTATATCGTCGAGGAAGGGTTTTTTACGTGAGATTCGGTAGTAGTAGCCTACTTTATCGAAGACGCGTCTAAGTATTTGATTAGAGACGAGGACGTCCTCTAAATCGACGATATCGAGAAGGGATATACGGCGGTAATTAGTATCGAGGGTAGCGCGGCGTATTAAGCGCTTTCGGGTCGAGGTTTTACAAATTAGCGGTCGTCCTCGTTTCTTTAGCGTCGACGGCGGCGGAGGGTCTTTACCTTTTATAAGAAGTCGTAAAATCGTTACTACTAAACATCCGATCTTAAGCGCGATCTTATCTTACTTAAACCTACCTTCGCGTAGGCTAAAGGTATAGCCCTTTTGAAATTTAGTCGTCTAAACTATATACGCGCGTAAAAAAGATAAGATAGAACTAAAATAGATAGATAGATAGCTAAAGTGCGAATTAGGGCTTTTACATACTAATTAGCTTAGTAGACTTAGGATTACCGTCTAGTATCCGCGTTTTCAACCTTGAATCTCGTTTAGACTAGCCGTTTTGGGCCTAGTAACGTACTGACACATAGGACCCACTTGCATTCTTTTTGATACCCTCCTGTACAGGCCAGACCCCTGTCGTGAAGGCTTGGCACGACATCCAATTCTTAGAGTCGCTGCACAGAATCTCACTTGTTCGTGAACCACATGCTGTTGACTCACTTCTCCAGCACTCCCAGTACTCGCATCTTTCAGCGCTGTGACGTACAGAAAGAATCTGGACTCGGAGCCATCAACATCGTTTGGCTTCCCAAGCAGAGCACGAATACCCAGGCCCTCCGAGTCGCTCGAAGCAAGGACGGTGGCCGGTGCTTGCCAATGATCCATACGAACCTTGGCGAGTCGCAGGTGCACTGGCAAAGCAGGTGCATTGGCATTGGCGTCCGTCGGACACTCAATGCTCAATGATATGCTGTTGGGCAGGCTGTGCAATCTCTGCATATCGCATGTTGAGATGCACATGAGCCACCAGAACCTTGATCAGCCGAGGATTCTTGAGCTGTCCGCTGCCCTCTCTGGACCACATCCATTCAGCACTTTCAGCACAAACGCAGTTTCTCTCACAACCAAGACGACATCGACCACCTGAAGATCGCAGACGGGGCGAGTATCGCAGAAGCGAGTGCTCTCGAAACCTCCGAAACACGTCTAAGGGAGTTTCGATGGAAGATACCCAAGAGTCCAGCTGATGCCAAAACACTCGTCGGCTTTGCGCTCGGCAGATTCTTCAAACAGGCGCTCGAGCTTGTCGGAGTCGAGGTGGGAACCATGCAAGAAGTAATCACTCTACTCTGCGCTCGGCAGATTCTTCAAACAGGCGCTCGAGCTTGTCGGAGTCGAGGTGAGAACCATGCAAGAAGTAATCACTCTACTCGCGAGTAAAGGCGGGCTGCGGCGGATCGATGAGCTGCTCCGGCAGCCTTTCGCATCTTTCTCTCCGGCACAGCTCACGCGAGTGAAGAGTCCGCGACCATACACCGAAGATGGATCCACCGCCGCGGTCGATCAAGTCTCTTTACAATCGTCCCATGTCCTCAACGTCTGTCCAGGTCTCTGCCCCGATCCTCTCAACTACTATAACCTCGACGACATTCTCCAAGCCAAGACCCTTCCGACTGTAATGCAAGTGCGCGCAACCATCCTTTACGCCAGCTTTGGGGTCAGTCGAAAAGTCGAGGACTCCGTCAAGCGCCTGTGAATCCAGTTTGAGGACCCAAAGCTTTCCATTGTCGTTGAAAAACAGCTTCGCGGTGACGGGAACCTGCGCGGCGGTAGAGAGGTGTATGAAGCCGTCGGCGGTGTCGAGCTCTGTGGGTGAGAGCGTCACCGGCAGAGGGTCCGGCGGTGCGGCATCGCAGATCTTGTAGAGGTATCTGGGGGCCATCAGGAATGCTGACAGGTGCAGACATCAGCCTCAAGAGATCGGTTGACTGATTGCCTCGTTGTGTTTTGACTCTCAGCTGCGGCTATGGCCTAATAAATTTGTCGTGCGGCTGCAGAAAAAGTACATGCTGTTATAGCCTTGATACAATAGATGAGATGGATGTTGCATACAAGGGTCTATCTAGTAACGAGATGAAAACTCTGACTACGGATCTCCGCACCATTAGTCCTTAGGCGGTCCGTGCAGAGCCTGCAAGTGAATGTTAGCGTAGCTACTGCGTTATAGGGGTGATTTAGCGGCTTCTAATTGTCTTAGCGGTGGTGATTGTTGTCTTTAATCCCTTCTAATGCTATAACATCGCTTATAAAGCTCTAAACTATCGATTAGGAGGTGTTTTTAAGCCTTATAACTATACTAGCTCGTAAAGGAACACGTAGTACCTCTATAAGTAAATTATAACCGCCTCTACCGCCGTCTAGTAGAGGCCTCTAAGGCACGTAGCTAATAGTAAGGATAAGGAGCTTACCTATAAGCTAAACCTATAGAAGTAAGCCGATATACGTACTAATTACTTTAGAATTACTACTCGAGCTTAAGTCCTTACTCTTAAGGAGCATACTAAGCTAAAGATCGATAAGATAAGCGTAATAACTAGTGTCGGCAAGAGTAAAGTTAGTAATATCGTAAAGCGTATAAAAGAGCGTAGATATAGGCTTAATAAGGGCCCTTTATAAGACGCCTTCTTCGCCGATATAGCTCGTAAAGGACAACCTATTATTACTACTATAGAGGTCGCTTTAGAGGTAAAGAAGATAATATTAGCTAATCGTAATACTTAGACGCTAACGACTATAGAAATTATAAGGCGCCTTAAGAGAATAGCGAATATTTACCTATTACTAATTAGTATATAGCGAATTCTCTATAGCTATAGATATAAGAAGGTTAAACTAACGAAGAAGCCTAGTTTAAACGACAACTAACGAGCGGCTTAGTTAAAGTAGTATCTCGATTACTAGGACTAGACGCTCGAGGATTAGAAGAAGGTCTACTAGTTAAATAAGACGTTAGTTCTATATAGTGTTCGCCGCGGAGGTAAACGTATCTAGAGGACTATCTACGAGAAGTTAGAACTAACTTATTGTCGTAACTAGTAGAAGGGTTATAGTAAATTCATATTCTAGGGCTACTTCTCGTAGGACTTTAAAGGGCCTTATTACGTATATACTATAGAGACTACTATAGATAAGAAAGTAGCTTAAACTAACCTTAATTAACGTAACCTACTCTAAAAGGGTAATTATAAGCTAGAGTAGGAGCTAGAGACTAGACTACGGCGGTAGTTAAACCTACGAGGTTAGCTAAAGGGTAAGTAACTACTATAGAAGTTTACTAAGAAGCGTAGTAAGCTTATATATAACGGAAAAGGTAGTATCAACTAGTATTAATATTAGATAGAGGTATTAAGGCCTAAGTTAATCCCCTTCTATAAAGAGTATAACCTTATTACTTAAGAAGATAGAGCTCTCTACTATAAGCACTCTAAATAGTAGAAGCTATATAACCTCTACGACGTAACGAGGCTACTATAGCCTAGTAATTTACTAGACCTTAATATAATCGAGCTAGCTTAGTAGTAGATTAAAAGACGTACTAGTGTCTACCGTAATTACGATAAGAGGCCGTAGTTACGGAAGATCTAGTACGATTAATAGAAGGAGCTCGAGTAGTCGTAGATATAGTAGTAGATCCGTTAAATTATTCGCTACGTAAAGGAGGTTATTAAGCTAGAAGGTAATAACGGCTATTGTAAGGGTAGCGACGAGATTAAGATAGACTAGCTCGCTAAATAGCTTAGGGCTTTAACTATAAGTAGTTAATAGTGTAATAAAGCCCTTTCCTTACGCGTATATCGATAGAACAAGTAGTTATTACGTAATAAATTAATGAAGTTAATGTTAACTTAGTAGTGCGGTTGGAGGAAGTGCTAAGAAGTGTGCAAAAGTCCTAGGATTAAGGCTACGCACGGACCGCCCAAGGACTAATGGTGCGGAGATCCGTACTGCAGTGAGCCTTGGCAGTCACTGTATCACGTGATCCTTCAGCCATACAACACATGCAAGCAGTCAGGGCAAGCTTTTATCACTGTTCTTCGATACGGAGAAAGTCAAGAAGAAAACAAACTTACCTCAGAAATCACATAAACATGGCTGAAACCATCATTTCCGCCGACTACCTCGTCGTCGGTGCAGGCGCTATGGGCATGGCTTTTGCGGACACCCTCATCAGCGACACCAAATCCACTGTTGTCATGGTCGACCGTTATGCTCGTCCTGGCGGCCACTGGACGATCGCATATCCATATGTACGGCTTCACCAGCCGTCGGCCTTCTACGGAGTCAATTCGCGACATCTTGGGGAGAACAAGGTCGATCAAGTTGGCTTGAATAAAGGCATGGCTGAGCTCGCTACGGTGGATGAGGTTTGTGCCTACTACAGTATTGTGATGCATCAGACGCTTCTACCATCTGGCCGTGTCGCATACTATCCCAAGCATAAATATCTTGGCGAGGGTCGGTTTCGCTCCATCGTCACCAACAAGATCTTCCAAGTCGCCGAGAACACCCGCATCGTGGACGCCACCTATATGAACGTCAAGGTGCCAGCAATGGGTCCGCCTTCTTACGATGTTGCCGGCGATGTGAGCCTTGTAACGCCCAATGACCTAACCAAAACAATCCGACCGTACGGGGGCTACACTGTGGTTGGAGCAGGCAAGACCGGGATCGATGCCTGTCTGTGGCTATTGGCGCACGATGTCGACCCTCAGCTCATAACATGGATCATGCCGCGCGATTCGTGGTTTTTGGAACGATCCGCCATCCAGCCAGGCCCGATCTTTGCTGAATCTACTGCCGCCAGCGTCGCCTCCATCAACGAATCCATCATGGCTGCTTCATCGCCCGATGACCTGTTCTTACGGATGGAAGCTGCCGTACAACTGACGCGGATGTCCGACACCGTGTGGCCAACTATGTTTCGGTGCGCCACCATATCTCTCCCCGAGCTTGAGCAGGTCAAGAAGGTCGGCACCATCATCCGCCAGGGTCGAGTCGTGCGTATCAGCGCCGGCGAGGTGACAATGGAACAGGGTTCCTACAAGCCATTGAACGACACGCTCTATGTTAACTGCACCGCCGATGCTCTGGCGAAGCTCGAACCGGTTCCTGTATTTCGCGGACGACAGATCACTCTTCAGTCGGTCCGATACTGCCAACAGGTATTCAGCGCCGCCTTTATTGCCCATGTTGAGGCCACGTACGGCAGCGACGACCGCTCCAAGAACGAGCTGGCTCACGTCATTCCACATCCGGACGAAGCGATAGACTGGTTCATTGTCACCCTGCAGGCACATCGTAATGGCCTACAGTGGGCTACGCACCCAAAAACCACCGCGTGGCTGTCTCAGGCCCGTCTAGACTGGTTCAAGACGTTTCTACCACCACCACCCGAGGACCCAGCACAGTTGGCTCCGTTCCGAGCTGCCGTTGCGGCGAAGGTCGAGGCGATTTGTGCTAAGCTTGAGCAGCTCATCAGTCAACTGCCTGAGCAGGACGCGGCTCGAACAAAAGCCCAGCTAGCAAGGTTATAGTTCTGCCATAGTGTGTCAAGGTTTGGTCAGTTGTGGGTCTGTTTCGGGTAGTGTATGTAGCGAGCAATCTATTCATACTTGAAATAATTAATACCTAACCGTTGTGAATTCGAACTAATCTGACCGCGCTCTAACATACGTGCCATCTTCTAGAAGGCCCGAGACTTTCGTTACTTGCCTAGAGTTCGAAGTGAAATCTAATCAAACGAAATGCAAACAAAACCTAGAGGTCTTATGATCAGCCGTCCCAGGGCACCTCCAGGGGTGCCTTCAGCCCAGGCGGTCACCTGCATGATCGGTTGTTGCTCACGGCGGACATGACTTATGGTACTATAAGCATATAGTCTTTTAATTCTAAGTTGTGTTAAACCTAATACAGATCCTATAAATAACGATAAAAGACTGCTTAGTATTCTATTCTTTCTGAGAAACTTAAAGAATAGTAGTCTGTGTAGTAAACTAATCCCATAAGAGTTGCAAAGATAGATTCTTTATTAAAAGGTACGACGCTCCCGCACAAGCTTTCAGCGAATGCGAATTCCATTCGATTGGTCTAACCGTATGCATCGTCGTAAAAACATCTTGGGACAGTGCCGTGCGATCAGCCTCACTGTAGCATATAGAAGATCGAGCTCCCAACAGTCTTGCCGAGGCCTATTTGCAACTACCGCACACCGCGATGTCTACAGCAACGAAACCCACCATAGTCTTCGTGCCCGGAGCATGGCACAAAATCGCCCAGTACTCGGACGTCACATCTCGACTCGAGCAGGCCGGCTATGAAGTCCACGGCGTTGACTACCCTTCCACGGGCCCCAATCCGACCAACGAGACCTTTGATCCAGACGTCAAAAAGATTGCCAGCGCGATCGAGTCACTCGCCGACCAAGGCAAAGACGTCCTGGTCGCCGTCCACTCCGCAGCCGGCATTCTCGCCGGTGAAGCCGCGAAAGGTCTGCTCAAATCAGACCGCGAAAGTAACGGCAAGCGAGGTGGTATCGTGCACATGGTGTACATATGCGCCTTCGCAGCTGCAGAAGGCACAGCGCTATGGGAAGCCTCAGGCGGGCCGCTGGAGTGGGAAGTCGTGGAGGGTCTCACGATCAGGGCCACGCGGGCTGCTGAGATCTTCTACAATCGCTGTACTCGGGAGCAGCAGGAAGAGAATATCCCAAAGCTGCAGCTCCTGGCGAAAGCGGCGTTCACGAGTAAGACGACGTATGCACCGTGGAAAGAGGTTGCATGCACCTATCTGCTGTGCGAGAACGATCTGGCGATTCCAGCCCCGGCGCAGGAAGCTATGTCGACGCAGCCAGGAGCGAGGTTCGAGGTTGTGAGGTGTGAAGCAGATCACAGTCCTTTCTTGTGCATGCCTGACTTGACGACCAATGTGGTGAGGCGGGCGGCGGGAGAGTCGATTGAGTTGTGATTCGCCGTGGTTGGGGATAGCTACAGTGCAGCTTGATGCTGCGGGATCATGCTGGCAAGTAGCCATAGCATCATCTGAGCGTATATGTCGACGTCATACACTCTCTCGTGCACCAGTATTTCGATTGGATTGCTGTTCCGTGTGCTGGGGTGTTGAATGGTGGCTTTCAGTGCTTGTCGAGCGCCCCTCAGCCGTCCTCGCTCTCCCGTAAAGCCGCCATACACGACTGCCTCACCTCCTCAACTCCCCTCACACCACTCCACCTGTCAAGCATGGCTTCCACCTCCTCCCACTCACTTGCAGCGTCAGCTCTCTGCCCATCTTGCACCATTCGCCGGAGTCGGTCCGGCGCCGCGAGCACCCACTTCACAGTGCCCTGTTGACTCCTCGCCTTCTTCTGCGCCTTTGCATCAAGCTGACCACCAGAGCTGGCGTACGACTTCTTCAAATCACTGGAAAGCGTAGCAGCCGTCTCCGCGATATGCCCAATCGCAGGTGTAAGCGTGCTCGTAGTCGGCGTAAGCGGGTCCATCTTCTCGCGCATGCTTTTGATCGTGTCCGTGGCAGCGATCAGCTTGCTGTAATTGTCGTATACAAGAGCTTTTTTCTCTCCGTCAAGAGAGCGGATCTCGGATATCAAACCAGCTTCGACCTTGAGGACGCCATCTATGCCTTCCTTGGCAAGCAGGCTGGAGATGTAGGCGGATGTGTCGAAGTCGGCCTTGTCGAACTCGCTCTCACGTTCATATTCCAGGGAGGTGGAGGTGGAAGGTGGTGTATCACGCGCATCGGCGGGTGCAGCAGTCTTCAGGCCATAGTAATCGCGGAGTGCTGTGCGGTTGCGCCGGAGACTACCTCGATCGACAGCGGGAGCATGGCTAGTCGTGTCTGTGGAGGTCGACGTGCGGCGAGACGATGCTGAGATGGACGGGCGAGGTGATGCGATGGTCGACATCTCTCTGGTCCCAACACATCAAGGTGTTGTCCAACAGTGAGATGCTCTCCAGACATTCACACGCGTATCAATCTTTAGCTTTAGTCCTCGGCCTCGGGCCGCAGCAGGGTCCGGAATTATAGTTGAGTACCTGCGTCGGCTGCAGACGCTGATTGGTCGATAGCAGTCGCGTCTTTGGCTAGTCAGGAGCACGACCATCCCTCCACTCCCTTCTCCTCCTCCATCTCGTCCTCCATTGCACCCGTTGCGACTCCTTGTATTCCTTTGCGCCTCGCCTTGTCACTCATTTGTACCACACAGTCACTCCTTGATCCAACACCAACAACCACAACAACAACAACAACAACAGGCCGGACCTGTTGAACGACACTCGCTTATATATATACATCTATCGTCTCATCTACACCAGCGACAAGTTCCAGCCATGTTCCGCCGCGCACTCCCCATTGCGCTCCTCGCGACGTATGCCGCAGCTCAAACATCGACCACGTGCAACCCTCTCCACAAGACATGCCCGCAGGACGCAGCTCTCGGCACCACTTACGAGACAACCTTCAACGAGAGCATGACCGAGTTCGACCCCAACTTCTTCAACATCACCGCCGGCGCCGACCTCATCACCTTTTCTGCAAAGGGCGCGGAGCTCACAATCACCAACCAAGGCGACTCTGTAACCGTCCAGACGGCCTTCTATATCATGTTCGGCCGAGTCGAGATGATCTTCCAGGCTGCCAGCGGAGTCGGCATCATCAGCACATATAATCTGCTCAGCGATACCCTCGACGAGATCGACTTGGAGATTATGGGTGGCAATACAAGTTATGTTTCCAACAACTTCTTCGGTTGGGGAAACACCAGCCAGTTCAACTCCGACTATGAACCTACCACTGGCAGTCAATGGTCAAACGGCGCCATGGGTGCAATGCACAACTATACCGTCGACTGGGAGCAAGAAGAGATCAGATGGTGGATGGACGGCGACCTCGTTCGGACACAGCCATATCTACCAGTTGGCGAGTACCCGCAGAGTCCTTCGTTTCTAAAATTCGGCATCTGGGCTGGTGGTGACCCAACACTGCCCAAGGGAACACGAGAGTGGGCTGGTGGTGATACTGATTACAGCAAAGGGTAGGTCAAACGACAGGACACGCCATACATATATCTAACCTTACTACAGCCCATTCACAATGACCGTCCAATCGCTCAAAATAATCGACAGCCACACCAACGTCAGCTCCTACGAATACGGCGACAACTCCGGAAGCTGGGAGAGCATCAAAGCAACCCCCGGCGAGTCAAACGTCTATAAAGCGATGCATCAAAAGTCGTTCAGCCAGAAGACGTCCGAGCAATGGAACGGTCTGTCGACGGGCGCTAAGATCGGCATCGCGGCAGGAATCGGTGGCGCCTTTCTGCTTGCATTCGTTCTCTTCGTCTTCTACTGCATGCGTCAACGACGGCAGGGTAAGGCGGAGAAAGCACTGGCGGATCGAGCGTGGGAGGCGCAGCAGGCGGAGAACGTGGAGATGAAGGGACAGATGTCGGCATACCAGAGCCAGATGAAGAAGGGCAATTTTGCGGTGAGCCATATGGGACATGTGAGCACAGCTGCAATCATCCATGATCTTCAAGCACTAACAGAGCGCAGGGCGAGAGGTTCTAGTTTC
>JAABUW010007362.1_pt1 | contig 13285 bp, 22 predicted proteins | sample 5560081 | NCBI WGS metagenome assembly JAABUW01 (sample SAMN10711882, study PRJNA513363) | rock metagenome | isolation source: Antarctica rocks | place: Antarctica: Victoria Land, Knobhead sud
TACTCGAGATTGTCTCGGCATATGAACAGTCGGTCAAGTGTAGGAAAGCAAGTAATCTTGACGAGCCATGCGTTTTACTTTGTCGACAACGCTGGGTGTTTGGTCGTGGCCTGAAGGCTTCAGTCCCCTCTCACATTTCACACAGGAATCTGGGCCCTCCAGACACTTTCTCAAAAGGGGGGCTCGGGTCCGGGCTTTACCGGACTCGCTCAAGTCCGAAAGCTGCTCTCTGCAAAACTTTGTACGGGGGAAATTCCAGCAACGGAGAAACTACACCCCAATTGCTGATCCACTACGGACCACCACCTCCTCGTTGCCTTCACTCACCAAATGGGGTCAACCGACACCCAGCGGAAACCCATCATCGCCGTCGCCGGTCTAGCATGCGAAACCTCCATGTTCACCGCAGCTCGCACCCTCGCTCCGGCTTTCAAACCCAAACGCGACACCGAAATCATAGAGCATTACCCCTTCCTCCGTCCCGGAACGCCTTTAGCTCAAGCGGCACGTTTCCGAGGTACGCTCATCGGACATTCACTACCTGGCGGTATCGTCACCCGTGACGCCTACGAGGAGTTGTCGGGGGAGATCGTCGCCCGGTTAGTAGACGTGATGGAGGGGGAGAACGGAGGGGTGGATGGGTTATGGTTCGATATCCACGGGGCGATGGTAGTGGAAGGAATGGATGATGCGGAGGCGGACCTCCTCTTGCGGATACGGGACGTCATCGGGGCGAAGCCGATCGTCAGCGCGAGCATGGATCTACACGGGAATGTCAGCAGGGAATTAGCGCACCAGACCGACCTCATCACCTGTTACCGGATGGCGCCGCACGAGGACGTCCTGGAGACGAAAGAGCGCGCCGTCCGAAATCTTGTCGACGGTATTGCAACGGGAAGACGACCTGTCAAGGCATGGCTCCCACTACCGGTTTTATTGCCAGGTGAACAGACGAGCACGAGGCTGGAGCCGGCGAAGCACATCTACGCCGCGGTACCCGAGGTGGAGGCGAGGGAGGGCATACTGGATGCCGCCATTTGGGTCGGGTACGCTTGGGCGGACGAGCCCCGAAACCGAGCGGTCATCGTTGTCACAGGATGGGATGAGGGAGCATGCAGGACCGGTGCAGAGGACTTGGGGAGGCTGTTCTGGAAAGCACACGCGGACTTCGCTTTTGTCGGACCGACTGGAACATTCGGGGAATGCCTCGAGGCGGCGGTGAAAGCGGACCAAGCAGATCGACCGTATTTCATCTCGGATTCGGGGGACAACCCTACCGCGGGAGGATCGGGAGATGTCACTTGGGGTCTGACCGAGCTGTTGACGAGACCAGAGTTCAAGGATCCGAGCGGTCCGACGGTGATCTACGCTAGCGTACCCGGACCCGAAGCCATCGACACGGCAGTCAAGGCTGGTGTCGGCGCAACAGTCACCGTCACCGCCGGCGCTAAGGTCGACCACATCTTTGCTGGACCGCTCACCCTCACGGGGCGCGTACATTCCATCAAGCACGGGGACCCCGACGCCAACGTCGAGGTGGTGATCCAAGTGGGCAGCGTATACGCCATCCTGACCGAGTTCCGAAAACCCTATCATAAGGAGCGTGATTTCATCCAGCTCGATCTGAAGCCACGCGAGGCGGACATCGTGATTGTCAAGATCGGGTATCTCGAGCCGCAGCTTTACAACATGGCGAAGGGATGGATGTTGGCGCTCTCGCCCGGTGGGGTGGATCAGGATCTGGCGAGATTGGGGCATAAGAGGATCAGAAGACCAATGTGGCCGTTTGATAAGGTGTTCAAAGAGGAGCCGGATTTGAGTGCACAGATCATTCCCCTTTCCCATCAGTCGCTGCCACAGTCGAACAGATAGACGTGACTGTTGCATGCGAACCTCCAGCTTGACTAGAAGCCGACTAGGCTTGCGCTACCTCCTCAGCCACCCAAGGCTCTCACGTGCATCGGCCGTCCCGGTCATGTGATCTCGCCCTAGCTGCTCTTTCATTCCCGTTCGGCTATCCCGAAGTCCCTCTGATCTGCCGACACAGATCGTCACGCGATCCTTTCGGCATTGTCCCGGAATTGTCGTGGAGATAACTCGTACCCCACTTGTTCTTTCCAGCTCAGGAAGACCCCCTCTTTTGCCTGATTTCGGCTAGCACATGCTGACCCCACGCCTCAACATGTCTCCCTCGCCCTTAGGGATTTCGGCGTCGGAACAGCGGGGGCTTCAAGCCGCGACCCGAGATAAAATACACTGACTCACGAATGTCCCTGTCCCCGTTTTACAACTCCACCCTGAAGCAGCTGCTCCTCCACAGCATCCCAAAGATGGCCGATGTCAAAATCAAAGTGGATAAGGACAAAGCGGACATCCCTCGACAGGAGGAACATCGTGTCGTCGGCGAGCGATACGGAATGAGGCGGTCTTTCGCAACGGTGCGCTTCTCGCTCAACGTCCGAAGGATTGGGATTCCATCGAGGAGCTGGACGCGGAGGACAAGGCTGACATCGCAGACGAGCATAGACACAAGTAGGTCCAGGATGATGGGAACGATCGCTGATCTGCTCAGATGGAGCACGTCAAGTGGCCTGATCTTGACCGTGTCTGTATGTTCCCTTGGAGCAGCAGTGCAAGGGTGGGATCAAACGGAGAGTAACGGTGCGAGTGAGTCTCTTTCCAAACGGTATGGTGACGGATGATGGGGACTCGTCTCCCAGATTTGTCGTTCCCGGCTCAGTTCGGCGTCGGTAAAAGCCTTGATGAGCCTGGTGGGACGTATGATAATGCAAGTCAGCCAGAGATCGAGAAATAGACGCTTGCTGATCCTCTCTAGTGGATCCTCGGTTTGGTCAACAGCATCCCATATCTCTCAGCACCCCTCATGCCTCCCTCCCTATCATCCTTTTTGCTCACGCTTGCTTAGCGGCTGTATAAGTATGTAGACTCACGCTCAGTGCCGGTCGTACTTCTCTCATTCACCTCGCAAACAGTGGCGGACCCGCTCAACAATGCTATCGGTCGTCGTGGAGCTGTCATGGTGGCCGCCATCAGTAAGCTCACTCCTCCTCGTCCCGGCTTGTATTGGCCCAGGCTTGTGAATGCGCCGACCTTCCCCCTAGTCCTCATCGCTACACCGATTGGCGTGGCAGTGACACAGTCATGGCAACAATTCCTGGCGGTCCGAAGCGGTCCGAATCCTCTTCGGTATCAGCATCGGGTTGAAGGGGTCGACGGTACCGGTCTATTCGGCAGAGGTGGCTCCAACGGTCATTAGAGGGGCACTGGGTCAGTGAGAACTTGTAGTCACCTTGAAAATACTGATGAGTGGGATAGTCATGGGTTGGCAATTGTGAGTATGACGAAGACGCATCCAAATCTCCACCGATGTCCTTGTCATGGACTACGGTTGGGATCTTCATCGGCTTCTGTAAGCCCAACTAGCATTAGCTTGGCCCCACCTTGACAGCATTTCTAGCTGCAAACGCTATCTTGCGCAACTGTGGTCGCATCGCCCGTCTCCAAATCGGCAGTTCGTTTTTACCGGCGATCCCCTTGGCCATGCTAGTATACCTCTGTAGGTCACACAGATGAGACTCACTTCACTGGTTGATAAATTCCTCAGGTCCGGAAAGTCCCCGATGGTACATGAAGAAAGGCCGCATGGCTGAGGCGTGGGTCTCGATGCGAAGGTTGAGGAAGCACGACCTGCAAGCTGCTCGGTAAGTTCATCTTGCTGTCATTATATAAAACTGACGAGCAGGGATAGTATTATGCCTGGGTACAGTTGGAGACCGAAGAGAGTGTATGTTGACCTTTGCTCGCGTAGCTGATCAATGTATACGTCAAGGGGAACGCATCGTTGTTGACTCGCTTCGGCGAGCTCCTCACTATCCCTCGTATCCGTAATGCAACGTTGGCGGCTTCGACTCCACACGTCGGCCAGGACCTCTGCGGTATCAATAGTGAGCTCTCCCACGCCTTGATCGTTAAAACTGATCTTCTGCGTAGCTATCGGTGCGTCAAGCGGGCTCGATCGGCTCAAACTCATCCTTCGCAGCGTTCTACAGTTCCAGCATCTTCCTCAATGGCGGTGCCAGTGTTGCTGATGCCTTATTTGAGTCCTTGGGCTTCGGTCAGTTTGAGATATCCGCCTCAAGAGTCTTGCATGTTGATGTCTGACCCAGGGGCCCTGAACTTCGTTTTCACCTGGTAAACCCTTCCTTCCGACCGTCACCGAGCCTTGTGTAGGCAATACGACTCGCTGGTCCCAAATGCTGTAGTTCTGTATGCAAAGATGATCTCAAATACAGTCGGGCCAGGCCAGGCACCCTTGATCTCTCGACAGGTACCCCAGGAGATAACCTCTTGAACCTATTCCCAAAGCGCCACCAACCTGACTTCGATACTCTCCCTTGGCTTGATCAACTCCGGCGCGATCCCCTCCTCATCACTATCAACCTTGACAGCCGTATGTCCCCCATATGCCGCACTCCCATCTGACCCCTGATAGCTGTCATAACACTTGAGGAAGATGATCTCATCCGGCTGCTGGTGACGGATGTAAGACCAGCTCTGTGTGGTCGAGTGGTGGATATCGTAGCCAACGCCGAACATGTGTCCATGCTTCGCCATGTCCCCCGAGCCGAGTGAACGGAAGTCACACATGGCGAGTGGTGCGTTCGTCACTGGTCCAGCGAGCGGTCGCCAGATGTTGACGATTTGACTTCGTTTGAACCTGTCGGAGCGACTGGCTGTAGCCGCGAGGTCGGGACGAACCCCTTTTCCGGTCCTTGTTGTAGGGGCACTTGCTTCATCTTGACTTTCTCAGGATCGTTCCGTCGGACCGTCGAATTCCATGCTATCACTCTGGTCGCTCCCACTGCTGCTCTCAAGATCCTGACCTTGGATAAGCATCATTCCGGGGGTGGATTCGACCATGACAAGCTCACTCTGCCGTCTCATCGAGGTAACTCTGGGTACCCTCCTCGGAAGGGATACTATCAAGCAAGTCGCTCCGATGCTTGGCTATGGCGAAACCTCTCTGATCAAGTTGCTCAGCGACTGGCGTCTGAATTTCCAGTTCCGGCCGAAGATCGGTCATTGGTACACGGATCGACTCGGTGGGCCGGTTCACCTTGGGATCATAGTCGAGGTAGATGGCTTGGTCGTGGTCAAGACGGGAGGCGGGAAGGGTGAATGTGATGAGAGCTGTGAGCCCAGAGGGATCGGGGATGGACGGCATCAGGAGCGAATGACCGCTTGGGTGTTGGGATCGAGAGGAGCGGAGTTGGCGAGTCGACGAGCTTTGGGGTCCGCGTGCTCTAAGTAGTCTCGACGGTCCATGATAGGGTTGCTATCCCCACGTCATGTCCGGTGCGTCGGGCCGAAGCTCAAACACTGCGAGCGCTCGTTGTAGCCGTGCCAAAGGAGACCAGCGAGGAAGAAGATGGCCATGATGATATGGATCGAACAAGACGCCTCGTAGAATAGTTTGCTGAAGTTCTCATCAGCGACATCAATCCGGACAATGACAGCGTCTTCTGCAGGCCATTACTTTCCGGAAAGGGGGAAGGGCCCAAACGAAGAGTACGACCATCGGTCCGAAAGCCACGAATCCCGAGGCGTAGTCGGGGTCGTACATGAACTCGTTCACAGAGCCGTAGTCTCGATATGCCCGGACCACAGCCGTGATGGTATGCACCAGCGACATGAAGACGAAATTGAAGGCCGCCCCTTGGTACAGGACTTGGAGCTTCTCGTGAGAGACGCAGGTGAGGATGGAAATGAGGTTACGTTCGGAGCCGAGGACACTGGCCGACTCGTCAGCTTGCTCGAGAGGGAACAGTTTAGAGTATTCACAATACGAAAGGCAGAGTGGCCATGGCGATCCACTCGCTCTTCAAGTACAATGATGCTGAACCGTAGAACCGGGGCAAGTAGTAGTACTGATTGATCCAAGGGAGACCCGAAGCGAGCGCCAATCCCGCAATCAAGATCACATTCGGGCCGAGTGGTCCAGCCGTTTGGGGGGCAGATCGATCCAGAGATGATGGCCATGTGTCAGACGGGGGTAGGAAATGACTCTGGTGACCGCGACGATGGCGTAATAAAATGAAATCAAACCCCTGAAATGGCTCCGAGTCCGGATCCTCCAGAAACTGTGGACGAGTGTGAATATGACGAGAAGGGAGAAGACGAAGGCGAGGGTGTAAGAGCCGTCCGTATTTGACTTGCTCGGCCCAACGGATCCTCATCGCTTGCTACACCGTCACCTCGTCGTCCGTCGGTACTTAAACGCCTTTCGAGTCATCCATCCCAGTTGTGTAGTCGGCCGTTTGCGTCGGCTCGGCCGTAGAAGTGGGAGTGGCGGCGGTGGCCATGGAGGTGACCATTGATATGGTGGACATGTCCATGTTGGCAGTGATTCCGCCGTTTCCAGTACGATACGGTCTTTCTCAGTCAAGGTCGGGATCCCAGGAAGCGAAGTACTCAGCTTTGAGGCTGATCGAGTCCAAGTCGCCTTCGGAAGGCCTGATGCCAAGCTTACCGAAGAATTCTCAACGCGCGGAGACCTTTTCCGGATTGGCCCGGCCCAAGGTGCCACATTCGATCCAAAGGCCTCTAGGTGGAGCCAGATGCGTGATCCAATGAGCGATACGCATCGTCCTACTCCTCGCGGGCCGAGAGACGTGCATAACTGCCCGCTGGTCACTCAACCACGGATCTTTTCCCAACTTGCTCAACAGCGATCATACTTTGACCCCAGTCTTTCCTATTTTGCAAGCCTCCTCCTCGTCGTACCACCCTTACGATTTCCAAGCGCCCAACATGGATATGGGTAGTAGCATGAGCAATACCACCTCATTGATCATGGGTAATATGGGAATGGGCCGAGCTGACTGTAAGATGTGAGTCCCCTCTACCTCCCGGTCAGCGGCTTGGACTGAGGTGTTCGATCCCGCTCAGTCTCGATGCTCTGGAACTGGTATATCATCGACGCCTGCTTCCTCTCCTCCTCATGTCACGTTACTACCAACGGCTTGTTTGCCGGCTCTGTCCTCGGTGTCTTCTTCCTCACCATGGGGATCGAGCTCGTTCGTAGGCTGGCGAGGGAGTATGATAGGAGGTTGATCCTTGCTGCCAAGGTATTCCATCGGCTTGCGATCACAACCCCCTTGAGCTGATCATCTTCAACTCTCTCCAGGCAATTGCGACAAGCCAGAAGGGCGGGACTGCCCGTCAGGACAAGGAACAAGCCGTCGTCGAGTGAGTATTTACCTGACGTCCCTTTCGGCTGCTCTGCTTAAGTCGACCCCGACTGATCTCTGTCTCGTATCAGGTTCATCCCTTCGTGGTCACAGCAAGTCATCCGGGGTATCGCCTACGGATCCTAATTCAGCGCCGCCTTCCTCGTGTAAGCCCCCCCTCCCCTTCCTGTCTTCGCCCAACCCTCATATCCTCCTTGCGGAAACGCCGAATCACGCTGACATCCGCTGACTCCTGCAGCATGCTCCTCGGGATGTACTACAACGGTTACATGCTGTTCGCAATCTCCCTCGGTCAGACTGCAGGGTACATCGCCTTCGGCCGCGACACTTGTTCCGCCCCCATCGATCATACCACCGTCGGCCATTGCTGCTGAGACGTTCGACTAGCGGTTCTTCATCCGTAACCTTTTCGTTGAAAAGGTTGATTCTGTATATCACCGTCGTGATGTTGAAGAGGACTCGTTTTTGACGAATCGGTATTCGCTAGCTATTCTGGTTGTTTTATATCGATGATCCCTGTATACGACTGCTAAGCTTCGTCACCTTGAATACGTCCTCATATCGTGATTGAGATACAGAGCAATGTCAGCCATTCTGCTCCCCGCCACCGAGGTGAGCAGTCTCATCTCATTCAAGCTGCGGCTTTCGCCGCCGCCTTCTTCATCCTCGCTTTTACCAACCTCTCATACCCCTCCATCCCATGCTCCATCACCCGAACCCGTCCCTTATCCACCAATAACGTCTTCCCCGCAGCTGCCACACCATCTTGTTCCTCCTCGTCGTCCTCGTCGTCCATCGTCATCCCCTCAATCACGACCTTGTGAAACCACCGATCGTGGGTGATCAGGACTATAGAGCCGTGCCATGACTTCAGCGCGCTGGCTAGGGCGCGGATGGTGAGCGAATCGAGATGAGTCGTAACTTCGTCCAGCACCCTACATCCTTCATCAGCTCGTCGTACGAGCCAAGTAGAGTGGGAATCACAGTAGATGAGGGGGTCGATGGAGTAGGAGAGCGAGCGCGAAGCGGACCTGCGGCGCCATCAGCTTGTTCTAGCGTTACCCCGTACTGGAGAAGCACCTTCTGCCCGCCAGACAGCATCCCGATGGGCGTCTCGCTATCCAACTTCCCGCCCAGTCCCCACCGTCCTAGAAAGGCGCGGACCTCAGCGTTACTGGCTAGATTCTGCTCAATAAAGTGCTGTGCAGCAGTCACTTTGGCCGTATCGCAGTCTGACAAACGCTCCACCGCAAGCTAAGCAGCATCAGCGAGACCTCGCGCGATAGAACGGGATAAAGGTACCTGATTGAAATATCCAATCCTCATGGTCGGATGTCTGGTCACGCTGCCCTTGCTCGGGGCAAGTTCCCCAACGATCAGCTTCGCGAGTGTCGTCTTCCCTTGCCCATTCTATAGCTCATCAAACTCCCTTCTCGGCAGCTTGAATGTGACCTACCGCACCGACCAAGCCCACCCTGCCCATCTGCTCTAGTCCGAATGTCACACCTCCCAGCAGACTGTTTCCCGCATAACCGACTGCCACATCCTCGCAATGGACTAAGGTACCAGCCGCACGGAGCTCAGGCGGGTCATCGATCCGCAGATGTACCCCTCTTTCCTCTTCCCGAACCTCAATAGCGCTGCGCCGAGAATCGTGGAAACCAGCCAGGTCACGATTCAGCTTGAATCGTCCACCCTTCACGTTTGTCTCAGACCCCCAACGCTCGTCGAGCTTGCGTTGACGGGATTTGATCATCCTCTGTCTATAAGCACATCAGCTCTGAACCCGGCAAGTCGCCCCATCAAGCTGACCGGTTCTCATCCCCTGATTTCTTCGCCGCCCGGCGTCCTTCGCTGATACTCGCCTCAATCTGCCTTTCATCGTCAGCGAGGGCAGGAAGTATAGGGTGACAACGCACGTGCTCTCGCTTCTTCTGCAAGGCGTCCCGCTCTTTCCCCTTTGCGCGTTGAGCTTCCGCTTCCACGTCTCCCACCTGCGACGGAGTTCCACTTGCGTAATCCAGTTGAGAGTTCCGGAGAAGGATAGTCTCCTCTGCGACGTTATCTAGGAAGGCACGGTCGTGAGACGTGAGCACCAAGGTCTGGGTAGGGTCGGAAGGATTGGCGAGTAGTTGCTCGAGGTACAGAAGCGCCTGTAGATCCTGCGGTCCCGTCAGCCAGCCGAAGCGGAAGGTGAAAGCTTAATGTCGACTTGCCATGAAGTTGGAGGGCTCATCGAGGAGGAGCACATCGCTTGGTACGATCAAACCCATCGCTAGAGCTGCGCGAGATCGCCATCCGCCGGAGAGCCTCGAGTATGGCGAGCGTATCATGCGATCAGTAAAGCCGAGACCAGCGAGGACACGAAGAGCTGTGGGTTTCACATTGCTGGCATCAAGCTACGGGAATTTAGGCATGATCGCACGAGGAGAAGGTCGGGGCGTACGAGCTCAAGTGCTAGCTGGACTTCGGACAGGAGTTCGTTTGCCTTCGTAGCCCACATGTCGTCAATCACAAGCTTGGCTAGTCTGTAGATGATCAGTCTTCCTGCTTGTAACCGCAACAACACGCACCGCTTTTCGGCCTCTTCCACACTAGCTTCCGCTCGAATCTCTGCAGCTCTGGCATCTTTTCCCGGAGCTCCACTGCGCCTCGCCGCGGTCTTGCGCGCTTCCACTAGCTCGCCCTTTGCACGGTCGACAAGGATACCGCTGACGATTCTGGACGACTCGGTTGGATCAGAGGAAGAAAGCGCTTGGGTAAGGCCTGCACGAGATTAGTTCCTATGCGAGAGGCAGACTCACGCTTCTGCTCCGCAATTGCGTGTTGGAGTTGGACATGCCCGCCGAGTACATGCTCCAACACAGTTCTCGTATCTTTGTCCGGAGGGGAGTCTTCGACGATTTGCGAGACGACGGTGATCCTTAGCGATGACGGGATTCCGGGAATGAGCCGGTCGGCTATGGCCTGCAGAAGGGCTGCAACGTCTGAGCTCTCATTCAATACAGGACAAAGGACATACTTGACTTCCCCGAGCCATTCCTGGCCCTCTCATTAGCGTCAATCAACAGGTAAGGCGAAGGAATGACCCACCTGCCGACGAAGGCATACCGCACACCAGCTTTGAGCTTGAGAGCGGCGTCGGCCAGCAGCTCACGGTCACCGACTGCGATGTTCACCTGCTTCAGGTCGATCTCTGGCGCCTCGGTAGGGTCGAAGCGGGTCTGCTGAGATGTTGCGATGATGCCCGGCTGGCCGTTGAGCGGTTCTACAAGTACCATCTGACCGCGTAGGTATCAGGGTCAGAGTGAAGTACGAGGTTGAGAGGTCATCTCAGAACGATCTCCGTCACTCGTTGCATGGTCGCCGAGCTGCATCATATCAGACATACAAGAAAGGAGCGTTGCGAGTCGAGGTTCTCGGATGGTTGATTGCGGATCCGAGAAGAAAAAGAAAAAAGATCCGACGAGAGCCAGAGCATTTGACGCCTATTTGGATATTCGACTTCGATTAGGCGAGTAGAATCCAACGCGACAAAGGTGCAATTTTCGGGCTTCCGGCAGTCCGGATGATTCGGCTTTTTTCGTGAAAATGATTGTCGTCATTCCGCATTTCATCCCGTCAACGTGATCATCCAACTTCTGCAGAACAGCTCGACAAATCATCCATTATGTCTGTCAACGTCAGTACTCTTTGCTCGAATGTACGAGATTTAGGCTGACCTGCTAAACCTACGCAGAAAGTCCAGGACTGGGACTTCGACAAGTTCCCCATTGACCTCAAGAAATATAAGCCTATACCTTTGGATCCCGTGAAGGACAAGGAGCTCTCGGCGGAACAGAAGGAGACGCTGGTGAGCACTCGAACTCATCTCCAATTTGATCTGTACTACGATCCAGGCTAATAGTAGCCAATGTAGGCAGCGAACATTGCCTTGCTGCGAGATGTCATATGCTTTTTCACGGCAACCGGTTCCGCCCGAGGCGTCGCAGGTCATACCGGGTGCGTCTCTAGTCTTCCATTGGCACAACCACCGACTGGTGCTGACGGGGCGTAGCGGCGCCTTCGACACGGTTCCCGAAGTCGTCATCCTGCTCTCCTTCATTGCAGGTGACAAATCATCCTCCAAATTCATCGACATCCTCTTCGACGAAGCCGGACACCGAGTAGCCACCCAATACCTCCTCTCCGTCCTCGATGGCAATCTTCCAGTCGAGCATCTCCTTCAATACCGCGAGGCAAACTCCAAGTTGCCCGGCCATCCCGAGTTGGGCCTTACCCCCGGCGTCAAATTCTCCTCGGGTCGCTTGGGTCACACCTGGCCGTTGGTCAATGGAGTCGCCATGGGCAACCCGGGGAAGACCGTGTTCTGCTTGGGATCGGATGGATCCCAGCAAGAGGGAGATGATGCGGAGGCTGCGCGTTTGGCGGCCGCTAAGAACTTGAATGTCAAGCTCTTCATTGATGACAATGATGTTACTATTGCGTGAGTGGTTGCCATTCCCATGAGCTATTCATTGATCGCTTTTGACCAACAGAGGCCACCCGTCCGAGTACCTCAAAAAGTACAGCGTAGCTTCGACCCTCTCGGGACATGGCATCAAGGTCGTGAAGGCAGAGGGCGAGGATCTCGACTCGCTCTATACAGGAATGTGTGAGGCAATCAATACCCCTGGCCCGGCGGCAGTTATCGTCCACCGACCGATGGCTCCGGGTATCAAGGGCATCGAGGGCAGTCCTCACGCTCACGATGCAGTCAAAGTGTTCGTCTCCTTTCTGTTTTCTAGGCATGACCTGACTCCCGACTGCTCCGCAGGGAACCCGCCATCGCATACCTCGATACCCGTCATCCTCGTTGCGCCAATATCCTCCGTGCTATCAAGCCCACCGTGAACACCGAGCTCCTCGTGGGCAGCACCAAGGAGCGTGGCGCTTGTCGGGTTCAGTTCGGCGAGGCTGTTAGCGCAATATTGAGCAAGACCAGCAAGGAGGAGAACACCTCGAAGGTCATGGTCATCGACTCTGACCTGGAAGGGTCGACCGGCCTGAGTGTCATCCACAAGAAGCACCCAGAGTGAGTCTCCAAGCACCGGAGGACAATTATACTGAGCCGTCTCTTCTTTCACCTTAGAGTCTTCGTTTCGAGCGGTATCATGGAGCGAGGCAACTTCTCGGCCGCAGCTGGTTTCGGTGCTTTCAAAGCCGACCGCTTTGGTGTCTTCAGGTGAGTCCTATCACTCATTGCGTTGGAAGACCTCTGACAGTTGATAGTACTTTTTCGGCCTTTTCCGAGATGATCATCTCGGAACTGACCATGGCCCGCCTAAATTTCGCCAACGTCCTCACCCATTTCTCGCACTCTGGAGTCGACGAGATGGCTGACAACACCTGGTGAGGCGTTCCACCTTGATGATGTTGTCAAGCTGATGAATGGTCCATAGCCACTTCGGAATCAACCAGTTCTTCCTCGACAATGGGTTGGAAGACGGCTATGAGACGAAGCTGTACTTCCCGGCGGATTGCGTCAGTTGTCCAACGCACAGCAAAGCTGGCACTAATACGATTTTTTTCCTAGAACCAGATGGACGCGTGGGTCACCGCTTAGCGAAGATGATAGAGCTTATAATCGGATTCCCAGTGTGATCGACAAAGTCTTCTACGAGAAAGGCATCCGCTTCGTCTTCTCCGCCCGCGCCAAAGTCCCTTTCATCCTCAAGGAGGACGGCTCCAAATTCTTCGACGACGCCTACACCTTCGTGCCCGGCAAAGACGAGTTCATCCGAAAAGGTACCAAAGGTTACATCGTTTCATACGGCGACATGCTTTACCGATCCCTCGACGCCGTCGAGCGCTTCCGAGAGGAGGGCATCGATGTTGGGCTGATCAACAAAGCGACTCTCAACGTCGTGGACGAGCAGGCGATCAAAGAAATCGGGGCGACCGGATTTGTACTGGTTGTGGAGAGCTTAAACCAGAAGACTGCTCTCGGCAGCAAGGTCGGTCTTCCTACTTTC
>JAABUW010007363.1_pt1 | contig 13285 bp, 9 predicted proteins | sample 5560081 | NCBI WGS metagenome assembly JAABUW01 (sample SAMN10711882, study PRJNA513363) | rock metagenome | isolation source: Antarctica rocks | place: Antarctica: Victoria Land, Knobhead sud
CATCCCGTCCCACCTCTGACGACCTTGGTAGAGAAAGTCAGGGTGTAGTTGCCGAAATCCTTGCCCAACGCAGATTGGGCTGGGTATTGTCCTCGAATGAATGCTCCATCGCTAGTCACTTCCCACGTCGAAGGTTGCGTCCCCGGTTCCAAGCACGCTGCTTGCACTGAGCGCGCTCCGAGGCTCCAAACTGGATGGTATTTTGCATCGGAAGCGTTGAACGCGCCTGGAAGACTGTCTACAGGCTTTATTGTGTTTGAAGGTCGGAAGCCCACGCCACTTAAGGTGAGAGAACAGTTTGTCAAGAGCGTGATTGACTGCCAACGCTGGCCGCCCTGAATAAAGAAAGACTCGGTCCGTCCAGTTTTAGAGATGTTGAAGGTCTCTGTTCGGAAAGAGTTCATAAGACCGTTCACAAATTCGCTGAGTGGGAAAGCCGTCAGTAAATTGCATTTTCTCAATTACACCATTCAATCTTGCTTACTATGGGCCATCGGACATAGGATTGGCTAGTCCGTCAAAAGGTTCGGAATATTTGATCTCAATTTGCGCCGCGTCTCCTGAGACCGATGCAACCTCGACGAAGGGAAAACCTCCAACCTCCGCTCCATAGTCGAATGTAAGCACAGGAGAGGACGCGTCAAGCTTAACGTGGCCTCCCTTGTACGGTTCTAGGCCATTGATACTTGCTGGACCGCCAAGGTAGTAAGCCACTGGTGAATGAACCGCCGGGCTGCCTCCCTCTGCGAATTTGAACGTCGAGAGGGTAAAGGCAAGGGAGAACAAGGTACGACTCAAAGAAGAGACGCCCATGGTGCTGATCAAGCAAAACCAAACCAATTGACAAGATAGTTCAAACAGTGATTGGATGTTGAACCATGGGCATGCGCCTGTTTCCTTGAAAGCTCGACCGACGGGAAACCGCAACAACTTAATGCTGACCTTTAGATTAAGATCCTAACGTCATGGCAGTACGGCTCGGCATAATGATACCCCAGAGATAAATAATGTGGCCGAAACAGTACGGCTCGGCATAATGATACCCCAGAGATAAATAATGTGGCCGAAATAAGAAACTGCGGGGTGGCTGGTGCCTGTACGGCAGCCGACGTTTTGACCGCGGGAAACGCCGTTTTTCCTGACGTCGAGACCACGGCAGTACGGATCGCTTGGAAATTGGCAGGCGTTATGCATGGCCCACGAGCCACTGTGCGATAATTTCCGTTTCATCGCGTCGTATTAAAGTCATTCCCGACTGTGGTGCAGCGCGGACGGTGGAAAATTTCCCTGCCCCTATGATACATACGCCTTTTTGGCGCTGGACCGCGCCCAGCCGGCAAAGATCGCCCGGGTGAGTCGTGATTAAACTGAACACCCCAGTGTGTTTTCGAGCGAGAGCCCACGAACTGCAATTGAAGCGACTCGCCTTCCTGTTCCCGGAAGTGTTGTCATTTGTATGTTTGCCGCGGGTTTGCAGTATGTACGGAGTACTAGCGTCTGGTGTGCACACTTTCGGTTTGGGGATCAAGACAGGAAACTTTCCTGTACTTGATAGGTCCAACTTTACAGAATGGTTGGTTCTAGTGGAGACAATCTTGCTGTCTAGGGGTCTTTGGGAGTATGCAGGGTCGAAGCGGTTCCGAGCGGCAATTGCACATGTAGGACTTCCTCACTGTGCTTGAAGGGGACCTGTGTGAACTGGCGAGGTGCTATGAGTGCTGAGCGTAAGACCGTGGAGACATTATTGATAAAACAAAACGAGGTTGATGTAAAACAGATGGAAGAGGTGAAGTGTCGCTGACGAGTTCGTGTCGGCCCGAAGAACCGGTCTTGGCGGAAACTTCAGATCAGGTTGCTTCTGAGCCAACCTGATTCCGTACAATGGTATGTATCTCCATGCCAATGAAGCGAGGGACCTGTCTACCACCTACTCCAGGGCGGCGCGAATATCGCCATCAACCAATGTACTCTTCTTGGTCACGATCGAGGCCAGCTGCGAAAGCGGTATCGGGGAGAGGATGTCGAATACCGAGATCTCGCAACCGAGTTCTTTGAGGACCCAGTTGCGAACCTGAATTGCTTTCAGGGAATCAACTGTTACCTCAAATATTAGCCAAAGCGTCGCTTGTCGTCTCTGAGCTGGTGAAGTCTTGCGGCTGTCACTTACCTCCAAACGAATAGAGCGGCTTCTCCACATCAATGTCTTCTGGCGGCGCGGTCACAGCAGCGGCAAGGTAATTGCGCAGGACATCCTCGACTATCGCCACGGCCTCTTTCCCACCTTCTGCTTCGCGAAGTCGAGACGTGATGGATCGAGCGTCTGCGCCCGTGCCTGCCATGGATGCTGTGTTTGTGGAAACGCGCTGGTCGAACTTCCTGTCCACGGACCATGTACCAAGGCCCCCGCTGCTGTCTCGTGGGAGTTTGTCGTCCATGCCCACGATTATCTGCGCGGGAAGAGCAGTAGGTGCACTGTGCATGACTGCATCTAAGGCTGCTTGGATCTCCCGCTTCGTCACAGTGACACCGGTGAAGTGAGAGAAGCGCTTGAGGTAACCCTCGGCTGCCGCGCTCGACTCGAAGTCTTCGGGGTCCACAACCAGGCCCAGATTCAGTGACGTGGCTGCGAGACCTTGAGCACGACGGTAATGCGCCAGGGCATCCTCGTAGGTGTTGCCAGCGGCGTAGTTTGCTTGCCCTGGGTTGCCAATCACGCCAGCGGCGGAGGACAGGAGGATGAAGAAGTCGAGGCTTAGCGGAAGATGGGAGTGGAGGTTCCACGTCCCGAGGACCTTTGGATTGAGCGCCGTTTGCCACTGAGAGAAGGTCATGGTTTCTAACGTGCTGTCCTATAAAGACATTATCATTAGCTGTGGATTGCGCCACTGAGGCCAGGTGGAAGGGAGGTTACCTGGAGTACCGTTGCACACTGGATGAGGCCTTTGGCACATTGTCCCGTGTCTTCGATCTCTCTCATCGCTGCTTTGACCTGCGTTTCGTTCGTTACGTCGCAGATAGGTGTGCTCACGGAGCAACCACGACATACTAGGTCGTCAACCATCTTCCGCTGACGATCGGTGGTGATGCCAGAGCGCGAAAGCAGCATGATATGCCGAGCGCCGTACTCGACCATATTCGACGCAATAGACAGGCCCAGTGCTCCCAGTCCACCAGCAAGTATATATACCGATTCGGGATCCAGAGCCGGCAGCGCTGGCTTGATGGGGACAACAGGCACCGAAGCCTCCTCTGAAAAGTGCAGGAGTAGGCTCCCGTTGCCTTGAATCTCGAACGCGGTTGATCGCGTCAGATCTGCCACAGAAAGGGCCTGCTGGGCGAAGATCATGTGAGTGCCTGCTTTCGTTCGTTCGAGCATGTTTGCCGCTGTAGCGAACAAGTCTTCGACGCTGCTGCGTTTGAGACCTCGGAGATCGACGGTGCAGAAGCTCACGTTGTTGTGCGAGACGTCGAGGCGCATATCGTTGAGTTGCACCTTGCCGCTGATGTCGATGAAACGTCCAGATTCTGCCACGCACAAGCTGACCTGGCGCCGAGAGACACCTGTGTGGTCATTCAGTATGACATCGAAACCCCTGTCTTTCGTGGACTCCAGGAGGCGACGACTGAGATCTGTACTCGAGGCATCAAAAACGCGTTCGCCATCGACGTTGCGCTGTCGCATCAGCGCCTCACGGTCTTTGGACGACGACACGGTAATGAAGACTTTGGCGCATTTCTCGCGAGCCGCCAGCAGAGCTGCAAGAGCGATGTCCAGGTCTCGCAAATGGATCAAGACATATTCACCCGCTGCAGTCGAGGCCACATGGTGTAAGGTGTGGTGCGCAACCATGTAAGCAGTGGTGAAGCGCAATACGTGGTCGGCGCTCATGTTGTCTGGAATCTTGCTCACGGTGTCTTGTCGGGCTCTCAATCGAGTGCTCAAGCCTTTCGCTCCCGCCCGCGGAAAGAAGACTCGGTCTCCAGTGGCAAACTTCTCAACATCGGCGCCGACTCGCGTCACGATTCCAGCTGCTACCTGACTCGTGGGTCCTTGCTCGGAAGACATGTCCAAGGTTTGCAAGCTCAGACAGGTCGTCCGTACTTCGATCGAGTCGTCGTTGATCCAGTCTATGAGGGCGAAGTCATCAACCCAGCATGGTCCGCTTCCCGCCCTACCGCCCACGAGTTTCAATGCTCGACCATACTGAGCCGATAGGTTGGCCGCGACAGGAGTTGGAAGATCGGCGTGAGCGTTGATAGCAAAGTCCACGTCCACATTCGAAACAACCCTTGGGATCCAGAGCGTGCCGTCCGCGCCCGCTGAGAATTCGGTCTCGATGTTCTGGCTGTCAGGACCGCGAGGAGTCGTCGTGGCGTTGAACACCTGCATGATGGCCGCTGCAGCCGTCGCGCCGCCGAGATCAATCTCTCCAGAGAGATCCAGGTGCGGCAGTTTGAGTTGCGGGAGCTCAGAACGGACTGTTCGCAGAAGTCCCGTAGTTGGCGCGAATGCCAGTTCTTCTTCGTTCCGCATGCTGGTGCTTCCTCCTGTGAGCCATAATACGTAAGATTGAGACAAAAAACATAGGCGGAACTGGTCGAATTGCTCGGCTGTCCAATGCATGACCCATGCCTGCTCGACCTCTAGCAACGAGATGACCATCTGGCCGGCGACACCACCCATGTCGTCAAGTTGACGGACCTCCAGTGCGATCTTGTGGTCGGCCAGCGTCGTCCTTAATCTTTCGATCAATGCATCGACGCTATCGCTGCGTTCTGCGGGCTCCACAACATAGACTGTTTTGCTGGTCTCCTGAGTCATCTGCCTGTCGTATGGCCGTCTGGCTGCAAAGAAGGTGCCCGTCGGGTTGGCCACTCGCGCAAGGACATTCCCGAAGCCATGTTGAGTCAGAAGGCCTTCCGCGGCTGGTGTTAAGGCATCATCCGCCTCCATTCCGTTCTCGTCGGAGATACCTGGTCCAACAACAAGTACGTGCCCATTGGCTGTGAGTGATGATAATGCTTCGGTGTCAAGTCGGTCGTGCGTCGCATCTGCCCGGTCCAAACAACGAATGAGAATATCAAAGCTCTGTTCCTTGCCAACCGAGACGCTTGGTGGTGACCGCTGTGCTTTGAAGGCTGCCATTTCGCGAAAGGTCCTTGTTTGGCTGCTCAAATGAGCGAAAGCGTCGTCTCTCGAGGTGGAAATCACAAAGTCAGCACCGCCTTGAGTATGCGCATATTTGCATGCGAGCTGGATCATAGTCTCAGCTGCTTGTTCGGTATCAACAATAGCCTTGATGCGAAGCGATGAGCGCTTGTGACATTCGAGATCAAGCCAGGTGCTGATCTGAGTGTTCACGGACACCTCGTCCGGCGCGCAATCTCCTTTAGAGGGACAGTCTACCAGCATGTTTGCTCGAGCAAGCCCGAGAAGGTCCAGGTCTGGCAACCAACAAAGATGCGCAGCCCGCTTCGGAGCCTCAGCAATCCCGCGAGTGCTTTGGGCAGTACTGTTTACGGAAGAAGAGACATTGCGGAAGACCATATGACTGACTGAGACCTTCGGAGAAGACCAATCACTGTCAGAGAACGTCACGTCCCCGGAAGCGTCGCGCGCATCAATGGCGCGGCTGGTGGCGTGACCGAACAGTTCCACACCTGAAGATGTTGGCAAGTTCATGGCTATCACGATTTTCTCCACACTAATAGGTATCGAGGACTCTATTATGGGCCTGCCTTCAGATAGGGCAACAAAAATGAGGTGTAGCATGGTGTCCAGTGTGGCTGGATGGATTGTGTGCGGGTACTCGTGTTGGTGCGGAAGGGTACTGCGAGTGTCCGGAATCCTGAGTGTACCAAAGGCGGTGGCTTCTCCCTCAACCACACTTGCAGATGTAAGACTCCTGAAAGTTGGTCCATACTCCAATCCGACGCTTTCCAAGCGCTCGTAGAAACTCGCCATATCCACCGGCTGTGATGCTCTGGCCTTGATACGATGAAACTTGGCTTTTGCAAGTGCAGCTTGCGAATCATTGTCTTTACTCTGCACGACCCCAGCATCAAAGATCAAGCCCAAGAGCCCGGAGCAGTTCTTGACCCATGTCATTGCCGGCTGACGGGAGTAGATATTCCAGTGGAACCACCCAGCCAAAGACTCATGAGGCCGCAGGCTAAGCGACGTCTCCACCGCATCATCGGTATCCGGGATGACAAGACCATTTTCAAAACGAACGTCGTGGAATTCGAGGGCGTGAACAGCCTGCTGCTTGGTTGTGCTCACTTGTAGAGCAGCTTCCAACGCCATGATGAGCATACCAGCGGCAGGAAAGAGCACTGTCCCCGTGATTGCATGATCTCGCATCCATGGAGCTTCCGAAGATCGCAGCACATTACCCCAACGTAGCTCAAAAGGATTTTCGTCGTCCACAGGCACCCCAAGTAAATCCGTACGGGGGAACTTGCGCAATCTTTGGGCTGCGGCGGCTCGAGGCTCGTGCCAGAACCCTTTCCTGTGCTGCCATGGGTACGGCGGCAGGGCGGAGAGAGCTTTGAGAGCTTCTTCGCCACTCCAGGGACCTGGGAAGTTCACGCTCATAAGATCAATGCTGTGGCCTAGGGACCATAGCAGCCCTGCGGCTTCCAGTGCTGTCTGAATGCCACTCTCGCCTCGCCGAAGCATCGACGCATAAGGTACGACGGAGCGTTTACCCTTCAACGCAGCGGCGCATTGACTGAAAGGTCCCTTCAAGGCCTCGTGCGGCCCGAGTTCTAGTGCGGCGAACCAGTTGGTGGGGATCATTTTGTTCCTGGGGCCCATTGTGAAATGGGTGAGCAAATTCTTCACCGCATCCGAGAACCGCACGGTCGAGACCAGGTTCGTGCACCAATAAGATGCCTCAAGCATAGTCGGATCGTCCAGAAGGTGGGATGTGACGGAAGAGAACATTGGACATGTAAAGTCGATCGATGTCTCGAGCTCACCGAGGGAGTTCTGGAAGTCCTCTGCGATGATCTGCATATGCGACGAGTGGTATGCAAGCTCGACCCGCAACTTGCGAGCAAATTTTCCGTCCGATTTGATACGATCCTCCAGGAAATTGATCTCGCTTTCGTCTCCGGAGAGTGTCATGCTGTTGGGACTGTTTATGCAGCCAATAACTACAGAGCCGCTGGGAACAAGGTCAAGATACTCCTGGGCTCCTTGGGGCGTCAAACCAGCCGCCAACATTGCACCCTTCCTCAAACCCAAGCGAGGCTGTATTATGCTGCAAAACTTTCCACGCATGTAACCAATCTTGACTGCGTCTTTGTGAGTAATGCCGCCCGCAGCATAGGCCGCTGCGATCTCGCCGCTGCTGTGGCCAACAGTAGCACCTGGTCGGACACCCCAGGATGCAAGCAGATCCACAAGAGCAAGCTGTAATATTGTGCACATTGGCTGGGAATGTTTTGCGATGTTGATCCTCGGACCAGGATCCTGGAGGACCTCGCGAGCGTCCCAGTCGCAACCAAACTCGTCCAGATACTGTTGACTGCGGTCGACGCTTTGTGCAAACGCTGGATATGCGAGCAGTTCATGTCCCATTCTTTGCCATTGTGCACCCTGCCCAGTAAAGACGAAAATCATGTTTTTTGAGTTCCCGGTTTTCTTTTGTCGTCGAGCAGTCAAGGTCTTGACACTACTGGCAATGTCATCTGTGCTTCGACCTACTGCGAAGGATCGAATTGAAAACTGAGTCCGGCGGCACGTCAGCGTGTAAGCGAGATGATTGACATCGAATGCTGATCTTTGGCCGCTGACCGAGCTGTTGGTCAGGTATGCTTCAAGCTGTTTGGACAAACGATCTATACCATCCTGATCTTGGGTGGAGAATGGTAGTAGCTTCGGGCTTTCAGATGCATTATCGTACGCAGCACCTTGTGGCGGAGAGTTGGCGTCCACTACCGAGTTGTGACTACCGTAAAGTCCCCTTGACGACAGATAGTGATGCGCATCGTCCAAGATAGCATGTGCGTTCGCACCGCCGAATCCAAAGCTGTTGACACTGGCACGACGGAGCCCTTTATGCGGCCACGGCATAGTCCGAATGGGTAATGCAAGGCCCCATTTCTCTAGCAGGAGCTTAGGATTCAGTTTCTCGAATCCCACCAGCCCTGGCAAAGTGGCATGTTCCAGAGCAAGTGTTGTTTTGATGATGGCGGCCAAGCCTGCGGTGCCTTCGGTATGTCCAACGTTTGTCTTGACACTGCCAACGTAAAGTGGCTTGTCTTTTGGACGACTTGCGCCGAAGGCGGAACCTATGGCCTCCAGTTCAGTTGGGTCACCGATCTTGGTGCCAGTACCATGCGCTTCAAAGTACGACGTCTCTGATAGCGGCAACCCCGCGGTCTGGTACGTAGCTTTGATAAGTTGCGACTGGGCGTGACCACTGGGCATAGTGATGCCAGGAGTCTTGCCGTCCTGGTTTGCACCGGTACCTCTAATAACGCAACGAATAGTGTCGCCGTCTTCCAGCGCTTGGAGTAGAGGTTTGACCAAGATAGCAGCGACAGCTTCACCACGACCATAGCCGTTGGCTTGATCGTCGAAGGAATGGCTGATGCCGTCGGGACTGACCATGTGCATTGCCGAGAGCTGTGATGTTAGATTGGGATGCAAGATGAGGTTGGCACCTGTCACCAGGGCCTGAGTGGACTCTCCCAGCCGGATCGACTGGCAAGCCAGGTGAAGGGCGTATAGACTGGAGCTGCAAGCCGTGTCCAGGGTCAGGCTGGGCCCCGTGAGATTGAAAAACCAAGAGAGTCGGTTAGATAACATGGCTCGGCTAGTACCCGAAGCAGCGTTTAGAGGCAGATCGAAGATGTCATTCTGACTGAGACGTTCATAGTCGTTCGTCATTGTCCCCGTGTAGACTGACGTCGCGCTTCCTGGGAGAGTCTCAATGGGTACACCAGCTGATGGAAAGTCAGATCATGATTAGTAGGTAGGCGACTCTGACGAACCATTCTCAAAGCATTCATACGCCGTCTCAAGCAGCAATCGTTGCATGGGATCCATGCCCATGGCCTCTTTTGCAGTGATCGAGAAGAAAGGTGCATCGAAGTGAGAGATGTCCTGATTCAGGTAGAAGCCACGTCCGGGTTGGATCTTGAATGGTTATTGGTCAGCAGCCGGTTCAAGCGATAGAGAACAGTCCACTCACGGTGCCTTTCCGTTCGTGATTGGGATGCCTCCATGCTTGTGTCTCGAAGCGATCTGCTGGAACAGCAGACAGGCCGGATCGAGCTTGAGCGAGCATAGCCCAAAACTCGCTCGAAGAAGAAACATCACCAGGAAAACGACAGGCCATGCCAATAATGGCGATGGGCTCAACAGCGTCATCCACCACACCATGGACACCATCATCCGAAAGAGTCATGACGAGTGCTTGTAGTGAAGAGCAGCAACACAGCCCACAGCTCAAACGGTGCTCTGAAGTATCAACGCAATTGCAACGGCCGGCCATGCTTGCGTAATACTGCAGCGTTTCGGCGGCAGGAATCCGGATGCCGACTCGGCCATGGTATTGTAAAGCGAATGTGTATTGAGCGACCTGAGCTGTATTCGCTTCGAATGAGAAACATCCGCTCGGTGACCGATCACGTGAGTTGGTCGCGGATATCTTATACACCGATTGTGCGCGTACGATCATGGCCAAGAGGATGAGAGAATACGGCGCCTATGGTTTAGCCGCTGGGTATCGAGAGTTCCGGCCCACGAAGAGTGGGCATCGCTGCCTCATCATGCTCACTCATGCGGGAGGTGCTGTTGTAGAAGATTATGGTAGAACGCAACTCAACAGCTTGTCCGAATTCAAACGGTGACTCCACTCAGATATAGATGAAGACATCCTCTGTCTACGTGGAGGCTAGAATATCCGACGGTGCTTGGAGACTAGCCTTCCGAAGCTGTTTTGCTGCCCGGAATTCCAGGTCGCAAAGTCAGTCTCACCCAGAGAGGACTCTTGAACCACAGCACCCATACCGGCTGCTCGAGTAACCAGTCACGGCCGCCCATACGAGCAGCGTCTAAATGCAGGTCGAAGCGCCACAAAATGCGAGCAAGCGTCAATCGCATCTCGGCATATGCAAGCTGGCGTCCTATACAGTTCCGCGGTCCGATGCTGAAAGGCTGTGAAGCTGTCCTTCGATCGTTGGCAAATTCGACTTCTCCAAGCCAGCGCTGTGGCAGGAATTCGTCCGGTCGGTGGAAGTTGAGATTACTGCGACATGCTGCATACTGTTGCAGCGCCACCGACGTGCCGCCTGGGACCCACTGTCCGGCAATGATAGCGCCATCAGGACTTACGATTCGGTTACTTTGCATCGCTTGGTCATGTCTATCAGCGTGGAGCGGATAGGTTCGGGAAGAAAGGTGTACTTACGCACGGGTGGATAGAGCCGCATAGCCTCATCCAGAACGGCAAGCATGTAATCCAGCTTCCCAACACTCATGATATCTATATCCTCCTCGCGATCAAAATTGCTTCGCACGTGCTCGACCAAGCGCTTGTGCACATCAGGATTTTGGAGAAGCAGCCAGGTACATCCGCTGAGGAGTGTTGAGGATGTCTCGCTTCCCGCAACCACGATGGCACTTGCATTACTGATGATCTCAGCCCGTGTCATCGGCGGTGCTTTATCTCCGCTGCTGATCACGGCATCCCACAGGTCTCCACGTGCTCCCTCAACGGCCAGTCTCTTATCGACCTTCTCCTCGCTGAACTGCGAATTCTTTCGGCGCATCTCTAACAACTTCTTTGGCACGATCCAGGGCAGGATCCAGGCCAGACCCAGCCGCCGTACGGCGTTTACGATAGGGATGGCCTTGACGTTTCCTTGAATTGAAGCAATCCAGTCGTGAGTCTTTCCTTTTTCAAGACAACCAAAGTGCTCACCGAACGCCAGGTCACCAATCACGTCAAACGTGGCCCAATTATACCATTCGCTGAGATCGACTGCCACCGATCCAGATCTTTCAGTAAGCTTGTCTGATAGTTGATTGATGTGGCGCTGGATTAATGGCTGTTGTGCGCGCATTCCTTTGTCAGAAAATCCATGCGCCAAGACCCGTCGATAACGTCGGTGATGCTCTTTCTCGGCGGCCAAGATGCCGGGAGCAGCATTCTTATGGAATGGAGGCAGATGCATTGGATCTTTCGAGAACTCGGGGTTTGACTGGTAGATGGGAGAAACGGCCTGAGGGTCGATATACGAAAGCTCATCTGGAGCGACGCGCACCACAGGACCATAGCGTTGATGTAGCATATGGAGGTCTTTGACGATGGTACCTCTGGTTGTACTGCGGATCCATGGTAAACGAGATACCGCCCATAGCTTGGGACCAGGAAAGCTTCGGAGCGGATGCGTCAGAATGCGGTGAATGGCGCGACCGGTTAACACCACAATCAGCTGAAGACTTTGTCAGTAGTCGCTCTCAACAAGCCCTTTACGTTGCTGATACAACGACTTACTAACGCACAGCAGTGTCCAATGAGCCACGTAGTATTCGGCCACTCCATGTTCGCTCTCATCTCGCAAGTCGTGCAGGCACGTGTGCATATAAATCTATCAAATCAGACTCGACCAGTGTGAGAACAAGATCTTTTCAGTAGAGGCACTGTTTCCGTCGCCCCGAGCAGATTCCTTGAAGCCGTAGTCGAAATTCTCGGAGTCCGAGCAAGCTGAGTAAAGGATCCAAGCCCAATACACCAGCGAGTAGTCTGCCTCTATGCTGACTCTGTATCGATTCCGCCAAAGCACAAGATCATGGACCCTCTAGACATCACGCAAGTCAACGCTGCTTCTCTTTCAAGCAAAAGTGTGCTTATCACAGGGGGAGCTTCAGGTCCGATATCTCCTAAGAGTCGCAGAGCAGTATTGCGGACTAATCTTGACAACACAGGTATCGGGCTTGCAGTCGCTAAATCGTGGGCGAAAGGGGGTGCCTGGGTTACCATCGCCGATGTACTCCCAGAGGATAGAGGAAGTCGCATTGCGATCAGCGCAGGAGAGGATGTCCGATATGTGTTTTGCGATGTGACCAGCTGGGAGAGTCAAGTGCAAGCTTTCAAGACCGCGATACGCCAGTCTCCAAACCAGGCATTGGATATAGTGGCGACCTTTGCCGGCACTGCGTTTGCAGCAGGCAATCAAGTCGACCACGTTATGGCCACTGGAGAACCGAGTCTGGACGCAGATCTGGCTGTCGCTCCGAATACGATGAACATCCATGTAAACCTGGTCGGTTCGTACTATTCTTCTTGGCTGGCGCTCTATTACTTTCGCCTCAAGCCCATAAACGGCCCTCCACCACCGCAGCACAGCAAGGCTCTGATATTCGTCTCGTCCATCGGTGGTTACATGGACAGCCCAAAAGCCTCGACATATCCGGCATCCAAATTCGGTGTGCGTGGACTCTTTCGTTCTACCAGGGCCAGAACGCTTGACATGGGCGTGCGGTGTAATTTGCTCGCTCCTTGGTTTGTGGATACGCCGCTCATCGCGCCCGTCAAGAAAGGCATGGCTAGTCGAGGTCTGGATATGGCACACGTCTTGGGCTTCGCCAGTATCGAAAGTTGCGTCCAGGCGGCAACGTATGCGGCTGTTTCGGACGTTCATGGATATGCGATAGCCATTCAACCAGAAGGAATATTTGACCTGAAGGACGATCTTGCTAATGGATGGGGAGGCGATCAACTGCAACCAATTATGCGTCGTCGCCGAGAGGCAGGGTTCGATGCATAGGACGAGTACTATGATTAGAGAGCATCGCGTTTTATAATTTTGGTTCTCTGGGATTTTCGTAAATGGTAAATTGCTTCGTTGCCGACAATTATCGCAGCGTCCAGACATGAAGAAGCATCTTTTATGCATGGCCATTGCGGCCAATGGATATTGTAATCTGGCGACTTAGTAGAGGCAAAGCGTGACTGAACTTCGAACATACCAAAACGGAACAAGGTGTCGAAGCCAAAGCATAATTACCACCGTGTATCTGATTATTTCTCTTTAATCAGGCCATCGCTTCCAGCAGGACCCTTAGTGGCCCACTACCCGTTTTGTCGAAGACCTGCTCCACATATGATCTCTCTAGGGAGAAAGGCGTACCCATCACGTTTGGAATCCAACGTTGGACCAACTCGGAGGGTTTGACATCTCCAATACTGATCCTTGTGGACAAATATTGCCGGTACTGCTCGATCTCCTCTCGGAGCACTGACAGTCTGATCAGTAGAGCCTA